>Ga0116224_10002022_pt1 | contig 12133 bp, 10 predicted proteins | sample Sb_taG_9_FD_89699 | JGI IMG/M metagenome (GOLD analysis project Ga0116224, IMG submission 89699) | Peat soil microbial communities from Weissenstadt, Germany - Sb_50d_b_LC metaG | ecosystem: Environmental > Terrestrial > Soil > Wetlands > Peat | place: Germany: Weissenstadt | collected 2010-09-21 | reverse complement strand
TGACCAAACAGGGCTGCCCGGCGAACGCTCGCCGGGCAGCCCGTCTTCGGTTTACGGGCAGCACGGCGGCGCGCAGGCCGCGACGCACGGCACGCACACCGGAACCTTCACGATCGTCTTGTACGGCACCGTCACGCAGTACCGCTCCTTGACCACCTTCGGCTCCGTCACCACCTCGCACACCGTGTGGTGCGTCTCCCATTCCTTGACCATCGGCTTGTACGAGCACACCTGGACCGTGATGTCACGCTGCGCCGGGACGCAGTCGTAGACGGTGCAGGTGACCTTATCGACGACGGTCTGCGTCTGGTAGCAGCACGTCGTGCAGCCGGTGCAGGGATCGACGCAGCACACCGGCACCGCCACACAGCGGTAGACGTCGCGGACCACCTCGCGCGGCTTGTACGTCGTGTAGGTGATCGTGCGCTTCTGCGGGGTCCACTCCGGCACCATCACGGTACACTGGTGCTTCTGGACGACGTCGTGCGGCACGCTACGGCACACGTTGATGGTGACGTCGCGCTCGTGCCACTCCGCCTTGTAGGCGGTCACTTCGCGGTCTTCCCAGACGATCGTCGTGCAAACGGGGGCGCAGCAGTACGTCTCGCAGCAGTAGCCCGCATGGTGCCCGCGCGCCTGGACCGGGACGGCCAGCACGGCCAGCCCCAGGGCCGCCAACCCGAACAGCGTCAGCTTCTTCATTCTTCCTCCCCGATGTGAATCTGGTGAAACTGGGTAACACAGGGCCTTTGCCCGTGTTATCCTCACGAATTGGGGAGTTGTCCAGCGGAAAGCAGACCAGTTGCCCGGATTTTCTGGGCGACGGGAACGAATTCGCGGATTTTTCCTTGTGGACCGTTCCGCCGGCGGATATGACTGCGCCCTGGCAGGCGGCCCTCCGCCCGCTTACACTGATCGGAGACACCCGTACACCATCCAAGGAGAGACAACCAATGACGCGACAACTGCTCAGCGCGGGCGCCCTGCTGCTGGCGCTCGGGCTCGGGGGCCTGCCGGCCGCCGGCGAGGACAAGAAGGACAGCAAGGACGACAAGAAGTGGACGGCGCTTTTCAACGGCAAGGACCTGACCGGCTGGAAGTTGCCCGACAAGCCGAACGAGGGCGCCATCAAGGAGGTCGTCCCGGTCGAGAAGGGGGGCAAGGTCGTCGCCTACGAGGGCAAGCTGAAAAACGACACGCAGGTGCCACTGTGGCGGGTGGAGGACGGCATCCTGATCGGCAGCGGGCCAGCCAGCCACCTGTTCAGCGAGAAGGGCGATTACACAAACTTCCGCTACCGCGTCGAGGCGATGATCAACGACCACGGCAACAGTGGGCAGTACTTTCGCGCGCGGTTCGGCGGCGGCTTCCCAAAGGGCTACGAGGCCCAGATCAACGCCACGCACAGCGACGACATCCGCACCGGCAGCCTCTACCCGTCGTTCGGGTTGTCGAAGGCGGATGCAATAAAGGAGAAGATCCTCGTCCTCGACGACGCGCCGCACAAGCCGGACGAGTGGTTCACGCAGGAGGTGATCGCCGAAGGCAACCACATTGTCATCAAGGTCAACGGCAAGACGACTGTGGACTGGAAGGATCCGAAGGAGACCTACCTCAAGGGCCACTTCGCGCTGCAGGGGCACGACCCGGGCACGGTGGTCAAGTTCCGCAAGGTCGAGGTGATCGAGCTGCCGGCGCCGAAGGACGAGAAGTAAGGCGTCGGCGCAGCCGCTTGCGGCTTCGCAGGTCCGACGTGCGAAGCCGCAAAGCGGCGCGGGTCACTTGGACTTCGCCAGCTCGGCGAGGGTGACCTTCCCCAGTCGCTCGCGGACCAGGTCGGCGGCGCCCTCGCAGACCACCTGGAGGCGCTTGTCCAGGGAGGCGGCGCCGTCCTTGCCGACGGCGGGGGCGGCGCCGCGGATCGGGCCGTCCACGGCCTCAACGACTTCGAGCAGCGTGATTTGCTTCGGGGGACGGGCCAGGCGGTAGCCGCCGTTGGGCCCCTTGATGGAGCGGAGCACGCCGACGGCCACCAGCGGCTGGAGCACCTTCAGCAGGAAGCGTTCGGGAATCCCGCGCGCCTCGGCAACGATGTGCGAGGCCATCGACTTGTCCGTCGGCTGGTCTACGAGGTAGGCGAGCGCTTGCAGGGCGTAACTACTGGCACGGGTCAGCTTCATCGGGTTCCTCTCGACGGGCGAGGTTAACGCGGCCGGCTGGAAGGCGGCAACGGAGTTAATCTATGAGGCCAGGGGATTTTGTCCTCCCCGGGCCTGGGATCGTGCGGCACGATTCGGTAAGATTAATCGCTGTACGGCAAGTGGCCAGAGCGTGCCTTCGGAGGATTGTCATGACTCGACCCGTGCCCGAGCCGGTCAATCCCGGCGAAGTCGTCCGGCTCGCCCTGGCGGTGGTCCAGGCCGACCGCTTCCCGCACCTGGCCACCCTGGACGGCGATCAGCCGCGCGTCCGCCCCATGTCGCCGGTGTGGACCGACGGCTTCGTCGTCTACGTCGCCAACCTGCGCTGCTACGGCAAGACGGTCGAGATCGCGGCCAACCCGCACGTCGAGTTGTGCTACCTCGACGACAAGCACGACCAGGTGCGCATCACCGGCGTGGCGGAAGTGGTCAGCGACGCCGCGACCCTTCAGGAGATCTGGGACGCCAACCCACTGCTGCGGCAGTATCTGGGCCGGATCGACAACCCCGAGCTGATCGTCTACCGCATCCGGCCGACCCGGGTCCGCTTTATGCGGGAGTGGGCCCTGGAGTACCACGAGGTGCCGCCGGACGCGGGATGAGGAGTTCAGGCCGGCGGCCGCCCGTGTCGCTGCCGCAGTGCCGGGGCTAACCGAACAGCCCCGTCCGCTCGTCGAAGCCGTACATCCGGTTGAAGTTCTGCACCGCGACGCCGCTCGCCCCGCGGATCAGGTTGTCCTCACACGCCAGCACCAGGACGCGGTCGCGCACCACGCGCACCGCAATGTCGAGGAAGTTGGTCCCCGTGGTGTGCTTCGTCGCCGGCAGGTGATCGACCACGCGGACGAAGGGCGCGTTGCGGTAATACTCACGATACAACTCGGTCAGCTGGGCCTGCGTCATCGGCCGGTGAGGCGTGACGTAGATGGTGCTGAAAATGCCACGGTCCATCGGCACCAGGTGCGGCGTGAAGATGACCTCGACCGCCTCGCCGGCCAGGTCGGCCAGCGCCTGCTCGATCTCGGGCGTGTGACGGTGGTTGCCGACGGCGTACGCCGCGAAGTTCTCGTTGCACTCGGGGAAGTGCGTCGTCAGCTTCGGCGTCCTCCCCGCTCCGGAAATACCACTCTTGCTGTCCACGATAATCGACTTCAGGTCGATGGAGCGGCCGGCGGCCAGCGGCGCCAGGCCGAGGATGGCGGTCTGCGGGTAGCAGCCGGGGTTGGCGACCAGCGGCGCCGTCGCCACCTCGTCGCCGTAAATCTCCGGCAGCCCGTAGACGGCCTGAGCCAGGTGGGCCAGGTCCTCGTGACTTTCGCCGTACCACTGGGCGTAGACGTTGGGGTCGCGCAGGCGGTAGTCGGCGCTCAGGTCGATGACGCGGACGCCGCGCTCCAGCAGCGCGGGCAGCGTGGTCATGCTCACGCCATGCGGCAGACAGCCGAAGGCACACTGCACCCCACGGGCGGCCAGACCGTCCGGGTTGAACGGCTCGCAGCGCAGGGCGATGCGGCCGGTCAGCACCGGGTGCAATTCGGCGACCAGCGGCGTGTCGTCCTGCCGCGACGTGACCGCGACGACCTCCGCCTGCGGGTGCCGCAACAGGATCTTGAGGAGTTCGACGGCCGTGTAACCCGACCCGCCGAGGATGGCGATCTTGACCATTGCAGATTGCAGATTGCAGATTGCAGATTATGGTTGCACGCCGGCAGCCCGGCCGCTACCTTCCACTATCGCTCATGATAAGGCGTCGCCTTCAATCTGCAATCTGCATTCTTCAATCTGCAATGGCAAAGACCATCCACGCCGCCGCCGCCGACATCCGGGCCGGCCGACTTTCTCCCATCGACCTCCTCGAAACCTGCCTGGAGCGCATCGACCGCCTCGAAGAGCGCATCCGCGCGTGGGTGCTGGTGGACCGCGACGGCGCCCGCGCCGAGGCCAAACGGCTGACCGAGGAGCTGAAGCGCGGGCAGTACCGCGGGCCGCTGCACGGCATTCCCATTGGGATCAAGGACATCTTCGACGTGTTCGACTGGCCGACCGCCGCCGGCTCGCGCCTGTGGGCCAACAGCATCGCCCGCCAGGATGCGACGGTGGTGCGCAAGCTGCGCGAGGCGGGGGCGGTGCTCGTGGGAAAGACGGTGACGACGCAGTACGCCAGCTTCGACCCGTCGCCGACCCGCAACCCCTGGAACCTGGAGCGCACGCCGGGCGGCTCCAGCAGCGGCAGCGCGGCGGCCGTGGCTACCGGCATGTGCCTGGGGGCGATGGGATCGCAGACGGGCGGGTCGATCACGCGGCCGGCGTCGTACTGCGGCGTGGCGGGGTGCAAGCCGACTTACGGTCGCGTCAGTTGTGACGGCGTCGTACCACTGGCTCACTCGATGGACCACCCGGGACCGATAGCCAGCTGCGTTCACGACCTGGCGACCATGCTGGTGGCGATAGGAAAGGGGTTTGGCAACCTCCTCCCCGACCTCCCCGGCACGCCGCCGCCACCCGCGATCGGCCGCTTGCGCGGACTCTTCGAGGATCGCGCGCACGCGGCTGTGCTGCGCGTGATGGATGAGGTCGATTCCGTTTTGCGCGAACGCGGGGCGGACGTCGTGGACCTCACGTTGCCAGCGTCGTTCTCCGAGGTGGTGGAGCGACACCGCATCGTCATGGCGGTGGAGGCCGCCCAGTTCCACGAACTGCGACTGCGCAGGCACCCGGAGGACTACGGCCCGAACATCACAAAGCTTCTGGAAGAAGGCATCGCCTGTCCGGCCACGGATTACGCCCGTGCGAAGGAGCACCAGGAGCGCCTCAAGGAGGAAATGCGTATCTGTATCGAGGCCGTTTGCGTGGATGTCCTGCTCTGCCCGGCGACGACGATGCCGGCCCCGGACAGGGCAACGACCGGCGACCCGGCGTTCAACTCGCCGTGGAGTTACACGGGCCTGCCGACAATCTCTTTCCCGGTCGGGTTGTCCGACGACGGCTTGCCGCTGGCCATTCAACTCGTCGCAAAGGAGTACGAAGAGCCGGAAGCATTCTGGGCAGCGCTGTGGTGCGAGAAGGCGCTCGCGGTACGGATGGCGGAGCCGCCGCTGTAAACGCACTCCCCCGCGGGCTGCCCAGCAGAGGGCAGCCCGCGGGGGACCGCTCGTTCTTGCTGCACTCATCCCACCGTTGCTTGCCGCGATCTGTCGAGGCAGGCCACCACCAGCGGCGCGGGGGCCGTCGCCTTCTTCTTCATCCCCGGCTGCTCGGTGTACGACCAGTACATAACGCCGAGCGACCCGCCGTAACCCAGCAGCAGGAACAGGAACACCAGCAGGAAGCGCAGCCAGGCCCGTATCCCCAGGAGCGACAGGATCAGGCAGATCAGCGTCACGGCGCCCGCGGTCGAGACGCCGATGATCACCGCCTTGTCGAAATCGATCTGCAACGTCTTGTCCATGCCGACGTAGGCGAACCCGTACACCCACAACAGCGCCAGGCCGACCCCGGAGAAGGACAGGATCATCAGCGGCAGCATGACGTACCACGGCGTCCGCCGCTTCGGCTTCTTGGCCTTGTCCTCGTCCTCGTCTTCCTCCTCGTCCTCGTCGGCCGGGCGCCGCTTCTTCGAGCGTGCCGGCCTGTCGTCCTCGTCGTCATCGTCCTCACTTGCCGCGGCCTTCTTCTTCGAGCGTGCCGGCCTGTCGTCCTCGTCGTCATCGTCCTCGATCGCCGCGGCCTTCTTCTTCGCCGGACGGACCTCGTCCTCGTCCTCCTCGATGACGGCCTTCTTTTTGGGAGGCGGGGCCTCCTCGTCGTCATCGAGCGCCGCGGCCTTCTTCGGCGGCGCCGGCAGGTCTTCGTCATCATCATCGACGGCCGCCCGCTTGCGCATCGGGAGGACGTCTTCGTCATCCTCGTGCGCGGCCGGCGCGACCGCGGCCGGCTCCGGCACCTCGGCGGGCGGCGCGCTCGGCTTGGCCGACAGCACCTTCGCGGGGTCGGCCTTGAAGACGGCGCCGCAGGTCGGACATTTGATGGAGCGGCCGACGACGGTTTCGGGGATCTTCAACCGCTTGCGGCACTTGTCGCACGGGATGTACACGGACATGGGAGGGTCTACCTCTTCGGCAATTACAGGGAACCTGGACGGACCGGCGAAAACGACGTCGTCGTGACGGGTGTTCCGATCGGGATTGAAAGGGATTGTAGCTCGCCGCTTTCAGCCCGTAAAGGAGAAACGACCCGTTCAGCTTGCCAAATCCCCCCGGCCTGCCCGCGCGGACGGACCGAGCAGCCGCACCGCCTGGCGCACGATCATGAGGTCTTCGCGCGTCGCAATGATGAGGATGCGGCCGCGCGAGTCGGCCGCCGCCACGTCGGCGTCCGGCCTGGACCGCCCATTCGCCGCCGCGTCCAGCGCCAGGCCGAGGCCCCCCAGGCCGGTGCAAATGCGCGCCCGCACTTCCGCCGCGTTTTCGCCGATGCCCGCGGTGAAGACCAGGGCGTCGATGCCGCCCAGGGTCGCCGTCATCGCCCCGATCGTCTGCCGCACCCGATGAGCGTAGACGTCCAGCGCCAGCCGTGCCCGCTCGTTGCCGTCCCGGACCGCCGCCAGCACCTGCCGCATGTCGGAGGACAGCCCGGACACGCCGAGCAGGCCCGACTCCTTGTTCAGCACGCGGTCCAGGTCGTCCGCCGATTGGCCGCGCCGCCGTATGACGTACAGCAGCAGCCCCGGATCGACCGAGCCGCTGCGCGTCCCCATCATCAACCCCTCCAGCGGCGTGAAGCCCATCGACGTATCGAGACAGCGCCCGTCGTGTACCGCGGACACCGAACAGCCGTTGCCGAGGTGGCAGATCACCAGCCGGCCGGCGGTCGTCTTGCCGAGCAACTCGGTGGCGCGGGCCGTACAGTAGGCATGACTGAGGCCGTGGAAGCCGTAGCGCCGCAGGCCCCACTCGGAATACCAGGCGTAGGGGAGCGGATAGACGTGGGCCTCGGGTGGGATGGTGGCGTGGAAGGCGGTGTCGAAGGCGACGACCTGCGGGACACCGGGCAGTGCGGCCTCGGCGGCGTTGATGCCGTCGAGGTTCGCGGAGTTGTGCAGCGGGGCCAGCTCGGACAGTTCGCCGATGGCGGTCTTGACCTCCGGCGTGACGCGCACGCTCTCGGTGTAGCGGCTGCCGCCGTGGACGACGCGATGACCGACCGCGGCAATCTCCGAGAGGCTGCGCAGCAGGGGCGACTGTCCGCGGATCAGCTCCGCCAGCACGCGGCCGACGGCGTCGCCGTGGTGGCTCAGCGTCAGCTCCGTCGAGGAATCGGGGAGGCCGGGGTGGTGTATCGTCAGGCGCGCCGGCTGCCGTGACCAGTCGGCGATGCCGTCGCCCAAGAGGCGCTCGCCGTCCGACTCGAAGAGGCTGTACTTGAGGGTGCTGGAACCGGTGTTCAGGACGAGCATTTTCACGGGTGTACCTCCGGGGAGCTATTGTAGCCGCTTGCACCCTGCCCAGCCGGGTCTGGGCAACCTCATCCGGAGGATCAGCGATGGTACCCACGGAAGTCCGACGCCGTCTGCCGGTTGGCGCCGAGGTGCTGCCCCAGGGTGGCGCCCATTTCCGCGTCTGGGCGCCGCGGTGCCGGCGCGTCGCCGTCGTGCTCGATCCCGGCGGCGAGTTCGACCTGCAACCCGAAGTGGGCGGCTACTTCTCCGGTCCGGTCGCGGCGGCCCGTGCCGGCACCCTCTACCGCTTCCGCCTCGGCGACAACGACCGCCCGCACCCCGACCCGGTATCGCGCTTCCAGCCGGAGGGACCGCACGGCCCGTCGCAGGTCATCGACCCCAGCGCCTTCCGCTGGAGCGACGGCGCCTGGCGCGGCCCCGCGCGCGAGGGGCAGGTCATCTACGAGATGCACGTCGGCACCTTCACCAGGGAGTGTACCTGGGAGGCGGCCGGGCGCGAGCTGCCCGAGCTGGCCGACCTCGGTGTCACGATGATCGAACTGATGCCAGTGGCCGACTTTCCCGGCCGCTTCGGCTGGGGCTACGACGGCGTCGATCTCTTCGCCCCCTGTCGCCTCTACGGCACCCCCGACGACATGCGCCGCTTCGTGGACCGGGCGCACGCGCTGGGCGTCGCCGTCATCCTCGACGTCGTCTACAACCACTTCGGCCCCGACGGCAACTACGTCCGCGAGTTCGCCGAGCACTACTTCACCGACCGCTACACCACAGCCTGGGGCGAGCCGATCAACTACGACGGCGCCGATTCCGGCCCGGTGCGCGAGTTCTTCGTGGCCAACGCGGGCTACTGGATCGACGAGTTCCACCTCGACGGCCTGCGACTCGACGCCACGCAGAACATCTACGACGACTCGGCCGAGCACGTCCTGGCGGCCATCGGCCGGCGCGTGCGCGAGGCGGCGCCCGACCGGCGTACCTTCGTCGTCGCCGAGAACGAGCCGCAGCACGTCCGGCTGGTGCGGCCGGCGGAGCGCGGCGGCTACGGCCTCGACGCCCTGTGGAACGACGACTTCCACCACACGGCGCTGGTGGCGCTGACCGGCCAAAACGACGCCTACTACACCGACTACCTCGGCACGCCGCAGGAGTTGATTTCCGCCCTGAAATGGGGCTATCTCTACCAGGGGCAGCGCTACCGCTGGCATCGCAAGCGGCGCGGCACGCCGGCGCTGGACCTGCACCCGACGGCTTTTGTCACGTTCCTCGAGAACCACGACCAGGTGTCCAATTCGGCGCGCGGCCTGCGCTCCCACCAGCTCACCAGTCCCGGCCGCTTCCGGGCGATGACGGCGCTCTTGCTGCTGGGGCCGGCCACGCCGATGCTCTTCCAGGGACAGGAGTTCGCGGCGTCGAGTCCATTCTTCTTTTTCGCCGACCACCAAAAGGACCTGGCCGAACTGGTGCGCCGCGGCCGGGTGGAGTTCCTGTCACAGTTCCCCTCCGTTGCCGACCCGGCAATCCAGGCGGCCCTTCCCGACCCGCACGACCCCAGGACGTTCGAGCGCTGCAAGCTCGACCTGTCGGAGCGGCGGACGCACGCCTGGGCCTACGATTTGCACCGCGACCTGCTCAGGCTCCGGCGGACTGACCCGGTGTTTCGCCGGCCGCGGCCGCGCGGCCTCGACGGCGCCGTGTTGGGCCCGGGCGCCTTCGTGCTGCGCTACTTCGCGGAGGACGGCGACGATCGGCTGCTGCTGGTCAACCTGGGCCGCGACCTGCCCCTGGACCCGGCGCCGGAGCCGCTGCTGGCGCCGCCGGAGGGAAAGGGGTGGGACGTACACTGGTCGAGCGAGGACCCGCGCTACGGCGGCAGCGGCACAGTCCCGCCGGAGACGGAGGAGGGCTGGCGCGTCCGGGGAGAGGCGGCCGTCGTCCTGGTCCCGGGAGCCGCTTGCGGCTTCGCAGGTTCGACGTGCGAAGCCGCAAGCGGCTGAGGAGTCACCACATGCCTGACGCCGCCACGCCGGAGGAATTGGTCCGCACGATGCACTGGCAGGGCACGCACGCCGGCGGCCCCGAGCCGCTGCTCGAGCGCGAATGGCTGGTCACCAACGGCCTGGGCGGCTACGCCTCGGGCACGATCAGCGGGGCGGCGACGCGCCGCTACCACGGGCTGCTCGTCGCCGCCCTGCCGGCGCCGCTCGGCCGCTGGATGATGTTCAATCACCTGTCCGAGCTGATTCGCCTGCCCGACGGCACCACGCTGCAGATCGGCGGCGAGGAGCGTGCCGGCGGGATCCTGGAACTGTACGGCGCCGACCACCTCGCCGAGTTCCGCCTCGAGGGCGGTCTGCCCGTCTGGCTCTACCGCCTGGACGGCTACGCCTTCGAGAAGCGCATCCTGCTGCTGCACGAGCAGAACACCGCCTACGTCAACTATCGCCTCGTCCACGGCGACGGCGTCGTCCGGCTGAAGCTGCGGCCGGCGGTCCACTTCCGCCAGCACGATGCCCCTGTCAGCGAGACGTTCCGCCGATCGTACCGGCTCACCGCGGAGGACGATCGTTACGAATTGACCAACGGCGACCCGCACGCGCCGGCCTTGCGGATGCGCCTGTGCGGGCCGCGGCCGGTCTTCACCATCGACGGCAGAAGACTCCCCGAGGTCCTCTACCGGGTCGAGGAGAGCCGCGGTTACGACTTCCGCGGCGACCTGTGGGGCCCCGGCTACTTTCGCGCCGACCTGTCGCGCGACCACGACGTGACGCTGATCGCCTCGACCGAGTCGTGGGACGTGCTTCGGGCCCTGGGACCGGCGGAGGCCCGCGGAGCGGAACTGGAACGGAGGCGGCGCCTGCTCCAGGCGGCGGCCCCGGCGGCGCGGGCCGGCTTCGGCGCCGAGCTGGTGCTGGCTGCGGACCAGTTCCTGATTCGGCCGGCCGGCCGCGTCGAGGAGGAGGCCCGCGCCCGCGCCGCCGGCGACGAGGTCCGCACCGTCGTCGCCGGCTACCACTGGTTCACCGACTGGGGCCGTGACACCATGATCAGCCTGCCCGGCCTGACCCTGGCGACCGGCCGTCACGCCGAGGCCGGCTACATCCTGCGCACCTTCGCCCACCACGTCCGCGACGGCCTCATCCCCAACCTCTTCCCCGAGGGGCAAAACGAGGGGCTGTACCACACCGCCGACGCCACCCTCTGGTTCTTCGAGGCGACCGCCCGCTACCTGAAGGCGACCGAGGACCGCGAGACGCTCCGCCGACTGCTGCCGAAATTCCTCGACATTGTTGGGCCTCATTTGCAGGGAACGCACTTCGGCATCCGCGTCGATCCGGCCGACGGGCTGCTCCGCCAGGGGGCGGAGGGTTATCAGCTTACCTGGATGGACGCCAAGGTCGGCGACTGGGTGGTGACGCCGCGGCGCGGCAAGGCCGTGGAGATCAACGCCCTGTGGTACAACGCCTTGTGCCACCTCGAAAGCTGGCTGCGCGCCGCCGGCGACGAGACCCGGGCGCGGGAGGTCGCCGGCCACGCCGAGCGCGCCCGCGACTCGTTCAACCGCCGCTTCTGGTACGCCCCGGGGGGTTATCTTTACGACGTGGTGGACGCGGAGGGGGGCGGCGACGACCCGTCGTGCCGGCCCAACCAGGTCTTCGCCATTTCGCTGACGCACCCGGTCCTCGACCGCGCGCGCTGGCAACCGGTGCTGCAGGTGGTGACGGAGCGGTTGCTGACGCCGGTGGGGCTGCGCTCGCTGGCCCCGGGGAGCCCGGACTACAAGGCGAAGTATTACGGCGACCTGCGCTCGCGCGACGCGGCCTACCACCAGGGGACGGTCTGGGCCTGGCTGATCGGGCCGCTCATCGACGCTTACCGGAAGGTGCATCCCGAGAACCGAGCCGGCGCCCGTCACTTGCTGGACGGCTTCGCCCACCACCTCGACGAGGCGTGCCTCGGCTCGATCAGCGAGATCTTCGACGCCGACGAGCCGTTCACGCCGCGCGGCTGCGTGGCGCAGGCGTGGAGCGTCGCCGAGGTGCTGCGCTGCTGGGTGGAGACGGCGGAATAGGGGCTGGCTCAACACCAGGCCGTTTCAGGTGGCGCGGGTCCGTGCCCGTGCCCGTGCCCGGCCTGGAATCGGGCACGGGCACGGGCGGGGCGCGACGCCGCGTTTGAACCAGGCCCCCTTTGCCTTCCCCCCGATAACTCCAGGGTCGCCGGGACAGGATGTACTAGAGGTTCCCGCCGTGGTATCATCCGTCCTGATTTCGCAAGTACCCGGTCGCTTCACTACCAAGGTCAGAACGCCATGAGGGGCTCGAGTTCGGCGCACCTGCAAGACTGCCTCGACAAACCTTCTCGTGAGGAGTCTGCCATGAGCAACAAACCGATCCCGCACAACAGCGACGGGAGATGGTCCAAGCCGTCCGGCGCGGGGCCTCGATGCGCCAGGTGGCTGACCGATTCGGCGTGG
>Ga0116224_10002021_pt1 | contig 12139 bp, 9 predicted proteins | sample Sb_taG_9_FD_89699 | JGI IMG/M metagenome (GOLD analysis project Ga0116224, IMG submission 89699) | Peat soil microbial communities from Weissenstadt, Germany - Sb_50d_b_LC metaG | ecosystem: Environmental > Terrestrial > Soil > Wetlands > Peat | place: Germany: Weissenstadt | collected 2010-09-21 | reverse complement strand
TGGCGCTCCCAAGGGGACTCGAACCCCTGTTTTCGCCGTGAGAGGGCGACGTCCTGGGCCGCTAGACGATGGGAGCGGTGCGGCGGCGTGAGAAGCGCTTATATATCGGCGGGAGGTAAGCGAGGCAAGCGCGCGAGGACGCAACTGATCAGCGCCGCAGGCCCGGGTTCACCTCTCGTTAAGCTTGCGGCGCAGAACTTGCTTTCCTACGATCGCGATTCGGAGAGAGCGGCGTACGAACGTCGCGACGGAGTTTGAGAACCATGACCTTGGGGAGCCTCGCCCGGCGCCCGACCGTATTGATCGTGCTCCACCAGGAGCACTCGACCCCCGGCCGCGTCGGCCTGGCGCTTAAGGCCATGGACGTGAGGCTCGACATCCGCCGGCCCAGCTTCGGCGAGCCGCTGCCGCAGACGCTTGCGGACCACGACGGGGTCGTGGTGTTCGGCGGCCCCATGGGCGCGAACAACACGCTCGACTGGGTCAGGCGGGAGATCGAGTGGCTCGAAACCCCGCTCGCCGAAGACAAACCGCTGCTCGGCCTCTGCCTCGGGGCGCAAATGCTGGCGCGCGCGCTCGGCGCCCGGGTGTTCAGTTACGAAGACAAGCGCAGCGAGATCGGCTATTACCCAGTCGAGCCCACGCTCGCCGGCGACCGGCTGTGCGCGGTCCCGTTCCCGCGCACCGTCTACCAATGGCATTCCGACGGCTTCGATCTGCCTGAGGGCGCCGAGCTCCTAGCCATCGGCGGGGCGCATTTCCCCCATCAGGCCTATCGCTATGGCGGGCGTGCGGTCGGCCTGCAGTTCCACCCGGAAGTGACCTATCACATGATGTGCCGTTGGACCCATCGCGGCGCCGAGCGCTTAAGCCGGCCAGGGGCGCTGAGCCGCCCCGAGCACCTCGGCGGCTGGTTCCAGCATGACGGCCGCGTGGCCGCATGGCTCGAGGCGTTCCTGCCGGCCTGGCTTGCGGGGCGGCTCATGGAGGGAGCGCCGAAAGCGCGCCCCGCAAGCCCCTTGAACCGCGCCCTAGAGCGCGAGGCGCCCGCGGTCCAGCACGCCGAGGCTTAAGCGCCTCGCCGTCGGCTGATGCAACCAGCGCCCGAGTTCCTCGAAACCAAATGAAAGCAAATGAAAGCAAAATTCCTTTCATTTGCTTTCTTTTATTTTTCCGAATCGGGGCTTTTCAGAGGGTTACGGCGGATTCAAATAAGAAAAAGCGAGTCGCGTCTCAGGTTGTGCGCGGATCGTCTCAAGCGGCTTTGTCTCTCCTTCTTCCTGGGGCGGCCGGCTTGGCGAGGCGTGCGTTCGCGACCCTGAGCGGTGGTTGCTAGTGACCTGGCGGAGGTCGGCTACAGCCGCAAGAGCGGTCCTTCCCGCGAAGGACAAAGGGAGCGTTCGTTCGACCTTGGTCCTCCTCTGACTTGTCGAATGGTCGTCCACGACGCACGAGGCCGCGGATCTGCATCGCCATATCGGCGCGCCGCCGAATCGGCGCGGACTTTGCCGTCGACGTCCGCCTCGACCACGGCAAGCCGGCCCGCTGCGATAACGAGCCCGAGATCGCAGCCAAGACCATGCCCGCTCGGGCGCTGGCCAAGGGCGTCGGAAAAAATGAAACCCGACGGCGCCGCCCGCCTGGCTCGTCGAATTGGACGCCGACCGGTCGATGAAAGTCAATGGCATCTCGTTCGGCAAAGGCGCCAGATTGAGCGGCTCCTGCTTGGCGAGGCCCGACCCGCATCGATCGAAAGCGACGACGTCTCGCGCCTCAATTCGTGTGGCCGCCTTGAAGCCCCGGATTCAACCACGGCGCGAATTCTTCCCAAGCCAGACCAATCAGATCCAGGCAAAAGGGCCGTGGACGACTCGCGTCTCAGGTTGTGTGCGAGCGCGACCAAGCCCGTCAGAAATTTAATCTTGCCAAAAGCAGCGTTTTATGCAGAGATTAGGGGTCTCCAGTACAGTCTAGCGTCGAATTCTCGTTCGGATTATTCGAGCAAATATCAGTTGCGCGGCGGTCTTTTCTCAGCTCCGCAGCACAGGGTAACGCTGTTCACTACGGGAGGACCAAAAATGTTCCGTAAAAGCCTGATTCTTGCCGCAGCTCTGCTTGCGGGAACGTCGCTCGGCGCAATGGCCGCGGGGACCGTCACGCCGGTGACGAATGTTCCGCTCGACGGCGTCATCTATGGATTCCTGCTCACCGACGGCAGCCTCCTCTTTCAGGGCGGCTTGCTGCAGGATTTCTACCGCTTCAAGCCTGACAGCAAAGGCAGCTACGTGAACGGCACCCTTTATCCCGCCGCAGCCCTGCCGCCGAACTACATTCCCTACGCCACCTCGGGCGGCGTCCTGCCAGACGGACGCGTGCTCTTGATTGGCGGGGAATATGAGCTGCTGTCAAACAACACCCTCACCTTCTCGTTCACCAACCAGATGGCGATCTACGATCCGAACGCGGATACCTGGACGATGGTCGCGCCGCCTTTCGGTCCCGATTGGGCTTTCATCGGCGACTCGCCGTGGTCGCTCCTTCCCAACGGGCATCTGTTGCTCGGGTCGAAGTTTACCACGGCTATGGCCGAGCTCGATCCTAAGACCCTGACCTGGACCAACGTCTCCAGCTTCGCCAAGGATGATGTCTTCGCCGAGGAAGGCCTTACCCTGCTGCCGAACGGATCGGTCTTGACGGTGAACATGACGGATTTCCCGTTTGCCCAACGGTTCATCCCCAATCCCGATCCGTCCAAAACGCGGTGGGCGGACGCGGGGAAGACGCCGGTCAGACTGCCGGCCACGGATACGAACGGGTCACAGAACATCATTTACGACAACGGCATGAGAGTCTATCATCCGCCCGGCGAGATCGGCCCGGCGATCCTCCGGCCGGACGGCACGGTCTTTAACAGCGGCGCGGCATGCACCATTAAGGGTCCCTCCACGGATCCGGATGCTTGCGTAACCTACCAGCCGACCGCCCACACCGCGATCTACGCCACCAAGACCGGGACATGGACGGCGGGCCCAGACCTCCCCGGCATGCAGGGCGCGGGCGATACCTGGTCGAGCCTGCTGCCGAACGGCAATGTCTTGGTCCAAACCAATCCGCCCGGAATCACCAACGACAAGCTCAAACGCGCCAACGCTCGCTACGCAAACATCCGCAAGGCCACGGGCCACCTCGCCGCCGAAGCCGCCGCTCCCGGCTTCGCCCCCGAGGCAGCAGCGACCGCCTGCCCGCCGACCAGCATCTGGAGGCTCTACGAGTTCAACGGCGCGAGCCTCATCCCCGAGCCGGCGGGGTCTATGTGTAACAATCAGCCTAGCCTGCTGCTCTTGCCGACCGGCGAGGTGATGCTCAACCTCAACTTCGTCTACAAGTCCTCGGGCACGTTTTCGAACATGTGGAGGCCGACGATCACGAGCTTCCTCTTCTCGAACAACGTCAATCCAGGCGGGACGTACCAGATCTTCGGCAGGCAGTTGAACGGCCTCTCGCAGGCGAATGCGTTCGGCGACGAGTTCCAGGTCGCCACCAACTTTCCACTGGTGCGCATCATCAATGACGCGACCGGCGACGTGAGCTACGCGCGCACCTATAACTTCAGCACGATGGCCGTGGCGACCGGCTCCGCCATCGTTTCAACCTGGTTCGACGTGCCCACAGATCTCGAGACGGGCGACAGCAAGCTCGAGGTGGTCGCCAACGGCATCCCCTCCCTGCCGATGCCTATCACTGTAGTGGCAGGGCCGAAGTTAACTCAGAAGTGAGCTTCGGGGCGTCGGGCGCGCGTCGAACGGGGGTGATCAAGACCACATCCTCCCTCTCGGGAATGTGGCACTGCTGATTCTGGTGTGGGACCACGGCCAAGTCTATCATCCGCCGGGCGAGAGTGGCCCGGCGATCCTTCGGCCGAACGGCACGGTGTTCGCAACCGGGGCGGCATGCACCATCGCCGGTCCCGCTTCCGATCAGAATGCCTGCACGATTTACAGCCCGGTCCGCCCATACTTCGATCTCGGCTTTGGCGGCCCGAAGGCGGCGACCTCGAGGTGGTCGCCAACGGCATCCCTTCCCAGCCGAATTACATCACGGTTGGCGCGGAAGCGGCGAGCCGGTAACCAGCGTCTCGCGATGTCCGGCTCATGCGCGACGAGCGTGAGCCAGGCGAGGCGATTGGGCTTTGACCCTTAAAGCCGCGCCGCGACTGCCGCCTAGACGGCGAGCGCCGCGCTGGCCACAACGTTCCAGCCGGCCGAGCGACAGTCCTGCGACGCGCAGCTGCACTTCGTCGCAGCGCGCCTCTGCTGCCCTTCAAGATCGGCCCTATGAACGTGCGGGAAGCGCGAGAAAGCGGTCTTCGGCTGAGGGCGGGTGAAGGCTATTTCGGACTCGCGATGGAATGACGGCTATGGCGCGGACTCCGGTCCTTCCCGAGGCGACCCTTCTAAGCGCGATCTCCGCCCAGAGCGGTCACCACCCCGACAGACGTTTGGGGTTCCGGTCCAAGAGCGGATGCGACGAGAACCGTGCCCCCGCGAAGGCGGTCAGAAGAGCGACCCCTGACCGTCATCTTTGTCCGGTTTTGGCCGTCGGCGCGGCAATAGCGCGGGCGGAGTCAAGGGCGGCCCGACGCGCCCCACAGCTATGGCGCCGACCTTTCCGTCGGCGAATTCGATCTCGAGCCGCTGCGCCTGTCTAACGTCCTCTGCCCGCCACAGAGGCTTTTGCGTCTCATCGCGCACGAGCGCGAAGCCGCGCGACAGCACGCCGCGATAACTCATTGCGCCCAAGAGTTGCCAGGCCGAGAAAAGCTGCGCCCGTCGACTTTGCAGGCGTTCGTCATAGGCGCGGACCATGCGAGCGGCGAGCCGCTCGACCATCGCCGCCTGTTCGCCGCGCCGCCTCGCCAGAAGCGCCACCTCGCGGACAAAGACCCGGCCGACCGCGTCCGCCGCCCGGCGCGGCCGTTCGATCAGGAACGGCCTCACTCTGGCCAGACGCCCGCTGAGCCCTCTCAAGCGCTCGCGCTGGCCGGCGAGGCGCGCGCGAGGCGAATGGCGCGCGAGTTGGCGGGCCAGGCCGGCCGTCTGCAGCGCGCGCTGGTCGATCGCCCCGCGCACGCGCCGAGCAAGCGCCTCCGCCGCACGGTCGAGGCGCTGGCGCGGACCGGCTATGATTGCTTCGCCCGCCGGCAGCGCTCGGGCGAGCGCGCGCACTTCCGAGCGGAGGCGGCTCGAGAAGCGCAGGATCGCGCCGCGGCGGCGCGCGTCGAGTTCCGCGATCGCGGCGAGGAGCTCGCCGCGAACCGGCACGGCGAATTCGGCCGCGGCGGTCGGCGTCGGCGCGCGCAGGTCCGCCGCGTGGTCGATCAAGGTCCAGTCGGTCTCGTGGCCGACGGCGGCGATGAGCGGGATCGCGCTGCGGGCGACCGCGCGCACCACCGCCTCGTCATTGAAGCTCATGAGGTCTTCGAGCGAGCCGCCGCCGCGCGCGACGATCAGCACGTCCGGCCGCCCCGCCCTCCCGTCGAGAGGCAGCGCGTTGAAGCCGTCGATCGCCGCGGCGACCTCGGCCGCGGAGGTCTCGCCCTGGACGCGCACCGGCCAGACGACCACCCGCACGGGAAAGCGGTCGGCGAGACGATGCAGAATGTCGCGAATGACGGCGCCGGTCGGCGACGTCACCACGCCCACCACTCTCGGCAGGAACGGGACTTTACGCTTGCGGGCGGCGTCGAACAGCCCCTCCTCCGCGAGTTTCCTGCGCCGCGCATCGAGCAAAGCCATCAGAGCGCCGATTCCGGCGAGCTCGAGCGCTTCGATCACGATCTGGTAGCTCGATTTGCCGGGGAAGGTGGTCAGTCGGCCGGTCGCGACGACCTCGAGCCCCTCCTCGGGCTTGAGCCGCATGCGCTGGAGCGCGGTGCGCCAAATGACGGCGTCGAGCCGGGCGTTGGCGTCCTTGAGGCAGAAATAGGCGTGGCCGGACGAATGGGGCCCGCGATAGCCGGAAATCTCGCCCCGGACGCGCACATAGCCGAACCGGTCCTCGATCGCGCGCTTGAGCGCGTTCGCCAGTTCGCTGACGGTGATTTCGGGCGCATTGGCGCCGCGCGCGTCCGCTTCCGCCATCGCCTCATTATGCCCGATCCAGCCCGCCGAAGCCAATAAGCGGCGCGAGGACGGGGGCTATGGCGCGTCCAAGCGAAACCCCGTATGAAGCGCCCCGGCGCGGCTTGACGGCGCCGCCTTGTTCACGCCGCGATGCCGGTCTCTAACCGCCTTCGCCCGACGAAGGCGACGCGGGCGCCCGAGGATCGCGAAGCGCACGGAGGCGATTGACGAGATGAAGGCGGCCAACACACGCATGCGAGGGGCGCTGGGACCGGGCAGGATTCTGGCGTCCGCCGGCGCTTTGGCCGCGCTTGCGGTTTCGATCGCCGCTTTCGGCGGCGCCGACGCGCTGGCGCAGAACGCCGGCGAGTGCGCCCGTTTGCAGCAGGCCATCGCCGCTCGCCGCGGCTCGAGCGGCGCGCAGGCCGCCGTCGAGCGGCAGCGCGCCGAGCTTGGGCGCACCAGCGCCTATGCGCGCTCGCTCGGTTGCGGCAATCGCAAGTTCCTGATGTTCGGTTCGGATCCGCCCCCGCAATGCGGCGAGGTCAACGCCCAAATCTCGCGTATGGAGGCCAATCTCGCCGACTTGCAGGCGCGCGCGGGCGGCGGGGCCGGCGATCTGGTCGCCCGCTACAACGCCGAATGCCTCCGCGCGCCATCGGGGGGGCCCAGCAACGTCTTCGAGGCTCTGTTCGGAGGCATAGCGAGGCTCGCAAATGGCGGCCAGGAGCCCGAGCCCCAGACGGACGCCCGGTTCGAGGATCACGGCGAGGAGCCGCACAATGGACCGTCAGGGCAATCGGACGAGAACGGGGGCGTCCACGCGCACGCCGGCTCTTATGCGGTGTGCGTGCGCACGTGCGACGGCAGCTTCTTCCCCGTTTCCTATACGGGGGCCGGAAGCCGGGCGGACAGCCTGGAGGATGTTTGCAGGGCCTTATGCCCCAACGCCGACATGGCCCTCTATTCGTTTCCGTTCGGCGGCACGATCGAAGAGGCTGCCTCGCCGTCGGGTGAACCTTACGCAAATTTGCCCAATGCCGATAAATTCGAGCATACCTTCGATGCGAGTTGCTCCTGCCGGCGCAAGGGGGAGAGCTGGGCGGAGGCGCTCGCCGGCGCGGAAGCGCGCTATGGCCACGAGAAGCACGACATTCTGGTGACGCCGGAGAAGTCTGCGGAGATGGCCCGGCCGATCATTGATCCCAAGGCCAAGCCGGTTACCGATCCGAAGGCGAAGGCCGGCGCGCCAGTGCCGCCAAGCGCGTCCGTGGTCGCTGGACCCGGCGCCGCGCCTGCCTCAGGGCCCGGCGCCAGCGCAACGCCCGGCGCGCCTTCATCCGACCCGGGGACCGCGCCCGTCCTCGACGCCAACGGCGCCGACACCAAGCTCAGCGCGGAAGCGGCCACAGTCAGCCGGGAGACGTCCGGCATCGCCGGGGGCGACCTGCAGAACGCGAAGAGCTTCAGCGTCAATCAGGGGCGAACGGTGGAATCGACCGGACCCGACGGGGTCAAGCGCTCGGTGCGGATAGTCGGGCCAGCGCTTTAGCGCGGCCGATCAGCGGCAGCAGAGCGGCAAGCTCTGGCCCCGCCTCCCGGCCGGTCAAGGCCAGACGCAACGGGTGAAACAGGGCCCGTCCCTTGCGGCCGGTGAGTTCTTTGAGCCGCGTCGTCCACGCGCCCCAGGTCGACAGGTCCCATGGGTCCTCGGGCGCGCACGAAGCGGCCAGCTTGAGATAATCCGCGTCCTCGACGATCGGCGCAACGTCGCCCTCCGTCACCTGCCGCCAGATCGCCATATCGTCGAGACGCGAGAGGTTGCCGCGAACCGCCAGCCACAGCGGCTCCGCCTGCCGTCCGGCGATTCCGAGCGCCGAAAGCCGGTCGGCGACCGCCGCATAGGGCAGGCGATGCAGCGTGCGCGCCGAGAGCGCCTCGAGCTCGGCCTCGTCAAAACGAGCCGCGCCGTGGGAGAGTTGCGAAAGGTCGATGAGCTCCGCCAGCTCGTCGAGCGAGGCGACCGGGCGCACCGCCTCCGCCGAACCGACCAGCACCGCGAGAGCGGCGACGGCGAGCGACTCGATTCCCTTTGTGCGCAAAGCAGCGATCGAGAGCGCGCCGGAGCGCTTCGACAGCCCCCCGCCGCCGGCGTCGGTCAAAAGGTTATGATGACCGAAGCGCGGCGCCGCTCCGGCGAGCGCCTCGAAAATCTGGATCTGCACGGCGGTGTTGGTGACGTGATCCTCGCCGCGAATGACATGCGTCACGCCGAAATCGATGTCGTCGACCACCGAGGGCAGCGTGTAGAGATAGGTCCCGTCCTCGCGGCGCAGAACGGGGTCGGACAGCGAGGCGCAATCGATGTGGCTCTCGCCGCGCACCATGTCGTCCCAGCGCACGGTCGTCGGTTCGAGGCGAAAACGCCAATGCGGTTTGCGGCCTGAACCTTCGAGCGCGGCGCGCTCGGCCGCCGACAGGCGCAAAGCGGCGCGGTCATAGATCGGCGGAAGCCCGAGCCCCTGCTGCCGCTTGCGCCGCCGGTCGAGCTCCTCCGCCGTCTCATAGGCCGGGTACAGCCGGCCGAGATGCTTGAGCTTGGCCGCGGCCTCCTCATAGGCCGCCATCCGCTCCGATTGCCGGCGCACCAGATCCGGCTTGATTCCGAGCCAAGCCAGATCCGCCTCGATCGCGTCTGCGTATTCCGTCTTTGAACGCTCGAGATCCGTGTCATCGAAGCGCAGGATGAACGTTCCGCCTTGGCGGCGGGCGAAGAGCCAGTTGAGGAGAGCGGTGCGGGCGTTGCCGATATGGATGCGCCCGGTCGGCGAAGGCGCGAACCGGACGACCGGAAGAGAGGCCATTCGCCTTCATAGAAGCGTCGCGCTAGACCCGCAATATGGTGTGACAAGGCCTTGTGATTCGGGTAGGCTCAGCCCATGACTATTGGCGCCCTGGCGGCGGGGATTTGCGCTACCAGCGCGGGGATTCATGGGCTGAGCGTCGTGCTCGCCGCCCGTCGGTGCAGGCGACGGTCGGGGCTCCCGATGGCGCCGCCGAAGGATGCTCCGAGCGTCACAATCGTGCAGCCGCTATGCGGCGTCGAGACGTTCTCGCGCGAAACGCTGCGATCGATCTTCGCGCTCGACTATCCAAGCTATGAGATCATCTTCTGCCTCGCGAGCGGTGACGATCCGATCGCCCCCTTGGTGCGCGGCGCGATCGAGGCCAATCCGAGCCGCCCCGCGCGTCTGCTCATCGGCGATGACCGGATCAGCGCCAATCCCAAGCTCAACAACGTCGTCAAGGGATGGAAGGCGGCGCGTTACGATTGGGTGATCATCGCCGATTCCAATGTGTTGATGCCAAGCGACTATATTCAGCGATTGCTGGCCCGCTGGCGCCCCGACACCGGCATCGTCTGCGCCCCGCCGATCGGGTCTCGACCCGAGTCCTTCGCCGCCGAGATCGAGTGCGCCTTTCTCAACACCTATGAGGCGCGGTGGCAATATGCGGGCGATTCCACCGGCTATGGCTTCGCCCAGGGCAAGACGATGCTGTGGCGTCGGGAGACGCTGGAAGCGGGCGGAAGCATTGAAGCTTTGGGGGCGGAGATCGCGGAAGACGCCGCGGCGACCAAGCTCATCAATGCACAGGGACTAAGCGCCCATCTCGTCGACGAGCCTTTCCAGCAGCCGCTCGGCCGTCGACGCCTGCGGGACGTCTGGTCCCGACAGGTTCGTTGGGCGCGGCTGCGGCGAGCTACGTTTCCGCTCTTTTTCGCGCCCGAGATTTTGACGACGAGCCTCTTTACCCTGGCGGCGGCCGGCGTCGCCGCGCCGGTTTTGGGGGTGAACGTCGCCCTCGCCGTCGCCGTGACGGCGATCTTTTGGTACGGCGCCGAGGCCATCCTCGCCTTCGTCGCCGGCTGGCCGCTGTCCTGGCGAATGCCCTTCGCCTGGGTCGCTCGCGACCTCCTGCTGCCGGCGCTGTTCGCCCAGGCCTGGACTGGCCGCAACTTCGTCTGGCGCGGCAACGCGATAAGCGTCGACGAAACGGTGTTCGGCGAAGCGGAGTCCGAACCGCGGCCACAAATCTGACGAGACAGATTCGGGTCCGCTCGCGAGCGATCCGCCCAACTTCCGCTCAACTGACGGGCTAGCGTTTGATCAGCGTCAAGGAGCTGGGCTCTCGCTCGTGTTAACGAGATTGTTGAAAGCCTCGCGGTTGAACATCAAGAAATCCAGTGACGCGGGGGAGGAGGTCAAAATGCGGTTCCTGAGCGACGATGTGGGCTTGCGCGTTTTGAACGCGCTCCATTGGGATCTGGCGGTCCCTCGGGACCGGTTGAACGTCGATGTTGAGAACGGTTGGGTGACGGTTTCCGGAGTGGTGGACCTGCCTTATCAGAGGACCTGTGCTGAGTGCGACGTGCGGAACGTTGCAGGCGTGGTCGGGGTCACCAACCTGATTCGCGTGGCGTACAATCAGGGGCCGAAGCCGCAGCCCGAAATGGCGCAAATGCAGCACTGATCCGCGGTCGCGAGCGCCGCCGCAAGACGACGGCGCTCAAACGGATTTCAGCATTCCGCCGTCGACGAAGTAGGTTGAGCCGACTGAATAGCTTGCGCGATCCGAGCAGAGAAAGACGAAGAAGTTGGCCAATTCCTGCGGTGTGGCGAAGCGCTTGATTGGCGCGTGTTCGCGCGCGACGCTGTCGAGATAGGCTTCCCAGTCGCCGCCTTTGTCGGCGGTGAGTTGTTTTGCGGTTTTGATCCAATCCGGCGTGAGGATGAGACCCGGGTTGACGCAATTCACGCGGATATTGTCGCCGATGAGTTCGGTCGAAAGCGTCTTCGAGAACATCATCAGCGCCGCCTTGGTCACATTGTAGATCGGCTCGTACCACAGCGGCTGGGCGGCGCAGATCGAGGCGTTGTGCAGAATGACGCCGCCGCCGCGTTTCTTCATCAGCGGCGCGAGGCCGCGCGCCAATCTCACCGCCGCCATCACATGCAGATCCCAATAGGCCTGCCATTTCTCGTCCGGCGCCTCCATCACTGTCTCGTTGCTGCCGGTGCCGGCGTTGTTGATGAGAATGTCGGCGCCGCCGAACAGCCGCTTGACGTCGGCGATGAGGTCTTCCGTCCCCTGGCGCGTGGCGACGTCGCAAGCCAGTCCTTCGGCCCGGACGCCGAAGGACTTGGCGATCCGGCCGGCCTCCCCGCGAACCCGCTCCACGTTGCGGGCGACGATGACGATGTCGACGCCCTCGGCCGCGAGCCCCTCGGCGATCGCAAGACCAATGCCGACACTGCCGCCGGTGATAACGGCGACCTTCCCCTTGAGCCCGAGATCCATCCCGCCCCCTTCCCACTTTTTCGCGAGCCACGCTCAGGCTTTACCAGCACGTATAGCCGCCGTCAGCCAGCACGATCGACCCGGTCATCAAGCTCGCGGCGTCAGAAGCCAGAAACATGACGACGGCGGCGATCTCATCCGGCTCGCCAATACGCGCCATCGGCGTGTTGTCGATCCACGCGCCGAACATCGCCTCGTTGGTCCTCGCGAAAGCGGTGAGCGGGGTATTGATGTAGGTCGGCGCGACGGCGTTGACCCGCACCCCGCGCGCGCCCCATTCGGCCGCCAGCGATTTCGTCAGATGATGCACGGCCGCTTTCGAAGCGTTGTAATAGGCCTGCGGCTGCGGCTTGTTGACGATGACGCCGGACATCGAGCCGACGTTGATGATCGAGCCGCGTCCAGCCGCAAGCATGTGCCTGCCGAACGCCCGACAGCACCAGAAGAGGCCGTTGAGGTTGACGTCGATGACGTTCAGCCAGTGCTCGTCGGTGACGTCTTCCGCCGGCGTTTCGGACCGCGCGATGCCGGCGTTGCAAACCAGGATGTCGACGCGGCCCTTTTCCGCCATCACCCGCGCCGCAGCGGCGTCGACCTGCTTCTAATCGGTGACCTCCACCTCGATGACGTCGGCGCCGTAAACTTTGGCCATCATC
>Ga0116224_10002016_pt1 | contig 12146 bp, 9 predicted proteins | sample Sb_taG_9_FD_89699 | JGI IMG/M metagenome (GOLD analysis project Ga0116224, IMG submission 89699) | Peat soil microbial communities from Weissenstadt, Germany - Sb_50d_b_LC metaG | ecosystem: Environmental > Terrestrial > Soil > Wetlands > Peat | place: Germany: Weissenstadt | collected 2010-09-21 | reverse complement strand
GCGGGCACGCCGAAGGTCTCGATGATCCTGAGGTGCCGTCGGACGTTGGCCATCCCGACCTCGATCGCGTGGAGGCTCGCTTGGCGATCGGGATGGTCGTCCTCGGCGACGCCGCCGTGATGCTTGACCGCGCGGACCGAGATCACCAGGACCGCGGCTGCGGGAGTGAGCTTCCCGACTCGGCAGACGATGTTGAAGAACTTCTCCATCCCAATGTCGGAGCCGAACCCGGATTCGGTCACGACGTACTCGGCGAGACGCGCGCCGACGAGGTCGGCGATCAGCGAGTTGTTGCCGTGGTCGCTGATCGCCAGCGGGCCGCAGTGCACCAGCGCTGGCTGTCCCTCGAGCGTCTGCACGAGGTTTGGCTTGAGCGCATCCTTCAGCAACACGGTCATCGCGCCGGCGGCGCGCAGGTCCTCTGCCGTCACGGGCTTGCCGTCGGCGCGCGAGTAGCCGGCCGTGATCCGCGCGACTCGCTGGCGGAGATCGCGCAGATCGCGCGCGACGGCGGTGATCGCCATGACCTCGGATGCGGCCGTGATGTCGAACCCGGTCTCCCGCGGGTAGCCGTTGGCGCGGCCCCTTAGCCCGATCGTGATCTTGCGCAGCGCGCGGTCGTTCATGTCAACCGCGCGCCGCCACGGGATCCGCAGCGCATCGATGTCGTGGGGGTTACCGTGGAGGATCGAGGCGTCGATCATCGCCGCCAGGAGGTTGTTCGCCGCCCCAATCGCGTGAATGTCGCCCGTGAAGTGGAGGTTTAGCTCCTCCATCGGGACGACTTGCGCTCGGCCGCCGCCGGCGGCGCCGCCCTTCATTCCGAACACGGGGCCGAGCGAGGCCTCGCGTAGGCATGCGATTGCTCTCTTGCCGACCATGGCGAGTCCGTCGGTCAGGCTGACCGTTGTGGTCGTGTTGCCCTCGCCGCGGCGGGTCGGCGTCATGCCGGTCACGTACACGAGCTTGGCCTCGTCCGGCGCCACCCGGTCGAGAACGGAAAGTGAGATCTTGGCCTTATACCGCCCGTGCGGTTCGACCTCTTCGGGTAGGAGACCGATCCGGTCGGCAACGGCTTCGATCGGGATCAGCTCGTGCTGTTGAGCGATCTCCAGGCTGCTCTTCATGTGGCTGCTCTCAGTGAGGGTCGTGGATTGGATTACGTCTTCACGTGCATTGCTCTCCAGCACGCTTTGCCTCCGTGGCAGCGCTCGAGCGCTTTCAGTTCGGCGTGGAGCCGGGCCAGCTTTCGCGGCGTCAGACCGCCGGCGATGTTGTGCAGTTCGAACGGGTCGGTCCGCAGGTCGTAGAACTCGCGCTCCCTGTCTGCGTACTCGACGTACAGGAACGAGTCGGTGCGCATAGCCTCGTAGGTGGTGGGGCTGCCGCTGGCCGGCTGCTGATAGTCGGGATCGCGGACGGAGAGCGGCGGACCCCGGTGCTCGATCAGCACGGCGTTTCGCCATCGCGAGGGAGACTGGCCGTCGAGCACCGGCAGCAGGCTCTGCCCGTCGCCGGGGAGGCTGGTCGCACCGATCGCCGCGAACGTCTTGGCGAGGTCCACGTTCTCGGCCATCAGAGGTGTCCTCGAGCCGGGAGGGACGCCCGGCCCGGTGACCACGAGCGGAACCCTGATATCGGTGTCGAAGGCAGTCAGCTTTCCGGGCATGAGCCTGTATTCGCCGGTGTGTAGCCCGTTGTCGGAGCTGAAAACCAGGTAAGTGTCCGCGGACAGCCCGTTGGCCGCGAGGGCCTGCTCGATCTCGCCGATCATGCGGTCGACGGCTTGGACTGCTTGCGCACGGCGACGAAACGCCCAGTCGATCCGCGCGAGCTGTCGATGGGTGAGAAGAGGATGCGCAGCCAGCCATTGGGGGGCGTGGCTGGGAAGGACGTCGAAGCTCGGCGGCCGCGGTGCCCGCAGGCCCGCGAAGTCCTGCCGGTCGACGGGGGCGGGGGCGTATGGAGAGTGCGGTGCGAAGGTGGCGAGCTCAAGGAAGAACGGCGTGTGATCCCTGGCGGCGCCGTGGATGAACTCGACGCCCTTCCGAGCGAGTACGTCCGTCAGGTAGTCGGACGGCTGATGACCGTAGCGCCGCAGGACACCGTTCTCGTTCAGGGTGTAGTTGAACTCGGGATAGCCCCAGCCGGCGACGTCCCACTCGTCCCAGCCGGGAGGAACGAAGGTAGAGGGCACGTCGGTGGCGGTGCCGTCCGCCAGGTGCCCGGCCACCTGCCCGTAGCCGTTGAGGTACTTGCCCATCATCGCCGTGCGGTAGCCGGCTCGCTGCAGCGCGATCGCGAAGGTGTGCCGCTCCTCGCCTCGCCGATGGAAGGCCTGGAACCCACCAGTCGAGCCGAAGTTCCCGTACACGTGGGTGTCGTGGGGGAAGTTGCCGGTGAAGATCGACGCGCGCGAGGGGCAGCACAGCGAATCAGAGACGAAGTAGTTGGTGAACGTTAGGCCGTGTCGCTCCATCGCCAGGACGTGCGGCATGAACCGGACGAGGTCGCTCGAGAGGTCGTCGGTGAGGACGAACACGATGTTCGCCCGCCCCGCGAACGCCGCCGGGGCGGTCGGAGGCGAGCCCCCTACGACTGGCGGCTTAGACGTGGACCTGTGGGGCTTCGAACCGCCACCGCCGCACGCCGCCAGCGCGAGGCACGCACACACAGCCAGCGTAGGCCCGAGTGCGCGTATTGCCTGCCCGGCGCGACGCAGGCTCGGGCTTGGCGGCATGGAGACCTCCAACGGGATCGGCGAGCGGTCGGGTAGAGGCCATTAGCGGGCGCGCCGCAGTCTGAGCGAGCCTCATCGCTCGCAACGATCCTATCCGGTCCGAGGTCGCAGGCGGCCCCGCGCGCGGGGCAGCGGCGCCGACCGCGGTCCCCGTTATATTGCCTCGTCCTTGCAGTACGGGCGATGGAGTTCGCCCGGTCCGCGTGGCCGAACCGCCTTCAGGCTGATAGCTCCTCCGCACACCGCGTTTACGCGCCCGCGTAGGAGTCTCAGCTCTCGAAGTCATGCTGCCGTCATGGGGAATTCAGGTCTGCCAGGTGCTGGCCCTGCTCGTGTTCGCGCCGCTGATCAGCGGGGTGATCGCCAAGGCCGAGGCCAGGGCCCAGTGGCGGACCGGGCCCTCGGTCCTCCAGCCGTACTACGACATCTGGAAGTTCTTTCGCAAGGAGTCGGTGCGCCCTGAGACGGCCTCGCCGTTCTTCGAGCTGGCGCCGCTGATCGCGTTCGCGTCCTACTGCTCGATCGCGCTGCTGATCCCCGTGCTGACGAACTTCCCGCTGCCCCTGGGCACGGCGGGCGACATCCTGGGCGGCGCGCTGCTGTTCGGCCTGGCCGGCTTTGTGACTGCGCTGGCCGGGGTGGACTCGGGTTCCGTGTATGCCGCGCTCGGCTCGAGCCGCACGCAATCGGTGGCGACGCTGGTCGAGCCGACGCTGATTTTTGTGTTCTTTACGGTGGCGCTGGTGACCGGCACCGATCTGCCTTACGCGCTCAACGCGACGCTCGCGCACTCGTCTTCGGAGTACTTCCGTCCCAGCCATCTGCTCGCGGCGGCCGCGTTCTTCGCCATGCTGCTGGTCGACACGGGGCGGGTGCCGATCGAGAGCCAGGGCTCGACGCTGGAGTTGGGGATGATCGACGAGGCGCGCCTGTTCGAGCATTCGGGTCCGGCGATGGCCCTGTTCCGCTGGGCTTCGACGATGAAGCAGTTCCTGCTTTACGTCGTGTTCCTGAACGTGCTCGTTGTCCCGTGGGGGCTGGCCTCCGACCGCACGGTCGGGTCCGTGGCGGTTGGCCTCGGGTGGCTCCTGGTCAAGATGATCGGACTGGGTCTGGTCATGGTCGTGATCGAGTCGAGCTTCGCCAAGCTCCGCCTGTTCCGGATCCCGGACTTCATGGGCGCCGGGTTCGTGCTGTCGGTGCTGGCGATCCTCGTGTTCTACCTGGCGAACGGCTGAACCAGATGCCGGTCGCTCCCCACTACGACGTTGCGCACGCCACCGCGGCGATCATCGCGATTCTGGCGCTGCTCAGCGGATTGTCGCTGCTGCTGGTCAAGCAGGTCCATGAGCAGGTCCGCGCCTATGCGGTCCAGTCAGTGTTCGCCGCGGGCTACACACTGCTCGTCGGGATCGACCGCGTGGATGCGGCGTTGATCGTGCTGGGCGTCTGGACCGCGTTGATCAAGGTGATTGTGATTCCGGTCTCGATCGATCGCGCGGTCACTCGGCAGGTCTCAGAGCACGAGGTGCCACTGGTGGTGCAGGTGCCGATGTCGCTGCTGATCGGGGTGACGCTGGCCGGGCTCGCGTACTGGTCGGCTTCCGCTCTTCCCATCCACGGGGCGCTGCTGCCGATGCCCGCGCTGGGGATGCCCCTGTCGCTGGTGCTGGTCGGGTTCTTCTTCATGATCACCCGCCAGAACGTGATCAGCCAGATCGTCGGGCTGCTGACGCTGGAGAACGGGGTGTTCCTGGCCACGGTGGCCATCGCTCCCGGGCTCCCGTTCGCGATCGGGTTCCTGCTGCTGCTCGACCTGCTGCCGGCGGTTGTGTTCTACGGTGTGTTCGCCCGGCTGATCGCGGCCCGGGCCAAGACCACGAACATCGAGGACATGGCGGTCCTGCGCGGCTGATGGCGGTTTGGCTGCTGATCATGCTCGCGCTGCCGCTGGCGGCCGCCGCCGCGGGCGTCGTGCTAGGCGACCGGCCCGCGATGGGCTGGCTGTCGGTTGCTTCGGCGGTCGCCTCGTTCGCGGCCGCGCTCGTGGTGGTGTTCGGCTACGACGCCGTCCGCGGACGGCACGCGCTCGGCAGCGTGTTCTTCCTCGACGGGCTGAGCGGCGTGTTCCTGATCGCGGTCGCGTTCGTCTACGCGGTCGTCGCTGTCTACTCGGCGGGATACCTGCTCCCGGGAATCGGCCACATCCGGCTGCGGCGTTGGTACTGGCCGCTGCTCAACCTGTTCGGGCTGGCACTCCTCGCCACGCCGGTGATGGCGAACCTCGGGGTGCTCTGGGTCGCGGTCGAGCTCACCACGGTGGTCAGCGCGCTGCTGGTCACGAGCGAGGGGTCGGATGAGTCGCTCGAGGCGGGGTGGAAGTACATCGTGATCGGCTCGGCCGGTCTGGCCGTGGGCCTGCTGGGGATCGTGCTGATCTACGCCGCCGGAGTCCCGAGCCTGGGCGACCACTACACGCCGACGTACACCACGCTCGCGCACGCCGCTTCCCACCTGAATCCCTCGCTGGTCCGGACCGGATTCGCGTTCGTGCTGGTCGGCTTTGGCACCAAGGTAGGACTGGTCCCGATGCATGCCTGGTTGCCCGACGCTCACTCCGAGGGCCCGAGCCCGATCAGCGCGATGCTCTCGGGTGCGCTGCTGGCGGCAGCCCTGTACGCGGTGCTACGGATGGGCGCGATCGCGCAGCGCGCGGTCGGCCCGACCTATGTCCACGTGCTGCTGCTCGTGTTCGGCTCGCTATCGCTGCTGCTCGCTGCGTTGTTCGCCCTGCGGCAGACCAACTACAAGCGGCTGCTCGCGTACTCATCGATCGAGCACATGGGCATCGTGTCGCTCGGGATTGGGATCGGCGGCCCGGTCGCGGCCTACGGCGCGTTCTTCCACGTGATCGTGCACGCCGCCGGGAAGACACTGGCCTTCTTCGGCGCGGGCGGGCTCCTCAGCCGTTACGAGACACGTGAAGCCGATGGGGTCCGGGGCGTGATCCGGGCGGCACCGTTCACGGGGGTCATGGTCTTGCTCGGAGCGCTGGCGATCACCGGCGTGCCGCCGTTCGGGATCTTCCGCTCCGAGCTGCTGATCGTCACGGGCGGCTTCTCGCACTCGCGCTACGCGCTCGCCGGGCTGCTGGTGGTGTTCGCCAACGTCGCGTTCGTCGGGGTCTACCAGGTATTCCATCGGATGGTGCTGTCCCCAGGAGAGGCGACCGCGGGCGATCGGACCCACGTCGGCCGTCCCGAGCAGCCGCTGATGGCGGTGGCGATGGTGATCAGCCTGATCGTGGTGCTGGTGCTCGGCCTGTGGATCCCGAGCCCCCTGAACCGCCTGTTGCACGGAGCGGCGACCGTGATCGGAGGCCGGCTGTGATCGCGTTCGAGGACCGCACCGTCGAGGCGGGCGCGCTCGCCACCGAGCTCAAGCAGCTGGAAGGACGTCTGATGATGCTGTTCGCCACCAGTCCGACCGAAGGGCCGCACGGGCTGCGCGCGCTCGTGCGGGCCGGCGACGTGTTGGTGAACGTCCGCGCGCCGGTGCCTGGGAGCACGTATCCGGCCGTGACGCCAATGGTTCCGGCCGCGCACTGGTTCGAGCGCGAGATTCACGACCTGCACGGGATCACACCCGAAGGCCATCCTCGCCTCGAGCCGCTCGTCCATCACGCCCCGGAGCAGCGCGAGGTAGAAATACCCGAGGAAGAGGACGTGCGTCTCGCGCATCGCGGTGCGGAGCGGCTTGCCGGCCCCGGCGTGTTCGTGATCCCCTACGGCCCTGTGCGCTCCGGCGTGTTCGAGTCCGCTCAGTTCCTCGTCCAGACTGGTGGCGAGGACGTCGCCTACTGCGCGCAGCGCCTGTTCTTCAAGCGCCGCGGCGCCGAACGGCGGATCTGCGAGGTTCCGCTCGACCTCGCGGTGCTCGTCGCCGAGCGCGTATCCGGGACCTCGAGCGTCGCCCACGCGCTGGCGTTCTCACACGCGGTCGAGTCGCTGGCCCAAACCGACGTGGCGCCACGGGCTCAGGCGATCCGGCGGATCCTCGCCGAGCTCGAGCGCCTTTACAACCATCTCGAGGTGACGGTGCGCGAATGCGAGGACGCTTCGCTCTCGGTTGGACAGGCGCAGTTCGCTGCGCTCAAAGAGCGCCTGCACAGGCTGGCCGGTGCGCTGGTCGGCAACCGCTATCTGCGCGGAGCGGTTGTCCCCGGGGGGACGCGCATCGACCTCGACACGACCGCGCTCGACCTGATCACGACGACCATGACCGAGTGGGAACGCGACTGGGAGCGAACCCTGGCCGTACTGCTGCGTACCGACTCGTTCCTCGACCGGCTGGTCAGTGCCGGCCCGCTGCCTGAGGAGGACGCGCGTGACTTCGCCTGCGTCGGGCCGGTCGCGCGGGCCTCGGGCATCGACGTCGACACGCGCCGAGATCTCGCCTACGACGGCTATCCGGCCTTCGAAGTCGCACGCCATTCCGACGGAGATGCGATGGCGCGTATGGAGGTTCGCTTCCATGAGGTCGACGCCTCGCTCGAGGTGATCCGCGAGGCGATCGGCACGCTTGCACCCGGTCCGACGCGCGTCGCGACCGGCCCGTTCGTCCGGTCCTGTGCGCTGGGCGCGGCGGAGTCCGCGCGCGGCGAGACGCTCTACTGGCTCGAGGCCGCCGACGACACTGCGCTGCGCTTCTGCAAGCTGCGCGCCGCCTCATTCATGAACTTCGGAATCTTCAACCGCCTGTTCGACTCCCAGGTGCTGACCGATTTCTCGTTCATCGAGCACAGCCTCGGACTCTCCCCCGCGGGGTGCGACGCGTGATCCGGTGGTTCCTGCGCGGGGTCACGCGACGCCGCCTGACGACGCGCTATCCACGGACCGAGGAGCCGGCGCCTCCCGGGTTCCGCGCGCGGGCGCTGCTCGACCCGAATGCGATCAACCCGCGTGACGCCTGGCGTGCGGCACAGGTCTGCCTGCCGAAGGCGCTGACGCTCGATCACCAGAATCGCCTTCGGCTCGACGCCGGTCGCTGCATCGGCTGCGGGCTGTGCGTCGAAGCGGTCGAGGACGGCGCGCTGGCCATCGACGCCGGCTACGAGCTGGCCAGCCGTAGCCGGCGCCGTCTCATCATCGGCGACGTTCAGGAGGACGACATCTCGCCGGAGGTCCTCGGCGGCCCGCTTCGCCGCTCGCTCCACATCCGGCACGTCGACGCGGGCTCGGACGGCGCGGTTGAGCAGGAGATCGCCGCCCTGCTGAATCCCTACTACGACATGCAGCGCCTGGGTCTGTTCTTCACCGCCAGCCCGCGACACGCCGACGTCCTCCTGGTCACGGGACCAGTCACCAAACCGATGGAGGGACCGCTGCGGCGCGCCTACGAAGCGATGCCCGAACCGCGCGTCGTGGTCGCGGCCGGCACCGACGCCTGTAGTGGGGGCATCTGGACCGAGCCCGAGGTGCTGGGGGGCGTCGATCGGGTGCTTCCAGTCGACGTGTATATCCCCGGGGATCCGCCGACGCCGATCGCGCTCTTACACGGCCTCCTGCTCGCCTCGGGGCGAGCGCGGGAGGTCTCGGCTCCGAGCTGGGACGCCGACGCCGCGGGCCCGGCCGAGCGAGCCGGGGCAGGTGCAGCGTGAGCGCGCTGGCGGTCCTGATGATCGTCGGCTGCGGCAGCCTCGCGCTGGCCTCCGGTCTCGCGGCGTGGCGCGCTCCGGCGGTGCGGCGAGTGGGGAGCGCGGTCGCGGTTGCAGGATCGATCGTGCTGGCCGCCGCAGGCCTCGTGGCCGTGTTCGACCACCAGCTGGTGTGGCAGCCGTTCCATTGGTTCGGCCTCGGGCGCGGGGGAGTGCAGGTCGATCAACTCGCCGGCTTGTTCCTGATCCTCACGGGAGTCGTCTCGGCGCCGCTGTTCCTGGCTGCGGCCACGGAAGGGCCGGATGCCGCCCGCGTGCTCCGTCCGCTGCTGGTGCTGTGCGTGGTCGGGGTGATCGTGGTCGACAACGTGTTCGAGTTCCTGATCCTGTTCGAGCTCACGGTGGTGGCGATCTACGCGCTGATCAGCGTGCGCTACGAGGACCCGCAGGCGGACCGCGCCGCCGCGCTCACCCTGACGCTGGCCAAGCTGGGTGGGGGAGCGGTGCTCGCTGGCCTGGTCCTGCTCGGCGTGGATGGCGGCAGCTTCTCATTTGAGCAGCTGGCCCACAGCGGCCCGGATCTTTCCTCGGCGGTCCGCGGCGTCTGCTTCGGCTTGCTGTTCGTGGGATTCGGCGTCAAGGCGGCGCTGATCCCGCTGCAGACGTGGCTGCCCGGCGCCTACGGCGAGACCGACGCCGACAGCTCGGGGTTCGTGGCCGCGGTGTCGCTGAACGTCGCGTTCTACGCGATGCTGCGGATGTGGTTCGGGTTCCTCGGCCACCCCGCCGTGTGGTGGGCGGTGGTCGCGCTGCTCGTCGGCGCGCTGACGGCGCTGATCGGGATTCTCGGCGGCATCCTGCAGCGCGAATTCCGGCTGTTCGTCGCCTACTCGTCGATCGAGAACTCGGGCCTGATCGTCACCGACCTCGGGCTCGCGCTGATGGGCAAGGCCCAGCACCGACCGGGCCTGGTCGGTGTGGGCCTGGTCGCGGCCGCGTTTCAGATAACCGCGCACAGCGTGGCCAAGGGCGGGCTGTTCGCCGCCGTGGCGACCGTCGAGCACAGCACGGGGACCAGCGACATGGAGCGCCTCGGGGGCCTCTACCGGCGTCTCCCCTCCGCGGCCATTGCGACGCTGTTCGGCGGCGCCGCGCTCGCGGCGCTGCCGCCGTTCAGCGGCTTCGTATCCGAATGGCTCGGACTCGAGGCCTTGATGCAGGGATTCCGCGTGAACGGCACCGGCTCGCACCTGGCCATCGCCGTAGCGGGAGCGCTCGTCGCCCTGACGGCCGGGCTCGCCGCGCTCGCGTTCGTGCGAGCGACCGGGATGACGTTCCTCGGCATGCCGCGAGACCGCTCGATCCAGCCGCAGCCGGAGGCGCGCCCGGCCCGGTGGGGCATGGCCTTGCTCGCGCTCGCCTCGCTCGCGATCGGCATTGCCGCCCCGTGGGTCATCAAGGTGCTCGAGCAGGGCCTGTCGCCGGTCGGGGGGACGACCGCGATCGGCCACATCAGCCAGCCTGGTTGGCTGATCGAGCCCGGGTATGCGGGCTTCGCCAGCATCAGCCCGACCGTGCTCGCGCTCACCCTGACCGGGTTTGCCCTCGGCGCCGCCGGCCTCCGCTACCTGGCCAGCGTTCGCCGGGCGCGGCGCGTTCCGGTGTGGGCGTCCGGGGTGGCGGTCTCCGGGCGGCGCGCCCAGTACACGGCGATCGGCTACGCCAACATGGTCAGGGTGATCTTCAACGTCGTCTACCGCGTGCGGACGCAGCTGCGCAGCATCGGCGATCAGCGCTTCCCCGAGCGCCTCAGCATGATCCGTGCCGAACCCCGGCTGTTCGACCCCGGCTGGCTCTACCGGCCGATCACCGGCGCGTTCACCCGCGCCGCCGAGCTCGTCCGCAACATCCAGGCCGGGCCGCTCGGCCTGTATCTGCTGTACCTGCTACTCGCGTTCGTGGCGCTGCTGGTGATCGCTCCAAGGCTCGGCTGAGGGCACAGCAGCAGACGTGGGGTCCACAGGCGGACGCCTGACGTTACCGAGCCACCGCGGCTCGTTAGCCCACCCGCCCGCGGCGTCGGCCGCGATCTGATCGATGATCGGGGGCATGATCGACTGGCCCTCTGGCGAGTCGAGCGCAACCAGTGCGCGGGGCTCGACGGCGAGCTGAGCATCCCGCAGCTCGGCGAGCCAGATCAGGTTCAGGTCGTGCACGCCGTAGCTTCCGACCACCTCGGCGACATAGAGGAGCCGCTCCGGAACGACAGCCAACCCGGTCTCCTCGGCGACCTCCCGAATGAGCGCCTCAGAGATCGACTCGCCGTCCTGCACGCGGCCGCCGGGAAGTAGGACATGCTCCACACCTCGCCGGCGCTCGCGTGACACCACCAGCTTGCCGCCCTGGAGGATCACTGCTCGCGCCTTCACCCTCATCGCCGCCGCTCCGGCTCGGCCGCCGATTGCGTCGGCGGAGGCCACCCCGCCGTCAGGAAGATCGCGCGTTGCCACGAATCGCGCTCCAGGCCCTTCGGCTCATGTCGGTACTTGTCGTCGTGCTTGCGGACGTGCTCGCGCAGTTCGTGAAGCAACGTTTCCGCTGCGCTTCGCTGCACTGACAGGAGCAACTCGCGATCACCGCGCGTACGGGCGAGCTGCCACGCGAGCTTGAAGTGGGGGAAGCACAGACCCGGGGAGGACTCGAACGTGTCCCGGTACCCGCGAGTCGTCGCCAGCATGTCGAGCAGATACGCGGCGTTCCGGTGCAGGTACTCGTCGCGGCTGGCGCACGCCGGGCATCGTGCTGGTGCGAACGCCCCGTCCGGAGAGAGCGCGTGCAGCTGCCCGACGATGCCGGCGAACGTGTCCGCGAACAGGACACTGATGCTCAGGGTCGTCTTCATGTCCTCCACGTCGATGCGGCGCAGCATCTCGACGTGCTCGGCGCAGAAGCCGAATGCGCCGCGGACCTCTTCGACCGCGGCCATGTCGTTGCTCCGCTCGTCGTAGAAGTGCCAGATGTACTCGCGATCGGCCTTATGCGCCACCCGGCACAACGGGCAGATGCCGTTAGCGAGACCCTGGCGAAGCCAGCTGGTCACCGCGCTCGCGGGCGCTCGCCGCGCGACCCCTCGGCTGGGCAACAGGGATGCCCCATTCGAGTGCCCTTGGCGACGACGGCGCAGCCTCACCGGGCGACCGCCTGCGATCTGTTCGACCTGATCGGCCGGGAGCCGGGCGCTGGCCCATACCGCCTCGTCCGGACGAGCCCGAGCTCGGCGGCCCAGTGGGCCGTACCACGGTAATGGCAGGCGGCGTCGTAGAGCTTGGACTTGCCCGCGGCGAGAAACTCGCGCTCGGTGGGCCACGTGGTACGGCCTCGGCAGAACTCCTCAAGCTCGGCGCGTATGCGGTCGTCGGTCCAAAGGCGGGGCCGGGCGATTCCGGCACGCGCTGACGCCTCGAGCCCGAACCGGCGAGCCCAGTAGGTCGTCCCTCTGCCTTGGGCGACGGCCGCCGCGAGGCCGAACCGTCCCACCCGTTCGAGTTCGCGGCGCGTCGGCCACGTATCCCGGCCATCGAGGACCCTCCGCAGTTCTGCCTCGATCCGCTCGTCGGTCCAGGCAAGCTTCGAGCCGAATTTCAGGTTCTGCAGCGGCAACCCGAACTCGGCGGCCCAGCGCTCCGGTCCGCCCAGCCGACGGATCGCGTCGCGCAGCAGCTTGCGTCCCGCGGCCTCGAACTCGAGTCT
>Ga0116224_10002014_pt1 | contig 12154 bp, 8 predicted proteins | sample Sb_taG_9_FD_89699 | JGI IMG/M metagenome (GOLD analysis project Ga0116224, IMG submission 89699) | Peat soil microbial communities from Weissenstadt, Germany - Sb_50d_b_LC metaG | ecosystem: Environmental > Terrestrial > Soil > Wetlands > Peat | place: Germany: Weissenstadt | collected 2010-09-21 | reverse complement strand
TCGCCATGACGGCGAGTACCAGCGTGTTGAACGCGTCTGCGACCGCGATGAACCTGAACGCGATCGATCCGGGGCTCGTATTTTTTGGCCTCGACCAGCAGGGCTCCGGATTGCGGGAGGCGGGCCTGCGGCCGGCGTTTCGCGCCTTGACCAGTCGACTGATCCAAGTCAAGATGCTGACGCGGACGGAGTTTCTCGATCTCGCGCCGTTTCCGATCACGGGGTCCATGCGCGTCGGGATTATTCCGATCGGACGCTGCGATGGGATGGACCGCGTGTGCTGCGGGCAGGTGTTGGTGCGCGGGGTTCGTGTGAATGTGCTAGGCGGACCGACCACCGAGCACACGCGCATCGATTTGACCCACGTCTCCGAGGCACGCGCGGGCGATGAGGTCGTTATCATTGGGCGACAGGGCCGCGAGGAGATCTCCCCGGACACGGTGGCGGAGTCGCACCGCCTCTGGTCAGGCGGAATGGTGGCGCTCGATGTTCGTGATTCCGTCCCTCGGGTCTATGTTCGGGGGACCGGAGGCGCGGCGGAATAATCCCGTCGCAGTCCGCTAGCTCGGGATGACGGGGAGGAGCACGTGCGACGGATGATCCGCGTCGTGGAAAATCGTCTGCACCGCCGTGTGGAACACCCGCTCGAGCCCAAGGGGGCCGCCGGTATTGGGGTTGATGTCGAAGCGCGGGAAGTTCGACGATGAGATGTGCACGCGGATCTGGTGTCGTGGCTGGAACGCGACGCTGGTGGGGTACAGCGTGACGGTAAACCGGTAGACGCGGCCAGGCTCCATCAGTTCGGGTGCCTCGAAGGAATTCCGGTAGCGCGCACGGATGATAGAGTCGCCGATGTTGAGCTCATAGCCGTCGGGATAGTCGTCGTTCGGCGGATACACATCGATGAGCTTGACCGTGAAGTCGGTGTCGGGGGCCGATGACGAGGCCCACAACGTGGCCACCACCGTGCCGGTGACCTCCACCGCATGCTCCAAGGGCGGCGTCGAAAAGACGAGTACGTCCCTGCGTGTAGAGAGCGGGAGGCGGACGTTCGGACTGTCCGCGTCCGAGCCGTCTCGCTGATCGAACCCGCCGCCGACGAACACGCCGAACCCGGCGGAGATGTTGCCGCCGACGGTGGGAACCGGATCTCGCGGATCGAACGCGTAGCGCGTCGGCGTCGAGCCGGCGGGCGGCGCGACGGGAGACAGTCCGCCCCCGGGCTGCAGATAGTAGGCCGTGTGGCGGGTTCGGGCAAGCGGCCACTCACGTTCGTCTCGCCAATGGCCGCCGACGTCGAGCTTTCCCGACCCCCGCAACTTGCGGCCGGAGCCTCCGCCCATCACAAAGATCTGGACCGGCGCCCCGTCGAGCATCCCGTTCGGCGCGCCTTTGAGCACCGCGTCGAACCAGCGCAGCAGAAAGTAGTTGTAGCCGAGTGGCGCGTCGGGACCAAAGTCCGCGTCGCCGGCATACGATCGATCGATGTCTCCGTGCGTCCACGGGCCCATGATCAGGCGCACCGGATTCTTCTTCCGCCTACTCAGCTCGACATAGTTCGTGACGGTGGAGCGCGCGTACGAATCGTACCAGCTGCCGCACAGATAGATCGGGACGTCCGCGTGCTGATCCCAGAGGTCCTCGATCGAATACGCGGGGCGGGTTCGCCAGTACGCGTCGTATTCGCCGTGCTGCCAGATATCCAGGAGCCACCGCTCGGACGAAGGCACGTGGCGCAGGGGCGTGAGCCCGGCTTTGGGCGGCGCGTGCTTGAGCCAGGCGCGCACGTCGGTCCAGGCGCGCTCGAGGGAGCTTCGCGCGACGGGATCGGCGTACGCCTCCTTCGAAGTCCTCGCCATACTGAACGCGTAGAAGAGGAAGCGGACCTCGAGCGCGCCGCCCTGGCGCATCGACGCGGTGTGGTAGTTATGGAAGCCCTGGCTGACAAACTGGGCGGACAGGCCTGGCGGGTTCATGGCCGCGAGGCTCGTCTGCGTGCAGGACGAATAGGACAGTCCCATTGTGCCTACGCGTCCGTCACACCACGGCTGGGCGCGTACCCAGCCGACCGTCTCGACTCCGTCCGGACCTTCGTTGCCGAACGGATACCACTCGCCTTCCGACGCGTATCGTCCCCGCACGTCCTGCAGGATCACGGCATAGCCGTGGGCGGCGAGATATTTGGCGGTGAGCACCAACTCGGCGCCCAATTTGTCGTAGGGTGTCCGCTCCACAATGGCCGGCCACGGGCCTGGTGAGCCGCCGGGAAGGTAGAGATCCGTCGCCAGGTGCACGCGGTCCGTGAGCCGCACCATGATGTTGCGCTGATGGGTCACGTTAGCCATGCCGCGCGGGGCTCCACGCCCGCCCGCCGGTCTCCCGGCGAGCGCATGTGTCGGAGCGGTCCCGACGTGCCATGTGGCCGCGCCCCAGACGGCGGGCGTGAGCGCTCATGGGCGCGGAGGAAACAGGGTATGGGCCACTCCTCCGAAGATCAGCGCGCGATCCCCCTCGCGGCTCGACGCGAACTGCTCGAGCGTCAGGCGCAGGGAGTTCTGATAGCCTTCGCGGGCGCTGACCGGAGGATAATCGCTGCCCCACATCAGCCGACGGGCGCCGAACGTCTGATAGGCCATGTCGAGGAGCGGTGGAATCGGGCGCTCAAACGGAAACGCCCCGGCAACCGGGAGCCGGCGGCGGCAGAACTCTCCGAGTCCGTGAATCTTCATGTAGAGGTTCGGGAAGCGTGCCAGATCGAACACGCGCCGGCGCTGCTCCGAGACGTTGGGGCCGGGTTCCGGATCACCTTCACCCCCGAGATGTTCAATCACGATCCGAAGCTCGGGCAGGGCCTGCGCGAGCTCCAAGAAGTGCCGACTCAGAAACTCCTCGCTCGCTCCCCCGCACGTGACGGTGAGGCCGCGCTCCGCGGCCGCCCGCCAGACGGCGAGGGGATCGTCTCCCGGCGATCTCACCGTCGCAGCAAGACGGACGCCGCTGGCTCCCTGGTCGGCGAGGCGTGTCAGTTGCTCGGGTGCTCCCGGGCGTTCTGCCTCCAACCACGCGACGGAGACGAGCCGGTCGGGGAAGCGGCGGACCGCGTCCAACTGGTACTCGTTGTCCGCCTGTCCGTTCATCTGGACCAAGACGGCCCGCTCTACCCCATTCCGGTCCATCTGAAAGAGCAGGCTCTCGACCGGTTCGTACCAGACCGGCGATACGTGACAGTGACTATCCACAATGAGCATGTGAGCCCCACTCGAAGCCCGGCAGAGGTCGCATTCGCGCGTCACTCCCGATGTTGTGCAGGGAAAGCAGCCGTTCCGCAGAATGCTCGGACGTGCGGTGTACTGCGCTTCCGCGTGTTCTCCATCGCGTTCCACCGGTCCTGCCTCACGGGGTCCTCTGTGTGTTGCGGATCCCCAGCGCTGCCGAGAGTGCTGAATCGTCCAGACTGCCGCGCCGTGGCGACTGCGGCGGCGTTGGCACTCCACGACGCTCGCTGACGGGGTGGGTCTCTCATGGGTCGGCCGCGTGACTCACAACTCTTGAGACGACGAGGGGAAGAAGCGTGAAGGTCGTAATTTCCGACGACCCCATATGTCGTCCGTTCGACTACGAGGCGCAGCGGCTGGGCGCGCTCGGGATCGACGTCGTCCTTTCAGACCCGGGCGAGCTGGTCGTGCGGCGGATCGCGGCCGGCGCCGACGTCCTCTTCAATCTGGGGGCGCCGCTGTCGCGGGAGACGCTGGAAGCACTGACCGCATGTCGACTGGTCGTCTTCTACGGCACCGGCGCGGATTGCATCGACGTCACCGCTGCCACGGAGTTGGGCATCGTCGTGGCCAACACGCCGCTGTTCGGGTATGCGGAGGTCGCCGATCACGCGGTCGCGATGTTGCTGATGTGTTCGCGCCGGCTGGCGGACCTTGACCGTGCCGTGCGGCGCACCGACTGGAACTGGGATCCGTTTCGCGGGTTCCACAGCCTCAGCAGCCAAACCGTGGGAATCATCGGATTTGGGCACATTGGACAGGCGATGGCACGACGGGTGAACGCGTTTGGCTGCCGCATCGTCTACTTCGACCCCTACGTGCCGACCTCGCCCATCGATGATGCGGCACCCGAATCGCTCGAGAACCTGCTGCGAATTTCTGATTACGTCACCATACACGCTCCGTTGACGCCGGATACGGCCGGGTTGGTGGGCGAGGCGGAACTGCGCCTCATGAAGCCGACCGCCTACTTGATTAACACGGCCCGAGGAGCCATCGTGGACGAACGGCCGCTCATTCAAGCGCTCACCGAGCGTTGGATCGCGGGCGCCGCCCTGGACGTGTTCCCGGTCGAACCGCTTCCTCAAGGGCACGTGCTTCTGACCCTGCCGAACGTTATTCTGTCACCGCACATCGCCGGCTATACCGTCGAGTCCCACCGCCGAATTCGTGAAGCGGCGTGTGACGCCGTGGAACGGCTGTTGCACGGCGAGTGGCCGCGACACGTGATCAACCCGGCGGTGCACCCTCGGGCGGCGCTTCTGCACTCGAATGCGGGTTCATAGCGGAGAGGGGCCTGATCGCATGCGAGGCGCGCAGCCGGACGTCTCGGTGGAGAGCGATCGTGCGGCGCAATAAACTCCGCGAGTTGCTGGCGGCAGGCAAGCCGACGCTCGGGACCCATCTCCTCAGCACATGGCCCGCGATGGTTGAATTCGTCGGCCACGCCGGCAGGTTCGATTACGTCGAGTTCGTGGCAGAGGACGCGTCGTTCGATTTGGCTGGACTCGAGAACTTGTGCCGGACCGCCGAGTTGTTTGACCTCGCTTCGATGATCAAGGTGGACCAACAGCCGCGTACGTTTCTTGCACAGCGGGCGATCGGCGCGGGCTTCGGCAGCGTGTTGTTTGCGGATTGCCGAAACGCCGCCGACGCTCGGGAGTGCGTCCGGGCCGCACGACCCGACACTCCGGAGGACGGAGGCTCCTACGGGGCGACGTTTCGGCGGCAAGCCTACAAGTTTTCTGTGGGCGCGTCCGAACAGGGGCCGCGGGAGTATGTCCAAGCCATTCGTGATGTGGTCGTCGTGTTGATGATCGAGAAAAAGGAGGCGGTCGAGCAACTCGAGGAGATTCTGTCCCTGCCCGGTGTTGATATGATTCAATGGGGCCCCTCCGATTACAGCCTCAACGTCGGGCGGCCTGGGCAGACAGGGAGTTCGGAGATCAAAGCGGTCGAGAGGCGCGTCTTTGAGACGGCGCTGAAACTGGGCGTGCCTCCTCGCTGCGAGATCGACTCGCCGGATGAGGCGAAGTACTATCTCGACATCGGCGTACGGCATTTTTGCATTGGGACGGACGTGACGGTGTGGTTCAACTGGTGCCAGCAGAATGGTGAGGCGATGCGGAAGGCGCTCGATGGCGGGTAACCCGCGCCCCGATCCGCGGGACGCCGCGCATTCCGACGGCAGCATGTCGAACCGCCTTGTGTGACCCGCGTCGTTCGCCTCACCGCACGCATCGGCGACGGTATGCTCGGCGGATGGGTGGGGCGTAGCGGGCGGCAGCGAGACGCGGCGTTGGGAGCGGAGCCCACTTGATGGAGAGCGGCTGGCAGGTTAGCAAGAATTTGGTGACCGCGGCGCACGGAATCGTTGCGGCCAAACATCCGTTGGCGGCGCGTGCCGGACTCCGCATTCTTCAACAGGGCGGCAACGCGGTCGACGCCGCGGTGGCGACGGCATTTGCCGTCGGCGTCGTTGAGCCGTGGGCGAGCGGATTGGGGGGAGCCGGCGTCCTCATCGTGTCCTCCCCGAACTCGGCCCCGGTGGCGGTGGACTACGGGGTACGGGCTCCCGCCGCGGCCCGCGCCGACATGTTTCCGCTCGGACCCGGCATCGACCAGGAGACAGGCTGGTGGCGATCCGTGTGCAACGATGCGAATATTCACGGTCCGCTGTCCGTGGCCGTTCCCGGCGTGCCCCGCGGTCTCGCTGCGGCGCTCGCGCGATTCGGCACGATGCCGCTTGCCGAGGTGCTTCGACCAGCGATCGCGCTTGCCCGTGATGGGTTTCCGATCCACTGGACGACCGTCATGCAGATCGCCCTCGATGCCCCTCTGCTCCAGCGGTACGACGCGGCTGCAAAGATCTTTCTACCCGACGGCGTCCCCCCGATGGTGTCGTCGCCCGCGAGCCCCCAACGACTCCGCCAACCGGAGTTGGCTCGCACGCTTGAGGCGATCGCCTCCGAGGGGCCGGATGCATTCTACTGCGGTCCTGTGGCGCGCCTCATGGTGGACGCGATCCAGCGCGGTGGAGGTGTGTTGACGGGGGATGATCTCGCGGAGTTTCAGCCGGTCATTGAGCCCGCGTGGGTGTGTCACACCCCCGACTATCAGGTCGCCGTGGCTCCCGGGCCGCATTCGGGCGTGACGCTCGCGGAGATGTTTGACATCCTCGGCGGTCTTGATCTCGAGTCGCGGGGACACAATACGACCGATTATCTGCATTGGCTGATCGAGGCGACCCATGCCGCGCTCGGCGATCGCCTCGCGCGCTTCGGCGAAGAAGTGGGCTGGGGTCTTCCGACGAGTCGCACGCGGACGGCCGGCCACCGGCGCAGGATCTCGAACGATCACGCGACGCCCTGGGACATCCACGTGCCGGACGCGTCGAGCACGACTCACCTGTGCGTGGTCGACGGAACGGGGACGGCGGTGTCCCTGACACAGACGCTGCTGTCGTGGTTTGGGTCACGCATGCTCGTGCCGGGAACGGGCGTCGTGCTCAACAACGGGATGATGTGGTTCGACCCGGTTCCGGGGCGCGCCAATTCGATCGGTCCAGGGCGGCGCCCGCTATCGAGCATGACGCCGGCCGTCGTGTTTTCGGAAGGCGGTCCGGTCCTCGCTGTCGGCGCGTCCGGCGGCCGCCGGATTCTCGACGGCGTGTGCCAGGTTATTCTGAATTGCATGTCCTTCGCGATGGACGTGCAAAGTGCGATCGCGGCGCCGCGTATCGACGCGAGCGGGCCACAAGTCATGGTCGATCAGCGTATCCCGGCCGGGGTTCGCGACGGCTTGCGGCAGCGCGGGCACCCGCTTGTCTGCGTGGACGAGGATATGCTGCCTCGGCTGTTTTCTAGTCCTGTCGCGATTGCTCGACACGCCGCGGACGGCCTCCTGCATGGAGGCGCAGATCCGTATCATCCCGCGATCGCGGCGGGGTACTAACCGCGGCGTGATTGTGCTCGCCCGGCGTCGCCGCGTCCGGTTAGGCCGGGATGATCGGCAGGACGACGCGCGACGGACGCGCCGCGTCGTGAAAGATCGTCTGTACCGCGGTCTGCGTCACGAGTTCGCGTCCGAGCGGGCCGCCGGTGTTCGGGTTGACGTCGAATCGCGGGAAGTTCGACGACGAAATGTGGACGCGGATCTGGTGCCCGCGCTGGAACACGAGGCTCGTCGGGTATAGCGTGATCGTAAATTCGTACGGGCGGCCGGGCTCCATCAGCTCCGGCGTCTCCCACGAATTTCGGTACCGCGCGCGGATGATCGAGTCGCCGATGTTGAGCTCGTACCCGTCGGGATAATCCGGGTTCGGCGGGTAGACGTCGATCAGCTTGGCGGTGAAGTCGGTGTCGGGCGCGGTCGACGCCGCCCACAGCTGCACGACCACGGTGCCGGTGACTTCCACGTCGCGGTCGAGCGCGGGCGTCGAGAAGACCAGGACGTCCTGGCGCGCGCCGAGCGGGAGCGAGTCCTTCGCCCCGAAGACGTGGGGGCCGCCCCGCTGGTCGAACCCGCCTCCCGGCATCAGGTCGTACCCGACCGAGATGTTGCCGCCGATCGTCGGCACCGGGTCCTTCGGGTCGAACACATAGCGTGATGGCGCGGCCCCGTCGGGCGGCGCCGTCGGGGCCAGGCCGCCGTTCGGCTGCAGGTAGAACGGCGTGTACTCGGTGCGCCGCAGCGGCCACTCCTGCTCGAACCGCCACCGTCCCCCGACGTCGAGGCGGCCGGTCTCGAGCGTTTTGCGCCCCGAGCCGCCGCCCATCACGAACAGCTGCACCGGGGGCTTGTCGAGCATGCCGTTCGGCGCGCCTTTGAGCACCGCGTCGAACCAGCGCAGGCGGAAGTAGTTGTACCCGAGCGGGGCGTCCGGGCCGAACTCGGCGTCGCCGGAGTTCGCGAGGTCGAGGTTCGCGCCGCCGTGGATCCACGGCCCCATCACGAGGCGGATCGGACCGCGCTTGCGCCGGCCGAGCTCGACGTAGTTCGTGACCGTGGAGCGCGCGTACGAGTCGTACCAGCTCCCGCACAGGTAGATCGGGACGTCGGCGTGCTGATCGTACAGGTCGTCGATGGTGTACGCCGGGCGGCTGCGCCAGTAGTCGTCGTACTCGCCGTGCTGCCAGATGTCCATGAGCCACCGCTCGTACGACGGCACGTGCCGCAGCGGGCTGACGCCGGGCTTGAGCGGCTGGCGGCGCAGCCACGCGCGGATGTCGCCCCACGCTTGGCGCATCGCGGCGCGCTTGACGGGATCGGCGGCGACTTCACGGGACGTCGTCGCCATCATGAACGCGTACAGGAAAAATCGCACCTCGAGCGCACCGCCCTGGCGCATCGATGCGGTGTGATAGTTGTGGAAGCCGTGGGCGACAAACTGCGCGGCCAGGCCCGGCGGGTTGAGCGCGGCCAGCCCGGTCTGGGTGCAGGACGAGTACGACAGCCCCACGGTCGCGACGCGCCCGTCGCACCAGGGCTGCGCGCGCGTCCAGGCCACGGTCTCCACGCCGTCCGGGCCCTCGTTCCCGAACGGATAGAACTCGCCCTCCGACGCGAAGCGCCCGCGCACGTCCTGGCGCACGACCGCGTAGCCGTGGCTGGCGAAGAAGTTCGCGGCCATGACGCTGCTCGGGGCGAGTTTGTCGTACGGCGTGCGCTCGAGGATTGCCGGCCAGGGGCCCGGTGTGCTGGTCGGAAGATAGACGTCCGTGGCGAGCCGCGTGCCGTCCTGGAGCCGCACCATGATGTTGCGCTCGAAGCGGACGTCGTACATCAGCACTCCGGCACCTCCGAATGACCTGATTGATCTGACACGGCTAGGCGGGCGCGCCGCCGTCAGGCGGGCTGGTACCGGGTGTCGGCGTCGAGCGGCCACACCGGGCGGTCAACACGATGGTACGGAAACGAGGTGAGATCCAGCGTCGTCAGGCCGGGAGAGTCGGCGGTCAGGATGTGCGCCGCGAGGGGCTCGAACCCCGCGCGGAAGTGCTGGCTCGATTTCAGCGCCACGATCTTGTAGCGCGTGACGTCGATGCCGTGGTGCAGAAACACCTCCGCGTCGAGCGTCTGTTCCCGCACCGAGGAGACGAGCACGTCCACGGTGCCGATTCGGAGGCGGGCCATCCGGCCGAGATCGACCTGCGCGCCCCGGCCCATCGGTGACTGTCGGATGAACCGGCCGTCCGTGAGGTCCGCCACGTACGCGTCCGCCTCGATCGGCTCGCCGTGCATGCGGTCTGTCCTCCCGCCGAGGCGCACGTGGATGGTCGCGCCGACGCCGGCGTCGTGCGCCTGGGCGGCTGTCTGAGGATCATAGATGAAGCCGAAGCACGCGCTGGCCGCCCGGGCCTCCAGCATCGCCCGCAGGAGATACGTGCCGTCTCCCGGAGATCCTCCCCCGGGATTGTCCGACGTCTCATTGATGACGACGGGACCGCCGTCGAGCGCGAGCGCCATCCGGATCGCCTCCGCGGGCCCGGGGCAGCGGCGGATGAGCCCCTCGCGGTGCTGCCACGCGTAGGAGGCGACGTCGTCGGCGGCCTGGCGCGCGAGCTCCGCGCTGCCGTCGGCGATCGCGATGACCGACGCGCTGATCGACGGGATGTCGGTGTGGGCGAACCCGTGGACAAACGTGCAGTCGATGATTCCCGGTTTCTTCTCCCACGCCCAGCACCGTTCGTTGAATTCCTTGACCGGGCTCAGGCTGGTCGCGGTCGTGGGGACGATCATCGGGATGCGGCTGAGATGCATGCGCGGAACGATGCCGTCCGTCACCATCCGGTGCGCCAGCGTCACGGCCTCGCCGCCGCGCTCGTACGAGTCCACGTGCGGGTAGAAGTTCACGCTGAGGAGCGCGGTTGCTTCCCGCGCCATCTCCGGCGTGACGTTGGCGTGCAAGTCGAGGGTGACGATGATGGGCAGCGTGCGGCCGGTCATCGCGCGAATCCGGGCCAGCAGATCCCCCTCGAGATCGTCGGCGCCCTCGGCGACGCCGGCGCCGTGCAGCGCGAGGCAGATCGCGTCGACGCGCCCAGCCGAGCGAAGGCCGTTCAGCAATTCGGAGGCGATCATCTCGTAGGCGCTCCGGCTGATCGTCCCGGACGGCGTGGCGTGCGTCGCGAACGTCGGGACGAGGTCGATCCCGAGCCGTTCGCCGGCGTCCAGCATCCCGCCGAGGTAGCTGCGGACACCGCGATGCTGGGACACGAGCTGCGGACCGTGCGCCCATTCCTTCGCTTTGAACTCATCGACCTCGGTGAGACCCCGGCAGAACGTGTTGGTTTCGTGGGCGACTTGGCCGATCGCGATGCGCATGCTCGTGCTCCTCTCGACGCAGGCTGCGGGCTTTGGACCGGAGATGGCCTGTGGGGATCGGCCCATGCAGAGATTGGCGTCCGGCGCGCCGGTCCCTCCCGCGCCGTGCGGCGGGTCGTCCGCTAGGGCAGGACCGGCTGCAGCGGTCCCGCGGGGTCCAAGCGCCCGCCGAACGCGTCAAACGGGATTTTGACGACGAACGAGCCGTCGACGTAGGCACCCACGGCGTACGGCGGGAGCAGGAACACGATCGCACGGGGCGTGACGACGAACGCGGTGGCCCCGACCGGCTGGCTCCCTGCGACGCCGTTGAATTCGATCGATGTCACGGTGCCGTCCCGGACGAACGTCGCATTCGGGTTCTGCCGCAGCCGGGCGATCAGCAGGTCCGACGCGGTCTTGGCCCCGTCGACGCCCGGGCGGAACAGGTCCTGCAGCGTCACGGGTGCCGGGCGGCCGCGCACGATCCCGAACGTGTACCCGGTATAGTACCGGTTTGGGTGCGCGCCTCCGGAGTACTCCTCCGTCTCGAAATACGCGCTCAGGAGCGCGGGATCGGTGAGGGAGACGGTCGCTCCGGCGTCGTGAAAATAGTCCGCGGTTGGCGGTCCCAGCTTTTTGAACTGTTCCGCCGCGGTGAGACCGAACGTCACCGCGGCGGCGACCTCCCGCGTCGCGAGCGTGTGGTTGGCGAGCGCCGCGAGCGGCGATCCTCCGTCGAATCGCGGGTAGACGACCGTCGTCGACCAGTGGGGGCCGCTCTGCTTTGTCGTCACCATGGCGAAGCGCAGCGGCGCCTGCGCGGCCTCGGCGCTGCACAGCAGGACCGAGGCCGCCAGCACCGCCAGGCCCGCGGCGAAGCGGCCGCGGCGCCTCATTGTTCACCCCCGTTGCCTTCGGCGGGCGCCGCGTCGAGCGCGGCCAGGGAGTCGGCGGTCGCCCACGGTGTGCGCCGGTGCCACCGGTAGACCGCCAGGGCGGAACCGAGCCCGATCGTGCCGGCGATCGCGAGCTCCGCCGGCGCGCCCCACAGTTCCGCGACGCCGCCCGTGAAGAGCGCGCCGGCCGGGGTAAAGCCGCCGTTGACCAGGGAGTAGACGGACATCACGCGTCCGCGCAGGTTGTCCGGGGTGGCGACCTGCAGCGCGGTGTTCACCGTGGCGGTGAAGACCACCATGCTGACGCCGCACCCGGCCAGCGCGAGCGCCGCGAGGCCGAACTGGTGCACACCCGCGAGCAGGATGACCATCACGCCCAGGAGCACGGCCCCGCCGTACACGAGCCGCGGGTGCGGTCCGTACGAGCTGAACGAGGCGACCGCCAGGGCCGCCAGCACCGCGCCCGCGCCCTGCGCGGACGTGAGCAGGCCGAACCCGGTCGCATCCTGGTGGAGGACGTTTTTCGCGAAGACGGGCACGATGATATTGAAGTTCATCACGAAGATGCTGTAGACGCCCATCAGGGTGAGCAGCTGCAGCGCCGTCGGCGTGCGGAAGAGGTACGCCAGCCCGTCGCGCAGGTGGTCGAGCATGCCGGCCTCCGTCTGGACGGGC
>Ga0116224_10002012_pt1 | contig 12172 bp, 12 predicted proteins | sample Sb_taG_9_FD_89699 | JGI IMG/M metagenome (GOLD analysis project Ga0116224, IMG submission 89699) | Peat soil microbial communities from Weissenstadt, Germany - Sb_50d_b_LC metaG | ecosystem: Environmental > Terrestrial > Soil > Wetlands > Peat | place: Germany: Weissenstadt | collected 2010-09-21 | reverse complement strand
GGGGCGATCGCGACGCTGTCGATATCGCCGCGCCCGCCACACGGGAGCGAGTGCCGCAGCCTCCACCCCTCCGCCTCCAGCCCGGCGAGCTCTCGGCGAACCTCACCCTCGGACCGGGCGCCGACGCGGCTGCGGGCGGCCAGGCGGACCCAGCGACGAGCGTCGAGCACCAACGCGGCCATCACCAGCGCCAGCAGCCCGGCAAGAGCGGTCGCTCCGACGCTCGCGGCGGTCGCCGCCAGCGCGCCGGCGACAATCGCTGCCGACCCGCTCGTGGCGGCTCGGCGCAGTCGCCGGGCCTGCTGACGGCGCGGAAAGCTTAACGCGAACACCGGCACAAGCTTGCAGGCGACACGGACACGCCCGCGCCTCCCGGATCCGAGCCTGCGCGGCGGTCTGAGCGGGGTCCGTGTGACCCGTTGCGTGACCCCTCTCGGCCTATCGATGGGGGACGCTGAGGGCCGTCGACCCCGCAATTTGCGGAGATTGGGGACGCTCGGGGACGGTCCAGACCGGTAGGTGCGGGGTTCGAATCCCCCCCTCTCCGCTGTCAAGCCGTCGGTCCGCCTGCATAGGCCCTGCCGATACAGCAATTCTTCGTGGGGCCGTGCGAGCCGGCGGCGAACCGGCCCTGGCCGGCACGGGGGTTGAGGCCACTCGAGACTCCGAACCCCCCACCTAGGGGGGCCAAAGCGGAACTTGAGGAGAGATATTGCCCATTCGTGGGTATCGCTCGGAAAAGAGGAGTCGTAGGAGCGTGAGGAGAGGAATTTGCCGCAATTTGCGTGCGCAGCATCGCGTAGATCGGCGCGGAATAACCTGGGCTGGGCGCGGCCTATTCGTCCAGACGCGGGCGGAAACTTCACAGTCGGCCGAAAAAGAGTCGACCGGCCTTACAAGTTGCACAAATGTTTGGCGGCGGCTTCCGTTCAGTCAAAAACAGAGTTAGCATCCGTTCAGGGGCAATGGGGACACATACCAATTCTCGTCCAGCACTAAGGCTCGTTCAACCGGCAGTAGGCCAGCCGGTCGAATTTTCGTGGTTCTGCGGCCACTGCGCGGCCCCCGCGCAAGGCGATCAGCCGCCGGCGCCGCTGGCGCGGGTCTGCCGTTCCTGCGGCCTCGGGGTCATGCTCGAGACGCGGGCGGACATCGCCCCAAGCCACCGCGACGCGTTCCTGGTGATCGACAGCTCGCTGCTCGTCCAAGCGATGTCGTGGCTGGCTGAGACGCTGCTCGGGGTGACCGAAGACAGCGCCGTGAACCGTCCCGTCATGCAGCTGCTCGTACCAGCCGACGCGGAGGCCGGCCGCCCGGCGCGGTTCGCCGCCGCTCTCGTCGAGGCCGCCGCCGGCGCCGACGAGCCCGTGAGCGCGTTCGTCCGCCCCTGGAACACCTTCGGCGTGCGGCTCCGGTCCCGGGTAGCGTCCTGCGGACCGCCGCGCGCCGCACTCGTGGTGCTCGACCAGCAGGCGCGCCCGCTCCGCGTCGTCAGCTAAGCGGGCGGTAGCACCTCCGGTGCGCCGGCCGCCACCAGCGGCGCCGGCAGGCGGACCGAGCCGTCTTCCTGTTGCCCGTTCTCGAGCAGCGCGATGATCGTCCGCCCCACCGCGACCGCGGTGCCGTTGAGCGTGCATACGTGCTCGGGCTTGCCGCCGGCGGCGGGGCGGTAACGGATGCCGAGCCGCCGCGCCTGGTAGTCGGTGGTGTTCGAGGTCGAGGTGAGCTCGCGGTAGCGGCCCTGCCCGGGGAGCCACGCCTCGCAGTCGTACTTCTTGGCCGCTGAGGCCCCGAGGTCGTTGACCGCGATCGCCACGACGCGATAGGGGATCTCGAGCTCGGAGAGGATCGACTCCTCGATCGCCAGCAGGCGGTCGTGCTCCGCGGCCGCTTCCGTGGGCGCGACGAAACTGAACATCTCGACCTTGTCGAACTGGTGGACGCGGAAGATCCCGCGCGTGTCCTTGCCGGCGGCTCCGGCCTCGCGCCGGAAGCAGGTCGAGAAGCCGGCGTAGCGGAGCGGCAGATCCGCTTCGGAGAGGATCTCGTCGTCGTGGAGCGAGGCGAGCGCGACCTCCGAGGTGCCGACGAGGTACAGGTCGTCGTCTCCAAGACGGTAGAGCTGTTGCTCGGTGTCGGGCAGGAACCCGGTCCCGTACAGCGCCCGCTCGCGCACCAGGACCGGCGGGACGACCGGCTCGAACCCCTCGCCGCGCAGCTTCTCGAGCGCAAACCGGACGAGCGCGAACTCGAGCATCACGAGGTCACCGCGGAGATAGGCAAACCGCGAGCCCGAAAGCCGCGCGCCGCGTTCCATGTCGATCCGGTCGCCGGCAAGCTCCAGGTGGTCCTTGCCGGTGGCGCCGGCCTCCCCGACCTCGTACAGGACCGTGTCCTCGTCGGGAGCGTCGTCCGCCGGCAGGTTCGGCAACGACGCCAGCTCGCGCTCGCGCTCGGCCTGCACCGCCGTCTCTTCGTCGCTCAAGGCCCGGCCGCGAGCGGCCAGCGAGGCGAGCTGCTCGCGCTCCTCGGGGGTCGGCGGCCCCTTGCGGCCCTTGCTCGCGCGGTTCTGCTCGGCGCGAAGCTCCTCGAGCTCGGCCCTGTTCGCCCGCCACCGCTGATCGAGCTCGAGCACCCGATCCACGGCGGCCGCCGCTCCCTCTCCGCGCCGGCGGAGCGCCGCGCGGACGGCGTCCGGATCGCGGCGGATCAGCTGGATGTCAAGCACTCGCGCTCCTGGGCATGAGCGACCTGGGCGGGGCCGCTAGGGCGTGGACGACGGCGTGCTCGACCCTGTGACGGTCCCGGGCGACCCGGTCGGTGCGGATGACCCAGCGAGCGCCGACTGGATCGACCCGATGGGGACCTGCTCGCATGGCACGACCCCGGGTATCTTCGGCGCCGATCGTCCGGAGTAGGTGGCGACGAACTGCGCGACCGCCAGCGCCTGCTCGCCGACGACGATGTTCTGGGGCATGATCGCCCCCGAGAAGCCGCCGTTCTGGATCGCGTACAGGACCCGCGCCACCGGCCGCTCGCAGCGGACGTCGAAGTTCGGGCCGTTGTTGAACTGCGCCGTGCGCACGTTCTGGGCCGAGCCATGGGTGGCCGCGTAGGACAGCGTGTGGCATCCCGAGCAGCGCTGGTTGAATAGCACCGCGCCCTGGTAGAGCACCGGCTGCGATTTCGGGACGGAGATCTTCTGGGTCCCGCACGCGCTCGACAGGGCCGCTACCGCGAGCAACGCGCCCGTTATCAAGACCTTGGCGGGTCGGCTCATTCGGGGCGGGATCATACGGAAGGACCGCCCGGCGAGACCCGTCCGTGGTCGTCTCGGCGACTCAGCGGGCCACGGGCGTTCGTTCGCGCGGCCGCGCGCCGTCGGTCTCCCGCTCGTACGCGGGGCGGTCCGCCGGCGCATCAGCCGACTCGAGCTCGTCGGCCCCGCTCCGAAGACGCTCGCGCGCAACGTCGTCAGGCAGGCGCCGGCTCAGCGCGAAGAAGTAGATCACCAGGCTGAAGCCCGCGGTGACCGCCATGTCGACGCCGAAGTGCAGGTCGTTCTGGCCGTCGAAGCTCGAGAGCCAGCTGAGCACGCCCAGCCCGACGAGCCACGGCCACATCCACACCGACGAGCGCCAGTCGAGCGGGACCCGATCCGCGCGGGCACGAGTCAGCTGTGACACGGCGAGCAGCACGAACCCGATCGCGACCGCCACGAACAGCTTCCAGTCCGTCGTCCATCCGGCGAACAGGACGATCAGGTTCGCGATCACGAAGCCGATCGGGGCGATCACGCCGCCGGCGGCCAACCTGAACGGCCGGGGGTGGTCGGGAAGCTGGCGGCGCATCGCGGCCAGGCTCAGGCACTGCGCAGCGTAGATGATCACCGACGCCGAGGTGATGAACGCGACGAGCTTCTGCCAGCCCGGGAACGGCAGGAACACGATCATCCCGACGAGGAACGCGAAGATGACGCTCAGCCACCGCGAGCGAGCCAAGCCCGAGGCCGGTCGCGATCGCGGCGAACGGCCCGTACTGGTTCGTGAACGACAGGTTCGCCCAGCCGTGCGCGGCGGCGCCCGCCGGCAACGCCCCGAGGAACGCCACCTGGAGCAGCACGTAGATCACGACCCCGACGAACATCGACCCGGTCACCGCGAACGGAATGTTCCGCTGCGGGTTGCGGGACTCTCCGCCGAACTGGATCGCCTGCTCGAACCCGAGGTAGGCGAACACGACGCCGCCGGTCGCGATCGCGCTGAGGATCCCCTTCACGCCGGCGGGCGCGAACCCGTCGCCGGCGGAGAAGTTCGAGCCGTGGAACGAGGTCACGATCAGCGCCACGATCGCGAGCAGGGGCACCGCGATCTTCCACCAGACCACGGCCCGGTTCGTCTCGCTCAGCCGCCGCACCCCCCACAGGTTGACCACGGTGAAGGCGGCCATCAGCACCGCGGCGACCGCGTATCCGGGACCGCCCATGAAGTCGGGCCGCAATCAGGCAGGAGCCACGGGCTCGGCGCCGAAGCTCTGCCCAATCCCGGCGCCGGCCGGCATGACGTTCGCTTCAAGCAGCCCCCAAGTCGCGATCGTCCCCACGGCGGCAACCAAGGGGCCGGCGCCGGGTCACGCGACCCGCCTCGGTGCGGCCGCGCGCTATAACGAGCGGCGATGACGGTCAAGCCCGGTCCGGAGCTGTTCCGCGAGGTCTTCGGACGGTTCGCGACCGGTGTGGCGGTCGTCACCAGCGCGACACCGACGGCCTCCGGCGGGATGACCGCCAACGCGCTGTGCTCGCTGTCGCTGGATCCGCTGCTGGCGCTCGTGTGCTTCGAGAACAACGCGCGCACGCTCCCGATCGTCCGCGAGGCCGGCCGCTTCGGGGTCAACGTGCTGAGCGCCAGACAGGAGGAAGTGGCGGAGGTGTTCGCCTCGAAGCTGCCGGAGTCCGAGAAGCTCGAGGGGGTGGCGCATCGCGTCGAGGAAGGAGTCCCGATCATCGAGGGCGCTCTGTCATGGGTGGTGTGCACGCTCCGCGAGCTGATCGCCGGCGGCGACCACACGATCGCGATCGGAGAGATCGTCGCCATGGGCCTCGGCGACGGCGACCCGCTGCTGTGGTACGGAGGTCAGTACCACGACGTCGGCCTCGTGGCCGAACGCTGACCGTCCGGACGGGGCACACGGCCCCACGGACGCCGAGCATCCGCTCGGTGGCGGGTCGGTACCCGGTTAGCTTCTCACTCGGCGACCTACCCAGATCGAGTGTGCCGCTGTCCGCGCCGGAGCCGCGTGAACCGGCATTCACCGCCGGCGGAGAGGTCGAGTGTGCCGTTGACCGGCATTTTCGGCCGCCTGCGGCGGCGTCCGTGGGACCGTGCGGCCGGGCATCCGTGCCCGGCCGGGGGACCGCGACCACCCCGCCCGGCACGGACGCCGGGCGGAACGGCCCCATGGACGCCGAGCGGAGCGAGGCCCCAAAAACACCGCTAATGCGTCATCGCCGCCCGGGCCAATAGCACCGTGTTCACGAGCGCCGCCAGCGTCATCACGCCGAGCTCGCGCCGCATGATCGTGACCACGATCTCCTGCTGCTGCTCCTGAGGCAGCGCGCCGACCTCGTGCGCGGACTCGAAGCCGCCCTTGTCCAGCACCATCTGAGCGGTCGAGACCCGGAGCTGCTCGGCGATGAACGACACGAACAGCGGCAGCACGCCGTACAGCGTGTGGAGCCCCGGGGACTTGTGGCCGAGCAGGAGCAGCACGCCGCCGAGCGCGGCCTCGACGACGATCGCGACCTGCGAGGCGCGCAGCAGCCACCAGAACCACCGGCTGTTCTGGACCCGCCACCAGCACCACGCCCCCCACGCGGCCGCGGCCCCCGACAGCACGATCGTCACAACTCCGACGACGAGGTGAATCTGCTTCATTCGTTAGCCGCAATCATCACTAAGTAACACAGTGTTACAAGGTCCGCACCAGCGGTGATATAACGGTCAGCCGTGCTTCGCGATTATCTGCCTGCGATCGTGTTCCTGATCCTGGGATCGGCGGTCGGGCTGCTGTTCGGCACGCTCAACATGATCGTCTCGAGGCAGATGCCGAATCGCTCGAAGGTGGAGCCGTACGAATGCGGTCTCCCCTCTGAGGTCCAGCGCGGCTTCCGCTTCGGGATCAGCTTCTACCTCGTGGCGATGCTCTTCATCCTGTTCGACATCGAGGTCATCTTCCTGTTCCCGATCGCTGTCCAGCTGCGCGCTTTCGGGACCTTCGCGATGTTCGAGACCGTGACGTTCGTGGTCCTGCTAATGATCGCGTTCGTGTACGTGTGGCGCCGGGGAGCGCTCGAATGGAAATAAAGCGCGAGCCGCTGACCGATTTCCGCGTCCGCCAACTCAAGGCGCGGGACATGCTGCGCGGCATGGACGACGAGGAGCTCGAGCGCTACGTCGAGGAGCGGGTGCTGACGACCACGGTCGACAAGGCCGTCGCCTGGGCGCAGGGGAACTCGCTCTACCCGCTCACCTTCGGCCTCGCCTGCTGTGCGATCGAGCAGATCCACATCGTCGCCGCGAGGGTTGATATCGCGCGCTTTGGTTTCGAGGCGTTCCGCGCCTCGCCCCGGCAGGCGGACCTGATCATCCTGTCCGGGCGGGTGTCGATGAAGATGGCGCCGGTGATCCGGCGCATCTGGGACCAGATGCTCGAGCCCAAGTGGGCGATCTCCATGGGCGCCTGCTGCTCGTCGATGGGCGTGTTCAACAACTACGCGCTCGTGCCCTCGGACAAGTTCATGCCGATCGCCGTCCACGTGCCGGGCTGCCCGCCTCGTCCGGAGGCGCTGATGCACGGGATCCTGAGGCTCCGCGACAAGATCCAGGGAAACAGCCCCGAAGGTTGGCGCCAGCGCTACGAGGCGAACGGCACCGAGGAGCTGCTTCCCGACGGGGCGGCGCTAGATAGCGCCGACATCAGCGTGTTCAAGCCCGGAGACACGTCAGGTGCCTGACGCGACGGAGCTCGAGCTGACGGCCCAGGAGCTCCGCGACGCGCACAGCGATTCGATCCTCGACACCGAGTTCCACCGCGGCCGGGCCGTGCTCGTCGTCAACCCGATTCGCATCAAGGCCGTGCTCGAACATCTGCGGGGCAAGGGCTACAAGATGCTCGCCAGCCTCCACGGCGTCGACTACTACCCGTACGAGCCCCGCCTCGGCGTGCTCTACGAGATGCTCGACCGCCGGCGCGTCGACCGGATCTCGGTCAAGGCCAGGGTCTCGACCGAGGATCCCCGGATCGATTCGGTCATCGACATGTTCCCCGGCGCCGACTTCCCCGAGCGCGAGGTCTACGACATGTTCGGCGTGGTGTTCGAGGGCCATCCCGACATGCGGCGGATCCTGATGCCCGAGGACTACGAGGGCCACCCGCAACGGCGCGACTTTCCGGTCGGTGGAGAACCGGTCCTGTTCACGTACAACGAAGAGCAGAGTTACGGGAAGTACATGTGACCGTCACGGACTCAGGCACGGGCGGCGGGGAGATCTCGCTCAGCCCCGAGGACTATCGCAAGCGCGAGGAGTCGATCACGCTCTCAAGCTCGCCCGCAGGGCTGGGCGAGACCCACGAGCTGCTGACGCTCAACATCGGACCCCACCACCCGTCGACCCACGGCGTGCTACGGCTGATCGCCACGCTCGAAGGCGAGGTCGTCCGCGACATCAAGCCGATCATCGGCTACGTCCACACCGGGATCGAGAAGACCGCCGAGGACAAGGCGTACTGGAAGGTGATCCCGGTGGTCGAGCGGATGGACTACCTGAGCTACTACTTCAACGCGCTGGCGTACTGCGGCGCGGTCGAGGCGCTGCTCGACATCGAGGTACCGCCGCGCGCGCAGTACCTGCGGGTGATCCACCTCGAGCTCAACCGGATCGCCTCGCATCTGGTGTGGCTCGGCACGAGCGCGCTCGACCTCGGTGCGATCTCTATGTTCTGGTACTGCTTCCGCGAGCGGGAGCTGGTACTCGACCTGTTCGAGATGTCCTCGGGGCAGCGGATGCACACTCGTTATTTCCAGGTCGGCGGCGTGATGGAGGACATCCCGCGCGGCTTCGAGCAGAAGCTGCGTGCGTTCCTGAAGATCATGCCAACCCGCGCGGACCAGTACGCCGACCTGTTCGAGAAGAACCAGATCCTCCTCGAGCGGCTTCGCGGCACCTGCCCGCTCGACAAGGAGACGCTGCTCAAGCTGGGGGTGACCGGGCCGCTGCTGCGCGCGGCCGGCGAGCCTTGGGATCTGCGCAAGGCGCACCCGTACTCGAGCTACGACCACTTCGACTTCAAGATCCCGGTCGGGACCGTCGGTGACAACTACGACCGCTACCGGGTCCGCCACGCCGAGTTCTACGAGTCGTGCAAGATCATCGAGCAGGCGCTTGACGGCCTGCCCGAGGGCCCGCACATCACCACCGATCGCAAGGTCGCGCTCCCGCCGCGTCACGAGCTCGCGACCTCGATGGAAGCGCTGATCCACCACTTCAAGCTCGTCACCGAGGGCTTCCGCGTGCCGCCGGGCGAGGCGTACTACCCGATCGAGGGCCCGCGCGGAGAGCTCGGCTGCTTCGTCCGTTCGGATGGGTCGGCCAAGCCCGCGCGCGTGCACATGCGCGATCCGAGCTTCGTGAACCTCCAGGCGCTCGCGCCGATGGTCAAGGACAGCTATATCGCCGACCTGATCGCGACGCTCGCGATGCTCGACCCGATCCTCGGGGGAATCGATAGGTGAGCGCCACCGGACGACGCACCGTACCGCGGTTCGGCCACGGGTCGCGCGTCCCCGGGTGGGACCAGGCCGTCGACCTGACGAAAGACCCGGCGACGATCCCCGACCCGGCGACGACGCCGGTCGCGCCCGGACTCAAGGAGACGATCGAGGCGGCGATGGCCAAGTACCCGGACCGGCGGTCGGCCGCGATCCCAGCGCTCCACGCCGCGCAGGAGGTGCACGGCTGGTGCTCGCCGCAGGCGATCGACGAGGTGGCCTCGGTGATGCAGCTCACCCCGGCGTATCTCACCGCTGTGGCGACGTTCTACGACATGTTCTCGACCGTTCCGAAGCCGCCGAACGACGTGTACGTGTGCACGAACATCTCCTGTTCGCTGCTCGGCGCCGACGAGTTCTTCGCAGCTATGCTGGACGCGGCCGAGGGCGACCCGGACGTCGACGTCCGCTCGTTCGAGTGCCTGGGAGCATGCGACATCGCGCCGATGGCGTCGGTCAACGGCGAATACGTCGGGCCGCTCGATCTCGACGACGCCGCGCGGATCGTCGAGGACCTCCGCGCCGGGCGGGCCGTGCTCGAGCACAAGCAGCTCCGCTACCGGCGTACTGCTGATCCGGAGGTGGCCGAGGAGGAGACGGACTTCGGGCCGCCGGATCCGGAAACGACCGAGATGGCCGATACTGCCGGGCTCGGGCCCGAAGGTGACCCCGAGGCCTCCGAATGAAGATCCTGTTCGACCGCATCGACGAGCCCGGGCTCAACACGTTGCCGGTGTACGAGCGGCGCGGCGGCTACGAGGCGCTCCGCAAGGCGCTCCAGATGACGCCCGAGGAGGTCTTGAGCAACCTGATGGACTCGGGCATCCGCGGGCGCGGCGGCGCCGGTTTCCAGATGGGTCGCAAGATCTCGTTCCTGCCCCACGGGGACATGGACAAGTACCTGGTGTGCAACGCCGACGAGTCCGAGCCCGGGACGTTCAAGGACCGCGAGATCATGCAGAAGAGCCCGCACATGCTGATCGAGGGCATCCTGATCGCCTCGTATGCCGGCGAGATCAGCCGCACGTTCATCTATATCCGCGGCGAGTACGCCCACCAGGCTGACATCCTCGAGGCGGCGATCGCCGAGGCCGCGCAAGCCGGATACATCGGCCAGCGGATCCTCGGATCCGAGCATTCCGTGTCGCTGGTGCTACACCGCGGCGCGGGCGCCTACATCTGCGGCGAGGAGACCGGCCTGCTCGACTCACTCGAGGGCAAGCGCGGCAACCCGCGCCTGAAGCCGCCGTTCCCGGCGATCGAGGGCCTCTATCACGGCCCGACGCTGATCAACAACGTCGAGACGCTCGCCACAGTGCCGGCGATCATCCGGATGGGCGGCAAGGAGTACGCCGAGCTCGGGACCGAGACGTCGACCGGCACAAAGGTCGTGTCGATCTCGGGAGACGTGCAGCGGCCCGGCAACTACGAGGTCGAGCTCGGGATCCCCTCACGAGAGCTCATCTACGGCCTCGCGGGCGGCCCCCCGGAGGGGCGCGAGATCAAGTTCTGGTTCCCCGGCGGCTCCAGCTCGCCGGTGCTGACCAAGGACGACCTCGACCTCCCCTACGACTTCGATTCGATGGCGAAGGCGGGATCGATGCTCGGATCGGGCGCGATCATCATCGTCGACGACTCGCACACAGTGCTCGAGGTCGCGCTGAAGGTGGCCAAGTTCTACGCGCACGAGTCGTGCGGGAAGTGCGTGCCCTGCCGTGAGGGCACCAACTGGACGGTCAAGATGCTCGAACGGATCCAGTCGGGGGAGGCAACCCCGATGGATCTCGACATCATGGCGTCCGTGCAAGAGCAGATCATCGGCAACTGCCTGTGCGTTTTGGGCGACGCGATGGCGATGCCGATCGGTTCGATGGTCGAGAAGTTCAGGAGCGAACTCGAGGACGAGATCGAGGCAGCGCGTGAGCGCGCCGAGGGGGCGGATTTGGACGACGTGATCCCGATCGGGGTCGCCGACGAGCACGCCGGTCCCTTCCCTGTGCACTGATCCCCCTCGATGCCCCGTCCCCAAGAGAACATCATCCAGCTGACGATCGACGGCCGCGAGGTGCGCGCGCCGGAGGGGATGATGCTGGTCGACGCCGCCAAGGAGGGCGACGTCGAGATTCCCTACTTCTGTTACCACGCCAAGCTCGGCGCTCCGGTCGGCGCGTGCCGGATGTGCCTGGTCGAGATCGAGGGGATCCCCAAGCTTCAGACCTCGTGCTCGACCCCGGTCAAGGACGGGATGGTCGTCCACACCCAGACCGAGCGGGTCCATCACGCCCAGAACGCGATCGTCGAGTTCCTGCTCGTCAACCATCCGCTCGACTGCCCGGTGTGCGACAAGGGCGGCGAGTGCCCGCTCCAGGACATCACGTTCGGGTGGGGCCTCGGCCGGTCGCGGTTTATCGAGCCCAAGCGCCACTTCGAGAAGCCGCTGGCGCTGTCGCCGCTGATCGCGATCGACCGTGAGCGGTGCATCCTCTGCTACCGCTGCGTGCGGTTCTCCCAGGAGATCTCCGAGGACTACCAGCTGATCTTCACCGAGCGCGGGGCCCACACGTTCGTGGGCACGTTCGACGGCCATCCGTACGTCGCGCCGTTCAGCGGCAACATCATCGAGCTGTGCCCGGTCGGGGCTCTGACATCGCAGCCTTACCGGTTCCGGGCGCGGCCGTGGGACATCGAGAATGCGACCGGGATCTGCACTCTGTGTCCCTCGCAATGCAACGTCGAGTTCACCGTGCGCGACGAGAAGGTCATGCGCGTACTCGCGCGCGAGCCCAAGCACGAGGGCGTGGACGACGGCTGGCTGTGCGACAAGGGGCGGTTCGCCTACCAGGCGATCCACGTCGACGAGCGGATCACGCAGCCTTTGGTCCGCGACGGCGGGAGCCTGCGTCCGGTGTCGTGGGATCGGGCGCTGGACGTCGCGGCCGGCCTCGCGCGCCACCAGGGCGCGGTCGGCACGCTCGTCGGCGGTCAGGCCACCAACGAAGAGGGGTTCCTGATCGCGCGGCTGATGCGCGAAGGGCTCCGGTCCTCGGACGTCGACTCGCGGGACGGCGAGCGCTTGTCGCCGGATCTGATGCGTGCGCTTGCGGCCCCGTCACTGCAGGCGACCGTGGTCGACCTCGAGTTCGCGCACACGATCCTGATGGTGGGGTGCGAGCCGATCGACGATGCGCCGATTTTCGACCTGCGGATCCGCAAGGGGGCCCGGCGCCACGGCCTCAAGCTGGCGATCGCGACGTCGCGGCCCAGCGCGCTGGACCCGAACGCGAAGCTCTCGGTGCGGTTTCCGCCGGGCGGAGAGGCCGAGTTCCTGGCCGCACTCGATCTGGC
>Ga0116224_10002010_pt1 | contig 12177 bp, 8 predicted proteins | sample Sb_taG_9_FD_89699 | JGI IMG/M metagenome (GOLD analysis project Ga0116224, IMG submission 89699) | Peat soil microbial communities from Weissenstadt, Germany - Sb_50d_b_LC metaG | ecosystem: Environmental > Terrestrial > Soil > Wetlands > Peat | place: Germany: Weissenstadt | collected 2010-09-21 | reverse complement strand
CGCAGAATTCAATTTGGCGTCCATCGTCGATTGCTCACCCCGTCATTCCCGGACCACGTAGGTATAGAACCGAATCGCTCCCGACGCGTCGACTTCGCGATAGAGGCCCTGAATTTCCGCTTCAAATCCCGGGAACACGTTGGCGCTGCGCTCGAACATCTTGAGATACTCGATCATTGGCCGCGCGCGCTCCGTGAGGCGTTCGCCGGGAACGATGGTCGCGATGCCCGGCGGGTAGACGACGAACAAGGTTGTCGCGATGCGGCCGTCGAGCAGCTCGAGCGGCACGTAATCGACGTTGTTGCGCACTAGATGGCGCGAGGCCTCCCGGGGCGTCATGACCATGTCCGGCAGATGCTTGGCGGCGAATTGCGCCTTCTGCAATTCGCTGACGCCGGCGTCGCGGAAAAACGCGTGCATTTCGCCACACAGGTCCTTGAGCCGCTTTCCACGATAGCGCTGAGGCCGCTTGCCGACGAATTCCGGCATCGCGTCTTCGAGCGGCGCGTTGTCGTCGTGCAGCCGCTTGAAGGCGACAAGCGCTGAAACGAGCGTGCCCGCCTTGCTCGACTCGACGCCCGGCGTCAGCAGAAAGAGCAGCGAATTGAGATCGTTTTTCTCCGCCACCACACGGTTCTCGCGCAGGTATTGGGCGACCACCGGCGCCGGCACGCCGTGCGCTTCGTATCCGCCGGTCGCACGATCGAAACCCGGGGTGAGGAGCGTGAGCTTGGCCGGATCGGTTATGGCGAAGCCCTCTTCGAGCGATCTGAAGCCGTGCCAGGACTCGCCTGGCGCCAGCGCCCAGTATCGCGGATCGCGGGCGATGAGGTCGGTCGACACGCTTTCCCAGGGCACTTCGTGAGTCGCACCCTCGCGCGCCGCGTCGCGTATCGAGACTCGCTCCGGCACGAACGGATCGAAGAACCAGCGCCGCGCGGGGTCCCTCTCCTTCTCCTCGAATTCGCGCCTGACCGCGCGCAATTTCTTACGCAGTTCGACGCCGAGCCGGATCGTGTCGTCCCACAAGACTTCCCCCGAACGGCCCTTCATCATCTGCGCGCCGACGTCGAGGGAAGCGAACAGCGGATAAAACGGCGAGGTCGAGGCCTGCTGCATGAAGCCTTCGTTGAAGCGGCGATGCTCTACCCGCCGGCGTTGGCCCTTGATGTGCCGGTCGCGCACATGGATCTGCGATGCCTGTGAAAAGCTCGCAAGCTGCTTGTGGGCCGACTGGGTCGCGACGATGCCGGGCGAGGATTCGCTGAGGCCCGTCAAGCCCATCGCGAACCGACGCTCGTAGAGTGGATGAAACTTCATGAAACCCGCCCAGGCCTCATCGAACAGGATGTAGTCGCAAAGGCGCCCGATGCGCTCGACAATGCGCTCGGCGTCATAAATCGTGCCGTCATAGGTGCATTGTTCGATCACTGCGGCCCGGAATGGACGCTCCCGCTGCCACGCGTCCTTATCCTTGACCAGCGGATTGGCGCGGATGCGCTCGCGGATCGACTTTTCGTCGAGCTCCTCGGGCCGGATCGGGCCTATGAGGCCGTAGGCGTTGCGGTCGGTCGACAGATAGATCGGAATGCCGCCTCCCATCAGCAGCGCGCCCTGGTGCGCGGCCTTGTGGTTGTTGCGATCGAAGAGGACGAGGTCGTCCTCGACGATGAGGTTGGTCAGCACGATCTTGTTCGAGGACGAGGTGCCGTTGAGCACGAAATAGGTCTTCTCCGCGCCGAAGATCGCCGCCGCCTCTTTTTGCGCCTGAAGAGCCGGACCCTCGTGGGTCAGGAGATCGCCGAGCTCGAGGATCGAATTATCGAGGTCGTCGCGAAAGATCGCCTCGCCGAGATGCTCGACGAAGATGCGGCCGATCGGGCTGCGGCTGTAGAAGACGCCGCCATTGTGCCCCGGGCAGGTCCACAGCTGATTGCCTTCTTCCTGGTAGTCGACGAGCGCGCCGAAGAACGGGGTCTTCAACGTCTCGGCGTATTGCTTGAGGCGCGAGACGAGGTTTCTGGCTATGAATTCAGGCGTCTCCTCGGCCAGGAACACATAGCCGTCGATGAAGTCGAGCACTTCGACCGGAATATCCTCGAAGCGCTTGCGCCTGACCAGGACCACGATCGGCATGTCGAGGCCGCGCTTGCGCATCAGGTTGATGAGCGAGGCCGCCTTGCCCTCGATGCCCTTCTTGCCCCAGTCAACAACCATGCAGCCGATCGCCGCGTCGGTCTGCACCGCGATCTCAGCGTCCTCGACGCGCCGCGCCTTGATGACCTGGAATCCCATCCGCTCGATGGCGGTTACGATCTGGTTGACCCTGAGGCCCTCGAGGTCGTCGGCGTCGAACATCGGCGCCGAGAACAGAAAGGTCAGACGTTGGGAAAAGTTCATCGCCTCATGATCCCGGCGCTTCGGTCGCGGCAGACGTCCCCGGAGCGGCTGCTTAAGACAGCATCCCGCGACAGAATCAAGTCCGGCCCACCGGACCAAGACCAGCGCCGAGCGCGCGCGATGCGCCAGAAGCGGGGCGGCGATTCGCCGTTCGCGCTCTTTCATTGGGCCGTCATTGCCCCCAGCTAGTGTGTGCGCCCCACAATCACCGGCCGGGCGCGATCGTTTAGGCTCGACGCGCGCGCTGATCTTTTGCGGCTGCCAGGCGATCTTGACGTCGCGCAATTTCAAGCGAGTCATGGAGTTGCAGAGTCACGGCGGCGATCGGCCCGGCGCCGAGTGACATGGGCATTGTCAATCGGGGAGTTCGGACGTGAACGCCAAACCCGCAATCCGGAACAAGACTTGGGCCGAGCTCAGCGTCGGCGACTCCGCCAGCCTCGAGCGAAGCTGCTCGACTCAGGATCTCGTTCTGTTCGCGCACGTCTCCGGCAACGTCAATCCGCTCATGCTACCCCCAGCGGACAGTCGCGCGCCCGACAGTCAGCCGGTCGCGCCTTCGATGTGGGTCGGCTCGCTCATCTCGGCGGTGCTCGGCAACATCCTGCCCGGCGCGGGCACGCTCTATCGCGCGCAGGACTTGCGCTTCCTGCGTCGCGTTCATGTCGGCGACAAGCTCAAGGTCACCGTCGTCTGCCGCGAGAAGCGGGAAGAGCCGGTCGCTCTGTTCGACACCCGCGTCGAGGACGCCGATGGCCAGATCGTCTGCGATGGAACGGCGGAAGTGGAGGCGCCGACCGCAACCCAAATGACCGAGGCGCGCGACCTGCCGGCGCTGATCGTGGACAGCGTCGATCATTTCGCGCCGCTGATCGCGCTCGCCGCGCAATTGCCGCCGCTCAAGACCGCCGTCGTCTGCCCGGAGGACCGCAATTCGCTCGGCGGAGCTCTGCTCTCGGCGCAACGTCACCTCATCGAGCCGATCCTCATCGGCGATCCGGGCCGCATCCAGGCGGCGGCGAAAGAGCTCGGCGCCGATATTTCCGCTTACGCGCTCATCGCCGCTTCCGATCCGCATATCGCGGCGGCGCGCGCCGTCGCCATGGTCCATGAAGGCAAGGCGAACGCGGTGATGAAGGGCGCGATCCACTCCGATGCGCTCCTGGCCGCGGTCGTCAAGAAGCACGGGGGCCTGAGAACGCACGTCCGCATCAGCCACGTGTTCGCCATGGACGTGCCCACGCTCGATGAGATCCTGTTCATCTCCGACGCCGCGATCAACATCGCGCCTGACCTCATGACCAAGGTCGACATCGTGCAGAATGCGGTCGACCTCGCTCACGCCTGCGGCATCCAGCAACCGAAGGTCGGCATCCTGTCGGCCGTGGAGACGATCAACCCGAACATTCCCTCGACCCTGGACGCGGCGGTGCTGTCGAAGATGGCCGAGCGCGGCCAGATCCACGGCGCGGTGGTCGATGGGCCATTGGCGATGGACAACGCGATCGATGTCGAGGCCGCCCGCACCAAAGGCATCGCCTCGCTGGTCGCCGGCCACGCCAATGTGCTCATCGTTCCCAATCTGGAAGCCGGAAACATGCTCGCCAAAGAGCTCTCCTTCGTCGCGCGCGCGGAAGCGGCGGGACTGGTGCTCGGAGCCAAGGCGCCGGTGATGCTGACAAGCCGGGCCGACAACGACCGAGCTCGGCTCGCCTCCTGCGCGTTGGCGCAGCTTTACGAATACTGGCGCCGGGAAGGCCGCGCGTTCGGCGAAGAGCCGGCGGTCGCCAAGGCGCCGGAGTGACGCGTTTGGATTCTGTGATCCTGACCCTGAACGCGGGTTCGTCGTCGCTCAAATTCGCCGCCTTCGCGCTTGTCAACGGCGCCGAGCCGAGCGAGCTTGCTTCGGGAGAGATCGAGGGCATCGGCGCGACCGCTCAAGGCAGCGTGACGACGGCCACGGGCGAGAAGAGCGGTCTCACGTTCGATCCGGCGGCCCGCGCGATCGACCATCACGCCGCGATGGGCGCCATTCTCGGCTGGCTCAGGAAGGCGGGCTACGATTCTTCGGTCGTCGCGGTCGGCCATCGCGTCGTGCACGGCGGGCCGGATCTCGTGGAGCCGAAGCTGATCGACGAGTCCGTGATTACGGCGCTTAAGCGGCTCATTCCGCTCGCGCCCCTGCACGAGCCGCATAACCTCGCCGGGATCCTGGCGGCGATGAAGGCCTTCCCGTCGACGCCGCAGGTCGCCTGCTTCGATACCGCTTTCCATCGCAGCCACCCCTTCGTCTACGACACATTCGCCCTGCCCCGCTCCTATTACGACCAGGGCGTACGCCGTTACGGCTTTCACGGACTTTCCTACGAGTTCATCACCCGAAAGCTGCGCAAGATTGCGCCGCAGATCGCGCGCGAGGACGTCATCATCGCCCATCTCGGCAACGGCGCCTCGATGTGCGCGGTCCATGACGGCCGCGCCGTCGCCTCGACCATGGGCTTCACCGCGCTCGACGGCCTGGCGATGGGCACCCGCTGCGGGCAGCTCGATCCGGGCGTGGTGCTCTATCTCATGGCCGAAAAGAAGATGAGCGCGGACGAGATATCCGACCTTCTGTGGAAGAACTCCGGCCTCAAAGGCATGTCGGGCATTTCCCAGGACATGCGCGAGCTCGAGGCGTCCGACAGCCTGGCGGCGCGCGACGCTATCGCCTATTTCGTCTCCCGCGTCCGAAGCGAACTCGCGGGACTCGCGGCGACTGTCAACGGCGCCGAAGCCGTCGTCTTCACCGCCGGCATCGGCGAGCATTCGTGGAAAGTGCGCGAGGGGGTGCTCAACGGGATGGAATGGATGGGAATCCATCTCGACGCCGAAGCGAACCGCGCCAACGCCCAGATCATCAGCGCCAAGCATTCTCCGACGATCGTCTTCGTCATCCCGACCAACGAGGAGCTCATGATCGCCGAGCACACGGTTCGCACGGCGGGCGTGGCGAACTGAACGATTCGCCCGCTTCGCCGCTCCGCCACGGTTACGCGCTGCTGGCGTGTATGATCCACTGCGCGATCGAGGGCCAAGTCTCCTTGAGGTTCCTTGACCCCATGAAGAGGCCGATATGGCCGCCGGGGACCAGCTTCTTCTCGATCAGCCCCTTGGGCGTTCCCAGATATTTGTCGGCGTCGAACACCTGCTCGCGGGTCGTGATGTCGTCCGTCTCGCCCGCAAGCAGATAAACGGGGCACACGATCGCCCTGAGGTCGAGGCGCCGGCCGAGGCCAACGAACTCGCCCTTGGCGAAGCGGTTCTCCTTGAACAGTTCTCGGATCGCCTGAAGGTACCACCGGCCCGGCAAATCGAGGGGGTTCTCGTACCATCTCTCGAAGGTCTCGCGCTTGGCGACGAAGGCCGGATCGTCGATCTTCTCATAAAGATCGACATGCTCCTTGAAGTAATGCTCATCGGGATGCATGTTCTTCCACCCCTGGAGCATGAACTTGCCCCGCATCAGCCCGCCGCCGAACCTGACCAGGTCCTCGTAGAACGCCATCGGCGTCGCATGGCTCATGCGCTTGATCGGCCCGTCGCCGGCGTCGGTGTCGATCGGCGCGCCGGCGAGAACCAAAGCGTTCACCTTCTCGGGAAAGCGCGCCGCCGCCATCGCGGACATCCATCCGCCCTGGCAAAGCCCAACGAGATTGACGCGGCCTCCCAGGTCGTCGATCGCGACGATAAGTTCGGCGAGGTAATTGTCGATGTCGAAATCCTTCATGTCGTCCGTCGCCGACTTCCAATCGGTCAGGACGACATGGCCGACGCCGTGGGCGAGAAGCGTCTCGATCAGGCTCTGGCTCTTGGCGTAGTCGGCGATCATCGCCGAGTGCCCGGCGTAGGGCGCGTCTACGAGTGTCGGAATTCCACCCGCGCGCCCATACTCCCGCAAGATCATGGTGCGCAGATCGAGGCGAGCGACGTTGGGCGTCGCCACGGTCGGGCGCTGCTCCTCGTGGATTTTGATCTCCTCGTCGACGAACTTGAGATTCTTCGCCAGCATCTCCGTCCCGGTTTTCATGAGCTCCATCGCCATCGCCATCGGCCAGAAAGCGGGCACGCTGATCGCTGCGCGCGAGGGCGGAAGCGATATCGGAGACTTTTCGGCGGTCGGGGTGTTCGGCATGACGGCTCCTCGTCGAGCGTGAGACGCGAGCGTAACGGGCCGGCGCCCGATTGTCGCCGGGACAGATTGTCACCGACAGAGCACACCGATAAGGCCTTCTCATGGAAGAGCCGTTTGGCCCTTCAATGGCGCCGCGCGCCCTCGGCGAAGCCGAGCTTCTTGCGCGCGTCGCGCCAGCGCGCCTGCAGCGCCGCAATGTCGGCGTCGTCGAGCGGGGCCAGGCGCTCGAACACCACAGCGCTCACGCCTTTCTCGAGATGGAAGACCTCGCCGGCTCGGCGGAACTTTGCGCCGACCCCCTGCCCCGTCAGCATCTCGCGCGACGGGACGACGACTGTCTGCTGGTAGTCAGGATCGATGTGGGTCTGGATCGGATCGCCGACGATCATGACGGCGCAATCCTTGAGACCCGCTCCCGGAGGCCCATCGACCGTATCGACATCCGACATTGTGACGTTGAGCTTGGGGCCGCTCGGACCCCGTTCCGGGCGGAGCTGCCACAATTCGCCGATCAGCTGACCGCTGAACGTATAGCTCGAGCCAAGCCCGCAGACCTTGGCGTCGGGGCGCGCGCGCTCATCGACCCAATCTTTCAGCCGCCTAAGTTCGTCGAGGTCGGCGCGCGGCGCTCGCGGCAGTCCGGCGATCGGCGCAAGGCCTTTAGGATTGAGCGCAGCGGCCAATGGCGAGAGCGTGATTAAGCCAAGCCAGGCCATGGCCAGAAGCGCGGCGCGCGGCGCGCGCGCGAAGAGAAGCATCAGCGACGCGGCGATGGGTGCGACGATCGCTGGCGCGATCAGATCGAGATGATGGACGTACGGAGTTTGGACGCGCAGGAACAGCGCGGCTGCGATCGCGGCGCCGCCAAGGGTCAGACGCAGCAGGCGCCTGTCGCGAGAGCGAGCCCAAAGGAGCGCCGTGCCGGCCAGCGCCGCGAGAGCGGGGATGAGCCCGACCCAGTCGCCGAGCTCACGCAGGAACACGTCCGGCGGCTTGCGATAGCCGGCGTAAGTGCTGGCATAGTCATGCGCGCTCAAGTTCGGCGCCCAATCGACGAGGACTGGGCTTAAGAGCACGAGCACCGTAAGCGCGCCGAGCGCGGCCGCCGCGACTGCGTCCTGCCAGCGAAAGCGCGCGCCTCTCGTGAGCGCGATCGAACCGACCTCAAGCGCCAGCATGACAACGATCCCCGCCGCGGCGAACGCATACCAGCGCCGGAAGGCGAACATCGCGTACAGGGTCAGCGCCAGCGCCAGGGCGACGCGGCGGGTCATCGGCCTGACGCGCGCGTCGAGGCCCTGTCTCAACGCGAGCAGGCGGACGAGACGCTCGGCCAGCCTGAGCGCGCACACGACCAGCACGAGGCCGCCGACATCGGGCATGCCGCGCGCGGCGACCGCAAACGCGGCCGGAAAGGCGGCCAACACAACGGCGACGCCGAAAGCCAGCGTTGCGGCTTCATCGCGCGTCGTGAGGCTGACCTGCGGCCTCATCCTGAAGAGCCTGCGAAGCAGGCGTCTCGAAGGAGGTTCCAGTCGGCGTCCTTCGAGGCCGCTCCGCGGCGCCTCAGGACGAGGCGGAGGAATGGCGTCCGGTCTCTTCCACTCGCAATCTGCACGGCGGGCGCAATCGCGCGCCAGGATCGAGAGCGCCAAGGCGGCCGGCGCGGCGTAGAGGGCGAGCAGCGCAAAGGTATAGACGGCGCGCGACGTCGGCTCAGTCACCGCCAGCAGGAGGCCGAGGACCAACGCCGGCGCCCAGGAATAGTCTTGCGTGATCGATTGGACGGCGGCGCTCAGCAGCAGCGACCAGTCTCCCGCGTCGGCCAGCTGCGCAACCATCATGGCTATGGTGCGATAGGTCATGAAGTCGGCGATCATCAGATCGCGCGAGGCGAGCACGAGATAGGCCGCGTAGGCAGTGAGGCACGCGAGCGCGACGGCGAACAGCGCCGCCAGAGGCCACGAAACGCTGGGGCGCTTCCGCGCCGTGCGGGCGAGCCAGACGGCGAGCCCCACGCCGAACGCAGCGGAAGCGAAACTGGCGAGCCTCAACCTCGTCTCAGGCTCGGCGAGCGCGCCGAGAATTGCCAGTCCAACGCCCACCGCAACAGCCGTTGTCAGCCTGGGCAGCGCCGCATCTTCGAACGTTAAGGCCAGCGCAAGCGCCGCAAGGCCCGCGAAACCCGCAACGCCGGCTGTGATGATCGCCGGCGCGCCGGGCGCGACGCGATGGAGGAGAAAGGCGACCGACGCCGTCAACGCCACGCCCGCCAGGGCGGCGAGGCTTCGCTCGGTGGATACGCGAGGGGGCGAAAGGGCGCGGCGTTCGAATGCGGTCATGGGCTTCCGATCAAACCGAGGCGCACCCGCTATTTCGGACGACGTCGTTTCGCCCGCGCAACGACGGTTCAGAGTGATCGAAGAGGCTATAGGGGAAGACGGTTAAGGTTTTGGCGCGAGGGGCGCGTCGGGGCAAAAGGCAAGCGCGCGCCGCAGGCTGTGTCGGCCGTTACCTTCCGGCAAGCCGGTCGGCGAACAGCGCGACTGTCTTGGCGTAAATCTCCGCTGAGTTCCATTGCAGGATGGCGGCGAAGTTGGGCTCGCCTTCGTTCCAGCCCGCGCCGGGCTGCCAGCCGTGCGCCTTGAGGAAGGCGGCAGTCGAAGCGAGCGCGTCAGCGGAATTGTGAATGAGATCCGGCGTCCCCGAGCCGTCGGGCGTGGTCGCGAACATGAGATAGGCCGAAGGCATGAGCTGCGTCTGGCCAATCTCGCCGGCCCAGGCCCCGCGCAGCCGACGCGGTTCAGCGACAATGCCGCGGTCCACAAGCATGAGCGCGTCGACGAGCTCGGCGCGGTACCGCTCCGCGCGACGGCAGTCCCAGGCGAGGGTGGCGAGCGCGCTATAGGTGGGAAACGAGCCGTTATCGCCGCCGAAGCTGGTCTCCTGGCCCCAGATCGCCACCAGCACAGGTCCGGGCACGCCAAAGCGCTGCTCGATCGTCGCCAGCGGCGCGGCGTATCGCTTGAGCTCCGCCCTGCCCCGCGCGACCATGCCCGGCGTCACATGGCTTGCGGCGAATCCGGCGAAGTTGTGCCCGAACATGGCGACGCCGCCGTCGTGCCGCTTGACAGCAGGGTCATAGGCAACGCCGCCGAGCGCAGCGTCGACAGCCGTCGGCGACACGCCGTTGCCGACAGCGACCTGCTTGAAAGACGCCAGCCAAGCGCTGAAGCCCTCGGCGCTCCTGCCGCAATCCTCGGCGCGCGCGGGCGCAGCCCAAAGAACGGCCGCCGCAGCGGCGAAAACCAAGGCTCTCAAACTCTCCCCCAATCCCGCGCGATCAAGCAAAGCGAACGCGCCGCGAGAGCGCGCCTGGCGCAAGCGACGCCGTTCACATCCCAGGAATCTGCCTCACTTCGATGATTTCCACCCAGGCGCCTGGCATCTGCAGATGCGGATGATCCTTGCCGAACAGCTTGGCCGCTTCGTCCGCCGTCTCGGCTTGCACGATCGAGTAGCCTCCGATGTCGTTCTTCATGTCAGAAGCTCCCTTCGAGTCGACCCGCTTGGTCTTCCCAAGCGGCGCGCCGCCATCGACGAGAGAGGCCTTATGGTCGCCCATCCACTTCATCCACGCCTCCATCCCCTTCTTCTGCTGCTCGGGAGTGGAGTTCTTCATCATCCTCTCAAACTCGGCCCCATTGGCCATGTACAAGACCATGAACTTTGTCATCGGCGCATCCTCCCATTGTCGATCGATAACGAGATCGCAGCTCAAGAGGGGCGCTTCTTACGCGCTTTCCCAAGGCCCGACAATAACGACCCGCGACCTCGAGAACGCTGGACTATGAATTGAGACCTGATCAGGCCGCGGGCGGCTCCGGCCAAGGCCTCGCTTCCTCAGCCCGCATCGCCTCGAAGGCGCAGGCGATCTTGAGCACGCCGAGGTCGTCAAATCGGCGGCCGATAATCTGCAGCCCGATCGGCAAACCGTCGGCGTCGTAGCCGCAATTGATCGACGCCGCCGGCTGCTCGGACATGTTGTAGGCGACGGTGAACCCGATATGCGGAAACGGGTTGAGCGGATCCTGGCTCGGCGACGCCCAGTCGGCGGGAAAGGCGGTCATCGGCGCGGTCGGCGACAGGACGAAGTCGAACCCATGCGTGGCAGCGATCGTCGCTTTGCGCATCTCCGGAATCTGGTCGAAGCCGCGGAACACCTCGACGCCAGAAAACTCCGCGGCCGACTCCGCCCATTCGCGGATGAACGGCAACACGAGAGCGCGCCGCTCGGGCGGCAGGGCGCCAATCTCGTTGAGCGCGCGGGCGCGCCAGAACCTGTCGAGCCCGTCGAGCATCTCCTGGGTGAGGAACGGCGTGAGCGGCTCGACATGGGCGCCGGCGGCCTCGAGGTCGCGCGCGGCGCGCTCGATCGCCGCGCGTACTTCTGGCGTCGGCGGAACGCCGCAGCCCGCTTCGAGCAGAAGGCCAAGCTTGAGCCCCTTGAGCGGCGCGGGCTCGACGGCCCAGTCGAGCTTTTCGTATTTGAGGCTCGAATTATCGCGCGCATCCGGCAGCGTAAGCGTCGCCATCATCAGCGCGGCGTCGGCCGCATCGCGCGTCATCGGCCCAGCGACGCGGCCGATGTAGGGCGGATCGATCGGGATCCGTCCGGCGCTCGGCTTGAGACCGAAGATTCCGCACCAGCCGGCCGGCAGGCGCACCGAACCGCCGATATCGGTGCCGATGTGCAGCGGGCCGTAGAGCGCCGCCGCCGCCGCGCCTGCGCCCGCCGAAGATCCGCCCGGATTGCGGTCGAGCTTCCATGGGTTGCGCGCGAGCGGATGGAAGCTCGACAGGCCCGAGGACAGCATGCCGTAGTCCGGCATCGTCGTCTTACTGAAGATGATGGCGCCGGCTTCGCGCACCCGCGCCACCGGGGGCGCGTCCTCCTTCTGCGGCGACATGTCTTCCGCCGCCGTCCCGACCGGTTTCGGGTCGCCGCGCGTCGCGAGATTGTCCTTGATCGTCACCGGCACGCCGTCGAGCGGCCCGATCGGCTCTCCCTTCGCCCAGCGCGCCTCGGATGCGCGCGCCTCATGAAGCGCCCGCTCCGGAGCATAAAGCCAGGTCGCATGAATATGGGGTTCGTAAGCTTCGACGCGCTCGATCACGGAAGCCATCGCCTCGACAGGCGACAGCACGCGTGTTCGGTAGGCGCTGAGGAGCTCCAGCGCCGACATCCGGAACGGCTGCATGGCTCAGCCCCTTGCCGCCCTCGCGCCTTCGCTCATTGCCACGACAGGGCCGAGAGATCGTTGACGAAGATCGGCGCGTTCTTCCACAGGCCCTTGAGCTTGGCGTCGGCGACCGTCACGTTTGGCAACTGGAACAAGAAGGCGTTGACGCTGTCCTCGGCGAGCTTCTTCTGCGCTTCCCCCAGCGCCGCCTTGTACGCCGCGAGATTGGGCGCCGAGGTCACCTTGGCGTAGATCGCCTGGAACGCGGGGCTGTCATATTGGAAGTAGTAATTCGGGTTGGCGTAGATGCCGATGTCGAGCGGCTCGACGTGGCTGATGATGGTCAGGTCGTAGTTCTTG
>Ga0116224_10001998_pt1 | contig 12257 bp, 11 predicted proteins | sample Sb_taG_9_FD_89699 | JGI IMG/M metagenome (GOLD analysis project Ga0116224, IMG submission 89699) | Peat soil microbial communities from Weissenstadt, Germany - Sb_50d_b_LC metaG | ecosystem: Environmental > Terrestrial > Soil > Wetlands > Peat | place: Germany: Weissenstadt | collected 2010-09-21 | reverse complement strand
TGGTCGCGGGCGTGTTCGTGATCAAGAACATCAACAACGGGTCGAGCAAGAGCAAATCCTCCGCCGCCGAAGCTGCGGCCACGCGCGCGGCTGAAAACCGCCGGAGCACCTCCGTGGCGGCCGTCAAGCCGTTCACGGTGACGGTCGCCGTGCTGAACGGAACCAGCACGAACGGGCTGGCCGGCGCGGTTTCGGACAAGCTCGGCGCCGCCGGCTACCAGAAGGGATACGTCGGCAACTTCACCGCGAACCAGACGCAGACTTCGACCTCCGTGCTGTACATGCGCGGGGCCAAGCGCGACGCGACCGCCGTCGCGGCGGCGCTCAAGCTGCACCCGACGGCGGTGCAGCCGATCGATCAGAGTACGCAGCAGCTCGCCTGCCCGCCCTCGTCGGGCCCCTGCAAGTCCTCGGTCGTCGTCACCGTCGGCAGCGATCTCGCCAGTCTCGCTACTCAGTAGCGCTCCGGACATGCGAGAACTGCTCAACCTCCCGGAGAGGAGCCGGAAGCCGCGGTCAGGCGGCGTGACCCACGTGATCGACCGTGGCCTCTCGACCGCGGAGATCGACGGGATGATCGAGGTGGCCGGGGAGTTCATCGACATCGTCAAGCTCGGATGGGGCACCGCGCTCGCGACGGGCAACCTCGAGCGCAAGCTCGAGCGCTACCGCCACCACGAGATTCCCGTGGTGCTCGGCGGCACGCTCACCGAGCTTGCGATCAGCCGCGGCCGCCTGGATGAGCTGACCGCGTGGGTGCACGAGCTCGGGCTCGAGTACTTCGAGATCTCCGACGGGACGATCGCGCTCGAGCACGAGCGCAAGCTCGAGCTGATCGAACGGCTGGCCCGCGAGTTCACCGTGCTGTCGGAGGTGGGGTCCAAGGACGACACGGGCGCGATCACGCCGCCGTACGTGTGGGTTCAGCAGATGCGGGCCGAGCTCGGCGCCGGCGCCTGGAAGGTGATCGCCGAGGGGCGCGAGGCCGGCACCGCGGGCATCTTCCGGCCCTCGGGCGAGGTCCGCGAGGGTCTGATCGGCGAGATCGTGCACGAAATTGCTCCCGACCGGATCATGTTCGACGCGCCGCGCAAGGACCAGCAGGTTTGGTTCGTGCGGCGGTTCGGCCCCGAGGTCAACCTGAGCAACATCCCGGCCGGCGAGGTGCTCGCGCTCGAGACGCTCCGGCTCGGGCTGCGTTCGGACACGCTCGGCATCGGTGGGCAGTGAGCACGCCGGCGGGGCCTTCGCTCCACGGTGTACTGATGTCTCGCCACGGCGAGACCAACGACAACCTCCAGCCGATCCGCTTTCAGGGCTTTCGTGACACCCCGCTGAACGACACGGGCCGCGCGCAGGCACACGAACTGGCCGAGCGGATCGCCGCCGAGCCTGAGCCGATCAGGGCGCTCTGGTCCTCTGATCTCAGCCGGGCCCGGGAGACGGCGGAAATCGTCGGCGCGAGGATCGGACTGACCCCCCGGCTCGACCCGCGCCTGCGCGAGGCCAACCGGGGCGAGTGGGAGGGGCGGCTGTTCATCGACGTCAAGCGCGAGGATCCCGACCGGTACGCCGATTGGATGCGTGCCGGCGCCTCGTTCCGCTTTCCCGGCGGGGAGTCGCTGCAGGATCAGCTGGATCGGGTGAGCGCCGCGCTCGAGGACATCGAGCGGGCCGGCGAGCTCCCCGCCCTTGCCGTCTGCCATGGCGGCAGCATCCGCGTGATGCTGTGCAGTCGTGATCCGAGGGGCCTCGCCGCCTTTCACGAGTTCGAGGTCCCGAACGTGGCAGTCTTGAGGTTGTGACCAGGCTCTCGACCGGCGCGTTCGCGGTGCTGGTCGCGGCGACGATCGCAGCGTTCTTCCTCACCCAGCACCTGAAGGTGACCACGCCGCTGATCCAGGGCGCGCCGCGGCCGGTCCCCGGGGTGATCGACCCGCTGCACGGCGTGCCCTGCGTGCAAGGCCGTAACAGCGGCTCGGCGACGATCTCGTTCTACCTTCAGCACCGCTCGGACACCGTCGACGTGTTCGTGGTCAGCGATGCGACCGGGGAGATCGTCCGCACGGTTGCGAGCGGGCGCCACATGCGCAAGGACGTGCGCAACCCCGACGGCGTGTTCCACTGGGACGGGCGCGAGGACAACGGCCGGGTGGCACCGGACGGCACCTACCACTTCCGCGTCGCCCTCATCCACCAGAACCGGACGATCGACCTGGCGGGCGTTCCCGTCAGGGTCAAGACGGTCCCGCCACATCCCGTGGTCACGCGCGTCACCCCTTCGGTGATCCCGGGCGCGCACGGAAGCAACGTGACGATTCACTACGCCGGGAACGAGAACCGCGGCGGGACGATCCGCATCTACCGCACCGATCTCCCGGGCGGGCCGCAGCTGGTCAAGAGCTTCCTGACGCCGTGGAACGGCCACACGGCGATCTGGGACGGGAAGATCAACGGGCGTCCCGCTTCGCCCGGCACGTATCTGGTCGGGCTCGACGTGACCGACGCCGCCTGCGACACCGGCCATTTCCCTGCGCACGTCCCGCCTGCACCCGGGACCACGCCGAACACCGGCGTCACGGTCAGCTACCTGGCCGCGCAGACACCGCTCGACCCGGTTCCGGCCGGCTCGGACGCGGAGGTGCACGTGCGCTCGCCGGGGCTCGCGTACCACTGGGCGCTCGAGGGGGGAGCGGGCGCACGCAAGCCGCTCGCATCCGGCGAGTCCGACCAGGCGACGCTGTCCGTCCACATTCCTGCCGGACGCCCCGGGCTGTACAAGCTCGCACTCCGGTCGGCCGCCGGCACAGCCACGATCCCGATCGTGGCCAGGGGTGCGCCCCGTGCCCGCGTGCTGGTCGTGCTCCCGGCACTGACCTGGCAGGGCCTCAACCCCGTGGACGACACCGGCGACGGGCTGCCCAACACGCTCGCGAACGGCGGACCGATGAACCTCGACCGCCCGCTCGTATATCCGCCCCCCGCCGGTATCGCCGACGAGGCGGGCCTGCTCGCCTACCTCGACGCGTCCCATCGCTCCTACGACCTGACCACGGACCTCGGGCTGATCTCGGGCGTGGGGCCGCGTCTGCGCGGCCACGCCGCCGTCGTGCTGGCCGGCAGCGAGCGCTGGCTGCCTTCTTCCGAGAGCGTGGCGCTGCTGTCGTACGTGAAGGCCGGGGGTCGCGTGCTGTCGCTCGGGGTCGATTCGCTGCGCCGCGGGGTCACCGTCGCGGGGAACCGGGCTCTGGACCCGACGCCGCCGGCGGCGACGGACGCGCTCGGAGCCCGGTTGGGCGGCCTCGCCTCGAAGACCGCGGCGCCCGTCACGGTGACGAGCGACGGTCTGGGACTGTTGACCGGGGTTGCGGCTCCGCTGGCGGGATTCCGCACGTATCAGCCGGTTCTGTCGGTGGCGCCGCCGGGCCGGGTCGAGTCCTCAGCCGGCCCGAGCGGCGGCAGCCCGGCGATCGTCGGCTACGGCCTCGGCGACGGGATCGTCGTCGACCTTGGCGTTCCCGGGCTCGGCGCGGCGCTCCCCAGTGACGCCGGGGCGCAGCAGCTGGTCGGCCAGATCTGGACGGTAGTATCGAAGTGAGGTCTCGGTTGAGTCGGCGCCATCTAGTGGGGTTGCTGGTCGTTGCCGGCGCGTGCGCGGCGGCGCTTGCCGTGCCCGCCGCCGGTGTCGGCGCGGCCGAGCCGAATTGCAGGACGTCGCAGTTGAGCATGCGGGTCGTCAGCTTCGAGGGCGCCCTCGGCGACCGGATCTGGCAGCTAGCGTTCCGGAACCTCGGGGCGACTTGCAGCCTCCGCGGCTTCGCCCGAGTGGTGCTGCTCGGCCAGGACGGCCACACGATCACCGAGGGCTTCAAGCGCGAGACCGGGTTTCCTCAGAGCACCGTGACGCTGGCGCATGGCAAGAGCGCGTTTGTCGCGTTCACCTACCTCGACGGCGGCTCCTGCAGCACGAGCACCTTCCTCGCCTACCGGGTGAGGATCTTCCTTCCGGGAGCCGCCGGCGGGTTCCTGCTCAACCCTATGCCCAGGAACGGTGGCCCGATCTTCCTCTGCGCGAGGTCGAAGCGCATCTACCCGGTGACCTCGAAGCCGGGGCCGTAGCCACGCGATACCCGTCGCGGCCCGCCGCGGCGTTTGCCATCTGACCGAGCCGTACCGTTTGCCCTCGTGACCGCTTACTTGAAGCGCCTGGTGAGCTCGCTGGCGGCGTACCAGGTCGCCGACGTGGTCTCGAAGTTCATCGCGGTCCTGTTGCTGCCCGTCTACACGCGGTACATCAATCCCGCGGGGTACGGGGTCGTGGAGCTGCTCGGGAACGGCGTGATCTTGATCAGCATCCTGGTCCGCTTCGGGATGATCGAGTCGTTCCTGCGCTTCTACTACTCCGACGCGGACCCTACGCGGAGGGATGCGCTGGCGCGGCGCGCCACCGGCTTCTTGCTCTTGACCACGACGATCGTCTCGATCGTGCTCGCCGTGTTCGCCGCGCCGCTCTCCAAGATCGTGCTCGGCTACCGCGATCCCGCGATCTTCCGGATCGCGGTCCTGGGCCTGTGGGCGTTCACGAACCTCGAGATGGCCTACGCGCTGCTGCGAGTCGACGAGCGCCTGCGCGCCTACGCGACGGCCGCGTTGATCAACGTCGGGATCACGATCGCCGCCTCGGTGGTGCTCGTGGTCGTGCTCGGGCAGGGTGCGAAGGGGCTCCTGCTCGGCAACTACGGCGCCTCGACGGTCGTGCTGCTCGGCGTGTGGTGGACGATGCGCGACCGCTTGGCGCCGCGCCATCACCCCGGTGTCGAGACGCATGGGGTGCTGTTCCGGTTCGGGCTGCCGACGGTCCCGGCCGAGGCGTCGGTTTACGCGCTCAGCATTGTCGACCGCTACTACATCTTTCACCACGGGGTGACCGGCCCCAGACAGGCCGGCCTGTACTCGATCGCGGTCAAGCTCGCCGGCGCGGTCGCTTTCATCGTGCGCGCGTTCCAATACGCCTGGCCGCCGCTCGCCTACTCGGTCCGCGATGATGCCGATGCTGCACGACTGTATGGACTGGTGACCACCTACTACCTGCTCGTCAGCGGCCTGGTCGTGGCCGGCCTCGCGCTGCTTGGGCGCTGGGTCCTGCGCCTCCTGGCTGCGCCATCGTTCTACGACGCCTACAAGGCGCTGCCGTGGGTGGCGCTTGGCTGGGCTCTGTACGGCCTGTGGGTGGTGTTCCTGGTGATCGCCGGCCGCGCGAAGGTGACCACGCGCAACTTCCCGGCGGCGCTCGCCGGCCTGATCGTGAACGTGGTCATGATCGTCCTGCTGGTCCCGCCGTTGGGGATCGCCGGCGCCGGCGTCGCGCTGTGCGGGGCCTACGTGGTGATGATCGCGGTCATGCACTTCCTCACCCGCCGGGCGTTCGCGGCGTCGTTCGAGTGGCTTCGCCTCGCCCAGCTCACGCTGGTGCTCGGCGGCCTGTCGGTCGCCGGCGATCTGCTGCTGCCGACGCACGGGCTGGTCGGGCTCGTGAGCCGGGCCGCGGTGCTCGCGGCGATGCCGCTGGTGCTGCTCGGGACCGGATTCGCCCACGGGGCGGAGATCGAGCAGGCCCGGGTGCTGCTCGCGCGGGCCAGGCGAGGGATTGCCCGTGAGCCGGCCTGAGATCAGCGTCGTGATGCCGTTCGCCGGCGATGAGGACGCCGCGAGTGCCGCGATCGACGCGCTGCTCGCGCTCGACCTCCGGGCCGGCGACGAGCTGATCCTTGCCGACAACTCCGGCCTGGCCGTTGCCCGGGGCGGCGTGGCGGTGATCCGCGCCACCGGCGAGCGCTCGCCCGCCCACGCCCGGAACGTCGGGGCGGCGCGGGCCCACGGCGAATGGATCCTGTTCCTCGACGCCGACTGCCGCGCGCCGCGCTGGCTGCTCGACGCGTACTTCAGGGCGCCGGTTGCGGACGACGTCGGCGCTCTGGCCGGTGAGGTCGTGCCGCTGCTGGATGGCGACACGCTCGTCTCGCGGTACGGGTCGGCGCGCAGCTTCCTGTCCCAGCAGGCCCATCTGAATCATCCGTATCGGCCCCGCGCCGTGGCGGCGAACCTGCTGGTCCGGCGCGCTGCCTTCGAGCAGGTGGGCGGCTTCTACGAGGGCGTCCGGGCCGCGGAGGACACCGACTTCAGCTGGCGGCTCCAGCAGGCGGGCTGGAACCTCGAGCTGCGCCATGGCGCGGTCGTCGAGCACCGCTACCGCGCGACGCTCGGGGAGCTCCGCCGGCAGTGGCGTGGCTACGCGGCGGGCCGCGCCTGGCTCGCGCGCCGCTACGACGGGTTCGAGCCCCAGCCGGCGGTGAGGCGGGCGCTCGGCCGCGGGTTGGCACGGACGCGTCGCCCGAGCGCCTCCGGGGTCTCGGCGGTGGTTGGGCGGGGCGCGCCGGCGGTGAGCGCAGGACGTCTCGAGCGAGGCCGCTACCTCGCGCTCGACGCACTGCTCTCGGCGGACGAGCTGGCCGGGCTCGTGCTCTCGAACCGCCCCGCGGGCCGGCCGAGGACCGCGGCCGACGTGGTCGTGGTGGCCGATCGCTTCCCCGCGCGCGGAGATCCGCTGGTCGAGTTCGCGCGGGCGCTCGACGGCGCGCGGGTGGAAGCCGCCGCCCGGCCCGAGTCACCTGACCTCGAGCTGGCCGGCGCGCTCCACATCGACTACCGCGAGGACGACGGGATCGCCGCTCGGGCGGTGGCGGTGATCGCGCTGATCGTGCGCCACCCGGCGCGCTCGGTCGCTGACGTGCTGAGCCGCCGGGCGGGGGAACCATCGCTGTCGGCGCTGGCGCCGTCGGTGCGACGGCTGGCGCGCGATGGCCGAGCGCGGGTGCACGTTCTCGGCGGCAGCGAGACGAGGGTGACCGCGCGCCGAATCGCCCGCCTGGCCGGCCGGCCGCTCGACGAGGCGCCTCGCCGGCGTTGATGCTGGTCCGAGCGACCGGGTGCCGGCGCTGATGCGGGTCCACATCGTCGATCCCTCGGCGTTCACGCTGCCCTACGACCACGCGCTGTCGGCGGCGCTCGCCGCCGCCGGCGCGGACGTCGAGCTGATCAGGAGCCGGTTCGCGTACGGCGAGCCGCCCGAACCCGACGGTTACGCGGTGCGGGAGCTGTTCTACCGGCACGCCCGCGGGGCTGCCGGCTCGCGAGCGCGGCTCGCCGCGAAGCTGGTCGACCACGTGCCCGACATGCTGCGCTATCGGGATGTCGCTCGGGCGGCGGACGTCGTCCACTTCCAGTGGCTCGCGGTCCAGGCGGTCGACCGGTGGTTGCTGCCTCGCCGGCCGACCGTCCTGACCGCTCACGACCTTCTCCCTCGTGAGCCGCGTCCGGGCCAGGCGTGGTCTCAGCGGCGCCTGTACGACGCAGTCGATGCGGTCGTCGTGCACTCGCAGTACGGGCGCGACCTGCTCGTCAGCGAGCTCGGAGTCGAGCCGGCCAAGGTACGCGTGATCCACCACGGCGCGTTCAGGCACCTCACGCTCCAGCCGGGCGAGCTGCCGCTCCCCGACGAGTTGCGCGCGGTGGAGTCGCCGGTCGTGCTGTTCTTCGGCCTGCTCCGCCCGTACAAGGGCCTCGACGTACTGCTCGACGCATGGCGCGGGATCGACAGCGCCGAGCTGTGGATCGTCGGCCGTCCGCGGATGCCGATCGAGCCGCTCCGGGCGGGCGCGCCGGCAAACGTCCGGTTCGTGCCGCGGTACGTCTCGGACGTCGAGCTGCCGGCGCTCTTCCGGCGCGCCGACGTCGTCGTGCTCCCGTATTCGCGGACCGAGCGTTTCGACCAGTCGGGGGTGCTCGCGACCGCGCTCGCGTTCGGCAAGCCCACCGTCGTCAGCGACGTGGGCGGGTTCGGCGAGGTCGCCGCGGCGGGCGCGGCACGGCTGGTCCCGCCGAACGATCCCGGCGCCCTCCACGGTGCGTTAGAACGGCTGCTTGGCGATCCGCAGGAGCGCGAAGGGCTCGCCTGGGGGGCGCTGGCCGCCGCGTCGGGGCCGTACTCCTGGCAGGAGGCGGCCGGGCAGACCCTTGCTCTTTACCGAGAGTTGGTTGGATAGCCGCGGTGATCATCGTCGCGATCGTGTTCTGGCTGTCGGTCGGCCTGATCGTCTACGCCCACGCCGGCTATCCGGTGCTGCTCGGGCTGCTCGCGGCGCTGCGCGGCCGCGGCTCGGTGCGGCGTGATCGCCGGGCGCCGGACGACGAGCTGCCGGCCGTGTCGGTGATCGTCGCCGCGTATGCCGAGCAGGACGTGATCGCCGACCGCGTCGCGAACATCCGCGCACTCGACTACCCGCCCCAGCTGATCGAGCTGGTCGTGGCCTGCGATGGGTCGCCGGACGAGACCGCCGCGCGGGCTCGGGAGGCGGGCGCGGATGTCGTGCTCGAGCTTCCCAGAGGGGGGAAGATCCGCGCCCAGGACGCCGCCGTCGAGCGTGCCCGCTCCGAGATCGTGGCGTTCTCGGACGCGAACGTGAGCTGGGAGCCCGATGCGCTCTGGCGCCTGGTGGCCCCGTTCGCCGATCCACAGGTCGGCTACGTGTGCGGCGAGGTCCAGCTCGTCGACGCCCGCGGGACCAACCAGGAGGGCCTCTACTGGCGCTACGAGCTGGCGCTGCGCGCGCTCGAGTCGCGGGTCCGGTCGGTGACCGGCGGCAACGGCGCGATCTACGCCACCCGGCGCGAGGCCTATCTGGTCGTCGACCCGATCATGGGCCACGACCTGTCGTTCCCGTTCAACATGGTCAAGCGCGGATGGCTCGCGTTAGCGGTGCCCGAGGCGCAGGCGAGCGAGAAGATGGTCCCCACGATCGAGGGCGAGTTCGCGCGCAAGCGCCGGATGATGAGCCACACGTGGCCGATCGTCGTGCGCGGCGGCATGCTTTCGCCGCGCGGGTACGGCCCGCTGTACGCGTTCATGATCGTCTCGCATCGGATCCTCCGCTACCTCACTCCCTTATTTCACGTGATCGCGCTGATCGCGAACCTGGCGCTGCTCGGCCAGGGGTGGGTGTACGTGGTGACGCTCGCCGCCCAGCTCGCGGTTCTCGCGGCCGCTGCGCTCGCGGGCGTCGTGCCGCTTCGTCCCACGCTGATCGCCCGGTATTACGTGCTGACAACCGCATCGCTGGCGGCAGGTTTGTGGGACTGGCTCGTCCACGGGACGGCGGCAGGATGGGAGCCGGCGGAGGGGACGCGATGAGCCCGCAGCGCGCGCTCGACCTCCTGATCGCGGTTCCCGCGGCGCTCGTCACCGCCCCGATCGTCGCCGCACTCGCGGTCGCGATCCGGCTCGAGTCGCGCGGTGACCCGATCTACACCCAGACGCGGGTGGGCAAGGACGGCGCGCTGTTCTCGATCTACAAGCTGCGGACGATGGTCCACGGGGCCGAGTTCACCGGCGCCGGCCTGGCCATCGCCGAGGGAGACGTGCGGATCACGCGGCTCGGCAACTTCCTGCGCCGCTACTCGCTCGACGAGCTCCCGAACCTCTGGAACGTCGTGCGCGGCGAGATGTCGATCGTCTGCCCGCGTCCGACGCTCGCGGTGCAGGTCGAGCAGTACACAGAGCGCCAGCGGGGGCGGCTCGCGGTCAAGCCGGGGATCACGGGCTGGGCCCAGGTCAACGGCCGGGCGTCGCTGCCGTGGTCCGAGCGGATCGAGCTCGACCTCTGGTACGTCGAGCACCGGTCGCTGTGGCTCGATCTCCGGATCCTGATGCGGACCGTCCGCATGTTGATGGGAGGCGAGGGCATCTACAAGGGAGAGCGAGGCGGATGGACGCCACCGACTCCTCCGGCGTAGCGGTCCTCCTAACCGGGGTCGGCAAGCGCTACGACATCGTGTCGGCGTTCGCCCAGCATGCCACCGTGGTCGCCGCGGACCCGAACCCGCTCGCGCCCGCGCAGTACGCCGCCCACCACCGAACGGCGGTCCCGCGGATCGACGATCCGGAGTACGTGCCGGCGCTCCGGGCGCTGTGCGACGAGTTCTCAGCGTTAGCTGTGGTGCCTCTGACCGATCTCGATCTCGAGGTGCTGGGTCAGGCCCGCGCCGACGGCGTGCTGCCGGCGTTCGTTCCCGATCCCCAGATCGCCCGCGCCACGTTCGACAAGTACGAGGCTCACCTGCTGCTCGAGCGGCTCGGCCTCCCCTCTCCCCCGACGGTTCTCCCGGGGCAGCGCATCGATCATTTTCCGGTCATGGTCAAGCCGCGCTGGGGGTCGGGCGCGCGCTCGATCCATCGGGCCGACGACGAGCGCGCCGCTGAGTTCTTCGTCGACTACATCGGCGAGCCGGCGATGGTGCAGTGGTTCATGGACGGTCCGGAGTTCTCGATCGACGTGCTCTGCGACCTCGGCGGGCGATGCCTGAACGCGATCCCCCGCACGATGATCGAGTCGCGCGGTGGCGAGTCGATCAAGGGCACGGTGATCGCCGACGCCGAGCTGGTCGATCTGGGCCGACGGGTCGCCGAGGCACTCGGTGTCCGGGGTCCGTGCACGATCCAGGCGTTCCGCGACAGGCAGATCGGCCTCGGGATCACCGACGTCAACACGCGCTTCGGTGGCGCCTTCCCGGCGCCGATGTACGCCGCGCTGCCCGGGCGCACGTACCCCGAGCTGATCGTTCGGATGGCGCGCGGCGAGGAGATCGAGCCCCACGTCGGGGAGTTCCGCGCCGGCGTCACGTTCACCCGCTATTACTGGCAGCTCGAGCTCGACGACCAGATGCGGCCGACCGGCCGCGACATCATCGACCCGCCCGGTCCGCCCGCGCCTCGCTGAGACCATCGCAGCTGGTTGCTGGAAAAGCCGCCATATATATGCGCGGTTTTTCCAGCAACGACCTGGGTCAGACATGGCTCAGGCGCCAGCTGCCCGGGACCGGGACCGGGGCCGGCGCTTCGGTTCCATCGCCGCGGCGGGCTCGTCCCAGCACTCGTCGACGAACTCCGCGATCTTCGCGGTCAGGCGGGCCGGCCGGACGCGCAGCTCCACGATCGAGTTCGCGTCGATCAGCCGGCCGTTGGGGAGCTCGGCGGCGAGCTCGTCGGCATCGGAGAACGGGTGGACGGGGTCGCGCGGATGCCCGATTACGAGCGCCGGCGCCTCGAACGTCTGCCGCACGCTCCGCTCGGGCGCGGTTCGCCCGAACAGGATCCCCTGAAGGACGGCTCCGCTCGGCCCGGGGTCCTGGGAGATCGCGTCGAGGAACACCTCGGCCGCGAACGGGATGCCCTGCCGCGGCACCCACTTCGCGCCCCGCGCCAGCACCTTCATCGCCGGCTCGCCGAACGTGAGCGCGAACAGCAACGGGGTGAAGGCCGCGGCGCAGGCCGGGATCGCGTTGTCGAGCACGGGCATCTCGATCACCATCCCGCGCAGGCGCTCGGGCGCGACCGAGGCGAGCTCGAGCGTGACGTTGGCTCCGAGCGAGGTGCCGCCCACGACCGCCTGGTCGAGCCCGAGATGGTCGAGCAGTGCCAGCGCCTGACGGGCGAATTGGGACATCGAGTAGCGCGACATCTCGCGGGGCCGGTCGGAGGCCCCGTGGCCGAGTAAGTCGAACGTGACGACCCGGTTCCCGTGCGAGGCGAGGTCGCCGGCCAGCGGCGTCTGCATCTTCTGCGAGAGCAACAGCGCCGGCATCAGCACGGTAGTGCGGGGTCCCTTGCCGTGGATCGTGTAGGCAAGCTTGTGGCCTTCGAACCCGAAATACGCCATACAGTCAGGATATCCTTGATCGACTGGCTAGTCAGCCAGTCGGGCGAACATGTGTACGCTTCAGGCACCGTCGAGGTCACTTATGAGGAGGACTGTCATGGCAAAAAAGCTGCGATCGCTGGATGGGCAGGTGGTTGCGATCACCGGCGGGGGCCGTGGGATCGGGCGTGCGACCGCGGCGGCGCTGATCGTCAAGGGCGCGCGGGTGGCGATCGGCGACATCGATGCTCCGCTGGCCGAGCGGACGGCCGCTGAGCTCGGATCGGGCGCGATCGGTCTGCCGCTCGACGTGACCGACAAGGCCAGATTCACCGAGTTTCTCGACCAGGTGGAGAGCCGCCTCGGGCCGCTCGACGTGCTCGTCAACAACGCCGGGATCATGCCGGTCGGGCCGTTCGTCGACGAGTCCGACGGGGCCACGCGGAAGCTCGTCGACATCAACGTCATGGGCGTCATCATCGGCTCGAGGCTCGCGGTCCAGCGGTT
>Ga0116224_10001996_pt1 | contig 12265 bp, 11 predicted proteins | sample Sb_taG_9_FD_89699 | JGI IMG/M metagenome (GOLD analysis project Ga0116224, IMG submission 89699) | Peat soil microbial communities from Weissenstadt, Germany - Sb_50d_b_LC metaG | ecosystem: Environmental > Terrestrial > Soil > Wetlands > Peat | place: Germany: Weissenstadt | collected 2010-09-21 | reverse complement strand
CTGCGACAATCTGGCGATAATGTTCGGTCGCCTGTTCCGTCGCCGCGAAGGTCTCCGGCGAGAGCACCGGGTTGGCCGAACGGGTTATGGCGAGGTGCTCGTCCGCGTCATAGCCCTGCGCCCATTCGGCCTGGCTGTCGAAAGAGCCTTCGCCAGCGGCGGCATGACCCACAAACCCCATGAGAGCGCAAGCCGGGATTGTGACCGCGGCCAGATAACGGCCAATGCGCGAGACACCGAGCCTTGAAAAGACGAGCGAATATCTAGCCAATGCGAACTCCAAAGTCTGCGTGGGCCCCTGGGCGGCCGACCGGCCGGTCGCCGCCAAACCGCCGATATCGCCTTAAGATTGCCGGATCTTCTCACGACCGCCTGCCGGGGCCGCTCGCCGAACCGGCCGCTGGCGAGATCCAGTTATCATTTTCTTGGTTAAGAGGGCCCAAATGGGCGGCGATTTTGTGGCGCAACACGCGAGAGGTAAAAATCTCTCGGTCCGTTGCTGAGACTCGGGCGCATGCTAGGCCGATTTCAGCAAGTCCGCAGCAGACGCGTAGTCAATTCATCGCGAGATGATCCGCCCCCGACTGCGTCACGCCACGCGGAAAAAAAGGCGGCGCGCCCATTCCCCGCTAGGAATGAGCGCGCCGAATCGCCCCAACCTGTCTTGCCGCCTCAGAGACGAAAGCGGATTTGATCGGTCCAGAACCGCTCGAGGCGGTTCAAGGATTGATTGAGCCGCCCGAACTCGTCGTTGGAAATGCCGCCGATCTGCTCGACGGTCAGAACATGCTTGTCATACAGCGCCGCGACGATGTCGTGCACTTCCTTGCCCTTTGGCGTGAGGCTGATGCGGACCGAGCGACGGTCGAGCCGCGAGCGGGCATGGTGGAGATAGTTCATCTCCACGAGCTTCTTCACGTTGTAGGACACGTTCGAGCCGAGATAATAGCCGCGCGTACGCAACTCGCCGGCGGTCAGTTCCTTGTCGCCGATGTTGTAGAGCAGCAAGGCCTGCACGGAATTCACGTCGCTGCGTCCGCGCCGGTCGAATTCGTCCTTGATGACGTCGAGCAATCGCCGATGCAAACGCTCGACGAGAGTGAGCGCCTCGATATAGGCCGGCCTTACCTCGTTCACCCGCCCGCTGCGCGCCTGAGCAACTTCGCTCTTGAGAACGCTGTTCATGACCCATCCCTTCATTTTCAAACGAGCCTCCCCTTCGCCGCGGCTCATTGAGGGATGATCTATAATGAGCGCCAATGAAAACGAGTTTAAGTAACAAACTGAATCAGAGGTTTAGTTATTGCAGTGAATCATTGTTGAAATCAATTCGATCTTTACGATAACGATGCTTAAGAATTGAGTTTGTTAAACTTACGATTGTGTTCACGATAGGCGCCGAGATGTTTAACAGCACTCTTGCCGCATGCGCAGCCACAGCCAATAGCAGCATTCAGCCGGGGTAATTGGTGCGCGAGCGGATTGCGTCCAGCTTTCGATCCGTCACGGCTCGCGCGCTTCGCCGGCTTTGAACGTCAGGACAAAATAGACGGCAATCAGGATAAGATCGACCACGATCCAAACCACGGAGATCGAGCTCTTGATCGCGACGGCGACGAAAATCTGCGCGCTCGCGGCGAAGAGCCACAGCGCGCCGCCCCAGGGCGTTGCGAGCCAAAGGCCGACCGCGGCGAGAAGATCGGCGATCGCGAAAAAGATCACCGCCGCCGATGTGGCACCGGGCAATGTGTCGAACACGGGTTGGCCGGGCAATAGAACGAGAGCCCATTCGGCGAGGCCCTGGCAGATCCATAGGCATGCCAGCAGCCGCATGAAAACGACAAGGATCGTTCCCCAAGGAGTCTGCGCCGCTTTGCTCCCCGGTTTTTCGAGCCGAATGGCGGAGCCCGGCGGCGGCCGCTCTTCCCTGCGCTCCTGAGATCGAAATATTTTCATGCGGCACCGGCCGGCGCGGAAAATTCGAGCTCGTCCGTGAGCGGTGCGAAATAGGGGTCGATATCGGACTCGGCGATCGCGGCGATCGATGCCGGTTGCCAGCGTGGCGCATGATCCTTGTCGATCAGAGTCGCGCGGACGCCCTCATAGAAGTCGTGTCCATGCACGATCCTGGACGCGATGCGAAACTCCATGCGCAAGGCTGCGTCGAAGTCGAGCTTGGCACCGAGCTGCATCTGCTTCAGCGCGATGGCCATGCTCGTCGGCGATCGCGCGCGCAGTACCTTCAGTGTCGCCTCCGCGAAGGGCGAGCCGGCGGCCTCAATCTCAGCAAAAATAGGCGCGAGGCTCGGCGCCGCGAAGCTTTGCGCAATGAAGTCGCTGTGTTGAAGCAACGCGGAGGCGGGCGGCGCAACCGCTTCTGCCGCGATCGCGCGCTCCGCGGCCTCGCCGGCAACGAGCCGCTCGAAGAGCGCGTCGAAGCGCGATGACGGCACATGCGCGGTGGCAAGGCCAAGTGCGACAGCGTCGCCGAGCGCGGCACGCGCGCCGGTCAAGGCGAGATAGACGCCGATCCCCGCCGGCAGGCGCGGCAGAAAATAGCTCGCCCCAATATCCGGGAAGAACCCGATGCCGACTTCCGGCATGGCAAAACTCACGCGCTCGCCAACAACCCGATGCGCGCCATTGACCGCGATCCCGACGCCGCCGCCCATGATGATCCCGTCGATCAACGCAACATAGGGCTTCGGATAGAATTTGATCCGGCGGCAGTTTCGATATTCCGCGCTGAGGAAGGCGAGCTGTTCGGCATGCTGGGCCGCCTTGCCGAGCTCGGCGACGCGCTTGATGTCGGCGCCGGCGCAAAAGGCCGCTGCGCTGGTGCTTCTCACGACGACGCTGCGGATCTCGGGCTCGCGCGCGAAGGCGTCGAGGGCGCGCGCCATCGCGCCGATCATGTCGAAGCTCAGCGCATTGAGCGCGCGGGGGCGGTTCAGCGTGATGACGCCGCAGCAGCCGATCTTCTCCCAGGCGATCTCAGCTTCGCTCATCCTGCCTCCCAAGTTGGATTAACCGCGCCGGGCGTGCTGCGTCAATGTGGCGGCCAGAACATGACCGCGGCAAGACCGGTCATGGCTCGATTATGCGAAGGCAGAGTTGTCTCAGTTTCAATTTCAGCAAAGGTGAACGATCGCCTGTCGATGACCGCAAGGCGCCAGGAGCGGTCATGCGAAGGGCTAAAATGCTTGCCCCAAACCGGCCATTCTCGGATTGCAGGCGCCCGTCAAATGGTGGAGACTATAAGTGCAAACCTTCCCGTTTTGGCCGATGGGAATGCATGACACATCTGACAATCAACCATTTGCACGGGCGCCCCTCAGGATGCCCAGGGAAATATGGCCTCCCGCTACCTTATGGTATTGCACGGAAAACGAGAGAACCCGATCCACCACGCCCAGCAAGACCACGACCTCGGCGAGATTGAGACTTTTGCGCTCGTTGAAGGGGGGCACGCCGGCCCGAGAAGGAGCGCATGATGATTGCCTCGACTCGTGAAACCCAGGCCTTGCCAGCCATTCAACTCCCCTTGCCGGCGAACGACCGAGGCACCTCGGTCTTCGCCGCGCTCGAACAGCGAAAGACCACGCGGGAGATCAGCGCAACGCCACTGCCCATGCAGCTACTTTCGAATCTCGTGTGGGCCGCATGCGGAGTGAATCGCAAGACAGGCCCGTTTGGAGTCCCCGGAAGGACCGCCGCTTCGGCCAGCAACTCGCAGGAGATCGACCTCTATGTCGCCGTCAAGGAGGGCGTCTATTTGTACGACGCACTCAACAACCTGTTGGCGCCCATCATCGCGGGCGATCTGCGCGTCGCCGCCCTGACTCCTGCTCAGCGAGACGTCGACGCGAAAGCTCCTGTTCAACTGATCTACGTCGCCGACGTTCACCGGCTCACCCACACGGCGGGCTTTCAGGAGCCTGGGTTGCACGATCCTGAAGTTCAGAAGTCGTACTACTACGTTGATACCGGCCTCATTGCGGGCAACGTGTATTTGTTCGCGGCGGCGCAGGGATTGGCGGCATGGTTCCACAACTGCGACAAGGCCGGCCTCGCGCAGCGACTTGGATTGCGGGCAGAACAGCGGGTGCTGTTCGCCCAGTCGATCGGATATCCCGAGACGGAATAACGGAGGAGCCCAAAAATGCAGCTCTCGGGCAATACGGTGCTGATTACGGGCGGCGCCACAGGAATAGGCTACGCGATGGCCGCGGCCTTTCTGGAGGCTGGAAGCACGGTCGTCATCTGCGGTCGCAGGGCAGAGCGACTCCTTGAAGCCCGTGCGAAACATCCCGAGCTTCACACCCGGGTCTGCGACGTGTCCGAGGAAGAGGATCGCAACGGGCTGGCGGATTGGACTGCGGCTAACTTTCCGGGTCTGAACGTTCTCGTCAACAATGCGGGCGTCCAACGGGATGTCGACTTCACCAAAGGGATCGATGACTTTCTGGCGGGCGAGAACGAGATTCGGGTCAACCTGGAATCCGCGGTTATTCTCTCCGGACTGTTCGTCCCCTTGTTGGCCAAGAACAAAGGCGCCGCAATCGTCAACGTCTCTTCGGGACTGGGCTTCGTGCCCGCGGCGCGAATGCCCGTTTACAGCGCCAGCAAAGCCGGCTTGCACGCCTACTCCATGGCGGTTCGGCAGCAGTTGTCGAAGGTCGGAATCAAGGTTTTTGAAGTCGTTCCTCCCGCGGTCGATACCGAACTCAACCCGAGTGGGCGAGCCAAGCGCGGGAACTTCAAGGCCGATCTGAGCCCGAAGGAGTTTGTGTCGGCGGTAATGAAGGGCCTGGAGAACGATGTCTTCGAGATTGGTTTCGGAATGACCGCGGGATTCATCCATGCCTCACGAGCCGATCTGGACAAGAGCTTTCAGCTGATGAACAGCCGGATGTAGGTCGCCGCGTCAACTTGCGGACGATCGTGGGGTCACAGGCTGGGCGTCTCCACAAGTGCTTCCCGAAAACCTCATCCATCCACAAGCGATCGAGCCGCAGGAAGCAGAAATTCAAACCGAGACACTATAAGGCACAGAGAACTTGCGTGCCAGCCGGCCCCGCGTGCTATGAATCCCCCCATTTCAAGGAGACCCATGGCTTCGTCGCCGCCCCCTCGGATCAATCCTGGCAAGCTCGCGTTGGCGCGCCGGCCGCGGCGCAACCGCAAGGCCGAATGGACGCGCCGTCTCGTCCGCGAACATCAACTGACGGCGAGCGACCTGATCTGGCCGATCTTTCTCATCGAAGGCGAGGGTGTGCGCGAGCCCGTGGATTCGATGCCCGGCGTCGAGCGGCTCTCGATCGACGAAGCGGTGCGCGCTGCCAATGCCGCCGCCGAACTCGGCATCCCGGCGCTGGCCCTCTTTCCCAATACCGATCCGTCGCTGCGCGACGCGGAAGCGAGCGAGGCCTTGAACGAGGCCAATCTCGTCTGCCGCGCGACGCGCGCCATCAAGCGCGCCGTGCCGCAGATCGGCATCATCACCGATGTCGCGCTCGATCCTTATACGAGCCACGGCCATGACGGGCTTCTCGAGGGCGAGGAGATCGTCAATGATGCAACGGTGGCCGTGCTCGTCGCCCAGGCTTTGAACCAGGCGCGCGCCGGCGCCGACATCATCGCGCCTTCCGACATGATGGACGGGCGCGTCGGCGCGATCCGCGCCGGGCTCGACGAACATGGCTTCGAGAACGTGAACATCATGTCCTATGCGGCGAAATATGGGTCGGCCTTCTACGGCCCGTTCCGCGACGCGATCGGCACCAAGGCGACGCTCGTCGGCGACAAGCGCACCTATCAGATGGACCCGGCCAATGCGGAGGAGGCGCTGCGCGAGGTCGAACTCGACATCGCGGAAGGCGCCGACATGGTGATCGTGAAGCCGGGCCTGCCCTACCTCGACGTCATCTTCCGGGTGAAGGAGACGTTCGGCGTGCCGACCTTCGCCTACCAAGTCTCCGGCGAATACGCGATGCTCATGGCGGCCGTGAACAACGGCTGGCTCGATGAAGAGCGCGCCATGCTCGAGAGCCTCATCGCCTTCAAACGCGCCGGCGCGGACGGCGTGCTCACCTATTTCGCCCCGCTTGCAGCGAAGAAGCTGAAGGAGGGGCGCTGAAGCTTGGCACACTCCTTCTCCCGTTTGCGGGAGAAGGAGCGCTAACCCGTGCGTCGAACAAAGAGCCGACGTTTGATTACGATACGCAAACGGACAAGGAGGCGATAATGTAGGTGCTAATTTTGTTTTATTTCAGCGGAGGCAACCCATCCGTTGCAATGCATGACTTCGGGAACAAGACAGCATGTGAGGCAGCTCTTAAAGGAGCTAGTGCTGTACAGAGCCAGCTCAAGGGGATTCCTCAAGTAATCGGAACCTGTGTTTCCAAAGGCTAAGGATCAGCAAGGTACGCTCCGGTTGGCTCGACGACTCTATCCATCGAGCGAGGGGCGCATAATGCGCCTTACACTGAATCGCGATCTTCACCCTGAGGGGGGTCAAAAACATAGATCGCGGGCGTTTCTTCCACTGTGCATAAATCTTGGCTTTCGCACTACGCGGCGCGCCGTGTGGTGTCTGGAAAAGGTGCTATGATTTTCGAGGCGAATTCGGCGACGCCGTAACACGCCCCATGACTCATGAAGGTCGTTATTCGCTGCGGAGCGTCGCATGTCTATCCTGAGCCGACTGTTGGGCAAGAAGGAGATGGGCAAAAATAGAACAAAGCCCGTCTACGCCAATGCCACGCGCGAGGAGCGGCGAGACTGGTTTGCCCACACCCCACCTTGGGACCGAATAGCATCCATCGTCGTCGATGCAATTCTCGACGGAATCACCAATAAGACACTGCTTGAGGGCTTTCGTACTGATCTCGATAACAAATGATTTGGTAGCCAGATACGAGCCGCTTGGTCGCGACCCGCGCCATTAGCGCTTCATGGCAGCGAGGCGAGCGGCGTTACGCGCCTTGTGTTCTTCAAGCGTGATCACATCGCCGCGTTCGAGCGCCGCAAGCCCCTCATCCACATAGGGCTTTGCCCAGGCCATATCATCTGCCATATCATCGCTCTTTTCCAGCTCGTGCGCGGCAATGCGCTCGTCAATGAGCTGGCGCGCAGCTTCCTCGATCGAGGGGAAATCCCCGCGCGCGACATGGGCCTGAAGCCATTTTTCCTGTTCGGGTGTGAGTGTGATCGCCATGCCTTTTGTTACCACAAACGCCGTTGTTTTAACAGCAGATCCGCAAGCTGATTTTGGGCCGCCCGGGGCCGCATCGAACACGTCATGACGGCGGCTCGGGCGCCGGAGCGGACGGGGCGCTCACCTATTTCGCCCCGCTCGTGGCGAACAAGCTGAAGGAACAGGCGTAACGGCCTGGCGCCAAATCGGGCGGCCTTCCCCTTGTTTCTGCCTATCTCCGGGGCCACATTTCTTCGCGCCAGCCTTTTGCGGAGCCAAAGCGATGAGCCAGACCGAGCATTTTTACGGCGGATCCTTCTTCGGTGAGACTTCTCTGCTGCCAGCGGCATTGGCCGGCGTCAGGACGCGGCGCATTCTGGCGCTCGGGCTCGATTTCATCATCGTCTCGATCCTCTCCTTCGTGATCTGGCTCGGCTTGCTCATCTCGACCCTCGGGCTTTCGCTGTTTTTCGTCCCGCCGCTCTTCCCGCTCGTCGCCTTCTTCTACAATGGCTTCACCGTCTCCGGCTGGCGGATGGCCACGCCAGGGATGAGCGCCATGGACCTCGAAATGCGCTGCATGGACGGCAGCCGCGTTTCCTTCCTCAATGCTGCGGTGCACGCGGTTCTTTTTTACGTGAGCTGGATGTTTCCCCCGGTGTTCCTGGTCTCGCTTCTGTCCAATGATAAGCGCTGCCTGCATGACATCCTGGCCGGGGTCATCGTTACCCGCCGACCGTATAATTTTCCGCGATGATTCTGCTTTGCGGCAGGCGGCAAGCGCGCTAACTTCACGCTGCCGAGGGCAAGCGGCGTCGCGCCGAGGCGCGCGCGCACGGTTGCCCCCAAGAGCGATGAGAAACGAGCTTGACGCGAGAGCTGCGCGACGCCCCGCAATTTTATCTGACCGCACCTTCTGCCTGCCCCTATCTGCCGAAGCGGGAGGAGCGCAAGGTCTTCACCCATCTCATCGGACGCCGCGCCGCGGCGCTCAACGATACGTTGACGCAATCGGGGTTCCGCCGCTCGCAGACGATCGCCTATCGGCCGGCCTGCGAGAATTGCCGCGCCTGCGTCTCGGTGCGGGTCAAAGTCGACGAGTTTCGGCTGTCGAAAAGCCTGCGCCGGGTCCTCCGCCGCAATCCCGATATTTCCGGAAGCGTGGTGTGCACCGAGCCGACCGCGGAGCAATATGCGCTGTTTCGCGCCTACCTCGATGCACGCCACAGCGACGGCGGCATGGCGGATATGACGGTGCTCGACTATTCGATGATGGTCGAAGACAGCCATGTCGAAAGCCGGCTCCTCGAATACCGCGCGCTGGATATGGGACCGCTGCTCGGCGTCTGCCTCACCGATGTCCTCGCCGACGGACTCTCGATGGTCTATTCCTTCTATGCGCCCGAGGAAGAGAAACGCTCGCTCGGCACCTTCATGATCCTCGATCACATCGAACGCGCCCGCCAGCTCGGCCTGTCGCATGTCTATCTCGGCTACTGGGTGAAGGGGTCGCGCAAGATGGCGTATAAGGCGCGCTTCCTGCCGCAGGAACGGCTCGGCATGAGCGGCTGGGAACGGGTTGAGTGAGGCCGAACTACCGCCGTTGCAGGATGACCAGGACGCCGGCGACCGGCTTATTCGCTTCGAGCCGGATCATCGTCTCCCGAATCTCGAGGATGTCAAAATCGCTGCGCGAGACCGCCTCGATATAGGCGACGGCGTGGGCGAAACGGCCGGATGGCAAAACGGCGAAATCAGCGCGTGTGGTTTCGACATTGAAGGCGAGGAGGCCATCCTGCTGCATGGCCCTTGCGATCTCGCCGAGGAGCCCCGTCAGATCGCCGAAATAGACGAAGAGATCGGCGGCGAGCACGAGATCGAACGTCTCTTTCGTCTGGGCCAGGAAGCGGCCGACTTCGCTTTCCACCAAACGATCATAAAGCTCCCGCGCGGCGGCCTTCTCAAGCATCCTGGACGAAAGATCGACGCCGGTGAGCCTGCCGCCGAATTCGCGCAGCAGCGGGCCGGCGAGCCCGGTGCCGCAGCCGAGATCGAGCATATTGGCGAAACGCCGGCCGCTCGCGGCGAGAAGCGCGTGCAAATGCTCGGGCACGCGATAGCCGAGAGCGCCGACGAGCTTCGCTTCGAATGTCTCAGCGAAGCCGTCGAAATAGGCGAGGAGATAATCGTCGGGCGCGCGTGCCACCCGCGCACCTTCCAGCGCGGCGAGAAGATAGCGCTGGATCGCGTCGGCGGGCTTATGCGCGAGGCGCGCGCGGCCGAGCCTGATCGCGGCGTCGCGATAGCCGAAGCCGCTCAAGAAATGAAACGCCGGCGCCGTGACGGCATCGATGTCTTCGGCATAGGGACCAGCGACCTCGCGATAGACGGCGATCGCTTCATCGGCGCTGCCGCGAACGGCGGTCTCGATCAACCGAAGCTTGGCGAACTTTTCGATGACCTTCCCGTCGCTCGGCGTGAAGCTCGCTGCAACGGAGAGCGCAGAGACCGCGCCCGAAAAATCGCCTTGCAGGAACAAAGCCTGCCCGAGACAGACGTAAAGCCCCATGTTGTGGCCGCCGTCCGCGATGGACTTGCGCAGTTGCGTCACCGCGTCAGCAAAACGGCGTTGCTGGAAATAAATGACGCCAAGCCCGAACGACGCATCGGGGAGATGCGGGTCGAGCTTGAGCGCGGTGAGATAGCCGCGCTCGGCCGCGGTGAGAGAACCCGCCCCGTTGTCGAGCGTCGCGAGCAGAAGCCACGCCTGCGGCTGCGCCGGATCCTTTTCGAGCGAAATGTGCTGCGCGGCGCGCGCCTCTTCGAGCCGCGCCGAAGCGTAAAAGGCGCCGGCGAGATCGTTCCAGAGCGCGGTTTCCTCCGGCGCCAGCGCGATCGCGGCTTTCAGAACGCCGATCGCCGTCTCGATGTGGCCCTTCGCCCAGAGCGTGAGCCCGAACCGCCGCAATGCTTCGTGCGGTGCCGGATGCTGGTCGAACATCCTGTTGAGCGACGAATTGGCGGCACGCCAACCGGCAAGAGCTGCGTCGATCTCCGACGCGGCGGGAAGCTCGATCTGCATCGAGAGACCTCATGGCGATGTCGAGCCTGTCTCGAACGATGAAGGCTAAGAGAAGCGGCTTGTGCCGGGCTTTCGAGGCGAAACCTCAGCCGAACTTATTGTTCTTCGGAAAGCCCTTGGGCGGAAGGCGGCCGGCGTCGGCGCGGTTGCCGATCCAGTCGCGCAGATCGCGGCTTGCGACGCTGAAGGTGCGGCCCGCCGAGTCCTTCCAGGTGAGCCCCTCGGCGCGGCGGAAGACCTTCGCATCGGCAATGCCGCCGTCGCGATATTTCTGCAGGCGCACGCCTTTGCCGCGTGCCATTTCCGGCACTTGCTCAAGCGGGAAGATCAGCAGCTTGCGGTTCTGCCCGATGACCGCGACATGGTCGCCGGCGGCCGGAACGATCAGTGCCGCCTCGGCGGGTTGCTCGCGGTTGAGCAGCATCTTGCCCTTGCGCGTGCCGCCGACCATTTCGTCGCAGGGCGCGACGAAGCCGCGGCCGTCGCTCGATGCGACGAGCATTTTCTCGCCCGCGACATAGGGGAAGACGCAGCCGATGTCCTCGCCTTCGCCGATGTCGGCCATGAGCCGCAAGGGCTCGCCCTGGCCGCGGCCGCCCGGCAGTTTCGCGCCCTCGAGCGTGAAGATCCGTCCGTCGGTCGAAAAGACGAGGATCTTCGCGGTGGTCTCGGCGAAGAAGGCCTGTTTGAGCCTGTCGTCCCCCTTGAACTGAACGTTGGTCAGATCCTCGACGTGGCCCTTCAAGGCGCGGATCCAGCCCTTCTGCGAGACGACGACGGTGATCGGCTCGCGCTCGATCATGGCGCTCGCAAGCTCGAGATCGGTAACGTCCGGCACCGCCTCGAACCGCGTGCGCCGGCGGCCGAGCTCAGTGTCGGGACCGAACTTCTTCTTCAGCTCGCGAATCTCGGCGGCGACTACCCGCCATTGCCGGGCATCGTCGCCGAGCAATTTTTCGATGTCGCTCTTCTCCTTCGTGAGCTCCTCGAATTCGCGGCGCAGCTGCATTTCCTCGATCCGGCGCAGGCTGCGCAGGCGCGTGTCGAGAACGTAATTGGCCTGGACTTCGGTCAGCCTGAAGGTCGCCATCAGGGCGTCCTTGGGCTCTTCCTCCTCGCGGATGATGCGGATCACCGCGTCGAGGTTCAAAAAGACGATGCGCATGCCGGCGACGATTTCGAGACGATGCTCGATTTCGCCGAGGCGGAACCGCGATCGCCTCTGCAGGACGACGCGACGGTGGTCGAGCCATTGCTGCAAGGCGTCTCGGAGCGAGATGACGCGCGGCACGACGCCGTCGACCAGCACGTTCATGTTCATCGGGAAGCGGCTCTCGAGCTCCGTCGTCTTGAACAGCTGCTCCATCATCAGCGCGCAATCGACGCCGCGCGAGCGCGGTTCGATGACGATGCGCACGTCCTCGGCCGATTCATCGCGGACGTCTGCGACGAGCGGCAGTTTCTTCTCGGCAAGCAGCTCGGCGATCTTTTCGATGAGCCGCGACTTCTGCACCATGTAGGGGATCTCGGTGACGACCGCGGTGTAGGTGCCGCGCGCGCCTTCCTCCCGCACCCAGCGGGCCCGCACCCGAAACGAGCCGCGGCCGGTCCGGTAAGTCTCGGCAATCTCTTCCTTCGAATCGACGATGACGCCGCCGGTCGGAAAATCCGGCCCCGGCGCGAAGCCGAGCAGGTCGTCGGTCGTGGCCTTCTTGTGGGCGATCAGATGCAGCGCCCCATCGCAGAGCTCGGCGACGTTGTGCGAAGGAATCGAGGTCGCCATGCCGACCGCGATTCCCTGCGCGCCATTGGCAAGGAGATTGGGAAAGGCCGCCGGCAGCACGACGGGCTCGCGTTGGTCGCCGGAATAATTGTCGCGGAAATCGATGGCGTCTTCGTCGATACCTTCGAGCAGAAGGCGCGCGACATCGGTCATGCGCGCTTCGGTGTAGCGATAGGCAGCGGCACTGTCGCCGTCGATATTG
>Ga0116224_10001993_pt1 | contig 12271 bp, 12 predicted proteins | sample Sb_taG_9_FD_89699 | JGI IMG/M metagenome (GOLD analysis project Ga0116224, IMG submission 89699) | Peat soil microbial communities from Weissenstadt, Germany - Sb_50d_b_LC metaG | ecosystem: Environmental > Terrestrial > Soil > Wetlands > Peat | place: Germany: Weissenstadt | collected 2010-09-21 | reverse complement strand
GAGCTCGAGCACGCTGTCGCCCCAGTAGGTCGAGCCGTTGAACGGAGCGTTCCCGGTGGCCACGAGCATCCGCCCGGTGTCGGGCTCGATCACCGCGCCCGCGCGTCCCCAGATCGCGGAGTCGCTGGCCGGGCACGACTTCGGCGGATCGATCAGCCCGTGGCGGTTCGAGCACAGCGAATTCCACACCGCGGTGATCCTTCCGCTCGCGAGACTGATCGTGACCACATGGCCCTGGTACGGCGGGATGTCGCCGATGTAACCCCCCGTGGTGACGATCAAAGAACCTCCGCTGATGTTCAGCGCCGAGGCGATCTTCTCGTGCGTGGCGTCGAACGTCACGCTCACGGGCCATCCGCCGGTGCGGATCTCGCGGCCAGTGGCCAGCGCCAGCTTGTGGATGCGCCCGTCCGGCGTGGCCGCGTAAATGAAGCGGCGATCGGGATCGGCGATCGGAGTGGCGGTCGTGAACTGCGAGCTGCCCAGGTACGAATGGATGTCGGCGGGCGTGAATTCCCACAGCCGCCTGCCGCTGCCCGGATCGAGCGCGAGCGTGTGTCCGTAGGTGGTCGTCACCACGATCACGTCGCGCTTGCGTCCGCGCACGGTCACGCCCGCCAACTCGATCGCGGACGAGTCGACGGTTCCGGGCAGCCGGACCGTGCGGAGCCGCAGGTGCTTGACGTTGCGCGCGGTGATGCCCGTCGCCGCCGGCCCGACCCCGTTGCGCTGAGCGTCGTAGTCGAAGCGAAGCCAGTCCGACTCCGGAACCTCGGCCCGCGCGACCGAGGCGCTCGAGTATTCAGACGAGGAATCCGCACCGGGGCCGACGATGGCCGGGCCGCTGCCGCCGCATCCGGCCAGCGCCGCCGCGCAACAAGCGAGCGCGCCGAACAGGCTCGTGATCGATCTCACGGCTGCCCCGTCTGCGGGAGGAGGTTGTCGACCGCCGACCCGGCCGCCTGAGCCGTCTGGGTCGCGACCGGGCCGACCGGCGCCGGCAGCTGCTGGGTCTCCGACGTGATGACCTTGACCATGGTGTCGACGGGCGTCGGCTGGGGTGGCGAAGGACTCGGTTGCGGTTGTGGAGAGGGCGCCGACGAACCGGACCCCGGCGAAGAACCCACAGGCGACCCGCCGGAACCTGACCCACCGGACCCTGACCCACCGGAGCCTGACGCGCCGGTCCCCTCGGTCACCGGGCGTACCGTGCCGCCGGTCCCGCCGATCGCGCCACCAGCGGTGCCGGTGCCGCGGCTCGCGGACGGAACCGTGGGCGCCGGAGCCTGGCGGACGACCGCATGCCGAGGCCCGGCTACCGGCGTCACCGCGGGGATTACCGGCAGCGAGGCACTAGTGAATCCGCGCACACCGCGGCCCGAGACGACGTGCCCGCCACCGGGCGCTCCGATCCCCGGGAGCGACGGTCCAGCGAACAGCTGCCCGAGCGCGCCGACCGACCCGAACCCTCCACCGAGCGCAAGCACGAGAAGGGCGGCCAGCATCGCGGACGGGACGATCAAGGCGGCACTCGAGGCGCCGAACAACTGGCGCCTCCACGCCCTGGCAAGGCTCATGGACCGCATGGTACCCCGGCACTTCGCACCACAAGCCGTCCACGAGCCCACCACAAGCCAACCGCAACATGCCTGGATGCCCGACCCCGCGAGTACGATCACCCCGGGGGTGCCCGCAGCCCCAACACCGATCGTATGCAGCGCCTTTCCATCGCCCGCTCGCTGCGCTTGGCGCTCGTCGCGCTGACGCTTGCCCTTGCCGCCATCGCCGCGCTCGGCGTCGCCAGCCTCTACAACTCGCGCCAGACGTACGAGAACAAGCTCGAGCAGACCTCGTCGCTCGCCACCGCCGCGGCCAACCTCGCCGGCGCCGGGATCGCCGAGGAGGAAGTGCTGCGCGACGCCCGGGGACCCGGGGCCGCCGCCGCCCGCAGCCAGATCGCCGCCGCGTACCAGGCCGCAGCACAAACCGCAACGAACCTCGCCCAGGGCGACCCGACAAGCGAACGACTCGTCAAAGCCCAGGTCGCCGCCGAGAACCAGGCACGCCGCCTGGCCTCAAGCCGCCAGCTTCCCGCCGCCACCGCGGTCAACGGCCCGCTCGCCCAGGCCCGCACCCTGGCCACACGGCTACAGGCCCGCCAAGTAACCCGCGAGGCGCAAGCCCGCAAGCAGGCCCGCTCGGACTCCCGTCGGGCCCTGCTTTTGATCGTGGTCGCCGGGGTACTCGCGCTCGCCGGCGCGCTCGCGCTGATCACCGTGCTGGTCCGCTCGATGCGCGAGCCCCTCGACGAGCTGGTCCAGGCGACCCACAGCCTCGCCGAAGGCCACCTCGAGCAGCGCGTGAACCCGTCGGGACCGCGCGAACTCCAGGATCTCGCCGGCGCCTTCAACCAGATGGGCGAAGACCTCGCCACCGCCCAGCGCCGGATCGAGGAGGAACGGGCCCGCCTGGCAACGACGATCGAGAGCCTCGGCGACGCGCTGATCGTCACCGAGCCCGGCTCGAGCACGATCGCGGCCGTCAACCCGCGCGCTGCCGAGCTGGTTCCCGAGCTCACCGTCGGCACCGACATCGACAGCGAGCAAAGCCCTCTCCCCCCCGAGCAATCCGCGCTGCTGCACGAGATGCTGATCGAGCACAGAGGGCGCTCGCTGGCCGTCACCGCCGCCAACCTCGGGCCTCACAACGAAGGCATCGTCTGGACGGTGCGCGACATGAGCGAGCGCGCCCGGCTCGAGCGAGCCAAGAGCGAGTTCGTCGCGACCGCGTCGCACGAGCTGCGCTCCCCGTTGACCTCGATCAAGGGCTTCGTCGAGTTGCTGCAGCGCTCGCCCGAGAACATGTCCGAGCGTCAGCGCGAGTTCGTCGACATCATCCTCAAGTCGACCGACCGGCTCGTCGAGCTGGTCAACGACCTGCTCGACGTGGCCCGGATCGAAGCCGACCACGTCGAGATCAACCGGCGCCCGATCGACGTGGGCGACGTCGTGCACGACGTCGTGGAGCTGATGCAGCCGCGCGTCCTCGAGAAGCACCAGCACCTCAGCTCGTACGTCGCACCCATGCTGCCACCCGCGCTCGCCGATCCCGGGCGGCTGCGCCAGATCGTCGCGAATCTGGTCACCAACGCCCACCTGTACACCCCAGAAGGGGGCAAGATCCACGTCGGCGTCGAGCCCGACCGGGCCTGGGTCCAGATCGTCGTCGCGGACTCCGGCGTCGGGATGACCGACGAGGAGGTTTCGCGAGTGTTCGATCGGTTTTACCGGGCCGGCAACCGGAGCGGCTCGAATCCGGGGACCGGCCTTGGACTGTCGATCGTCAAGTCGCTCGTGGACCTCCACTTCGGGCAGGTCGCCGTCGAAAGCGAGCCAGGCCTCGGCAGCACGTTCAAGGTGCGGCTTCCCGCAGCCGTGCCCGGGCTCGACTCGGCCGGAGCGCTCGAGTCGATTCGCGGCCGCAGCGTGCTCGTGGTCGACGACGAGCAAGAGATCGCCGAGCTGATCTCCAGCCAGCTCGCCGTGCTCGACGTCCGCACCACGATCGCGCTGAGCGGCGAAGAAGCTCTCGCACGCCTGCACGAGGACCACTTCGACGCGGTCACGCTCGACATCCTGATGCCGGGAATGGACGGCTTCGAGGTGCTTCGGCAGATCCGCGCCGACAGCGAGCTGGCGACGACGCCGATCGTGTTCGTGTCGGTGTTCTCCGGCCGCCAGGAGCTCGCCGGCGAGTGGGTCGTGAGCAAGCCGATCGACGCCGACGAGCTGCGGGCGGTGCTCGGCGCTGCGGTCAGCGCGGGCCGCTCGCGCGTGCTCGTCGTCGGCCGCGAGGAGCTCCAGACGACACTCGAGCCGGCGCTCGACGACCTGGGCATCGAATTTCAATGGGAGGTGACCGGCGTGGCGGCGGCGCGCGTGTGCCGGGAGCGCCGCTTCGAGGTCGCGCTCGTCGACGTCGGGATCCGCAACCCGCAGATGGTCATCCAGGCACTCGACCTCCGCGGTCGACGCGTCCGGCGGGCGGTGATCCTGGTCTCCGACGGCGAGACGCCCACGCCGCCCGGCGTCGGCAGGCTCGGGATGGAGGTCGTCCCGGCCGAGTACGCTGCCTCGGCGGTGCTTGCCGCGCTCCGGGGGGAGCGGTAGTTTCCCACGCGTGGGTAGGCTTATTCGCCAGGACGGGTCGGCTTGATGCTGCACGGTTTGAGATAGGTACGCTGATTCGATGGCTGTTCAGAGCGAGGTCGGGCTAATCGACGAGCTCGTGCGTTTGCGCGCCGAGCTCAGGCGCCGCGAACGCGAGGCCGCCGACAAGGAGCTTCAGCTCCAGCGCTACGCCGCCGACCTGCGCGAGACGTTCAAGCAGGAGCGCGCGAGAGCCCAGGAGCTCCGCCGCTCCTACATGGCGACCGTGCGGGCGCTGTCGAACGCGGTGGAAGCCCGCGACGCGTACACCGGCAAGCACGCAGAGCGCGTCGCCGCCTACGGGCTCGTGATCGCGCGCAAGTTCGCGCCCGAGCTCGAGATCACCCCCGAGCTCGAGTTCGGTTACCTCCTCCACGACGTCGGCAAGGTCGCGATCCCGGACGCGATCCTGTACAAGCCGAGCTCGCTTGACGACGACGAGCGCGCGCTGATGTCGCGCCATCCCGTGATCGGGGCCGAGATCGTCCAGGGCATCGAGTTCCTGACCGAGGCGGCCGAGGTCGTGCGCTCGCACCACGAGCGCTGGGACGGCACCGGCTATCCGGACGGCCTCGCCGGCGAGGAGATCCCGCTGGCCGCGCGCGTGTTCTCGGTCGCCGACGTGCTCGACGTGCTCACCACCGACCGCCCGTACCGACCGGCATGCTCGCTCCGCTACGCGCGCGCGATGATCAACGCCGAGAGCGGTAAGCAGTTCGACCCCCGGGTCGTGGACGCCTTCAATTCGATCGACGATGAGGTGTTCGAGCGGATCGCGGCCGAGATTCGATGACCGCGGGCTCCCCGGCCCCGTCCGGACACGGCGTGCTGATCGTCGATGACGACCAATTCATCCGCAAGCTGATCGCGACCACGCTCGAGGACGTCGCGGAGTTCGACCTCCACGAGGCGGCCGATGGCGTTGAGGCGATCGAGATCGCGCGGCGCGCGCGTCCGACGCTCGTGTTCCTCGACGTGGACATGCCGCGCCTGAACGGGATCGAGACGTGCCGTCAGCTGCGGGCCGACGACGAGTCGGGCGAAGTGACGATCGTGATGCTGACCGCGGCATCGGGCGACAGCGTCGAGTCGGACGCCGAGCAGGCCGGCGCCGACCTGTTCCTCACCAAGCCGTTCAGCCCGCTCGACCTGCTGCGCCTCGTCGACCAGCTGGGCGAGCGCGGCGCTCGCTGAGCGGTCGCGGCTGCAACACTCCCGAGCATGACTCGTCGCGCCTGGGTGGCGTTCGCGGCGTCCTCGCTGATCTGGGGCGTGCCGTACCTGTTCATCAAGGTCGCGGTCGGCCACGGCGTCACGCCGCCGGTGCTCGCGTGGGGACGGGTCACGCTCGGCGCGCTCGTGCTGCTGGCGTTGGCCGGACGCGCCGGCACGCTCGCGAGCGTGCGCAGATACTGGCGCTGGCTGCTCGCGTTCGCCGTCGCGGAGATCGTGATTCCGTTCCCGATGCTCGCGATCGGCGAGGAGCGGATCCCGTCGTCGCTGGCGGCGATCATGGTCGCGACAGTTCCGCTGATAGGGGCGCTGCTGGCGATCCGCTTCGACCACTCCGAGCGGCCCACGCCCGTTCGCGCCGTCGGCCTCGCGATCGGCTTCGGAGGCGTGATCGCGCTGGTCGGGATCGACGTCGCCGGCCACCGCGGCGAGCTCGTCGGGATCGGGGCCATCATGATCACCGCGACCGGCTACGCGATCGGGCCGATGCTGCTCAAGCACCGCCTGTCCGGGCTCGACCCTCGCGCGGCGATGGGCGCGAGCCTCGCGATCGCATCGTTGATCCTGCTGCCGTGGGCCGCGCTCGACCTGCCCCACCGCCCGCCGTCGGCGGGCGGGATCGGCGCGGTGATCGTGCTCGGGCTCCTCTGCACCGCCGCCGGCTTCGTCGTGTACGCGATCCTGATCGGCGAGGCCGGCACGAGCCGCGCCACCGTGATCACGTACGTCAACCCGGTCGTCGCGGTCACGCTCGGGGTGCTGCTGCTCGGCGAGCACCCGGGCGCCGGCGCGGTCGCGGGGCTGCTGCTGATTCTCGCCGGCGGGTGGCTCGCGACTGACGGCCGCCTCCCGCCCGGGCTCGCACGGGTGGTCGCGCGCCGCGACCCCAAGAAGTCGACACTCGAAGCGCCGCGCTCCTCGAGCGCCAACTTGTCGGCCCTATAGCCGCCACAAATCGACACTCGGCGCGTGCGGATTGCCGAGTGCGCGGTTATTGGGCCTCGCTTCGCGAGGCGTCCCTGGGGCCGTTCCGCCAAGGGAATTCGGCTCGACGCCCTACGTTCCGCGGACGTGCCTCAGCCGAATTCCCCGCGTCCATGCCCGGCGGGCGCAGGGCACGCCGGGCGGCAAGGCTGCGTAGGTGCATGTCCCACCCGGGTGACTCGCGCTCGATCGAGTGGCCGCGCAGACCGGGTGGCGGCGCACGTCATCCGGTGCGGACATGTACCGGAGCTGCTACGAGATCTTGATCAGGATGATCGTGTTCACGACGAACGCGATCGCGAACCCGATCGTCCACCGGTTCAGGTTGCGCTCGACGAGCGATCCGCCGCCGAACGGGCCCGCGCCGGTCCCCACCCCGAACGCGCCCGACAGTCCTGCGTCCTTACCCGAGTGCATCAGGATCAGGAACACGAGGACGACGCAAAGAAAGACTTGGACGACGCCGAGGACGGTGCTCATTGCTCGTCGATGGTAGCGCGGTCAATGTCGTGCATGATCGCGATCGCCTCGCCCCGCAGGGTCCGGTCGAGCTCGTCGTAATCGGCGTCCGACAGCTTGCCCGTGCGGTGGTCGAGGTCGGCGTCGCGCAGCTCGCGGTACTTCGCCTCACGCGCGGCCTCGAGCTCGGCGAGGCTGCCGGCGTGGGCCTGATCCGCCCCGGCGTCGTCGCTTCGGCCCGCCAGCGCCCGCCGCACCGGCGCGGACACGAACGCGACCACCGCCAGGAGGATCGCGAAGATGACGAGGTACTCGACGACGTGCACGCGCGGCTCGCTCTCAGACCGGCTCGCGGACCGGAACCGGCGGCGGCGCCGTGGGTCGCGCTGGAGACGCAACCCGTTCGCGCCGGCGCGCGAACGACGGCACCGGCCACAGCGCGATCAGCCCGCCCACGCCCATGATCAGCGCGCCGAGCCAGATCCAGCTCACGAGCGGGGCCACGATCAGCAGGAACTCGGTCGGCCACGGATGGGTGACGAACCGCCGCGCGATCTCCGTCACCGCCAGATCGCGCTCGGCCCACAGCCCGTTCATCGCAGATTGCGCCTGGCCGGGCGGCAGCTTCGCCGCCTTGGTCATCACCTGAGGCGCGTACGCGGCGAACACGCTGTTGCCCTTGTTGATCAGTGGCGCCAGCGGCGTCGGCTGGGCGTTGATCACGGTCCAGATGTTCCGGCGCAGGTTCTGGTCCAGCCCGACCTCGCTGTCGGCGTTCGAGGTGTCGAAGAACTTGCCGATGAGGCCGTCTGCCGGGTTTTGCGAGGGATAGAAGTTGCGAACAGTTGTAACGGTCGTGACGTGCTTGCCGCCCTTGGTCACGTCGAGCACGGCGCCAAAGCCGATCTTCTGGGAAGAGACGGTCTCGACGGGGCGGACGTAGCGAATCGTGTAGCCGTCGACGTGCGCCTTCTGCCCAGGGGAAAGGATCACATCGTCCGAGTGCTGGAACGACGAGGACGCCGCGACGCCGACCAGCAGCACGGCCAGCCCGGCGTGGACTGTGTAGCCGCCGTAGCGCCGGCGGTTGCGGCGGATGAGCTGCACCAGCGCGAGCGGCACCGGGTCGTGGGTCATCGCCCGGCGCGCTGCGACGCCACGCCAGAGCTCCTGCACCACCGACGTCAGTACGAACCCGGCGAGCGCGAACATGATCAGCGCGAACGGCCGCGAGCTCGGACCGCCCGGCCAGAACAGCAGCACGAACAACGTCACGAGACCCGCCGTGACCGGTAGCGCGAAGTTCCGGCGCAGGTTCGCGACGGTCACCCGCCGCCACGCGATGATCGGGCCTATTCCCGACAGCAGCACGAGGATCAGCGCCAAGGGCACGATGAACGGTTGGAACGCCGGCGGCCCGACCGACACCTTGGTCCCGGTCAGCGCCTCCGAGATCAGTGGGAAGAACGTGACCCAGAAGATCACGAACACCATCCCGACCAGCACCAGGTTCTGGAACAGGAACACCGCCTCGCGCGACAGGAGCGACTCGAGTCGCGCGTCCGAGCGGAGCTGTTCGCGCCGCCACACGATCAGCCCGATCGAGCCCATCACCATCACGGCGAGCAGGATCACGAACGGGACGCCGAGCGTCGAGGCCCCGAATGCGTGGATCGAGTCGAGAATCCCCGAGCGCACGAGGAACGTCCCGAGGATCGACAGCGTGCCCGCACCCAGGACCAGGGAGACGTTCCAGACCTTCAGCATCCCCCGCTTCTCCTGGATCATGATCGAGTGGATGAATGCGGTGATGAGCAGCCACGGCATCAACGCGGCGTTCTCGACCGGGTCCCAGGCCCAGTACCCGCCCCAGCCGAGCTCGGTGTAGGACCACAGGGCCCCGAGCAGGATCCCGATCCCGAGGAACAGCCAGGCCGCGAGCGCGAACCGGCGAGTGAGCGAGATCCACTCGGCGCCGAGCCTTCCCGTGATTAGCGCGCCGACCGCGAACGCGAACGGGATAGTCAGCAGCGTGTACCCCGAGTACAGCATCGGCGGGTGGATCATCATCGTCGGGTGAAGGAGCAGCGGGTCGAGGCCGGCGCCCTCGGCGGGCGGGTTCGCGCTGGTCGTGAACGGGTTCGCCCAGAACGCCGCGAGCGAGGTGAAGAACGCGGCGAAGCCGAGCAGCACCGCGGTCGCGTACGGCGTGATCTCCCAGGCCCGCTTGCGGACCAGGAACAGGATCAGGCTCGACCACAGCGACAGCAGGAACACCCACAGCAGCAGCGAGCCCTCCTGCGAGGACCAGGCCGCCGCGAGCTTGTAGAACGCCGGCGTCGTCGTCGATGAGTGGTTCGCGACGACGTTGAACGAGAAGTCGTTGCGCCAGAACGCGTCCTCCAGGACCGCGAACGCGATCGTCGCCAGCGCCGCGAGCGCGTACACCGACCGGCGCCCGGCGTCGACCCACTCGCGGCGGCCAGTGCGGGCGCCGTGGATCGACGCGCCGATGCCGAACCCGGCGGTCCCGAGCGCCATGATCAGCAGCGCGCGGCCGATCAGCGCCATCTCAGAGCCTCATTCCAGCCGGCGCCATCGCTAAGACGCGGCCGCCGCCTGGTACTTCGACGGGCACTTGGTCGTGAGCGAGTTCCCCTGGCCGATATAGGCGGTGCCCGCGCTCCCCTTCTCCACCGCGACCATCACGGCCCGGCCGGGCGCGAACGGATCGGGGACGATCCCGTTGTAGCGGACGGGAACCGACAGCGGCAGCTTGGGGTCGCGGATCCGGAACATGAGCGTGGTGCCGTCGCGCTGCACCGAGCCGTTCAGTACCGTGCCGGCGAGCTCGTACGTCTGCCCGGGCTTGCCCCGAGCCAGCAGCTGAGAAGCCGTGAACTCCTTGTTTCCCGCGGTGAAGCTCACGTAGACGAGCGCCGACGCGAGCAGCACGGCGGCGGTCAGGGCAACGGTCAGGCGGATGGCGCGCTTACGGCTGGGATCCATGCCTCGCGTGATTCTCCCACACCCCGGCCGTGGATCCCCCCGCCGCTAACGGCTAGGGGGTGCCTGCCGATTAACGTCGTATTAGAGGGCTGCCACCCTCGGGTTAATCGAGAAACGAATCCCATCCAAAGGCGTTATTAGCTAAAGATGTTGGTCAAACCGAAAGCAACGGAAAGCACAATGAGGTGGCACCGGCGGGGGCGCGGCAGCCACGAGGCAGCGGCGCGTTCGAGCGCTCCTGCGCCGCAGAGCGACGTCGCCTCACACCAACGACGGCACGGCGGCCCTTCCGAGGACCGGGCGCTTTACACGTGCGAATGCGGCTACGCATTCGAAGCGCTCGTCACGACCTCGGTCGGCTGCCCTCACTGCACCCGTACGCAGGCCTGGTAGGAGTACGCCGGTCGCAGACGCCCGCGCGCGCCGCCGCGCGCGGGTGATCCAACCCCGGAAGCGCTCGCGTGAACAGAACGCGAGCCGGCCTAGATCGCACCGCCTTAGGTGCTTTCGAGGCGGGCTCGCGACTCTGAACCGGTCCCATAGTTCGCCCCTGATACCCCGAACGTATGGCTGGTTCGATGGTTCCAGAGGGTTTCGGCGTAGTCAAATACGTTCAGCCAGGCCTGCTATAACGGCTGCTTATGGCAGAGGCGTCGCGGATGCTCGAGTGAGGTAACTGAGCGAGCTCGACCTCAGACAGCTGCGCCACTTCGTGACGGTGGTGCAGGAGGGTCAGATGACCCGTGCGGCCCGGCGCCTCCAGCTGGCGCAGCCGGCGCTCTCGCAGGCGATCGCGCGACTCGAGTCGCAGGTCGGCGTGAGACTGCTCGAGCGCAACCCCCGCGGGGTGACCGTCACCCCGGCGGGCGAGGCCTTCATGGAGAAGGCGCAGGCGACGCTCGCCGCCGTCGGCGAGGCCAACGCCACCGCGCGCTCGTGGGCGCGAAAGCAGGAGGGCCGGCTCCACGCCGGCTTCATGGCGATGACCCCGCCACGCGGCGCTGATCTGGTTCGCGCCGAGCGCGCCCGGCCTGGCCAGCCAGGCGATCCGAACCAGCCCGCTGGTCGTCGCCATGACCGAGAGCCATCCGCTCGCGGGACGCCCGGAGCTGACGGTCGCCGACGTGCTCGCCGAGACGTTCCCCGGGATCGTCGACTGGTGCGACCCGGTGTGGCTCGGCTACTGGGGCCTCGACACGTACCGGGGAGCGCCGGCCCGCCGTACCGACGATGGCGCTGTTACGCCCGAGGAGGTCGCGTCGATCGTCGCCTCGGGCCGGGCGATCACGACCGTCCCCGCGCTCGTCGCGGTCCCGTTCGCGCACCTGGGGATCAGGGCAATCCCGCTCGTCGACGCCGACCCCGCGGTGCTGACGCTGGTCAGGCCGCAAGGAGCGGCCGTCCCGCTGGTGGCCGAGCTTGCCGAGATGGCCCGCCAGATGTCCGAACAGGACGCGAAGACGGTCGCTGACTAGCGGCCGCGCCGCTGATCCGAGGACGACGACTCTCGCGCGAGAGAAATTTCGCGATCGTCCGTTGATTCTCCGAGTGGAGGCTTCCGTGCGGGTGAGCGGCTCGCGCTCTCGCGCAGCCGGGTCGGGACGCCGGGATGTGGGTGCGCGCTCCTTCGATGGACGATTACGCGAGCAACATAGACATCGACATCGTCGAGTACGACGAGCTGGTCGGTCGTCGCCGTCGAAGGCGAGGTCGACCTGTCCGCCGCCTCGCTCCTCGAGGAATCGCCTGCGATCGCCGGGGCCACCGACGCGAGCGCGATCATCCTCGACCTCGACCGCGTGAGCTTCATGGATTCGGCCGGGGTTCACGTCCTTCTCCAGTTCACGATCTCGGAGAGCAACCGCGAGCGTCTGTCGCTCACGCGTGGCTCGCCCCAGGTCCGGCGCCTGCTCGACGTCACCGGCGTGCGCCGCTACCTCTCGTTCTTGCGCGTCCCGGCACCGGCGCACAACTGCAGCACGCCCACGGCGCGTCTGCGTCTCACCGGACCCTGAGGGCCTCGCCCCTCACAGCTCGTCGAGAGCGTCGTTCAGCGTTGCGCTCGGGCGCATCGCCGCCGCCACCTTCTCGATGTCCGGTCGGTAGTACCCGTCGATGTCGACCGGCGAGCCCTGAACCGCATCCAGCTCCTCGACGATCTTCGCCTCGTTCTCGGCGAGTTGCTCGGCCAGCGGCCGGAACCTCGCCGCCAGGTCGGCGTCGGCACTCTGCTCGGCGAGCTCCCTGGCCCAGTACAAGGCCAGGTAGAAGTGGGTGCCGCGGTTGTCGAGCCCACCGACCTCGCGCGACGGCGAGCGATCCTCATCGAGCAGATGGCCGATCGCGCGGTCGAGCGTGTCGGCCAGCAACTTCGCGCG
>Ga0116224_10001990_pt1 | contig 12286 bp, 10 predicted proteins | sample Sb_taG_9_FD_89699 | JGI IMG/M metagenome (GOLD analysis project Ga0116224, IMG submission 89699) | Peat soil microbial communities from Weissenstadt, Germany - Sb_50d_b_LC metaG | ecosystem: Environmental > Terrestrial > Soil > Wetlands > Peat | place: Germany: Weissenstadt | collected 2010-09-21 | reverse complement strand
TGCGCGGCGCGCTCGTTCGGGCTCATGTCGGTCAGCTGGGCCTCCAGCTCGCGGGCCATCGTGACCAGTACCTCGATCAGGTACGCCACCGAGCTGCGGGTGGTGCCGATGGTGGTCATGAACAGCACGGTGTTCCGGGAGGTCTTGTTGATCTGCACCCCGTAGCGGTCCATCAGGTGACGCCGCTTGAACGCATCCCCCTCGATCCCGGTGGTGCCGATGTAGATCGTCACCCGGGATGGGTCCAGGACGAACTCGTCGCAGTCCCAGGCCGTGATCATCTTCGGCAGCCCGGCGTGCAGCGGCTGGTCGATGCCCGAGGGCCGGTACTCGGCCGGGATCAGGTCGGCCGTGGTCAGGCAGCGCATGTACCTGGATAGCAGCGGGTGCTGGTCGACGGCGTCCCGGAGCCGCATGGCGTTCTCGATCTGCTTCTGCACCAGCTCGAAGCCCTCCAGGGCAGCCTGGCGGCGGCCCAGGTCCAGGGAGGCGAGGATCTGGTAGTTCGGCGAGGTCGAGGTGTGCGTCATATAGGCCTCGTGGAAGGTCTCCTCGACCTTCTGGCTGAAGTCCTGGTCCCACACGTGGATCATCGACCCCTGGCGCAGCGAGGTCAGCGTCTTGTGAGTGGACTGGGTGGAGTAGACGCGGACCCGCGCACGGGCGGGATCGGGAAGCAGCCGCCGATTCAGCAGGACCTCGTCGTCCGCGGCGTCGATCGCGCCGATCTCCTCGGTCTGGGCATCGTAGCGCGCGCGGTGTTCGGGCAGGCGCAGGATCTCGGCCAGCGTACGGGCGGCCCGCATGGCGGTGCGCGGCCGGTAGACCGGGTGGAAGCGGGCAAAGGCGAACCAGGCCTCGTCCCAGAGGAAGATGAGGTCGGGCTTGATGGCCAGGCACTCCTGCATCACCCGCTGCACGTCGTAGACGATCCCGTCGAACGTGCAGTTGGTCAGCAGCAGCATTTTGACCCGGTCGAGCTTGCCCGCCCGCCGCAGGGCCAGCAGCTGGCTCTTGATCTCGGTGATGGGGACGGCGCCGTACATCGAGTACTGGTTGAGGCGGTACGCGTCGAGGTAGGTCACCATGGCGCCGGCCAGCATCAGCCCATAGTGGTGGGACTGGTGGCAGTTCCGGTCGACCAGGACGATGTCGCCCGGCTGGACCAGCGCCTGGACCACGACCTTGTTGGCCGTCGAGGTGCCATTGGTGACGAAGTAGGTCTTCCGCGACCCGAAGGTCTTGGCCGCCAGTTCCTGGGCGTCGCGCAGCGGCCCGGTCGGCTCCAGCAGCGAGTCGAGGCCGCCGCAGGTGGCTGACGTCTCGGCCAGGAAGATGTCCAGGCCGTAGAAGTCGACCATGTCGCTGATCCAGTGCGAGTTGACGATGGACTTGCCGTGGGAGATGGGCAGCGCGTGGAACACCCCGGTCGGCCGGTGGCTGTAGCTGCGCAGGGCGCTGAAGAACGGCGCGCGGTACCGGGCCGCGATGCCGTCGAGGATGCTGAGGTGGAGCTCGAGCGAGCCCTCGCGGGTGTGGAAGATGCGCCGGAAATGGTGGCTGAGCCGGCCGGCCATGTCCTCGACCGCGACCTCCGTCATCAGGTACAGATCCAGCTCCGGCCTGATCCTGGCCAGCGACCGGGCCAGGACCTGGGCGCGCTCGTCGGGCGGGCGGTCCATCAGGTCGTCGGATCCGAGCAGGCTCACGAACTGCCGCAGCGAGGACGTGTCGTGGCGGGACCGGTGGGCGAAGCGGCGGCGGACCACGCACGCCTGAAGCCTGAAGTTCACCCTCGCGGCCATCAGCGCGTCGTCGAAACTCGGCACCACCACGATCTCGTAGACGAACTGATCGTCCGGGCGGCGCCACCGCCGGAGTTCCTCGTGAAGCGCGCGCTCCTGGTCCTCGGTCATGTCCTCCACGATCAGGACCTCGAAGTAGGGCCGCTGGGGGCGGGCGCTGGCCTGGTCGGCCTGGCCCGGTTCGCGGCCGTGGGCGTCGTCCTCGGCGTCGGCGTCCCAGGTCCGGCTGCCCCGGTAGGAGTCGGTGGCCAGCGACCGGTTGATCCTGGCCACCATGGTCGCGCACCGGTCGTACTTACCGGTCGCGAACAGCCGGCGCACCCGGTAGAAGGCCTGCATGCCCGGGAAGGCCCAGAACCGCTCGATGGGCGCGAGGACATCCAGCGCCTCGGCGACGGTGTCGGCCAATTGCTCGACCGGATGCTGCCGGGCACCGTGCAGGGCCAGCCGGGCGGTCGATTCCTCCAGGGTGGACCAGGCGTCGGTCCTGACCTGCCACAGACTGTTGTAGGCGCCAGCTGGCACGGCAACCACCTCCGCGACGTTCCTCTGGCGGCCTGAGCCCGCGCACCAACTTTTGCTTATGACACAAGGCCACCATCTACCCGACGAGCCCGAGTGACAAGAGCCCGCGGCTCCGGCGTCAATCCACGGGAGTGGTCAGGCCGTGCTGGTAGGCGTACCTTACGGCCTGGGCCCGGTCGCGGGCGCCGGTCTTGGCGAAGATCCGGTTGATGTGAGTCTTCACCGTCGCGTGGCTGAGGTAGAGGCGCTGCGCGATCTCGGGGTTGCTCAGCCCCGACGCGAGCAGGGTGAGGACCTCGGCTTCGCGGGTGGTGAGCCCGTCGGGCAGCTTCCGGCCGCCGGGACTCCCTTGATCCCCCGGGTCGGGGCCCGGGTCCGGCGGTCGGCTGATGACCGCGGCCACCAGGCGTTCCTGGACGGCGGGATCGAGATGGGTCTGGCCCGCGTGGACCGCGCGGATGGCGGTCTCGATCTGCTCGGCGCTGGCGTCCTTGGTGAGGTAACCGCGCGCGCCCGCCCGCAGCGCGGGGACAATGGCGTCCTCGTCGGCGTAGGTGGTCAGGACCAGCACGCGGGCCGCCGGGAGCCGCTCGCGCAGGCTGGCGGTGGCGGCGATGCCGTCCAGGCCCGGCATGCGCAGGTCCATCAGGATCACGTCGGGGCGATGGGCCTCGGCCAGCCGCACCGCCTCGTCGCCGTCGCACGCCGCGCCGACCACCTCGACGTCGTCGATGAGCGTGACCAGCATGCTCAGGCCCTCGCGCACGACCCGCTGATCGTCGGCGATCAGGACCCGGATTGGGACGGGCGCGGGCGCATCGGTCATGCCGGCACTTCCAGCTCGACCAGCCATCCTCCGGCGGTCGGCCCGGCCCGCGCGGACCCGCCCGCCCGCTGGGTTCGCTCGCGCATCGCGGCCAGGCCGTGCCCGCCGCCCGCGCCGGCCAGGAGGTCCGCGGCCGGGTTCGCACCGGGTCCCGGGAGGTGGTCCTCGACGGTGAGCACGGTCCGGTCCTCGTGATAGCTCACGGTGACGGCCGTGGTGGCCCCCGGGGCGTACCGGGTGATGTTGGTCAGCGCCTCCTGGGCACCGCGGAACAGGGCCAGGCTGGCCTCGGCGGGGAGCGGCCGGCTCGTGCCGTCGACCCGCAGGGTGGCGTCGGACCCGGTGTCGCGACGGAAATCCGCGACGAGGGCACCCAGCTGGTCCAGGGTGGGCAGCCGTTCGCCGCGCAGCGCGCCGACGGCCTGCCGCGCGTCGGCCAGCCCGGCCTTGGCGAGTTCGGCCGACCGTTCGATCGTGCCGCGCATGGCGGCGCTGACCGTCTCGCGGGCGGCCAGCTTCCGCGCGCCCTGGAGCTGGATGGCCAGGGCGGACAGCGAATGCGCGAGCACGTCGTGCAGTTCGCCGGCGATGCGGCTCCGTTCGGCCAGGGCGGCCGCGGCGGCCTCGGCCTCGCGGGCGTCGCGGAGCTGGGCCAGGAGCAGTTCGGTGCGGTCCTGGCTCTCCCGGCCGCGCCGGATGAACTGGCCGGTCACCGCCAGCAGCAGGCACAGCAGCACGGCGGGGAGGATCGACTTGGCGGGCTCGGTCAGGCCCACGGCCACGGCAAGCGCGACGGTGATGGCGCCCGCGGTGGCCGCGGCCGGGACGGGTGGCAGCCGGACCGCGGCGATCCAGACGGCCATGCTCGGCGCCAGCTCGACCGGCCCGTGGGACTGCACGACGGCTAGCGCCACACTGCAGCCGCCGATCAGAGCGGCCACGGCAACCTGCGCGGCCAGGCCGCGGCGGGCCCAGCTGACGCTGATCGCGGTCAGGACGGCCGCGGCGTATGCGGCCAGCAGCAGCGTCACGGCCAGGCCCTTTCCGTGCAGGCCAGGCTCGGGATGAGTCTGCGCGCTGGCCGTCACCACGACCGCGATGAACACCAGGCCGAGCGGCCGCAGCGCCCGCCGCTGCGCATCGCCGCGTTCGAGGGCGCGCGATCGCGCCTGCGCCACCCGGGCCGAGGCGGGTTCGTCTCCCCTGCCCGCGATAGGACCGGGCTCGTGTCCCCCCGCCGTGGCCGGGTCAGGCTGTGCGGCGCGATGGTAAAGACCCGCCGCGGCCAGCCGTGCCTTCATGGACACAGTGTGGACCGCGGCGGGCCGGGTGGCCAGGTCACGCACCGACGCCGCCGGCGATACGGGCGAGGGAGGCAGGCGAGCTCAACGCCAGCCGGCGTCCACGCAGGTAGATGATCACTAGGCGGGTAAGCACGTCGGCCAGCGCCATCATGATCAGGGCCGCGATCCAGGCCGCCGGGCCGGTGATGTGGTTGGCGACGCTGAAGCTCGTGATGGCCGGGCCGGCGCCATGGCCGTCGGCGACCGCGAAGGCCAGCCGGGCGCCGACGCCGCCGATCCACATGCCGGCGGCCAGCCAGCCCGCCCGGCCCAGCGGCCGGCGATCGGCGCCGCGACGCAGGTGGGTGGCCAGGCCGCCCACGGCGCCCATGACCGCGCCGGCCAGCACGCAGGCCAGTTCCAGCGCGACGTCGTTCCCTCCGAGAGGCACGGAGTGGAGGAACAGGACGGCGGCGGCGCCGACGGCCAGCAGCGGGACGGAGAGGGAGCGGAGGTCGAGCCGGTGCTCGCGGATCTGCCGGATGACCATGAGGATGAGGAGGGCGTTGATCACGTAAACGTTGATGTTCATGCCGTTACAGTGACGCCCGGCACCCCTTCGGGGCGTCGGCCCACGGGTGGGGCCGCGGGTTGATCCCGATGTCCACCCTCGGGTTGACCAGGCTCGTCGGCTAGGGAAGCCCGAGGTGCTGATGATACGCGGCTAGGGCCGCCCGCTGCGGGCGCGGACCGCGAAGCCGTTGAAGACGCGGCGGGACCTCGGAGTAATCCAGATACGGATGATCGCCGCAGCCGGGGCAGATGACCTCAAAGGCCTCGGTGTAGCCGCCTTCGAAACGGCCGTCCACGATGCGGACCGGCTGCCGCCGCACGTAGGCCGTCCGGCCGTGGCCGGGCTGTCCGGCGGCTGGGGGCATACCGGCGTCATCGGGTCCGGCGCGCAGCCACGGGTCACGGTGGGCATCCGGACCCGGCGCCGATACGGCACCCGGATCAGTACTGCTCACGGTGCCAGCACTGCTCACGGAAGTCCTCCCGGGTGGTAGTCCTCGCCGCTGCCGGGGTCCGGAGCGACGTTTTTCACTGGACGATAATAAGCGGGTCCTGCCTTTCCGCTACGGACCAAGGTCCTCATCATGGGCGGCGGCTCTGGGCACGAGGACCAGACATAACGGGCCGAGCACCCGATACCTGCCCAAACGTCAGCGGAGCGGCGCCGTTCCGGTCGGGCCCGCGATCACCCATCGTGGGTGAGGCGGGCTCACCGGCGGTGCGGTCACACTGATCGTGACGACCAGGTAGGCGATGGCGTGCTCACCCCCCGTTCCCGCGAGCCGGTGATCCCCGGCGGAACAAGACGTGCCAACGCCGCACGTGGCCGCGGCCAGCAGATCGGGACCCACATGATCGTTCTTAACCTCGTGCTCATCGGCCTGGCGATCACAGTCGAACCGCTTCCGCTCACCGCGTTCATCCTTGTTCTCGCGTCCAAGGGCGGCGTGCGGAAGGGCGCCGCGTTCATCTTCGGCTGGCTCGTGTCGCTCGCGATCGTGATCGCGTTCACGGTGCTCGTCACCGCCAACAAGCCTCCGAAACCGAACACGGCTCCCTCGCTGGCCGCCCTGGCCGCGAAGCTCGCCATCGGCGTCGGGCTGACGGTGATCGCCATCCGGCAGTACCGGAAGCTGGGCAAGCCGAAACCGCCGAAGAAGACCCCCAAGTGGCAGACGAGCATTGACAACATGACGCCCTGGTACGCCATCGCGCTCGGCCCGCTCACCCAGCCCTGGGCGCTGGTGGCCGCCGGTGTCACCGTCATCCTCGAGGCCAAGCTCGCATCCTGGCAGGACTACCTGACGCTCGCGCTGTTCTGCGTCATCGCCACGTCCTCGATCCTGGCCATGGAGATCTACGCCGGGTTCCGCCCTCAGCCCGCGCAGCAGTTCCTGGCCCGGCTGCGGCACTGGATCGACACCCACACTGACCAGGCCATCATCATCGTGTCCCTGGTCCTGGGCTTCTGGCTGATCGGGAACAGCGTCTATTACCTCGTGACCTAGCTGCTTCCAAGGCTCATTGGCGGGCCATGTGCATGCGCAGTTCGGCTTCGGTGTCCTCGATCAGCTTGCCGCTGACATCGACCGTCACGCTGTGGATGGTGCCGGTGAACTTGAAGGGGCTGGCGTAGTCGTCGGTGATCGCCGAGCCGGGGTTGGCTCCGCAGGTGAGCGCGCCGGGGTTGAGCACGAACGGATTGGTGACGGGCGCTTCCGCGTTCCCGGTCAGGGTGCCGTCCACGTAGAGCTGGAGCCTGCCGGGCGCGCCCTTGCCCTGGGTCATATCCGGCGGCCCGGTCGGCTCGAACTCGAACCTGAGCGCGTGCTTGCCTGGCTGGAGGACGACGTCGGATTCCACTCCGTATACGGCCCGGCCGACGTAGTTGTGGACGTAGCGGAGCCTGCCGTCCTTGACGAACAAGGAGTACCCGCCGGCCGACGTGCCCTGGGACAGCAGCACCCCTTCGGCCCCGCCCGCGGGGATCTCGACGTCCGCGGTGATGCTGTGCGGGCGGTTCAGGACCCTGGGGGCGGCGAAGAACGGGATCGACTGCGTCCCGGGCCGGTAGGTGTAGCTGTCGCGGGGCGGTGCGACGAGCGGCTTTTCGCCGATCATCCGGGCCAGGCCGCTGCCGTCGACCGGCATCACGTTGTACTTGCCCGCCTCCACGTACCAGGTGCCGATCATCGCGATCAGCCGGTCGCGGTGCTCGGCGGCCACGTTGTGGTTCTCGGCGAAGTCCTCCGCCACGTGGTACAGCTCCCAGCCGGTGGCGTCCAGCTCGGACAGCGTCTGGGCGGAGATCGGCTGGCCGAAGGGCATGCCCGCCTCGGTGAACGACGGGCCGGGCCAGGGGCAGACGGCCCGCCAGCCGTCGTGGTAGATCGCCCGGTGACCGAGCATCTCGAAGTACTGCGTGTGGCGGCTGGTCTCGGCCTCAGCGTCATCGAGGGTGCGGGCGAAGCTGACTCCGTGCAGGGGTGACTGGGTGACCCCGCGGATCGCCTTGGGCGGCTCGATGCCAGCAGGTCCAGGACCGTGGGCACCATGTCGATGATGTGCGCGTACTGGGTGCGGACCTGGCCCCGGGCCGTGATCCGCCGCGGCCAGGAGACGATGAACGGGTCGCTGGCGCCGCCCCGGTAGGTCTCCCGCTTCCACCGGCGGAACGGCGTGTTCCCGGCCCACGTCCAGCCCCACGGGTAGTGGTTGAAGTGCCTGGGGCCGCCGATCTCATCGATCAGCTTGAGGCTTTCCTCAAGCGGCTCCTGGGCGTTGTTGAAGAACTGCGCCTCGTTCGTGGTCCCGGTGGGGCCGCCCTCGGCGCTGGCGCCGTTGTCGGAGATAACCATGACCAGGGTGTTGTCCAGCTCCCCCTGCTGGCGCAGGTACTCGACCAGCCGCCCGACCTGGTGATCGGTGTGGGACAGGAAGCCGGCGAAGACCTCCATCATCCGGCTGTACAGGCGGCGAGCGTCCGGGGGCAGCGACGCCCAGTCGGCCACGTCGGGATCGTGCCGCGATAGTTCGGCGTCCGCCGGGACGATGCCGAGTTCCTTCTGCCGGGCGAAGACCTGCTCCCGGTACGCATCCCAGCCGCCGTCAAACTGGCCCGCGTACCGGTCGGCCCATTCCCTGGGCACGTGGTGCGGCGCGTGCGTGGCGCCGAAGCACAAATGCAGGTAGAACGGCTTGGCCGGGTCGACCTGCTTGACGTCGGCGATGAACTCCATCGCCTTGTCCACCAGATCCTCGCTGAGGTGGTAACCCTCCTCGGGCGTGCGCGGCGGCTCCACCTGGTGGTTGTCGTACACCAGATCCGGATACCACTGGCTGGTATCACCGCCCAGGAAACCGTAGAACCGCTGGAAACCGCGGCCCAGCGGCCACCGGTCGAACGGGCCCGCGCCCGTCTCCTGGTTGCTCGGCGTCAGGTGGTACTTCCCGACCATGAACGTGCTGTAGCCGTGCTCCAGCAGCATCTCGGACAGGAAGCCGTTCTCGAACGGGACGACGCCGTTGTACCCGGGATAACCGCTGGCCAGCTCCGTGATGCAGGCCATCGCGTTGCTGTGATGGTTGCGGCCGGTCAGGATGCACGAACGGCTCGGCGAACACAGCGCCGTCGTGTGCATGTTGCTGTAGCGCAGGCCGTCCGCGGCGAGGGCGTCGAAGCTGGGCGTCGCGATCGGGCTGCCGTAACAGCCCAGCTGGCCGAACCCCGTGTCATCCAGCACGATGAACAGCACATTCGGCGCGCCTTCACGAGCCCGCACCGGCGCCGGCCACGCCGGGGTGGACTCATCGGCGGTCCGCCCGATCACGCCGGGGAACGCAGCCCCCGGCCCATACTCGACAATCGCCATGGGCCCCTCCCGCTGGTCGCCAGTTCCTCCTGCTAGCCCGCATTCTGGGTCGCCATGGCGGAGCCAACATCATCCGCCATGGATGACCGCCGGCCCGGAGTTCGACTTCGGGGGGCTGGCCGCGCCCGGTCGTGGACATGCTGCCCGCCGCGTGGGGCGCTACGATCGAGCGACGAAGCCTGAGACCCGCAGCTATGCGCCCTCTCACACCCTGGCGTAGTCCTGGATGTCCTGCTCGAACTCGGACACCAGTTCGGGGGTCAGGGTGCGCCGTGTCTGGCCGATGGCGTGCAGGATGTCGCCCGCGGCCACCTCCTCGCCACCGCCCTCGAACAGGACGCGCTCGAAGGCCAGTTGCGCGGTCCTGCGCGCGGCGAACTCGATGTCGGCCGGAGTGAACAGCCGCGACTCCTCCACGATCGCGGCCATGTCCAGCTCGCCATGCGGCATCGCGGCCAGGTAGCGGTCCCAGATCGCCTCCCGCGCGGCGGGATCGGGCGGCCCCACGGGAATGACATAGTCGAACCTGCCGTGCCGCAAGAATGCGCTATCCAGGGCGCGGACCGAGTTCGTGGCGCAGATCAGCAGCCGCTCGTCCTGTTCCCGGAACGGCGGGATGAGCTTGAGCATCTCATTGGTGACCCCCTGCACCGCGGACACCGTGCGCGGCTGGCGCGCCCCGGCGATCTCCTCTACCTCGTCGATGAACAACACGACCTTGTCCAGCTCGGCGACCAGAGCGAATGCCTCCCGCAGCGCGGAGGCCAGGCCGGCCGGGGACTCCCCCGCCAGCCGTGACGGGAACAGCTCCACGAACGGCCAGCCGAGCCGCGACGCGGCGCCCTTAGCGAAGGTCGTCTTGCCCGTTCCCGGCGGGCCGAACAACACGATGGCCCGCGGCGGTACCAGGCCCAGCCGCTCAGCCAGCTGCGGCTGCGCCAGCGGCAGGATGACCCGCCGCTCGATCAGCTCCTTCTCCTTGACCATGCCGCCGAGCTGATCCCAGGCGTCGGCCCGCACTATCTGGCCGCCGAGCTGGCCCAGTATCCCGGCGCTGCCAGGACCGACCGGCTCCAGCCGTTCATACAGCACCATCGCCCGGCGGACCGTGTACCCGGCGTGCTCCAGAGCCAGGGCACCGACATCACTCTCGCCCGCCAGCAGGCACTGAATCCGGTGCACCCCGGCCGCCATCAGCCGCCGCTCCAGCTCGCGCAGCATCGCGCTGCCGATCCCCCGGTGCCGCCACGCCGGAGCCAGGCTGATCCGCATCACCCACGCCCGGTCACCGCCGACCGTCGCGACCGCGACTCCCACCAGCTCCTCGCCGACCACCGCGACCACCGCGGGCTCATGCGACCGGACGGCCGCGATAAGGTCGGACAGGCTGAACGCCGACGCCTCGCTGCTGGCGGCCCGGTCGTCCCACAACCGGACCACGGCATCAAGATCGTCGGCGTGGAAGTCGCGTACCCGCCACGGCGCCATCGCATCAGTGTGCCACCACCGCCGTCGCACCCGAGGTAAACCGACCCGGAGCCGGGCCTACCTGCCGCGTGGTCGGCGCTCCGACGGCCGGCCCGGACGGTCTAACGAAGGGTAGACATGGCCGAAGTAGTGCTCTTCCACCATGCGCAGGGACTGACCCCGGGCGTCGTCGCGTTCGCCGAGGAGCTGCGCCACGCCGGGCACCGCGTGCATACGCCCGACCTGTTCGAAGGGCGCACCTTCGCCACCATCGAGCAGGGAATGGCCTACGCGGAGCAGATCGGCTTCCCCGATGAGGTGATCGAGCGCGGGGTCCGGGCCGTCGAGCGGCTGCCCGCCGAGCTGGTGTATGCCGGATTCTCGCTCGGCGTGCTCCCGGCCCAGATGCTGGCGCAGACGCGGCCAGGAGCGCGGGGGGCGCTGCTGTTCTATTCCTGCATCCCGGTCTCTGCCTTCGGCACCTGGCCGGACGGGGTACCGGTGCAGGTGCACGGGATGGACGCCGACCCGATTTTCGCCGGGGAGGGCGACATCGACGCCGCCCGCGAGCTGGTCGACCAGGCCGAAGGCGCAGAGCTGTTCCTCTACCCCGGTGACCAGCACTATTTCGCCGACAGCTCACTGCCGTCCTACGATCCGGACGCCACAGCGCTTCTCACCAGACGGGTGCTCGACTTCCTCGGAGCGCGATAGCGCAGCGTCCGGGCGCTGATCTCGCCGGCCCGGGGGCTGGCGCCGGCGTGGGCGCAGCCCCCCGGCCATCTCGCGCGTCTACAGGTCAGGCCGGTAAGAAGGTGACGCGATGGTTGCGGTCGTGTCCGGGCGGCGGGCGCGATGCTACCGCATCGTGAAGATCCGCGCCGGCCAGGCGTGGCGTGTGACGTCCGGCGAGGATCTGCCGCAGGCAGCCTCCTGGTAAACCATCGAGCCGGGCCCGGTGAAACCAGGGCATAGACCAGTGAGGTCACGGGTGCGGCGCGCCCGTCCGATCCACGATCGTGAGGCAGTACCAACTATTCCGCTGGCGCGGCGATAAATCGTCAGCGCCGGCCGTCGGGCCGGACCGGCCGGTCCGGCCGTCCGCCGTCGTCAGCCAATCTCGGGAGATGGGGACTTATGTCCAGCGAAACCGAAATCCGTCCCTTCCAGGTCGTCATGCCCGGCGAAGCGATCACCGACCTTCGGCGGCGCATCGCGGCCGCGCGCTGGCCCAGCCAGGAGCTCGTCGCCGATCGGTCGCAGGGCGTGCAGCTGGCGACGATCCAGGAGCTCGCCCGCTACTGGGCGACCGATTACGACTGGCGCGCGTGCGAGGCGAGGCTGAACGCGCTGCCGCAGTTCACGACCGAGATCGACGGGGTGGACATCCACTTCATCCACGTGAAGTCAGAGCACGCGGACGCGATGCCGCTGATCATGACGCACGGCTGGCCCGGCTCGGTCATCGAGCTGCTCGACTCCGTCGGCCCGCTCACCGACCCGACCGCGCACGGCGGACACCCCGAGGACGCGTTCGACCTCGTGCTGCCATCCCTGCCCGGCTACGGCTTCTCCGCCGAGCCGGCGGAGGTCGGCTGGAACCCCGGCCGCGTCGCGCGCGCCTGGGCGGAGCTGATGCGCCGCCTCGGCTACACCCACTACGTCGCCCAGGGCGGCGACCAGGGCGCCGCCATCACCGACGCGATGGGCCGCGAGGCACCCGAGGGGCTGCTCGGCATCCACATGAACCTGCTCGTGACGGCGCTGGGCGGCGGCGCCATGCCGGCCGAAACTGAGCAGGAACGCGCGGCGCTCGAGCAGACCAAGACATTCAGGGCGAGCGGCTTCGGCTACTTCCTGGAGCAGGCCACGCGGCCGCAGACGATCGGCTACGCCCTGCTGGATTCACCCGTCGCCCTCGCGGGCTGGATGCTC
>Ga0116224_10001982_pt1 | contig 12307 bp, 8 predicted proteins | sample Sb_taG_9_FD_89699 | JGI IMG/M metagenome (GOLD analysis project Ga0116224, IMG submission 89699) | Peat soil microbial communities from Weissenstadt, Germany - Sb_50d_b_LC metaG | ecosystem: Environmental > Terrestrial > Soil > Wetlands > Peat | place: Germany: Weissenstadt | collected 2010-09-21 | reverse complement strand
GGTGGGGGCACACGACCCTCCACGAAGTCCCAGAACGCGCCGCGCTCGTCCATGTCGTCCTCCTCTTTCCGGCAACGACGGCCTGTCTACCGTGCCGCTGTGACGTTCCGGCTGCCTCGACCCATCCCGATCCGTCCGGGCCAGTCGCAGCCGGCTGCCTATCGTGAGCCGATGACCACCCAGACCGACCGCGCCGCGACCTTCCTCGCCGGCCACCGCTCGTCGAGCCCGCTGCTCATGCCCAACCCCTGGGACGTCGGCAGCGCCCGGCTGCTCGAGTCCCTCGGTTTCGAGGCCCTTGCGACGACGAGCGGGGGATTCGCCGCCAGCCTCGGGCGGACCGACGGGTCGGTCACCCGCGAGGAGGCGCTTGCCCATGCGGAGGCGCTCGCGGCGGCGGTCTCGGTGCCGGTGTCGGCGGATCTCGAGAACTGCTTCGCCGACGCGCCCTCCGGTGTGGCCGCCACTGTCGAGGCGGCGGTCTCGGCCGGCCTGGCCGGCTGCTCCGTCGAGGACTTCTCGAAGGATCCCGAGCGCCCGATCTACGAGCTCGCCCTCGCCACCGACCGGGTCGCGGCCGCGGTCGAGGCGGCCCATCGGGGTCCGGTGCACCTCGTGCTCACCGCCCGGGCGGAGAACCTCCTGCATGGCCCGAAGGACCTCGACGAGACCATCGCGCGGTTGCAGGCCTACGAGGCGGCGGGTGCGGACGTGCTGATGGCGCCGGGCCTCTCGGATCTCGGCGACATCGCCCGGGTCGTCTCGAGCGTCGGGCGGCCGGTGAGCGTGATCGCCGTGCGGGGCCGGACGGTCGCCGAGCTGGCCGATGCGGGGGTCGCCCGGATCTCGGTCGGATCGTCGTTCGCGTGGGTCGCCATGGCCGCGCTGGCCGAGGCCGGTGCCGAGCTGCGGGCCGGCACCTTCACTTATTCCGAGCGGGCGGCCGCCGGACGGGCAGCTGCGCTCGCGGCGTTCGGAGGGTGAACGCGGGCGGGGGCCCGGCCCCCGTCCGAGGCGTCAGACCCTCGGGGGTGCTTGCATCGGGACGTAGTTGTGCCAGATGTCGTTGGTGGTGCTCAGCCGGCTCGGATCGGCGGTGTATGCGTCCACCACGTAGTCGGCCGCCCACGGCGGGAGATAGATGAGCGTGCCGGGCGGCGGGTAGATCGTCACGCCGACGGTCGAGTGCGGCCGGACCACGACGGGCTCGTTGTGGGAGGTGGTCCAGAACCCGGCGGGGTGGGCCGCGCCCGTGTCCACCATGAACTCCGGTCTGAGCGTGCGGCCGGTCTGGTTGGTCACCGCGAGGGTGATGGCGAACACGTGCTGGTCGCCCGGTCCGATGTCGGCGGAGAGGAAGCGGAGTGCGAGGGGCGCCCCGGTGAAGGACAGCCCGGACAGGACGGCGGTCGCGACCCCGAGCACCCCCGCCGACAGGCTGGTGACGGCGACCCGGCCCCATCGGCGTCGCTCGGCTCCGGCCGCTGCCGCACCCACGGTGACGAGGCCGATCAACGCGAGGGGGAACATGTCGAGGAGGTACCCGGTGAAGCTCCGAGGGGCGAAGAAGAACGAGACCGGGACGAGCAGCATCCACAGTCGCTTCAGCGCTCCGAACCAGGCGACGAACGCCACCAGCGTGGCCAGATAGGCCACCAGGCTCGCGTACATCAAAAGACGCAGGTCGACTCCGCCCGTCAGCCCGTGGAGGGCGAGCGAGACGAGGCCCTGGCCGTCGGCCACCAGCGGCTCGTTGAACGGCAGGATCGTCCCGTGCCACCACGCGGAGGCACCCATGACGATGAACGGCAGGTTGACCGCGAGGAACACGAAGACCGTGACGACGACGTAGCGGACGACGACCGGGATCGGGGCACGCCCGTCGCGCCGGGTCTCGATGAAGATCCCGATGACGAGGAACGGGAGCAGGAACCATGGGGTCTGCTTGATCGCGCAGGCCAGGCCGAGGGCGATCGGGCCCAGCCACCCGGCGACACCGGCGCCTTTCCCCTTCCCGTAGCGGTCCCACCTCCAGAGGGCGAGCAACGCGAAGGGGAGGAACGTTGCGTCGGTGCCGCCGCCCCCGAAGATGCCCGTGAATATCCCGGTCAGCGTGATGAGCGCCGCGAGCCAGCGGAGCGACCGCGGTACGAGGAAGAAGAGGAGCAGGGCGGTCGCAAGCCACGCGTAGAGGTCCATCCAGTCGACCACCTGGTGGCGGAACCCGAGGAGGAACGCCGGCGCGTACACCAGGAACGAACCGGCCGGATACGACACGCCCGAGACGTGTCCGCCGGTGACCGTGTAGGTCCAGAACAGCTCGGGGTTCTTCAAGAAGCGGGCTGCCGCGGTCAATGACGCGGTGTACGGGTTGTGGCCCAGCGTCAGCACCCGTGCCGCGACGTGGTCCAATGCGGAGGAGTCGGTCGGGTAGTAGATCCGAGTGTGGATCGAGATGACCTCCGGGGCGGTCACCGCCGCGAGTGCGCCGGCCATCCCGAGGCCCTGATGCCACCACGCGCCGGGGCTCGGGCCACACCAGCAGAGGACGAAGCCGACGAAGCTGAGCGCGACGAGGGCGGGGGCCAGCGCGTCGATCACCGGCCATGACCACCACGCCCCCCACAGGTTGACGCCGCCCACGAGCACGCCGAGCCAGACGAGGGTCCAGGCGACCCGCTCGAGGAGATCCGCCCGATCCGGAGCGAGCGGGCCGGACAGGGCGGCGCGGCCGTCGCCGATTCCGGCGGGCGTGGGTCCGACGAAAGCGGCAAGCCTCCGCCGGATCGAGGTGAGGGGGTTCGGCATGCTCAGATCGGGCTCCGTTCCGGCCGCGAGTCTGTCATCCTGCGCACCTGGTGCCTGCCTTCTTCGGGCCGGGCGCCGGCCGGTAGGCTGCAACCTCCATGGCGGGCGCACCACGCCGACCGCCCGCAGCCCCGGTGCCTGTCACCACCTCCCGCATGCAGGGCGCACGACCGCTTCGGATCGCATCGGCCCATCGGAGAAATGAAGTTCGCCATCCCACATGTGCACGAGTCCGTGACCGACGTCACCGACGTGTCACCTAGTCGAGCCCTCGTCCCACCGGGCGCGGCGTCGGCCTCCCCGGCGGCGGCTCCGAACGAGCGCCCCGCGGTGCCGCTGTGGCTGTCGACCGCGGTCGGGACCGCGGGCTACGGCGGGATGGTGGCGACCGGAACCCGGCTCGGGCCGCTCCCGAACCCCCCGAGCGGGGTCTGGTGGTTCCATCTCCCGCCGGGACACCTGGGCCTCCTCCGGGTCCTCTTCTATGTCGCGACGGCGTTCGCGATCGCCGGGTGGCTGGGCGCCGGCCAGGCGGCCCGGGCCGGACGGCTCTCGGTCCGCACCTCGGTCGCCGTCCTGGTCGCGTGGTCGGCGCCGCTCCTCATCGGCCCGCCCATCTTCAGCAAGGACCCCTACAGCTACATCGGCCAAGGGCTGATCGCCCATCGGGGGTTCAACCCCTACGTCGTGTCGCCGTCGGTGCTCGGCCACGGCCCGCTGCTCAACTCGATCGCGAGCGTCTGGCGCCATTCGCCGGCCCCCTATGGCCCCTTCTTCGTCGAGATCGCCCGGGCCGTGACCGCGATCGTGGGGCCCTCGATCGTGCCCGAGGTCGTGGTCATGCGGGCCCTCGAGATCGTCGGCATGGCCCTGTTGGTGGTGTTCCTGCCGCGCCTCGCGCGTCGCCTCGGCGCCGACCCGGGGATCGCCCTGTGGCTCGGGGTCCTCAGCCCGCTCGTCCTGCTCAGCTTCATGGCGTCCGGGCACAACGACTGCCTCATGATCGGGCTCGTGGTCGCCGGTGTCACCCTCTCGCTCGAGGGTCGCCGGTCGATCGGCCTCGTCCTCTGTGCGCTCGGCGCCATGGTGAAGGCACCGGCGGCGGCGGCGATCGTGTTCCTGGCGATCGACGAGCTCCGGTCGCGGCCCTGGGACCGGCGGTCGCTGCGCACCCTGGCCAAGGTGGTGCTCGTGCCGGTGGCGACCGTGGTCGTCGTGACGCTCGCCAGCGGGCTCGGGTGGCGATGGCTCCAGCCATCCAACCTCCGGATCCCCGCGCAGCTCCGGATCGACGCCACCCCGACCGTTTCGCTCGGCGTCGCCATCTCGAGGATCCTCAGCCTCTTCCGCATCCACGCGGCCCAGGCCGGCACGATCACGGTGGTCCAGACCATGTGCGCAGTGCTCGCGGCGGCGGGGGTCGTGTGGCTCGTCGTGGTTTTCCGGCGCGAGAACCTGGTCCGGGTGCTCGCGGTCGTGCTCGTGCTCGTCGTCCTGGCCGGCCCGACCCTGTGGCCGTGGTACCTCAGCTGGGGTCTGATCCTGCTCGCCGCCACGAGCGCCCAGCGATCCCGGGTGCTGGCCGTGGTGGCGGCCTTCGCCCTGCTGCTCGCCGGGCCGGTCGGCACCCCCCAGCTGGGTGGATATTGGTTCTGGGGGGTATCGGTGACGACGGTGGCCGGCTGCGCCTGGCTACTCTCTCGGCGGAGATGGTCCAGCGTGATCCTGGGCGAGAGCTCCGCCAGCTGAAGCGATGACCTCGATCTCCAACGCCAGCCGCCGGACCGCCCATTCCACCGACGTCGCGGAGGCACCACCTCGCCCGGCACCGGAGCCGCCCGAGCGGCGCCTGACCGGAACCCTCGAGCGCATCTGGAACGTGAGCTGGCGTCCCGGGTCCATCTACCTGTTGTCCCGGGCACTCGTGCTGGCGACCATGGGGGTCGTCGCGGCGATCGGAGGCGGGAGCCTCGGTGACCGCATCTACCGGTGGGACAGCGTCTGGTACCTGCGCGCTTCGGCTCCCGTCACGTCTCGCTTCACGGTTCACGGCCACCTCTTCAGTGGGGGCTATCCGACCCACCTGCCGGTCGGCCCCCACGGCGGCGTCATCGCGAACACGATCGCGTTCTTCCCCGGTCTGCCCCTGTTGATCCGCGGGCTCGCGGCGATCACCGGCATGTCCCAGTTCTCGGCCGGCGTCGTCGTCTCCAACCTGACCGGGCTGTCCGCGACCATCGGGATATGGATGCTGGTCCGGGAGTTCGCGGGCGAGCGCTCGGCCAACCGCGCCACCGTCCTCTTCGCCTTCTTCGGCGGCTCCTTTGTCTTCTCGATGATCTACTCGGAGGGGTTGGTCATCACCGGAGCGGCGTTCGGTCTGCTCGCCCTCATGCGTCGCCGTTGGGTGCTCGCCGGCGTGCTCGGGTTCATCGCCACCGCAGCAGCGCCCATCGCACTCGCCTTCGTCCTGAGCTGCGCGTGGGCAGCTGTCGTCGCGATCCGGCGCGACCGTGACTGGCGCGCGCTGGCGGCGCCGGTCCTCGCTCCGATGGGGACGATCGCCTACCTGTTGTGGACCTGGCGGCACACCGGCACCCTCTCGGCGTTCTCGCGTACCGAGCGCGGCGGGTGGCACAGCTTCCTGTCGATCGCGTACCCCTTCAAGATCATCTGGGCCAACCTCGCCCACCCGATCACGACCTACGCCAACCAGCGCCTCGTCTTCTTCTGCATCCTCGGAGTGGTGGTCGCCGCGGTCATCGCAGTGCGGGACCGCCAGCCGATCCTGCTCCTCCTCTACGGGCTCGGGGTCGGGGTGCTGGCGATCCTCACCCAGCCGGTCGGGCCGCGGCCCCGGATCATCCTCGACGCCTTCCCCCTGATCCTCGCGGTGGCCCTGCACTACCGCGACGGCTGGAAGTACAAGGTGGCGCTCCTCGCCTCGGTCGCCTTCCTGGTGGGAATGACCGCGTACGAGGTGGGCGCCTGGTCGGTCTTCCCCTGAGGCGCGCCCTCAGGGAAGGCTGACGGCGGCCGGGCCGAGGTCGACGAACCGGGACTCGACGAGGACCGGGACCACCGCGCTGACCCCGGCCTCGGCGGCGTAGCCGACGTCGTCCCCGTAGCCCTTGGCCTCGAGCTCCCGGCCCGAGGCGCTCGCCCGGAGGGCGACCTCGAGGCCGTGTGCCTGGACCGCCCCGTACACCTGGGCGGCCGCGTCAGCCTCGGGCGAGCGGCTCCCGGCGAGCGCAGCGATCACCGCCCCCGCCCCGAGCATGTCCTCGAGGCACGGGCGGAGCGATCCGTCCGCCCACCGCTCGCCGCAGGCGACGACGGTGACGCCGGCCCCGCCCCCTTCGAGCCAGGCCCCGACCGCGGGAGCGTTCCGCAGACAGGCTGCCACCACGGTCGACCCGGCTTCGGCGGCCAGCGCCGCGCAGGTCGAGCCGTTGGGGGAGGGCAGGACGACCGCGGTGCCGCCGGCGAGCTCGCGCAGGCGGAGGGGCGAGAGCGATGGGCCCGTCCGATCGCCGGCGGCGAGGACGGCCCCGACGGAGCTCGCGTAGGCGGCCGCGGCCGCCGCGTCATTCCAGCGGAAGGGATGGACCGTCACCCCGACCGACAGGGCCGCTTCGACGGCGGTGCTGAAGCGGAGGACGTCGACGATGACCGCGGTGGTGCCGGGGACGAGGGTCGCCGCAACTGGGCCCCATTCGAACCGGACGTCGAAACCCTCCTGGCGGTGCCACTCCGGCGCGGTCACGGGCGCGGCCATCGGTCGGTCGGGTGTCGTGGGGCGGCGGGGCGGCGGGGCGGGGCCATGTCGGACCGTCGCGGGCGCTTGCCGCGCGACGGTCCGCGATCGTAGGGGGACTGACTCCTCCCGGGGCGCGCTCCGCCGCCCCGGTCAGTGCAGCGTGGCTACGAGGCCCGCCGTACCGTCCTGTCGAACTCGGGGGCACGGCCGCTGGAGCGGGCCGACCCCGACCGTGTTCGCGTCCGTCGCGATTCGGTCACCGAGACGAGGCTGGGCGGTCGGAGTGTTCCGATCGACCGTTCCATCCGGGCCCCGACGACCGCGCGCCGGGCTGCTTCGAGGCTGGTCAAGACGATCGCGATGCCGACGAACACCGCGAGGACAATCCACAGGTGCATGGTGATCCCTCCAAGGACGCGATACCCGGCTCAGCGGGCCGCCACACCTCGCTCGTTCTCCCAGGTGAGCCCGACTGGCGGCCAGCGCCCAGTTGTGCCAGAAGGGGTGGATGCCCGTGCTCGCCATCGCTCATCGGGGTGACCCGGTCGCGGCGCGTGAGAACACGCTCGGCGCATTCGCGGCCGCCGTCGCCGCCGGGGCCGACATGGTCGAACTCGATCTGAGGTGTACCGCCGACGGGTGTGTGGTGGTCCTCCATGACTCCACCCTGTCCAGGCTGTGGGACATAGAGGTCGCCGTTGCCGACATGGGTCGGGCCGAGGTGGCAGAAATCGGCGAGGGCGACCTGCGGATCCCCACGTTCGCCGAGGTGCTTGAGACTTTCGATGTTGCCCTCATGGTCGACTTCACCGGGGCGGAAGTTGTCGAGGGCGCGCTCGAGGACGCGCGGCGCGCCGGAGCGGTCGAGCGTTCGCTTTTCGTCTCGGGCAACTTGACCGCACTTTCCAAGCTGCGGGCCCTTGGCCCGGAGGTCCGGATCGGCCTGACCTGGACGAGCCCCGAGATGCCGACCGCCGGGCTCCTTGCCGACCTCTCGGCGGAGTACTGGAATCCGCACTTCACACTTGTGACCGAGGAAACGGTCACCCGGGCGCACTCGATGGGCGTGGCCGTGTCGACCTGGACCGTCGATGAGCGCGCCGACATGGTTCGTGTCCTGGCAAACGGCGTGGACGCCATCGTCTCCAACCGCGTCGGCGAGCTGCGTCGCGTGCTCCGCGGCCGGGACCCGTTGCTCGGGTCTTCGGCCTAGAGACAAAGGGACGTTGTCGACCACGTCGCGCTCCGGCGAGTCCCGCGGACGTTCACCGCCGAAGTCGGCGCACACGGTGACCGGGTCCTGCCGCCACCTCGTGAGCACCTGGGGTGGACGGCCTTGTGAGCTGGCCGAATGCCCCGGCATAGTGTGCGTCTGATGAGGGACGATCCGATCATCATCGGAGGGACACCAGGCTCGGGGACCACGGTGTTCGCTGCGATGCTCGAGCGGCTCGGCATGGATATCGGCAAGCGGGCCAAGTTCAACGAGTGGAAGCCCTTCGGAAAGTTCATGGCGAAGTGGCGCCCTGCGCTCGTCGAGCACGAGTTCACCGGGCGTCCCGTCGACTTTGCCGGCGCGGCATCGGATCTTGCGGTCGCGATCGCTCAGCACCGGGGAGCGTTCCGCGACGGGCCGTGGGGCTTCAAGCGCCCGATGGCCGGCATGGTCCTCGTGTTCCTCAACGACTGCATGCCGGACATGCGCTACATCCACGTGATCCGTGACGGGCGCGACATGGCGATTTCGTCCGACCAGAGTCAGGTCGAGAAAGTCGCCGATCTCCTTATCGGTGAGCCTGACGACACCGAGTCGATAGTGCGCTCGGCGGCGTCCTGGAGCGCCGCCAACTGCTACTCCCTCGAGGTCGGATCGAAGCTGCTCGCCGACCGATTCTTCGTCGTCCGCTTCGAGGACCTCATCGACAGCACCCGGCCGACCCTGCTTGAAGTGGCGCGGTTCGCCGGTCTGAAGACCGGTGACCGGCGGCTCAGCGAGGCGGCAGCGTTGCTCGAGCCCGAGACCCCGGGGGTCGGGCGCTCGATGCGACTGGGTGCCGAACAGCTCGACGCGGTCACCCGCGCGGCCGAGCCCGGACTCCGCGCCTTTCGTTATCTCGAGTAGCGACGGCGATCGGGGTTGCCTTCAAGAAGTCCCTGTTCCTGGAAGCAAGGCCATTCCGGAACTGCGACGTTTCGGGTTCAAGGTCGCCGTTGCCATCTTGAGACGTGGTTCGTGGTGCTCGAGCCCTGATCCCGGTGGAGAAACCGGCGATCATCGGTGGAAACGGTTGGGGGGTGTCCATGTGTGAGTGTCGTCATTGGTGGTCGCTCGGGCCCGGCATGTTTCGAAGGCCTGGGTACTCTGTGCCTCCCCGTAGCAAGGATGGAGTTCTGACCACGGTATGAGCGAGATCTTCGTCTCCTACTCACGTCGCGACAAAGAGTTCGTGCAACGCTTGGTCTCCGCGCTCGAGGCTCGCTCGATCGAGGTCTGGGTGGATGTGCAGGACATACCCCCGGCCGCTCGCTTCGCCGACGAGCTGAAATCGGCCATCGAGGCGGCGAACTCGTTCGCATTTGTGATGAGCCCCGACTCGTTGACCTCGATCGAGTGCGGCCGAGAATTGGCGCACGCGGTGTCGATCAACAAACGCATCATCCCCGTGCACTTTCGTCAGTGTGATATCCGGTCAGTGCCTGACACCTTGGCGGCGCTCAACTTCGTTCCTCAACTCGGATTGTTCGACGACGACTTCGAGGCCGCGCTTGGTGCCTTGGTCGATGCCATCACGACGGATCTCGACTGGGTTCGGGCGCACACGTCGCTCGGCCAGAAGGCCATTGAATGGGACGGCCATGACCGTGATGGATCGTTTCTGCTCTCGGGCTCGGAACTCGAGGCCGCAGAGTCATGGCTGACCGGACGGTCCGACAAGAGTCCCGAGCCGACCGAGCTTCAGGCAACCTTCGTCCTAGAGAGCCGCCGCCGGGCCACCCGACGGCTTCGTCAGACTCGCAGCTTGGTCTCCGTCGCCCTCGTGGTCGCCCTGATCCTCTCCGCCGTGGCGCTCGTCGAACGCAACACCGCCGTTTCGAACCAGCACCAGGCCCAATCCCAGGAGATGTCGGCCGACGCGACGAGCCTCTTCTCGACCGATGCGCCGCTCGGAATGCTCGTGAGCATGCAGGCCTACTCCCGGGATCCGACCCTCGCGGCGAGAGACGCGCTGATCGAAGCAGCCGAGCAGCCGCTCGAGTCGAGTTTTGAGACCGGGAGCCTGGTTCAGACTGTCGCCCTCAGCACCAACGGCGAGCTCCTGGCCGCAGGTGGACACGGCCGCACGGTCTCTGTATGGAACACGAAGACCGACAAGGTCGTCGGCACGATCTCCGAGCCAAAGAACAGCAACGTCGTCAAGGTTGCCTTCAGCCCCGATGGCGAGATCCTCGCAATCGGAGACACCCTTGGCGACATCACGCTTTGGTCAGCGAGAACCCGGAGAGCAGTCACTCACCGTTATGCCAAGAGTTATGCCAACGATGGCTCGATCACCAGCATCGCCTTCAGCTCGAACGGCCAGCTCTTCGCAGTCGGAGACGCATACGGGGACTTAAGTCTGTGGAGCGCCACGAGCTTCACATTCATCCGAGGGGCAAAAGATGTTGCCGTGATCGGCGTCGCCAGCCTCGCGTTCAGCCCCGACGGCCAGACCCTCGCCGTGGGTTTCTCGAGCGGTCACGGGATCACCAACGACCTCGTGGACCTGTTGAATGTGAGCAGCGGTGAACGCATCTCTTCGTGGTCGGAGGGTGCGGCGGTGACCGGTGTGGCCTTCAGCCCCGACGGCCGCTCGCTCGCGGTCGGAGATGGGAGTGGCAACATCGGTCTTTGGGATTGGACGAACGGGCGGCGGATCGCCACCATGGCGGAGGGCCGCCCGCTCAACAGTCTCGCCTTCAGCCCCAACGGTCGGACACTCGCCGCGGGCGACGTGGGCGACGTGATCATCCTGTGGGACCCGGCCACCGCGAAGCGGACCGGCATCTTGGCCCAGGGCAGCCCCATCGAGACCCTCGCGTACAGCGCCAACGGTCAATCCCTCGCCGCCGGGGATGGAGGAGGCCGAGTGGACCTCTGGAGCGCTGCGGGGGCGCGAAGTGCCGGCACCTTTGCCGTTGGCAGCGCGGTCCACAGCGTCGCCTATAGCCGGGACGGGAGGGTCCTCGCCATCGGGGACGACACCGGTGACGTGGTGCTGTGGGATGCGACCAACGGGCGAAGGATGGCCACCTTGCCACAGGGCGTCCCCGTCATCTGCGTTGCCTTCAGCCCCAACGGACGAAACCTCGCCGTGGGTGACGCCAGTGGTGACATCGGCCTGTGGGACGTGGCGACGAGGCACAGAGTTGCCACTCTGGTCGAGGGGGGCTTCGTTTCGAGCGTTGCCTTCAGCCCCAACGGACGAACGCTTGCCGCTGGAAAGATCTTCGGCAAGAACTTCGGGAACGGAAGTGTCGTCCTGTGGAACATCGCGACGCGGATGGAGATCGCCGCCTTGCGCGAGGGGAGCGGCGTGCACAGCGTCGCCTACAGCCGGGACGGTAAGACCCTGGCGGTTGGCGACCAGAGCCCCGACGTCGATCTCTGGGGAACTGCGAATGACCGACGGACTGCCACGCTGGCCGAGGGCAGCGCGGTCCACAGCCTTGTCTTCAGCCCCGATGGAGCCACGCTTGCCGCCGGTGACGTCAGCGGCCACGTCGGCGTGTGGGACGTGGCCTCGAGGAAGAGGATCTCCACCCTGGCCGAGGGGAGCTCCGCGAACAGCGTCTCTTTCAGCCCCAACGGCCAGATCCTCGCGGTCGGTGATCAAAGCGGGAGCATGGGCATCTGGGATTGGGCGAACGGCCAACTGACCTCCACCTTGTCGGACGGATATCCGGTGCAAAGCGTGGCCTTCAGCCCGAACGGTCAGATCCTCGGCGCCGGCGACGCATCGGACAACGTGAGGCTTTTCCAGAGCGTGCTGTGGACCGGCGATCTCACCGCCTTTTCGCGAATCGTGTGCGGTGAGGTCAGGGCGAACATGACCGGTGCTGAGTGGACGGCCAATGTGCCCAACCAGCCGTACCAAGAGAGTTGCCCGCAGTACTCATAAGGTCGCAGTGGCCCACTCAGGTTGAAGAGCACGTCAATCCGAGTCGGGTGAAGCCCGATGAATCGATCCCGCCAAGAAGTCAGGTCTGACCCGCTGGTGCTTGTTCCACAATGAGGTGCTCAAGTTCCTGCGGGGAAGGGCGGAACCCGGTCAACTGGTTGTGGTCGCCACTCACGATGACCGGATGCCTCACATTGCCGACAGGGTCGTTGAGCTGGTTCCTCAAGCGACAAACGCCGATCGCCAAACATTGAAGATCTCTTGGTTCCTTGACCATGCATGTATCAGATGTAGTGCGCTGCTTCTCGTATAGGAGGTTGACTGGCTGTCATCATTGCCGAACGAGAGAAGGCGCTGCGATGAAGGTGCTTGTTGCAGGGGACCGGGGCTATATCGGTGCGGTACTTGTGCCCTTTCTCCGTGCCGCCGGGCATCATGTCGCCGGTTTGGACCTTGGACTGTACGAGGGATGTGACCTAGGGACTGTCGGAGACGACATCGGCCACCGAGCACCGGTTGACATTCGTGAGGCCGAGGCCGGTCAGTTCGTCGGCTACGACGCGGTGATCTGCCTGGCCGC
>Ga0116224_10001981_pt1 | contig 12309 bp, 3 predicted proteins | sample Sb_taG_9_FD_89699 | JGI IMG/M metagenome (GOLD analysis project Ga0116224, IMG submission 89699) | Peat soil microbial communities from Weissenstadt, Germany - Sb_50d_b_LC metaG | ecosystem: Environmental > Terrestrial > Soil > Wetlands > Peat | place: Germany: Weissenstadt | collected 2010-09-21 | reverse complement strand
TTGAGCAGACGGGTCCATCAGGTGTCCTCCGGGGATGTGTATGTCTGTACCCTGGATGATACACGATGGACCCGCCTTTCGTAACCCTTACCAGCCACTCCACGGTTGCCTGTGGTGCTACCGAACTCGGGCGCGGTGGCACAAAACGGCCTCGCGCGGACCACGAGACCCTTCCCGCCGACCCCCTGGCCATATTACCCCAATGCCCCCGGAATTGAACCAGGCCCTCCCGGCCCGTGACACGAATCCCAAGCCGCGTCACCAGTCGTGCGAGGAATCCCCTCTCGCGCCTCGGGCCGCCCACCCTTCGCTAGCCTGTGCTTGTCCCCTCCGGGTCGCTCCGCTAAGAGCGGAAGCCTGGAATCTGCGAAGCCGCAAGCGGCTGTCGCAACAGACTCTAAATGGAACAGGGCGAGGCAACCCCGTGGAAAAAATCGGCGAAATCGCGAAAAGTGCCCTTGACATTTCAACAGAAGCAAATATACGATTACCTTCAATCTCAATTCCCGCCGCGCATCTCCTGATTCACGGTTGAGAACGGGGGGCAGTTGTCCGAGGGATTGGCCGCTCTTCACTTTGTCTTGACCGATCCCCCGAACAGCAGCAGTCGAGGCGACGGCATTTCGCGACCGGTTCGGAACGGCGACCGCCTGGCGTCCTGGCGGGAGGGCCAACGATGATCTCGACAACGACCGCCCTGACTTCCAGCACGAACCCCTCGACCTACCATAGCACGGTCACGTTCACTGCTACCGTCACGCCCGGCAGCGGGGGCGGGGCGGCCATGACCGGCACCGTCACCTTCTTCAACGGCAACGTCAGCATCGGCGCCGCCACCGTCACCTGGAACTCCGGCCCCAGCACCGGCCAGGCCACCCTCGCCACCGCCGCCCTGCCCGGCGGATCGCCCTCGATCACCGCCGCCTACTCCGGCGACGGCAACTACACCAACAGCGCCTCTTCCGCGCTCACCCAGACGGTGAACGGGCTGACGCCGACCGTCGCCCTGACGCTGTCCGTCCCGGCGCCGGTGTACGGGCAGCCAGTCACCATCACCGCCGACGTCGGCTCGTCCAGCTGGAGCCTCTTGGCGGCCACCGGGACCATCACCTTCAAGGACGGCGGCACCACCCTGGGCACGGCGCCGCTTGTCGCCACCCTGAGCAGCTCCGGCCCGGTCGGCCAGGCGGTGCTGACGGTCGCCTCGTTCTCCGTGGGGTCGCATTCCATCTCCGCGACCTACCCCGGCGACAGCAATTTCGCCAGCGCCACGTCCAGTTCGTACCCGATGACGGTGAGCAAGGCGACCTCGGGGACGAACGTGACGGCGTCGGCCAACCCGTCGGCGCTGTGCCAGGCGGTGACCTTCACGGCGAGCGTCAGCGCCGCCAGCCCGGGCAGCGGCACGCCGACCGGCACCGTCACCTTCAGCGTCAACGGCACGGCCGTGGGCACGGTGAGCCTGGTCAGCGGGTCGGCCACGTACAGCTCGTCCAGCCTGTCGTCGGGCTCCAACACCATCGTGGCCCAGTACAACGGCGACGGCAACTTCCTGACCAGCAGCGGCCCGCTGATGCAAACGGTGAACGCCGCGGTCAACTGGGTGCTGACCGCGGCTGCCGCGGCGCCCGACTCGGTGCAGGGAGTGCTGCTGCCCTTCGGCACCGCGCAGGTGTCGCCCCTGACCGGCAACCTGCAGCGGGCGCTGGCCCTCGACGCCAACCAGCACGCCGGCTGCGGCTGCGGCGGCAAATGTGGTTGCGGCGGCGGTTGTGGAGGTGGCTGCGGCTGCGCCGACGACAATTGCAAGGCCGGCACGGCGCCGCTGGCGCTGGTGTATAACTCCGCGACCACCAGCAGCAACGTCCTGCCGATCATCCTGGCGACCCTGGCCAGCGACTTCTGCGCCGCGGTGCCCAGCCAGATCCAGGCGCAGCTGACGTGGAACGGCACCGCTCAGGGCTGGGTCACCTTCGGCACCACCGGCCACAGCGCCGGCGACGTCTACGCCCTGCCCTTGCAGGTCGGCAGCGCCGTCGGTTCCTCCGGCATCTATCCGTGGAGCGTCGAGGTCAAGGCCACGGTCGGCACTTTCGTCTACGACCGCACCGCCTCGGGCACCCTGCCCGTCGTGGTCAACGCCGCCGGCAATGGCTGCGGCAACGGCTGGGCGGTCGGCGGCACCTGGTCGCTCTTGATCGGCACAAGCGGCGTGGCCATCGTCGATAACCGCACCGGCGGCGTCCGCTACTTCACCGGCACCGGCCCGAGCTACACCAGCCCGGCCAACGACCAGGGCACGCTGGTGAAGAACATGGGCGGCAGCTACACCTATACCGCCAAGGACCAGCTCAAGACCAACTTCGACAGCAGCGGCAAGATGACCGGCCAGGTCGATCCGCACGGCCTGACCCAGACCCTGGCCTACAGCGCCGGCCTGTTGAGCACCCTCACCGCGTGCGACGGCGGCGTGGCCACCTTCACCTACAGCGGCGGCCTGCTCCAAACGGTGCAGGAACCCGGCGGCCGCACCCTGACGCTGAGCTACGATGTCCACAATAACCTCACCGGCTTCATCGACGCGGCCGGCGGGGTTTACACCTTCAACTACGACGGGTCGAACCGGCTGGTCAACGAGCAGGTGGGGCCGCTGAACACCACCTACACTTACGCGACGGCCAACGGCACCCTGACGCAGATCAACCGCGGCCTGGGCACGACGCTGTCGGTGGCGGCGGCCGCGGCGCAGGGGCTGGGGGCCAGCACGGCGATCAACGCCAGCGCCGCCGCGGCGGCCCTGACCGACGCGCTGAGCCACGTGACCAGCTACACGCTGGACGCCCTGGGCCGGCCGACGCAGGTGCAGACGGCCGACGGGGCGGTGCAGACCTGGGCGCTCGACGCGGCCGGCAACCCGACGGTCTACGTGGATCAAATCGGCCGGGTGACTTCGTACACCTATAACGCCTCGGAAGACTTGACTCAGGTGCAATGGCCCGACAGCACCCGGACGACCTACCAGTACGACACGACGTTCCACCAGCTGACGGTCATTCAGGATGCGCTCAATCACCGGACGACGAATACCTACGACGGCACGACCAGCGACCTGCTGACGGTGAAGGACGCCCTGGCCCACGTCACGAGCTACACCTGGTCGAGCGGCCTCAAGCAGACGATGACGGACGCCCTGGGACGCGTGACCACGCATCAATGGGATAGCACGAAACGGCGGCAGACGGCTACAGTGGATGCCCTGGGCAACGTGACGAGCTACACTTTTGATTCCGCCGGCAATCAAACCTCCATTCAAGATGCTCTGGGGCGCTATACGAGTGCGACCTATGACGGCAACCGCCAGGTGCTGACGCAGCAAAACGCGCTCGGCGGCCTGGCGTCGATGACTTATGACGCTATCGGCGACCTCACAAGTCAGGTAGACGAGCTGGGGCGGACGACGAGCTACAACTACGACCAGCGCGCCTTGCGGGTGTCCGTGACAGAGGCGGTCGGCACGGCGGTGCAGCGGACGACGACCACGAATTACGACGCGGCCGCCAACGTGCTCTACGTGACCTCGCCGCTTGGCGACATCACGAGTCTCGCTTATGACGTGCTGAACAGACAGATTTCAAAGATCGAAGCGTATGGCACGAGCGTGCAGCGGACGACGACGACCGTGTACGATCAGGCAAGCAACGTGCTCTCGAACATCGATGCGCGGGGTACGACGACGAGTTATCTCTATGATGTCCGCAATCGGCGGCTCCAGCAGATCGACGCCTACGGCACGTCGTTACAACGGATAACGGCGATGCTGTATGATGCTGTCGGCAACACCCTCTCGGTCACGAACCCGCGCAACACCGTCACCAGCTACGGCTTCGATGCCGTCAACCGACGCACACAACAGATCGACGCCAACGGCACCAGCTTGCAGCGCACCACCACGACGGTGTACGATGCGGTGGGCAACACCCTTTCGGTGACGAGCCCGGTGGGCGTCATCACCAGCATGGGCTACGATGCGCTTTACCGGCAAACGCAGTTCGTCGAGGCCTACGGCTCGGCCGTTCAGCGAACCAGTACGACGATTTACGATGCTGTGGGCAATGTGATCGCCAGAATCAACCCTCGCAATTATACGACAAGCTACGTCTATGACGTGCTCAACAGGGGGGTGCAGCGGCTGGACGCATATGGTACCGGCTTGCAGCGAACAGTCACGACTGTTTACGATGCGGTAAGTAACGTAATGTCGGTGGTCAACGGTCTGGGCGTGGTGACGAGTTTCGGCTACGATGCCCTCAGTCGATGCACAACCGAGCTGGACGCCTATGGGACAGCGTTACAACGGACACTGACGACGGTCTACGATGCCGAAAGTAACGTGATAGCCAGTATCGACGCCATCGCTTACGCCACCACCTACAATTACGATGCTCTGAATCGGCGAGTCAGCGTGCAGGATGCGGGGGGCGGCATCGGGACGACGGCCTATGACGCCAACAACGTCGCAAAGCAGATCGATCAACTGGCAAATACCACGACCTACAATTACGATGTCCTGAATCGAAATACCCAAACCGTTAGCCCCCGCGGAGGCACCACCACCCTGGCCTACGACGCCAATAATAACCTGCTCGGCCTGCTCGATCCAGTGAATAACCTGACTCAGTGGCTGTTCGACGCCCTGGATCGCAAGGTGCAGGAAATCGATCCCCTCGGAAACAGCGGCACGTTCGCGTTTGATGCCGCTGACCGCATGACCTCGGCTACGGACCGCATCGGCCAGCGCATCGCGTACACCTACGACCTCTTGAATCGCGAGACGAGCGAAACCTGGTACAACGCCGCTGGCACGTCGGTGAACGTGCTGACGTTTACCTACGATGCCAACAATAACCTGCTGACCGCGGTGAACAACGCGGCGACCAACACGATGGCGTATGACGCCCTGGACCGGACGACCAGCGTGCAAACCCCCTTCGCGGCGGTGCTGACATACAGCTATGACCCGGCCAACAACCGGACGCTGGTGCAGGACTCCTCCGGCGGAACAACGACGCGGGTCTACGATACGCTGAACCGGACGGCGACGATGCAGTTCGGCGGCAGCGGATTGACGCCGCTGCGCGAAGACTTCACCTACACGGCCCGGGACCAGGTGGCGACCCAGACGCGCTACAGCGACCTCGCGGGGACGACCAAGATCGGATCGACGACATACAGTTACGACGCCCTGGGGCGTATTCAGAACCTTCAGCACCGCGACGGGTCGGGCACGCTGCTGGCCAACTACACCAATACTTATGACCTCGCCAGCCGGATCACGGCGGAAACCCTGAACGGCGGTGCCGCGACGACATACACCTACGACGCCGACGACGAGTTGACAAACGATAGCCAGGTAACGTATACCTACGACCTGAACGGCAACCGCACGATGAGCGGGTACACAACGGGGTCCGCGAACCTGGTGACGAGCGACGGGACGTGGAATTACTTCTACGACCAGAACGGCAACCGGATCGGGAAGAGGAACATTAGCACGGGCGAGTGGTGGAGCTACGGCTACGACAATGCGAACCGGTTGGTGTCGGCCCAGGATGTGACGAGCGGGGTGCAAACCCAGGCGACGTACGTCTACGACGCGCTCGGGAAGCGGGTCGAGAAGGACGTGTGGACGCAGAGCGGGGGAAGCACCACGACCAGCAGATTCGCGTATGATGGCCGCGAGATTTGGGCGGACGTTAGTTCAAGCAATTCCTTGCAGAGCCGCTACGTTCGTGCCGCGGCGGCACTGGAGTTACTGGCCCGGGTTACAAGCGGGGGAGCCCTGGCTTGGTTGTTAACGGACCGGATGGACTCTGTGCGGAATGTCGTGGACAGCACAGGTGCGGTCATCGACACCATCACGTACGATGGCTACGGCAATGTGACGGTGGAGACGAGTCAGGCCAACGGGGGACAATACAAGTATGACGGTTATCGGTCTGATAGCGAGACGGGCTTGTTGCGTCCCGACCCCAGTTTGGGGCGTTACTACGATCCGGGGACCGGGCGATGGACCAGCGAGGATCCGATTAAGTTTGAGGCGGCAGACACTAACCTGGCTCGCTACGTGGGCAACAACCCCACGAACTTCATCGACCCTAGCGGGCTTCGTCCAGACAGGTCAGCGGACCTGATTAGAATCATCATGAGCGGAAGTGGAAGTGCAGGTGATCGATTTGCCCGCGTGGTAGACCAACTGACTTACCCACTGACATCGAAAGAGCGGATGCTGCTTTCCGACATGGTATTCAATGCCTATGGGAAGGATGATTTTGTCGCTTCCCAGTGGCCGATTGCCTACGCCGCAGCACTCTATGCTTTACAGCAAGATTTCCGGGCGACTTGGGGATTGGGTCCGACAACCAAAGGCGGCTGGGACAAACGGCTTCACAAGTGCAAGAACTGCGATTCGATTAACCGTGAGATTGATGCGTACGTACCGTTGCTTGCGAGCGAGCATTTTTCAGTCAGAGAAAAAGGCTCCAAAGGTATTAAGGCTCTTCTTGAGAGGGCACTACAGATGCGAGACTTCAACACATTCTACTGCATTGTTGACCGGCTAAAATGGATCTTGAAGAACAACAAAGATGCCGAGGTCAAGAAACGGATTGAAGATTTGCTTGACACCGAGCCGTTCCGCGAATTGATCAAAGCCTACGAAATGGGCTGGTTTTGGTAAACCGCTTTCTCGTAACGCATCATATCCGCCGACATAGCTCGAGGCCAGGAGTTCCGGATCTGGTGTTCCTATATAGAGGAAGGCTAATTTATGACAGGCAACATCCATCGAAGCTCATCGGCAAGCCGTTGTCACACTTCAGTACGCATGGCTATTGGGACACTACTTTCTCGCATGAACGCGTTGCCCCCTTGGGCGACTTTCTGCATCGCCTGGGCAATTTGGATGGCGGTGATTCCCCGCCCTATCGGCCTGGCTGCAGATCCGCCGAAACCGACGACTGACATCCCGCAGGCCCCCGAAGCCGGGCGCATCGAGCCCGAATGGCTGGGTTTTGTCGCAAAAGACAGGTACCTGATCGCGAGATACTCCGTTGGCGAGGGCGGCGCAATGATGGTAGCATGGGACACCGCGACCCTCGCTAAGAGTGCCGAGTGGAAAGTTGCGGCCCCAGGCTTCTTCACGCCCCCCGGGCCTCTCTGTGCCTATGATTCACATAACAAGACATTATTATATTTGGACGACGGCCTGCCAAAGAGCCGATCGATTGAGGGCTGGAAGTCAGTTGAGCTGCCTAGGCTGAGCGATGAGCCCATTAAGATGAGAAGGTTTTCCCGACGATCAATCTGGTTCTCTGAAAAGACTAAACTAATCCACCTCCTTTTCGACGACGGCGGATCCCTTGAGCTGAGACAGTGGACCGGCGACCGCAATGCTCCTAAACAGGCATTTGAAATGCGATACGGTCCGAGGCTGGATTGTGCGGAACTCGACGAAACCGGCGTGACACTTGCCATTGCTCATGTGGATGATAAGGCCAAGGATGCTTTTCGTCTCGATGTTATTGATGTTGCGCGAAAGGAGACCGTGAGTTCGACCCGACTCAAAGTGCAGGCCCGATGCATGGCCTTTAGCCCAGACGGAAAATCGGTTATCGTGGGCTTCGCGAACGGCACGCTCGTGGTGTACGAGTGTGCCACTGGCAAGCAGAGCCATTCCATCCCGACTGGCGCCAACAGATCCATCTGGGCGGTTGTCTGTCGTGGACCACTCGTTGCCTACGCCACTAATGATCGTCCTCCTCAAGTGAATGTTCGAGTCTACGATTTGGCTCGCAAAAAACACGTCTTGACCGACGTGGCCGGCGACAAGGCCCCACCTGAGGTTATTGCCATCAGTGGGGACGCAAAGCGGATTGCAACTCTAGGAGGCGATGGTACAATCCGCATGTGGAAAATAGAAGAAATGGAGGTTTCGCCTAAGTGAGGGGACAACAGGCATCTGAGGTGGTGTCGGGCGATCATTGCCAAGTGCCGAAAGGGGGAATGGGGGCGGAATGGGGACAGTTCATCGGGGTACTTAACAGCAAAGGCCTTGCGGTAGAATTCGCCCCTTTCTCGCGCGCCATCCGCGGCGGATGAGACCTCATGCTCGACATCACCCCTTACCTCTGGCCCGGCGACCCCTGGCTGCGGATCGAACCTCCCGGCAACGTCCAGGCTTGCTACGGCTTCAAGCACACCGTCGGCCTGCTGCTTCAGCCGCGCAGCATCCTGGAGATCGGCGTCCGCGCCGGCTACGCGACCGCCGCCTTTCTCGCCGCCTGCCCCCAGGCCAGCTACCACGGCGTGGACGCCGACAACGGCCAGCACGGCGGTGTCCCCGGCGCCGTGGGCTGGGCGCGGGCCATGCTCGCCCGCCACTTCCCCGGCCGGTCGATCCGCATCGACGCGCCGTTGGACACGCGGCAGCAGGAGCCGGCCGGGTCGGGCTACGACCTAGTCCACGTGGATGGGGACCATTCCTTCGCCGGCTGCCTGCGCGACCTGGAACTGGCGGAGCGGCTGGACTGCCAATGGATCCTGGTGGACGACATCGACTACCTGCCGCCGGTGCGGCACGCGGTGGAATTGTTCATCGGCCGGACGGGCTATCGGCACGTCTTCCTGCCGAGCTTCCGCGGCGACTGCCTGATCCGCACGCGGGCGGGGGACGACCTTCGTACCCCGAAGGGTTAGGAAGCCAAAGCACCACGAAACACACGAAATACACGAAAAGGAAGCAGAAGCAGAGAACCCGAGGCCGCGAAGGCGCAGAGACATCCCGCTGTGGCCGTCGCCGCCTTGTTTCGTGTTTTTCGTGTGTTTCGTGGTGATTGCTCTTCTCTCCCAGCGCCTCGTAGCACTGTGCCGATCATTGTTCGTGTTGCTCTCATGCAACCCCTTTGGGGTCGTTGGCCGCCGAAGGTTGGCCCCTGGCAAGGAGGCCCGTTTCCCTGGAGACGGCCCATGTCCTTGCGTTATCTCGTCGGTCCCTGTCTTCCCGACCAGGCCGGCCGCTGGCAGGCTGACCGCGCCGCCGGCCGCTGCCTCGCCTTCAACGCCCGGGGCGATTTCGACCTCGCCGTCACCGCCGCCGACTCCTGGGACGACGTCTGCCGCCGTCTTCCCGCCAACTGGCGCCCCGACTTCGTCGCCCTCACCCCCGGCTACACCACCGTCCCCGCCGGCCTGTGGTCGGCCCCGGTGCCGCTCGTCGGCCTGGCCGTGGACTGGAACCTTCTCTGGCATCACTACCGCCGCGCCCTGCGCCGCTGCGACCTGGTCCTGACCGACGAGCCGGGCGTCGCGGCACTGGCCCGCGCCGGCTTCCGCACCGCCCGCCCCGCCAACCTGTTCGGCTGCGACCCCGAGCTGCTCGATGGTCCCTGGCCGGAGGGCCCGCGCGATATCGACATTTTGTTTGTCGGCAATCTTCATCCGGCAGTGCAGCGCGAGCGCCTGGCCTGGCTCGGCCGACTGGCACGGCTGGGAGAGCGCTGGAAGGTGGTCATCGCCACCGGCGTCTTCGGCGCCGAGTATCGCGCTCTGCTGGGCCGGGCGCGGATCGTGTTCAACCGCTCCCTGCGGGGCGAGTGCAACGTGCGGGCGATGGAAGCCGCGGCGGCCGGCGCCCTCCTCTTCCAGGAGGCCGAGAACGAGGAAGTCCCTCACTACTTCCGCCACCTGCGCGAATGCGTCTGCTACCGTGACGATGACCTGGAGGCCCGGCTGGAGCATTACCTGAGCCACGAAGAGGAACGGGCAGTGATCGCCGAGGCGGCGCGGCAGCGCGTGCGCGCTTACAGCTTCCCGGCACTATGGGGCCGGGCGCTGGACACCGTCGCCGCGGAATGGCACGAGCTGACGCGCCGCGCCGCCGTCCGGACGTCTCCCGAGGAGGAAGAGGCATTGCTTGGGCGGACCTGGCAGGCGCTGTCCGCCACCGACGGCGGCGACGCCGGGCTGGCCGCCGACCTGGCCAGGGGGCTGACGGAGCGGCCGGGGTCGGCCGCGCTGCACAACGCCCTGGGCACGGTGCGGGCGCTGGCCGGGACGCCGCCGGCCGCCCTGGCGGGCCACTTCCGCTGTGCCGTCGCCGCCGACCCCCTGCACTTGGTCGCGGCGCTGAACTTGGTGGAGGTGCTGATCGACGTCGGCGACCGCGCCGCGGCGGCGGCCGGTGCCCGGCGAGTGCTGACGGCGCTGGACCGGGCGGAAGCGCTGGCGCCGGCCGTGCTGGACGCGCCGCCCTACCCGCCGGGTTTCCACACGCTGCGCGTCGAATGGGAGCGTGCCGCCTGGGAGAACGCCGGACGGCCCGCGGCCGAGGCCCGCGCCAAGCACGACCTGCTGCGCTGGCGGGCGCACACCCTGCTGGCCGAATCGACCGGCGACCTGGCCCACCACCGCGAGGCGGCGCTGGCCCGGCCTGATCTGCCGGCCACGCGCGCCGCGCTGGGCTGCGCCCTGGGCCGTGCCGGTCAGGCCGCCGAGGCGGTGCCGCACCTGCGCCGGGCAGTGGCGGCCAACCCCTTCGACCGTCCGGCCGCCCGTGGACTGTACCAGGCGCTGGGCGAGGCCGACGACCGCGATGGACAGCAGGCGCTGGCGGCCGACCGGCGGCTCCTGGCCCGCGCCGCGCCGGGGGTCGTGCCGGTCGAGCCGTGGTTCGCCGAGCCCGTAGCCGCAAGCGGCCCGCTTGCTGGCTCTGCGGAAGCCAGCAAGCGAGCCGCTTGCGGCTACGGGGTGGCTGTCACCTGGGAGGGCGTGCAGGACGAGCTGCAGTCGCTGGCCCTGGTCAACCGCCAACTCTGCCTGCGGCTGATCGAGCGCGGCCACGAAGTCTCCCTCCTTCCTCTCAACTTCTCGCCGGAGCTGGGCGTCCCCCGCCTGCCGCTGCCGCCCGCCCTGGCCGCGCGCCTCCGAGCCCCCCTCAGCCGGCCGAGCGAGGTCCACGTCCGCCACTGCTGGCCACCGGACTTCACGCCGCCGCCGGCCGGCCATTTCGTGCTGATGCAGCCGTGGGAGTTCGGCAGCCTGCCGCGCGCCTGGGTCGGCCCCATCGTCGAACAGGTCGATGAGGTCTGGGCCTACACCCGCGCCGTACGCGACTGCTACGTCGCCAGCGGCATCCCGGCCGACCGCGTCCACGTCATCCCGCTCGGCGTGGACCCGGAGCGCTTCCGCCCCGGCCTCGCGCCGCTGCCCATGAAGACACGACGGCGCTTCAAGTTCCTGTTCGTGGGCGGCACCATCCACCGCAAGGGGATCGACGTGCTGCTCGGCGCCTACGCCCGGGCGTTCCGCGCGGCCGACGACGTCTGCCTGGTGGTCAAGGACATGGGAACCGGCTCCTTCTACCGCGGGCAGACGGCGGAAACCGAGGTCGCCCGGTTGCAAGCGACTTCGGGGGTCCCGGAAATCGAGTACATCGACCGTCCGCTGAACGAGGAGGAGTTGGCCGCGCTGTACGCGGCCTGCGACTGCCTGGTGCTGCCCTACCGCGGCGAGGGCTTCGGACTGCCCGTGGTCGAGGCGATGGCCTGCGGGCTGCCGGTCATCGTCACCGGCCTGGGGGCGGCGCTGGATCACTGCGACGAGTCGCGCGCCTACCTGATTCCCGCCGTGGTGCGCTACTTCGCAGAGCGGCGCGTCGGCGAATGGGAGACGGTGGATCGGCCGTGGCTGGCGGAGCCCGACAGCGACGCCCTGTCCGCGATCCTGCGCCACGTCGCCGGCCATCCCGAGGAGGCGCGGGCCAAGGGGGAGGCGGCCAGCGCTTTCGTGGGAGAGCACCTCACCTGGCAACACACCGCCGATGCCGTCGAGCGCCGACTGGACGCGCTGCGTAGGACGGATTGTCAATCCGTCCCCCTCCGAACCGGACGGATTGAAACTCCGTCCTACAAGGATCGGCGAATGCGGGTATCGCTGACCATGATCGTCAAGGACGAGGAACACAACCTGCCCGAGTGCCTGGCGTCGTCGGCCGACCTGGTGGACGAGATCATCATCGTGGACACCGGCTCGACCGACCGCACCAAGGAGATCGCCGCGAGCTTCGGCGCCCGCGTGTTCGACTTCGCCTGGGTGGACAGCTTCGCCGCGGCGCGCAACGAGTCGCTGCGGCACGCCACCGGCGATTGGGTCTTCTGGATGGACGCCGACGACCGCCTCGACGAGGAGAATCGCGGTCGCCTGAAGGCCCTGTTCGCCGGGCTGACGGACGAGAATGCGGGCTATGTGATGAAG
>Ga0116224_10001978_pt1 | contig 12314 bp, 8 predicted proteins | sample Sb_taG_9_FD_89699 | JGI IMG/M metagenome (GOLD analysis project Ga0116224, IMG submission 89699) | Peat soil microbial communities from Weissenstadt, Germany - Sb_50d_b_LC metaG | ecosystem: Environmental > Terrestrial > Soil > Wetlands > Peat | place: Germany: Weissenstadt | collected 2010-09-21 | reverse complement strand
GCAAGGCGGTCAACTACGCCGCCGAAGTGATCGGGGCCTATGCCGTGAAGGCGACCGGTCCGGGCGCGCTCGCCGGCTCGCTCTCGGGCGGCAACTTGCAGAAGTTCATCATGGGCCGCGAGATCCTGCAGCGGCCGGAGGCGCTCTTCGTCTGCCAACCGACCTGGGGGGTGGACGCAGGCGCGGCGGCCGCCATCCATCAGGCGATCGTCGATCTCGCCGCGCGCGGCTCGGCGGTCATGGTCATCTCGCAAGACCTCGACGAGCTGCTCACGCTTTGCGACACGATCGCCGTCATCAATCTCGGCCGCCTGTCGCCGCCGATGAAGGTCGGCCAGGTTTCGATCGAGGAGATCGGCCTGCTCATGGGCGGCGTGCACGGCGACCCAGCGGCGACGGTCGAGATGACAGAGGCCCTTCATGCGCATCCGGCTTGAGAAGCGGCTGACGCCGAGCCGTTTCATGCAGGTCGCGACGCCGATCGCCTCCGTGCTTCTCACCATGGCTCTCGGCGCGATCATCTTTCAGTTGATCGGCTTCGACGGACCGCGCGCGATCTACGAGACCTTCATCACCCCAATCGTCGCTTCCTACAAGTGGCAGGACGTGGCGACCAAGGCGGCGCCGCTCATCATCATCGCGCTGGGCTTATCGCTCGGCAATCAGGCCAAGATCTGGAACATCGGCGCGGAGGGCCAGTACATCATCGGCGCGCTCGCGGGCGCGGGCATCGCCTTCGCTTTGCCCGCTGCCCAAGGCTTCTGGATCATCCCGCTCATGATCGTGGCCGGAATTGCGGGCGGCATGGCGTGGGCGGCGATCCCTGCGTTTTTGAAGACGCGCTACCGGGTGTCCGAGGTGCTGTCCACCCTGATGCTGGTCTATGTCGCGCTGCAGGTGCTCAACTATCTGGTCAGCGGCCCGTGGAAGGATCCGAACGGCCATAATTTCCCCCAGACCCCGCCGTTCACCCCGGCTGAGCTTTTGCCGCACGCCATTCCCGGAACCGCCATTCCGCCGGGCCTTGTCGTCGCCACCGTTCTCACGCTCGTGTTCTGGCTGCTCACGACCCGCTCCGTCTACGGCTTTTCGGTCCGCACCGTCGGCGCGGCGCCAAACGCCGCGCGCTATGGCGGCTTCGACTCCTCGCGCACGGTCTGGTCGACGCTGCTCATCAGTGGCGGCATGGCCGGGCTCGCCGGCATTCTCGAGGCCTCGAGCCAACTCGGGCAGATCAACCTCGGCTTCCCCTCCGGCTATGGCTTCACCGCGATCATCGTCTCGTTCCTCGGCCGCCTCCATCCGATCGGCGTGTTTCTCGCCGCGCTGATCCTCGCCGTCACCTATGTCGGCGGGCAGGTGGCGCAGACGGTGGTGCATGTGCCGAGCGCGACCGCCGGCATCTTCCAGGCGATGATGCTGTTCTTCATTCTCGCCAGCGACATTCTGGTCCGGTACCGCGTGCGGATCCTCCGCGACGCGCCGCGCGCCGCGCCTGCGGAGGCGGTGGCGTAATGCTAACCTTCCTCATCGACGCTCTCGTCACCGTGGTCGGCGTGACGACGCCGATCCTTCTCGCCGCGACCGGAGAGCTCGTGGTCGAGAAGAGCGGCGTGCTCAATCTCGGCATCGAGGGCATGATGCTGATCGGCGCGGTGACCGGCTTCGCCGTCACGCTCAACTATGGTCCCGATTTCGGGGATTGGGCGCCGTGGGTCGGCGTCATCGCCGCGGCGCTCGCCGGCGCCCTATCCTCCATGCTGTTCGCGGTGCTGGTGCTGACGCTCGGCTCCAACCAGGTGGCGACGGGCTTAGCGCTCGCGATCTTCGGCATCGGCCTCTCTTCGCTCATCGGCGCGGGTTATGTCGGCATGATCGTGCCGTCGTTCGATTCCATCTTTCCCGATTGGCTCGCCGGCGATCCGCTGTGGCGGGTCGTGTTCGGCTATAGCCCGCTCGTCTATTTCGCGCTGATCATGGTCTTCGCCGTCGGCTGGTTCCTGAACCGCACGCGCGCCGGGCTCATCTTGCGCGCGATCGGCGAGAACGACCTTTCCGCCCATTCGATCGGCTATCCGGTGATCGCGATCCGCTATGCGGCGATCGCCTTCGGCGGCGCGCTGGCGGGGATCGGGGGAGCCTATTTCTCGATGGTCATCACGCCGATGTGGGCCGAGCAGATGACCGCCGGCCGGGGCTGGATCGCGCTCGCGCTGGTGGTGTTCTCCGGCTGGCGCGCCGGGCGGCTCTTGGCTGGCGCTTACTTTTTCGGCGTGCTCATGACGCTCGAGCTTTACGCCAAGGCGTCCGGCTTCTCGTTCCTGCCGTCCCAGTTCTGGGCAGCGATGCCCTATATCGCAGCCGTCATCGCCCTCGCCGTCATATCGGCTCGCGAGGTCGCCGGAACCGAAGCGCCGGCCTGCCTCGGCCGGCCGTTCCTGCCCAACAGCTAGGCGCTGTCCGGTCGACGTGAGCCCGTCATTGCGAGGAGCGAAGCGACGAAGCAATCCAGAAGAAGGAAGGGCGCCCGACGATCCCTGGATTGCTTCGCTTCGCTCGCAATGACGCGAGCGCATCGGACTGAACAGGAAAACGAGCTAGCCTCGAAGCACTAGGAAGCAGGGAGAAGAAACATGACAACAATTACGCGACGCAGTTTGATCCGGACCGCGGCCGCCGGCCTCGTCCTGCCGGCCTTCGCTCGCAGCGCTTTCGCCGCCGAGCCGCTCAAGGTCGGCTTCGTCTATCTCGGCGCGATCGGCGACTACGGTTGGACCTGGTCGCACGAGCAGGGCCGCAAGGCGCTGGAGCAAGCGCTCAAAGGCCAAGTGGTCACCAACTATGTCGAGAACGTCAAGGAAGACGCCAGCGCCGTTCCGGTGATGAAGGACCTCGCCCAGCAGGGCAACAAGCTCATCTTCACCACCTCCTACGGCTACATGGACCAGACGCTCGAGGCCGCCAAGGCGTTTCCCGACGTCAAGTGGGAGCACTGCACCGGCTACAAGCGGGCCGACAATGTCGGCACCTACAATTCCCGCTTCTATCAGGGCCGAGCGGTGACCGGCACGATCGCCGGCATGATGTCGAAGAGCGGCGTGATCGGGTTTGTCGGGTCGTTCAAGATCCCGGAAGGGGTGATGGGCGTGAACGCCTTCACATTGTCGGCGCAAGCGATCAACCCGAAGATCACGACCAAGCTGGTGATGATCGACACGTGGTTCGATCCGGCCAAGGAAGCCGCCGCGGCCGAGACGCTGGCCAATCTCGGCTGCGACGTCATCGCCCAGCACGTCGACTCTCCGGCGGTGTTGCAGGTCTGCGAGAAACGTAAGATCTACGGGTTCGGCTACGGTGCCGACATGTCGCGCTTCGCGCCCAAAGCGCACCTGACGGCGAGCCTCGACCTCTGGGGCCCGTACTACATCACGCGCGCCAAAGCGGTGCTCGACGGAACCTGGAAGCCGGACGACACGTGGTGGGGCATGAAAGAGGGACTCCTCGCCATGGCGCCTTACAGCAAGGCCGTGCCGGAAAACGTGCGGGCCGCCGCCGACAAGATCATCGCCGGCACGAAGGACGGAACCTATGACGTCTTCACCGGTCCGATCTCGGATCAGACCGGCAAGGAACGCGTCGCCAAGGGCCAGCGTATGGAGGACAAAGACCTTCTGGTGATGGATTGGTACGTCAAGGGCGTGCAGAGCTGACCCTCATTCCCTCTCCCCGTCTTGGCGGGGAGAGGGTTAGGGTGAGGGGCGAGGCGATGCGCGGACTACGTCTAGCCGAAGCGCGCCGAGCGCGGGGGCTCCGCCGCGACCAGACTGAGGCTGAACGCCAACTTTGGCGACGACTTCGAAACCGCATTCTCGGCGGCTTCAAGTTCGTTCGGCAAGAGCCTATTGGTCCGTATTTCGCCGACTACGTTTGCCGCGAGGAAAAACTGGTCGTCGAGATCGACGGCGCGACTCATTCGACCGACGATGAGCGCCGTCACGATGCTGCGCGAGAACAGTTCTTGCGCGATCGAGGCTACCGGGTGGCTCGCTTCTACAATGACGAGGTCTACCACAACATCGACGGGATTCTGGACACGATCCTGGCGATACTAGAGCGGCGGCAGACGTTGTAGCCAGCTCGGGGCCAGTCTCCTCCGCCCCTCACCCCGACCCTCTCCCCGTCTTCACGGGGAGAGGGGGCGCGCGTCGCGCCTGCCCTGCGTCATGCGATTCCGTCGCGTAGTCTCGTCGGGCTCTCGCACGAAAAAAGTTGGACAGTTTCTTGACAGAATCCGAAATGTAATGCACACTTCTGAATTAGTGGAAGGGAGGGCTCGACGCAGGTTGCATCGCAATCTGCCTCGTCCTTCCGCGGCGCCGTCGATGGCGTGACGGGATGGGAGGCAGGAACGGTCGTGCCTACAATCGTTGCGCGAGTTACGAGCCAGGGGGAGTTTTTTTACTCGAATCGGCCGTAACCCATTGAAAAGTCCCGATTGCGAAAAATAGACGCTAGTCAATGCTAGCCATTTTACTAGCGCTTAGGCCCGTTTAGGCGCGTTTTGCTGGCGTTTAGCGGCGTTTGGCTGGCCTGCGCCTCGCCTGTTGGTTGCATCCCGGCGCGGAGCGGGCAAGGCGGCTCGGCCGCCGCAGCGGGCCCGGTCCTGATGGCGTCGGCTGGACAATCGCACGCGCGGGGCATGTCTCTTGCTTGTGGTTTTGATGATCTCGGGCTCATCGGATTGGGCCGAGCAAATGGAGAGACACGTGAGTTTCCTCACTCGCCGCAATTTCTTGCAGACCACCGCCGCGGGACTCGCGGCGGCGCCAATGCTCGGCCGCGCCGCCTTCGCCGCGGAGCCGCTCAAGGTCGGCTTGATCTATCTCGGCCCGATCGGCGACTTCGGCTGGACCTGGGCGCATGAAAAGGGCCGCAAGGCGATGGTCGACGCGCTCAAAGGACAGGTGGTCGCCGACTATGTCGAGAACGTGAAGGAGGACGCGAGCGCTGTGCCGATCCTGAAGGATCTCGCGCAGAGCGGCCATCAGCTCATCTTCGCGACGTCGTACGGCTACATGGACCAATGCGTCGACGTCGCCAAGCAATACCCGAACGTCAAGTTCGAGCATTGCACCGGATACAAGCACGCCGACAACCTCGGCACCTACAACTCGCGTTTCCATCAGGGCCGGGCGGTCGAGGGTACGATCGCCGGTCTCATGTCGAAGTCGGGGGTGATCGGCTATCTCGGCTCCTACAAGGTTCCCGAGGTCGTGCTCGGCGTGAATTCCTTTACGCTCGCTGCGCAAGCGCAGAACCCGAAGATCACAACCAAACTGGTGATGATCGACTCGTGGTTCGACCCGGCCAAGGAAGCCGCGGCGGTGCAGACGCTCGCCAACCTCGGCTGCGACGTCATCGCCCAGCACACCGACAGCCCCGCGGGACTGCAGGTTTGCGAACAGCGCAAAGTGTGGTGTTTCGGCCAAGGCGCGGACATGTCGCGCTTCGCGCCGAAGACCCACTTGACCGCAATCGAAGACATCTGGGGCCCCTATTACACCTCACGCGCCAAGGCGGCGCTCGACGGCTCCTGGAAACCGGACGACGCCTGGTGGGGCATGAAGGAAGGCACCGTCGTCATCTCGCCCTACAGCAAGGCCGTGCCCGACAACGTGAAGGCCGCCGCCGACAAAGTCATCGCCGGCTGGAAGGACGGGTCCTACGACGTCTTCACCGGCCCAATCATGGATCAGACCGGCAAGGAGCGCCTCGCCAAGGGCGAGCGGATGAAGGACGGCGACCTCGCAGTGATCGACTGGTACGTCAAGGGCGTGCAGAGCTGAGCGGCCCTACGCCGCCAATTCATGCACCCTCGCCTCGGGGCACACGGCTTTGGCGATCTCGGCCAAGTGCTGATGGTGGGTGAAGTAGATCACCTGGCCCACGCGGCCCATGTCGGCGAACAGGCGCAACGCCTCCTCGGCGCGGAAATGATCGAACGTCTCCATGATGTCATCGGCGACAAACGGGGCCGGGGCGCGGCTCCTGGCGAGCTCGTGGTAGCCCGCGACGCGCAACGCCAGATAGAGCTGGAAGCGCGCGCCCTTCGACAATTGCGCCGCCTCCTTCGAGCCGCCGTCGGCGCAGAGCGCGATCAGCGTCTCTGCCTGCCCGTTCGGCGCGGTCGTCAGCGCGCGATAGGCGCCCCGGCTGATGAGCCGGAACGCCTCCGAGGCGCGCTCCATCATCGCGCCGCGATGCCGGTCGCGAAAGAGCCGCAGCGCCTCTTCGGCCGCCGCGATCCCCGCGCGCAGCGCGAGATAGCGCCGCGCTCCGTCATTGACCGCCTCGAGGATGGTGCGCCGTTTCTCCTCGAGCCGCGCGACCGCGTCGTCGCCGCCGACCGCCTCGAGCCGCTTGACCGCCTCGCGATGGGCGCTGTGCGCCTCGGCGTGCGCCTGCTCGACAAACGGCGCCCGCGCCTTCAGCTCCTCGAGTTCCGCCTTGAGCGCCGCCGCGTCGGCTCGCTCGAGGACAGCGCGCGCGCCGTCGAGCGAGTCGGCCACGCTGGCGGCGATGATCGCCGCCCTTTCGCGCGCAATCTCCGCCTTGAGCGCGTCGCGGCGTTTACAGTCTTCGAGCTTGGCGGCGACCTCGGCCAGCGTCCCGACGGCGAAGAGCGCCGTCATGCTCAAAGCCTGTCGCGCGTTGACCTTAAGCTCTTCCGTTATCGCCTTGAGCCGACCACGCGCCTCCTCGAGCGCGTCAACCTTCTCCGCGCGGCGGCGCTCATTCTCGCGCGCCAGAGCGACGCGCTCCTCGATCACATCGGCGCGCCGCCGGATGTCGTCGGGTGCATCCTCGAGATCGAGCGCGGCGGCCACGGCGCCGACCTCGTCGGCGAACAGGCGCTTGTCACGCTCCATCTTGGCGATGCGGTCTTCCAGCTCCGCGCAGACACTCAGCGTCGTGCGCAATTCGTCGAGCGCCTTCAGCGACTGCTTGACTGCGCCAAGCGCGGGCTCAGCCTCGTCCTCGCCAAGCCAGGTCCCGGCGCACGCTTCGCGCCATGCCTTCCGCCAATTGGCGTCGGCTTCCTTAGCGATCTTTAGCTTGGCTTCAGCGCGAGCCGCCTCGGCGCGACGTTCCTCCGCCTTCTGCCGCAGGGTCCCGAGTCTCGCTTCGTCGGCCAGCGCCGTTTCCGCCGCTTCGATCAGCGCATCGAGACCGCTCATCTGGTCGTGCGTGACGCCGGCGGCGCGCAAAGCCGCGCGCAATCGCTCGCGCACGCGCTCGCCTTCGTCCTCGGCGCGGCGCTCAGCATCCTCCGACTGCCGCAGCGTCTCGATAAGCGTCAGCGCCTCGTTGCGCTTCGCCCGCCAGGCGTCGATGAACGCGAGCGGGTCGCGTCCCTGCGGCGCCGCGGTGGGCGCACTCGCCGCGATCTCATGATCGAGCGTGGCGATCGCCTTGTGCGCCCCTTCGAGATCGGCTTTGGCGCGCTCTCGTTCCGCTTCGACGCCGGCGAGCTTGATCGCGCGCTCGCGCAAGACGGCAAGCTCCCGCGCGCCGGCCACTCTCGCCGCACCGGCCGCGTCGTCACGGCGCATCGCCGCTTCGAAGGTGTCCGCGCTCGCCCGACTAAGCGCCGCGCGATGGGCGAACCACGCGGCGTCGCGCGCGGAGCGAATCTCGGCCGCAGCCTCATCGCTCAAGAGATCGGCCGCGCGCGTTGCGGCAGCCGTTTCGGCCTTCAGCCGCTCCGCTTCGCCGGTCCTGGCGGTCAGATTATCCACAGCCTGCCGTCGGAGCGCCTCGACCTGCGCCGCGCGACGGCGCAATTCCGCCGTCTCCGCTTCGCCCGGGATCGCGACGCGAGCCAGCGCTTCCGCGTTGCCGCGCCATGGCGCGAGCGCCGCGAAGGCCTCTTTGAGCTTCCGCGTCGCTTTGTCGACGTCGTCGCGCGCGGCGCGCAGCCGCGCGGCGGAATCACCGCGCCGCGCCTCCATCAGGCGCGTCTTCAATGACGCCATCGCCGCGGTGTGGCGGTCGTCAGCGCGCTGCGGCAGCTGCTGCAACGCTAGGCCAAGCGCGCTCTGCGTCGCCTCCGCCGCTTCGCCGGCCGCCTCAAGTTTCGACAATACCCCCGAGCGGGCGGCGATCAGATCCTCAAGCGCGCCCACGACGCGAACCGCAAGCGGGAGCTTCAGCGGGTCAGCCTCGCCCTCGCGGCCGAGGCGGCGCAGGATGTCGGCGACCGCGTCGCGCTTGCCGTCGAGTTCGCCCTGGCGCACGGGGATGTCCGCGGCGCTGTCGTAGCGGCTGCTGAGCTCGCGCCACCCGTCGACCCGATTCGCGATCTTAAGCGCCGCAGGATCTGCGCCAATACGCTCGAGCTGGTCCCCAAGCGCGCTGATCTCGCTTCCGGCGCCCTCCTTCCGCGCCGCGAGCCTGATCGCCTCGGCCTGGAGCCGCGCGATCTCGTCGCGCCACCCTTCCGGCGGAACGGCCAAGGCTTCGAGCGGCGCGCACTCGCTCTCTGCCTCGCGCAAAGCCGCGAGATGAGGCAGGGCGCCGAGCTGGCGCTGGATTTCGTCTTCGCGCGCGCGCCGTTCGCTGAGCGCTTTGGCGGCGGCCGCGTACGCCTCCTTGGCCGCGTCGCGCTGGCGCACGTACTCAGCGTAGGCCGGGGCAAGCGTATCGGCGGCGTCGCGCTCATGCTTCAGCATGTCGAGTTCCCGCTTCAATTCGGCGAGCTCGCTTGTCGAGGCGCGCGGCCGGTAGAACTCGTCCGCCTTCTTTCGCAACGACTCGAGCCGGTCGCTGATCTCGGCGAGGCCGGCGCTGGCGGAGAACAGCAATTGGCCGAGATCGCCATGGCTCGCGAGGATCGCCTCGCCTCCCTTCTCCAGGCTCTCGTCGTCGAGCGAGAACATCATATGGAACGCTTCGCGATCGACGCCGGCGAGTTCCGCCATCAGCAAGCTCTCATCGAACGGCCGGTCGTTGGCGTCGATCAGGCTGTTCCTGTCGCGCTTGAGGCGCGCGACCTCATATGCGCGCCCGGCGAGTTCGAGCCGCGCGCCGATCCGCATCGCGCTATACGGATGCCAGTTCGGGACGCTGGCGCGTCCCTTTGCGGCGCCATAGGCCGACTGCTTCTCGATGCCGAACAGGAGATCGAGGATCGCCGCGGCGGCCGTCGACTTGCCGGTTTCGTTAAGGCCGTAGACGACGTGGAAGTCCGCACCTGCGGTGGGCGCTGCGCCGAAGTCGAGTCGGTGGTCGTTGAACCTGCCGTAGCGCGTGAGATCGAGGCGCGCGATCCTCACGCGGCGATGTCCCGATCCGCCCCGCGCAGGTGGGCGAGCACATCCTCGGCGCCCTCGCGCGCGAGTGCGCGGAGGATTTTGGCGAGTTCGCCGGGGTCTTGGCCCAGCAGGCCGTCGCGGGCGCCGGGCGGCAGGTTGCGGCGCAATTCTTCCGCGATTTCGCCGAGCGCATCCTGAAACGCCTTTGACTGCGCGACCTCGGTCTCCATCAGCGCGCGCAGTTCGGCGACCGGATCGCTCGACGGGGCGCTGTCGCTGGCGCGCGGCGCGGCGCAATCGAGCTCGATCTTGTCGATCCAGGTCTTGCCGATGGCGGCGCCAAGCACGCGGGATTCTTCCGCCAGCACGTCGGCGTCCGAGCGCAGCCGCCAGGCGAGCGGCGTCGCACCGGTAAACGTAAGCCGCGCGACCAGATGCTCGCTCGGCGCCGCGGCGCGCGCGGCTTCAAGTCCCTTCTCGATCCGCCCAAGCGCGTCCCGCCAATCGTCGACGCCGGCAAGATCGATGCGAACGCGCTCAAACTGCGCAACGCTCGTCGGCCTCTCTTCGATCGTGATCTTGCGGTCATCGCCGATTGTGACCAGCGTCGCCGACTTCGGCCCTGCCTCATTGATGTCGCGCCCTTGCGGATTGCCGGGCATCACGATCGCCGCCGTGCCGCGCTCCTCGAATCGTTGATGAATGTGGCCGAGCGCCCAGTAGTCGAAGCCTGCGCCATGGAGATCCGCAACCGCGCATGGCGCGTACAGGCCATGAGCAGGCGAGCCGCCGAGGCTCGTGTGCAGCATGCCAATATTGACGCTTCCGGAAATGGGCGGCCGGAACTTTGGCAATAGACTCTCGGGCGCGTGCTTGTGCGCGAAGCTCACGCCATGCACCGTCGCCTCGAGCCCGCCAGAACCGAGCGACACGGTTTCCGCGCGCCCGGCGAAGACCTTGACCGAATCGGGCAAGGTCAGCTCCCTGGTGATGCGCGACTCGGCGTCGTGATTGCCGCGAATGACAAAGGTCTTGACGCCCGCCTCGTCGAGCCGCCGGAGCTGGTCGGCGAGAAACCGCGCCGTCTTCATCGATGTTTGTTCGCCATCGTAGAGGTCGCCGGCGATCATGAGTGCGTCGACGTGCTCCGACAGGCAGAGATCGATAACGGTGACAAAGGCTTTTCGCGTCGCCCCGCCGATCAGCTCGGCCAGCTCGGGATCGCGCAGCGCCAGCGTCGCGAGCGGCGAATCGAGGTGGACGTCGGCGGTATGAACGAATCGCAAAGCCATGGGCCTGATCGAGCGCTAGACTCGGAAGCGGGCGAAGTCATCGCGGGCGGCCCTGATGGCGGTGGATAAGCCGCCGCCCTTGTCGCAGCGGCCGCGTTCGGGCATAGACGCGGGCTTAAGCGGGCAGGCGACCGCCTTTGTTTGTGGGATCTGGATTTGTTGGACACCCGGCGCGCCGGCGCGGCGCGCGATCTCGTCGAAAACGAGAAGCTCGTTCGCATCAGCCGGTCGCTGCACACAGCCTGGCGCAACGCCGTCCGTGCGCCGTGGCGGAATTTCCGCCGCCGGTTGCGCGGCGCGCGGTCATCCAGCGCGGGAGTCCCGGTCGCTCTCGACGAGACAACGAATCTAAAGGCCGCTCCCTTCAAGGGCCGCTTGCCGCCTCCGCTCACGCAATGCGAAGTCGTCGCGCCGGTCCAATACCGGACGAGGATGCATCCGCTCAGCGTCAATTCGAGGGACCACGCCGAGCGCCTCCACTATATCGATCACACCGTCCACGCGCCGGCGATGATGCTGGAGCATCTCACCGATCAATACTGGTTTCCGGCGTTTGGCGTGCTCATTTCGCCGGAGGGCCGGATCTGGCGCCACTCGTTCCTGGCGCCGTTTCGGGAAGGGTACCTGTCGTCGATCAAGGCGATCGTCGACTACCCGCTGCCGGACGGGACCCGCGAGCTTCGGCTGCATCTCGAACGCCTCAAGCGCGCGCCTCGCATCGCGGGCGAGCATCTGCTCATCGCCGGTTCGGACAAGCACAACTATGGCCACTATCTGCACGACATCGTTCCGCTGATCGATCTCGGCGCGAAAATGCGCGTTCCGATGCTGACCTGGACTTTGCGGCCATGGCAGCGGGCTCTGATCGCGAGGCTCGGCGTCCCTGAGGGACTCATCCGCGAGATCAGGCCGAGGCCCGTCTTTCTCGAACATGCGGTCACGTCCAACAGGTTCACCGGCCTCAGCAGCCAGAACGCGCATCCGGCGAGCTGCGAACTGTTCCAGCGGATCCTCGCCAATGTGCGAAAGCACGCGGCATCGATGAGCACGCCCCCGCGCGTGCTCATCTGCCGCAGCCCGTCAAACAGCCGAAACATCACCAATCGCGCCGCGATGATCGAGGCGCTCAAGCCCTTAGGCTTCGTCGCGATCCAGCCGGACAAGCTCAAGTTCGACCAACAGGCGCTTCTCTTTGCTCAGGCCAAGATCATCGTCTGCGAGTTCGGCGCGGCGCTGACGAATGCCTACTTCTGCCCGCCGGAGACAAAGATCGTCGAGATCATCGCCGAGGGCCAGCACGACCCGTGGTCCTCTCATTTCTGCGTCATGCTGGGGCTCGAACACGTCGTCCTGTTCCAGCGCCAGTCCGACGAGGTCCTGGCCAGCATGCCCCGGCATATGAAGGACTCGCCCTTCTCCTACCCGGTTGACGTGCCGAAGCTGGTCGAGACGGTCAAAGCGTTGATTGGAAGCCACAGGGAATAAAGCGCAGTTCCGACCCGGTACGCCAGCCTCATTCGCTGGAACGAAGGCCGCGTCTCATGCATTGACATGCAGAAATGCGGCAGGATGGCTCGCCTATGCAGGTCAAGTATCGGTCGTTCACCCCAGGCCTCAATCCGCGGCGCACAAAGATCGAAGTCCCCGGCTGGGGCGGCGAACGCCAGCCGCGAAAGGACGGGTCGATGGAGCAGGCCTGGCATTGCCT
>Ga0116224_10001975_pt1 | contig 12319 bp, 12 predicted proteins | sample Sb_taG_9_FD_89699 | JGI IMG/M metagenome (GOLD analysis project Ga0116224, IMG submission 89699) | Peat soil microbial communities from Weissenstadt, Germany - Sb_50d_b_LC metaG | ecosystem: Environmental > Terrestrial > Soil > Wetlands > Peat | place: Germany: Weissenstadt | collected 2010-09-21 | reverse complement strand
GGCGTGCACGCGAACGTGATCCTGAGCGTGCTGCTGCTCGCCGGGCTCGCGTACGCCGTCCTCAGCTCGGCGGTGATCCCGGCGCTGCCGACGATCCAGCGCGACCTGCACACGACCGAGACCGGCGTCACCTGGGTGCTGACGGGCTTCCTGCTGTCCGCCTCGGTCGGTACGGCGATCATCGGGCGGCTCGGCGACATGTACGGCAAGGAGCGATTGCTGCTGTACACGCTGCTCGTGCTCGCGGCGGGGACGCTGCTCGCGGCACTCGCGACCTCGCTGGCGGTCCTGATCGCGGCGCGCGTGATCCAGGGAGTTGCCGGCGGCATCTTCCCGCTCGCGTTCTCGATCGCCCGCGACGAGTTCCCTGCCGACAAGGTAGCGGGCAGCATCGGGGTGATCTCCGCGATCCTCGGGGTCGGCGGTGGCCTCGGCCTGGTGCTCGGAGCGGTCATCGTCGAGCACCTGAGCTGGCACTGGCTGTTCTGGGCGCCCCTCGTGGTGACGCTGCTGGCCGCGTTCTGCACGTGGCGGTTCGTTCCGGAGTCGCCGGTGCGCACACCAGGCCATGTGAACTGGCTGGCGGCCGCATTGATGAGCGCGGGCATCTCCTGCCTCCTGATCGCGATCGCGCAGACGACGGTCTGGGGCTGGACCGGGACGAAGACGATCGCGCTGTTCGGAGCCGGTGTGCTCGTCTGCGCCGCGTGGGTGTGGGTCGAGGTCCACAGTCGCGAGCCGTTGATCGACATGTCGATGATGCGGATCCGCGGGGTGTGGACGACAAACCTGGTCGCGTTTCTGCTAGGCGCGGGGATGTACTCGTCGTTCATCATCTACCCGCAGTTCGCCCAGCTGCCGACGAGCACCGGGTTCGGGTTCGGCGCGTCGGTCGTGGACTCGAGCCTGTATCTGCTGCCGTCAGCCGTCGGGATGGCTCTGCTCGGGACATTCGCCGGCCGGGTGGCCTACCGGTTCGGCTCAAAGCCCGCTCTGATCGCTGGCACTGCGATCACCGCCGCCGCGTTCGCGTGCCTCGCGGTTGCCCACGCCCACCCCTACGACATGCTGATCTCCGCGTCGCTGCTCGGGGTCGGGATCGGCCTCGCGTTCGCCGCGCTCGGGAACCTCATCGTCCAGGCCGTCCCGTTCAGCCAGACGGGCGTCGCGACCGGCATGAACACCGTGATGCGCACGCTCGGCGGAGCGCTCGGCGGACAGCTGGCGGCGACGTTCATCGTCGACAACACCGCCCACGGGCTTCCGACCGTGACCGGCTTTGAAGAGACTTTCCTGATGGCAACCGGCTTCCTGATCGTGTGCATTCTGGCGGGCCTGCTCATCCCCGGCAGCAGGCGGGCCCCGTCGCCGCTGAAGCTCGACGCGCACCTCGCGACCAACCCGGACCCGAGTTGAAGCGAGCCCGTGCCCGGGGCGCTGTAGTCCAGATGCACGTCGACGACGGCCCGGCCATCCCTGGCACGTCGCGCTTCCCCGCATCCTGAACGCGTCTGGCGCGTGGCGGCCCCGCTCCCTAGACTGAGCGCAAGCGCACGAGGAGAGGAGCGCATGGCCAACGCGAAGCCCACGCCGCACCAGCCGGACAAGCTGACCCGCAAGCGGTTCGACAAGGAGCTGCTCCGGCTCCAGCGCGAGCTCGTGATCATGCAGGAGTACGTGCGGGCGAAGGGCCTGAAGATCGTGGTGGTCTTCGAGGGGCGCGATGCCGCCGGCAAGGGCGGCGTGATCAAGCGAATCACCGAGCGGACCAGCCCGCGGTTGTGCCGGGTGGTGGCCCTGCCCGCGCCGACCGAGCGCGAGAAGACCCAGTGGTACTTCCAGCGCTACGTGCCGCACCTTCCCGCCGCCGGCGAAATCGTCCTGTTCGACCGCTCGTGGTACAACCGCGCCGGCGTCGAGCGCGTGATGGGGTTCTGCACCGAGGCCGAGTACCAGGAGTTCATGCGCTCGTGCCCGGAGTTCGAGCACATGCTGCTGCGCTCGGGGATCCAGCTGATCAAGTACTGGTTCTCGGTCTCCGACGAGGAGCAGGAGCGGCGCTTTCAGGCTCGGGTCAACGACCCGATGCGGCGGTGGAAGCTCAGCCCGATGGACCTCGAGTCCCGCGCCCGCTGGGTCGCGTACTCCCGGGCCAAGGACGAGATGTTCCGCTACACCGACATCAAGGTCGCGCCGTGGTACGTCGTGCAGGCCGACGACAAGCGCCGCGCGAGGCTCAACTGCATCGCTCACCTGCTGTCGATGGTCAAGTACAAAGACCTCACCCCGCCCCCGCTCGAGCTTCCACCTCGGGCCGATGATCCGTACATCCGGCCACCGATCGAAGAGCAGACGTTCGTGCCCGAGGTCTACTGAGGAGAGTCGGTAGGCTCGCCGGCGATGCCGGCCTGGTTCGACGAGCTTGCCGAGTTCCTGCGGATCCAATCGATCAGCGCCGACCCGGCGCGGGCGGCGGATGTCAAGGACGCCGGCGAGTGGGTGTGCGGGCTGATTCGCGGCGCCGGTGGCGAGTGCGAATTGGTCGATTGGCACGGAGCCCCGCTGGCGGTCGGTGCGGTCCGCGCGTCGCGCGACCCCGAACGCGCGCCGACCGTGATCTGCTACGGCCACTTCGACGTGCAGCCCCCCGACCCGCTCGACCTGTGGGAATCGGCGCCGTTCGAGCCGGAGATCCGGGGCGATTACGTGTACGGCCGCGGTGTGGCGGACGACAAGGGACAGCTGTACATGCTGTTGTGCGCCGCGCGCGAGCTGGCGCAGGCCGGCGAGCTCCCGGTCAACGTCCGCTTTGCCTGCGACGGCGAGGAGGAGTCGGGCGGCCACTCGATCGTCGACTTCCTGGCGGCGGACGAACAGGGCGCCGACGCCGCGGTGATCTTCGACAGCGGCATGGTCGCGCGCGACCGCCCCGCGTTCGACATCGCGACCCGCGGCATCGCGTACTTCCACGTGACGCTGTGCACCGGTGAGCGCGATCTTCACTCGGGTCTGTACGGCGGCGCGGCGCTCAACGCGGCGCACGCACTGATGCGAACGCTCGGCGCGGTCGTCGCCGTCGATGGGCGCCTGGCCGAGCCGCTCCGTCAGGGAATCGCTCCGCCGAGCGAGGAGGAGCTCGCGAGCTGGCGCGAGCTTCCGGCCGGCGCGGGCGAGCTCTCCGACCAGGGCGCGCGGCCCGCCGATGCGCGCGCCGCCGAGGAGTTCTACCTGCGCACGTTCGCCGAGCCGGCGCTCGACGTCAACGGGCTGGACAGCGGCTCGCCGCACCTCCAGAAGACCGTGCTCCCGGTGCAGGCGGATGCGAACGTCTCGATCCGCCTGGCGCCGGGCCAGCAGGTCGAGCCGGTCGTCGAGGCGTTCGGCCGGCTACTGCGCGAAGCGGCGCCGGCCGGCGCCGAGCTCGACGTGCAGCTGCTCGGCTCGGCGCCGCCGGCGATCGTCCCGCCCGACGCGAAGGCGATCCAGCTCGGGCTGGACGCGTTCGAGCGCGCGCTCGGCGTGCGACCGCTGCTGATCCGGTCGGGCGGCTCCCTGCCGATCGTGGCCGCGTTCGCGGACAAGCGGATCGCGACCGTGATCACCGGCTTCACGCTGCCGAACTCGAACCTGCACTCGCCCAACGAGCGCATCCTGGCCGAATACGTCCCGCGCGGGATCGCGGCCGCCCGCGCGCTGTTCGAAGAGTTCGCGGCGCTTTAGGGGCCGCCTGCGGCGGCATCCGTGGGGCCATGTGCCCCGTCCTGTCCGTGGTCGCGAGCACGCCGCCGGGCATGGACGCCCGGCGGAACGGCGGTCGCGGCGAGACCCAGAATCAGGCCGGCGCGTGGGCCCGCGCGGCGGTGACGATCAAATCGACACAGGTCGGCATCGCCACCGCGGTCGAGTCGAGCACCATGTGGTAGTGGCGCGGATCTCGCGCGTCGGCTCGGTAGAAGTGCTTGACGTAGTCGATGCGAGCGCGGTCGGAGCTGCGCTGCCGGCGCCGCGCCTCGTCCTTGTCGATGTCCTCCACGCGCATCGCCTGGAAGACGCGCGCCTCCCCGGGACCGTCGAGACGGACGTGGAGCGCTCCGGGGCGGTCGCGCAGGACGATCGCGCCGGCGCGCCCCAGCACGACGACGTCGCCCACGTCCGCGGCCTCGATCAGGAGACGTTCGGTCTCACGGCAGAACGCGTCGGTGGTCGGCTTGGGTACGACCATGCCGCTCGTGTTGGGCAGCCGAGCCAGTAGCCGTGTGAAGCGCGGCGCGGCCGCTTCGTCGTGGACGTGGGCGTGCTCGACCGGGACGTCGAGTCGCTCGGCCACCTGCACGGGGATCGCCCGGTCGACGAACCGGCACCCGAGGCGCTCGGCCACCTCCGGACCGATCCAGCTGCCGCCGGCTCCGTAGGAGGCGGAGATCGTGACGACCGTGCTCACGCCACCACCGCCGCCGGTTGCGGCTCCGCCCCGACCATCGCGACGCCCGGCCGCAGCAGGGTCCCGGAGACGATCGCGCCGAGCAGGAAGATACCCGCCGCCCACCAGAACGCGACCGTGTATCCGTGGACCGCGGCCTGGGCCACCACCGGCGGCGACAAGGACTTGCCGACAAGATAACTGGCGACCGCCGTCGTCGCGATCGTGTTCAAGAACGCGGTGCCGATTGACCCGCCGACCTGCTGGCAGCTGTTGACGGTCGCCGACGCCACGCCGGCGTCGTCCTGGCTCACGCCTAAGGTAGCGGTGTTGATCGACGGCGCGAAGATCAGCCCGAGCCCGAGCCCGATCACGAGCAGCGCCGGCAGGATGTGCCCGGAGTAGGTCGAGTGCACGCCGAGCTGCGCGAGGATCACCATGCCGAGCGCCGCCAGCAGCATGCCGGTGGGGACGAGCGGCTTGGGCCCGAAGCGCGGGAGCAGCACCGCGTTCGAGGTCGTCGAGCCGATGACGATCATCGCCACCATCGGCAAGAATGCGAGGCCCGTCGCCACCGGGCTGTAGCCGAGGGTCTTCTGGAGGTAGTAGGTGAGGAACAGGAACACGCCGAACAGGCCCGCGCCGGAGATCAGCACCGACAGGTACGAGCCGCCGCGGTTGCGATCGAGCACGATTCGCAGCGGGAGCAGAGGATGATCGCTCCGACGTTCGATCGTCACGAACACCACCAGGATGACAACGCCCACGATCAGCGATCCGAGCGTCTCCCAATCCGTCCATCCACGCGGCTCCGCCTGTGAGAAGCCGAAGACGATCAGGAACAGGCCGGCCGACACGGCCACGGCTCCGGGCACGTCGAGCCGCGGGCGCTCGGCGGGAACCTGATTGGTGAGCAGCGCCATCGCGGCGAACACAGCGGGGACCGCGATCACCACATTCACGTACAGGCACCAGCGCCACGACAGGTACTCGGTGAGCACGCCGCCGAGCAGCAGCCCCACCGCTCCGCCGGCGCCCGCGATCGCGCCATAGATCCCGAACGCGATGCCGCGCTCCCGCGGTGCGGTGAACGTGGTCGTCAGCAGCGACAGCGCCGACGGTGCTAGCAGCGCGCCGGCCGCGCCCTGGAACGCGCGGGCGGTCACGAGCATGCCGAAGCTCTGTGCCGCGCCCCCGATCGCCGAGACGACGCCGAACGCGACCAGGCCGATCATCAGCGTGCGCTTGCGGCCCCACAGGTCGCCGACGCGGCCGAACAGGAGAAGCAAGCTGCCGAACGTCAGCGAGTACGCGGTGACGATCCACTGCCGGTTCGCGTCGGAGAACCCGAGCGCCTTCTGCGCCGACGGGAGCGCGATGTTCACGACGGTCGCATCGAGCACCACCATCAGCTGAGCGGTCCCGAGCAGCGCCAGGATCAGCCACCGCCGATCGTGATGAGGATTGGCGAGATCTGCGCGAGCTTCGATCGTCTCCGTCGCGGTCACGGCCAGCGCTCACCTTACCGGTCGCGTCCACCCCGAACGCGACCGGCGGTGTGCAATCGGGTCAGGCGAGCGCGGGCGCCTCCGGGAGGCTCGCCAGTGCCGCGGCCAGGTCGTCCTCGGAGAACTCGGGATCCTCGAGCTGTCCCGCCAGGTACGCGTCGTAGGCGCTCAGGTCGAAGTGGCCGTGTCCGCACAGCCCGAACAGGATCACTCTGGATTCGCCGGCCTCGCGCGCGGCTTCGGCCTCCTCGATCGCCGCCCGGATGGCGTGCGCCGGCTCCGGGGCCGGAATCAGGCCCTCGGTCCGCGCGAACCGGACCGCCGCCTCGAACGTCTCGTTCTGGCGGTACGCGCGAGGCTCGACGAGACCCTGCTTGACCAGACCGCAAACGAGTGGCGCGTCGCCGTGGTAGCGCAGCCCGCCGGCGTGGACCGGCGGCGGCACGAAGCCGTGGCCGAGCGTGTACATCGGCATCAGCGGCGTCATCCCGACCGTGTCGCCGAAGTCATACGCGTACACGCCGCGGGTCAGTGTCGGGCACGCCGCCGGCTCCGCGGCGATGAACCGGGTCTTGGCCTGGCCGCGGATCACCCGGCGCAGGAACGGGAACGTCAGCCCGCCGAAGTTCGAGCCGCCGCCGACGCACGCGATCACGGTGTCGGGCTCCTCGCCGGCCATCGCCATCTGCGCGAGCGCCTCCTGCCCGATCACGGTCTGGTGCAGCAGCACGTGGTTGAGCACCGACCCGAGCGAGTAGTTCGTGTCCGCGTTCTGCGCCGCGACCTCGACCGCCTCGGAGATCGCGATGCCGAGCGAGCCGGTCGGGTGCGCGCTCTGCGAGCGGCCGGCCTCAGTCACGTCCGAGGGCGAGCGATGGACGGTCGCCCCCCATGTCTCCATCATCGAGCGCCGGTAGGGCTTCTGGTCGTAGCTCGAGCCGACCATCCACACCTCGCACTCGAGCCCGAACAAACGGCAGGCGAACGCCAGCGCCGATCCCCACTGGCCCGCGCCGGTCTCGGTCGTGAGCTTCTTGACGCCCGCCTGGGCGTTTTCGTACACCTGCGCCACGGCGGTGTTCGGCTTGTGGGAGCCGGGGGGCGAGACGCCCTCGTACTTGTAGTAGATGTGAGCGGGGGTGTCCAACTCGCGCTCGAGCCGGCGCGCGCGGTACAGCGGCGTCGGACGCCACAGCTTGTACACCTCGCGCACGGGCTCGGGGATCTCGATCTCGGGCTCGGCCGAGACCTCCTGGAGGATCAGGGCCATCGGGAAGATCGGCGTCAGGTCGTCCGGCCCTGCCGGCTGCTGGGTGGGCGGGGTCCCAATCAACGGTGGCGGCGCATCGCCGGGCAGATCGGCCATCAGGTTGACCCAGTGAGTCGGGATCTCCGGCTCGTCCAGTACGAACTTGACCCGCTCTTCGCTCATCGCCTCTCCTTTGCTTGCTCAACGGGGCGCAAGGCTAGTCCACAACTGCAGCCGGGTGTGGCTCAGCGGCGGAGCAGCTCGGCCTGCAGTTCGCGCAACTCGGGCGCGGGCGCCGCGCCGAGGTCGTCGCGGAGCCGCTCGCGGAGCGCTTCATAGACGCGCAGGGCCTCGGCGCCGTTGCCGCGCGCAGCGAGGATCTGCATCAGCAGCGCGTGCGCGCGTTCGCGGTAGGGAGCGGCGGCGACCAGTTCGCGCGCCGACCGCTCACCCGGCGCGAGTTCGCTGCCGCCGACGCCGAGCGCCACGGCGGCGTAGCACTCGAGCGCGGCGACACGGATCTCCTCGAGCCGGCGGCGATACTCCTCGGCCCACGGGAGATCCTCGCCGGGCAGGAACCCGCGCCGGGCGGTGAACAGCGCCACCAGCGACGGTCCCCAGCAGCGCGCTCAACGACGCGTCGGCGCCATCGGGCGCGCGCCATGGCCACAGCGCTTCGATCATCTGCTCGCGCCGGGACGGGAGCGCGCGGTGGACCGTCAGGTAAGTGAACAGCACGCGCGCCTGGCCGCCGGGGACCTTCGACGTGAGGTCGCGGCCGGCAAGCTCTACCGCCAGCCGGCCGCACAGCTGGATCCGGGTCGGTCCCTTGTGGGTCAAGGTCGGTGCAAGGAGAATCGAAGAAGCGTGCAAACAGGCGGTCGTATGGTCGCGCCCGTAATCGAAGGAGACAAGCCATGGCGAAGGTCATCCGGTGCCAGTGCGGATTTCTCGGACGGGGTCAGACCGTCGAGGAGGCAGCGGCGGAGATCGAGGCGCACATGCGCTCCGATCACCCGGAGCTGGTCGGCAAGGTCAACCGGGAGGACCTGACCGCGATGGCCGAAGAAGCGTAGGCGGCCGCCACCTCGATCGGGGGGCGGCGCGCGAAAGGAGAGCGATTTCGGTGCTGCCCCTGTTGGAGGTTCCAGAAGGTCCGCTGGTCACAGCCGACTGGCTCGAGCGTCATCTCGAGCATCCGAACGTGCGAGTGGTCGATGTCAGGGGACGCCATCCGAGCTCAGCGCTGCCGCACGCAAAGCTGGCCGAGTACGAGGCCGAGCACATCCCGGGCGCGACGTTCGTCGATTGGGAGCGCGACTTCATCGACGTGTCGGACCCCGTGCCGGTCCAGGTCGCGAGCGCGTCGGAGTTCGCCGCGCGGGCCGGCGAGCTCGGAATCGGCGACGGCGATCTGGTCGTCACCTACGACGACTACTACGGCATTTTCGCCGCCCGGGTCGCGTGGGCGTTCCGCTACTACGGCGCCGAGAGCCGGGTGCTCGACGGCGGGTGGCTGACATGGAGGGAAGCGGGGCGTCCGGTCACTGGCGGGGTCGTAGAGTGCGTTGCGGCCCGGTTCACTCCGCACCCGCGACCGCGTCTGCGGCGAACCTTGTCCGAGGTGATCGAAGCGCGTGAGCGCGGTGCCATCCTCGTCGACGCGAGGCCGCGCCACCTGTTCCTCGGCGAGCAAGGCGTGACCAACACCGGGCACATCCCGGGAGCGCGCTGCCTCCCGTACCAGGAGCTGGTCGACGGAGCGACCGGATTGTGGGCGGCGCCGGCGGCCGTCGCCAGGCTCGCTCGCGACGCGGGCATCGACCCCGACCGGCCGCCGCTCGAGCTGATCGCGACGTGCGGCAGCGGCGTCTCGGCGACCGTCGCGATGCTCGCGCTCGAGCGGATCGGAGTCCACTGCGACGGCGTCTACGACGGCTCGTTCAACGAATGGGGCGCGGATCGGGACCGGCCCGTCGAGTACGGCGCGGCCGCGTAGGCAGCCGACCGGATGCGAGCAGTGCGAAACGGCCGGCTTCCGAGCTTCGTACTGGTCCACGGCGCGTGGCACGACGCCCGCGCCTTGGACCAGCTCCGTGCGGTCTTGGACGGTCGCGGGTGCGGGTCGATCGCGGTCGATCTGCCGAGCGAGGACGTCGCGGTGGATGCGTCCGGGTACGCCCACGTGATCGCCGCGGCCGCGGATCGGCTCGGCCCGGAGCCGGTGGTGGTCGTCGGCCACTCGATGGCGGGCATCGCGATCCCGCTCGTCCCAGCACTCGCGCCGTTGCGCCACCTCGTGTTTCTCGCCGCGCTGATCCCCGAACCCGGCCGGACGATGGCTGACGTGCAGGCGCGCGAGCCGGTGCTCGGCGACACCAGCGCGGTGGCGCGGGACGCTTCCGGACGATCGTTCTGGACGTCCGCGAGGGCCGTGATCGATGTCCTGTACCACGACTGCGATCCCGCTCACGCCCGGCTCGCCGCTGCCCGGTTGCGGCCTCAGGCTCGAACTCCCCACGACGAGCCCTACGCGCTCACGCGATTCCCCTCCGTGCCGACGAGCTACATCCTCATGCGGTCCGATCGAATGGTCCGTCCCGAGTGGTCACGTACGGCGGCGCGACGGCGACTCGGCGTCGAGCCGCTGGAGCTGCCGGGCGGGCACTCGCCGATGCTGGCCGACCCCGAGCGGCTCGCCGACGCACTGATCGCCTTGACTCAGGCGGACGCCCGCGAATATCTTCGTGGGCAGTGAGCGAACCCGCCGCTCCGCCAGGTCCGGACACCGCGACCGGCACAGACCCTGCCAACGTCGACGGCCAGGCGATCGCGATCACCGTGTTCAGCACGGTCAAGCCGCTGGGCCGGCTGTGGCTGCCGCTCGTGTTCTGGTTCGCGACCACGTTCCCGAGGGCCAGCGGCACGCTCGGGCGGCTGTCGTTCATCCACTTCGCCCGCTGGTCGCTGGTCACGAGGATCCCGTTCAACGGGCCGCCGCAGCGCGAGGAGAAGCTGAACTACCCCCACCTCTTCTTCGAGAGCAACTTCAACGGCGGCTGGGAGGAGTACATCGATGCGTTCTCCCACATCCTCACCCGCGGCATGAAGTTCTTCTGGGGGACCTCGTACGGGTTCCCGCAGCCGTTGCCGACGGGGCCATTCAAGACGTACATCAAGCGCAACGAGATCGTGGCCAGCCACTTCTACGGGGCGTATCCGCAGGCCACCACCACGATGATCCTGTCCTCGCTCGAGCTCGCGCCGAAGCTCGGTGCGTTCAAGGCGCGTGCCAAGGGCATGTCCCCGGATGCGTTCGCGGCCGCGTGGTCGGAGTTCCTCGCCGACGTTCAGGAGTGCCTGTGAGCAACACCTCAGGCCAGGCCACGGCGTTCATGGCGCTGACGCCGATCCAGCCTGGCGAGGAAGCGGCGCTCCGCTCGTTTCTCGAAGCGCCGCCCCAGGACGGCAGTCCGCTGGCGCGGCTGGCCGGCACCCACTTCGCGCGTTGGGTGATCCTTCGCGATTGGGTCAACGATCCGTCGCAGCCGCGCGAGGAGCGTCTCGAGAGCCCCTACCTGATCTTCACGAGCAACTTCGACGGCCCGCTCGACCCCTACCTCGACGAGCTGTGCGTGAAGCTGACGCCCGAGGCGAGGGAGATCTGGGGACGGTGCGTCGGCTGCCCTCCCGACGCCACCGGTCCGCAGCTGAAGGCGTACCTGCTCCACAACAAGATCGACACCGGGTTCTTCGTCGCCGCCTATCCAAACTCCACGGTCGCGCAGGTGAAGGCCGCGCTGGCGGCGCGCGAGCAGCTGATCGCGTTCGCGATGCGTGCCCAGGACATGGGGCCGGACGAGCTGTTCCGGGCGTTCGCGGAGGAGTTCTGATGGCCGTCGACCGTTCGGACATCCAGGGCAACGTCTTGCGGGCGTACGGGAGCAGCTATCCCTGCACCGCGTACGTGTTCGCTCACGTGTCGGACGCCGGGGGCGGACGGGCGTGGCTGGGCTCGATTGCGGAGGCGGTGTCGAGCGACGAGGAGTGGCGAGGCTCGAAGCCCTCGTCGCACCGGAACATTGCCGTGACGTGCGCCGGCCTGCGCGCGCTGGGGGTCCCCGAGAGCGTGATCGGCACGTTTTCGGATGAGTTCCGCCAGGGCATGGCCGCGCGGAGCGAGATGCTCGGCGATCTCGGCGTTAGCGATCCGAGGCACTGGGATGGCGGCCTCGGGACCGGGGCCGCACACGTGCTCGTGATCTTGAATGGGCGCGCGCGGGACGAGATCGAGGCGGAGCTCGCGAGCCTGCGGGCGTCGATCGAGCGCGCCCCGGGCGTGTCGATCCTGCACGAGCAGTACGCGGAGCTGCTGCTGGTCGCGGGCGCCGCCGCGAATGTCCCGGCGCGCGAGCAGTTCGGGTTCGCCGACGGCGCCGCCCAGCCGGCGATCGCCGGCGTGTCGGACGACGCAGCGGCGGGCGGCGGGGTCCCGCTCGCCGGCGGGGCCTGGCGGCCGCTCGCACTCGGGGAGTTCGTGCTCGGCTATCCCGACGAGGACACGCTCGTCGATCCCCAGAAGCGGCTGCCGAGCGCGCCGGCGGACCCGCTCGGCCGCTCGGGCACGTACGTCGTCTACCGCAAGCTCCGGCAGGACGTGGCGCTGTTCCGGAGGGTGTTGCGCGACGCGGCGGCTCGGTTCGTGGGGGGCGACGAGGAGCTGCTCGCGGCCAAGGTCGTCGGGCGGTGGCGCAACGGCACGCCGCTCGTGACCTCGCCCGACCGCCCCGATCCGGGGTTCTCGGCGACCGCGCCCGGGAGCAACTCGTTCAGGTATCTCGACGTCGACGTCGATGGCCGGCGGTGCCCGCTTGGAGCCCACATCCGCCGTTCGAACCCGCGTGACGGGCTCGGGTGGCCGGGCCTCGACGACGCGGGGTTGTTGAGCTTCCGCCACCGGATCATCCGCCGCGGGGTGCCGTACGGACCGCCGCTGCCGGCCGACGTTTTGGACGACGACGGCGTCGACCGGGGGCTCGTGTTCGTGTGCTTCAACGCGAGCATCTCGCGCCAGTTCGAGAGCGTTCAGCTGCAATGGCTGAACGACGGCAACGGCTTTCACCTCGGCCACGACAGCGACTT
>Ga0116224_10001970_pt1 | contig 12354 bp, 8 predicted proteins | sample Sb_taG_9_FD_89699 | JGI IMG/M metagenome (GOLD analysis project Ga0116224, IMG submission 89699) | Peat soil microbial communities from Weissenstadt, Germany - Sb_50d_b_LC metaG | ecosystem: Environmental > Terrestrial > Soil > Wetlands > Peat | place: Germany: Weissenstadt | collected 2010-09-21 | reverse complement strand
TTCGCCCCACGGCTGGCCGGTGCGGATGCGCTGCCGGTCGAGCCTGACGTCGTAGCCGGCGGCGTCCAGGTCGGCGCGCAGGCGCCGGGCCAGGTCGGTCGCGTCGCTGTGGCCGTAGCTGAGGAACAGCGGCGGCCGGGAAGGGAGCGTCGGGGCGCTCATGTGCGAAGTCCTCGCGTTTAGCCCGAATTGCACACCGTCTGGTCGTCGGCTGACGGAGGCCACCACGAAAAAAAGACACAAGAGAAAGACAAGAACGACCCGGGGCGTTTCCTGTCCGCTCCGCCGGACTTCTTCCCCCTCTTCCCGCCTCCTTCTTCATCTTTTTTCGTGTATTTCGTGTGTTTCGTGGTGGCCTCTTCCTCGCGTCCCTACCCCGTGGTACGCCATCGAGGTTAGCGGCGACCCTCCGGGGAACGCTTGTCCCAAGCGTTCCCCGGAGGGTCGCGGCTAAACAAAGCCTACACAAAGTCCGCCCCGGCCGCACGCAAAATCGCCGGCCGGACCGTCCATTTCTCTACGCGTTGCGGTGAGAATGTTTTTCGGACCTCACAGGAACAGCTTGCCGTGCCAGCGCGCCTCCGACTCCCTCTGCTGATCGCGGGCGGCCTGGCGGACCGCCTGGCGCAGGGCCTCGTGTTCCGGGCCGCCGTTCCCCGGGCGGGAGACGAGTCGCTCCGTGACGCCGGCGTCGCTCTTGAGCTGGCGGATGACCAGGTCTCTGCGGTCGTCGGGATGGAGCAGGGAGAGGGGGACGACGGCGGCGCCCACCCCGCGGCGGGCCAGCTCCCGGGCGGCGGCCCAGCCGCCCCCCTCCACGAGGAAGCGCAGCGGCCGCTCGGGGCAGCGCCGCTCCAGCTGCCGCCGCAGGCCCGACTCGCCGTCCAGCCCGACCAGGTCGAAGTCCGCCAGGCGCTCGAGGGGGATCGCCTGACTCTCCAGAATTCCGCTAAGCCGCCTCCCGGCCGGGGTGCCCTGGCGGGCGATCAGGCACAGGCACTCCCGCGCCAGGTCCTCTGCCCCGAGTCGGGCCCCTTCGCCCCGCTCGGCGGTGAGAAGGTCGTGGATCTGGCGAGCGTCGTGGCTGACGACGGCGAGGTCGAAGGTGCCGTCGAAGGTGCCCAGGATGCGCTCGCGGCCGCGCCGTACCTGGATACGGACCTGCCATTCGGGGTACTGCCGGGCGAACGCCGCCAGGGCCCGCGGCAGGTAGAGCTGCGCGGTCAGGGCGCCGGTCGCCACCACGAACACCTGCGGCCGGACCTGCTTCTCCCCCAGCCACTCCGCCAGGTGCTCGTACTGCCGCAGCAGGGCGCGGATCGCGACGACGGCTTCCTTCCCCCGCGGGGTCAGCGCCTGCACGTTGCCCCGCTTCTCCAGCAGCCCGTAACGGACGCGCAACTCGCCGAGCCAGCGGCTGACCGCCGAGGGGTTCCGGCCCATCGCTTTCGCCACCGCCTTCGACTCCTTCTTCTCCGCAAAGAGGAGCAGCGCCTTCAGACACGCCAGACTCGGCGCCTTGGCCTTTCGCGACATGATGCTTCCCCCGGTCTGGGTGCGTTGACGTTTTCGCAAGGGGCCGAGCGCGTGCTCACCGCCGATCAGGCGATCAGCTCGGCAATCGGCTTCGCCGGAGGCAGGATGGGGAACGGCCTTCCTTCCTGGTCGGAAATGACGGTTTCGGGATCGATGCCGAGTTGGCGATAGACGGTGGCCACGATCTCGGGAACGGTGACTGGCCGGCTGCCCGGGTACTGGCCGCCGGCGGTGGTGCTGCCGAGCACCCGGCCGCGCGTCAGCCCGCCGCCGGCCAGCATCACCGAGTAAGCCGAGGTCCAGTGGTCGCGACCGGCCTGCGCGTTGACGACCGGGGTGCGCCCCATCTCGCTAATCACCAGCAGCAGCACCTCGTCGAGAAGCCCGCGCTGTTCCAGGTCGCTGAGCAAGGCCGCCACGGCCCGGTCCATCGGCGGCAAGAGGGCCTTGTGGCCGGCGAAGTTCTGGGAGTGCGTGTCCCAGCCGTTGCCGCTGTAGGGGTTGACCAGCACGTAGGTCGCGCCCGCCTCCACGAGCCGGCGGGCCAGCACCAGGGCCTGGCCGACCGCGCCGTCGCCGTAGCGCTCGCGGACCGCCGCCGGCTCCCGGCCCAGGTCGAGGGCCCGCAGCAGCCGCTGTCCGGACAGCATCTGCCAGGCGCGCTGGTAGTGGGCGTCCAGCCGGCCCGGGCCCGGCTCGCGATCCAGGGTCCGGTTGAGCCGATCGAAGGTCGTTTTCAGGGCCAGACGATCCTGGAGGCGGCGCACGCCCACGTCCTGCGGCACCAGCAAGGCCGGCGGCGGAGGGGCCGACTGCACGGCCGACGACGGCAGGCTGCCCGTTTCAAACGCCTCGTGGGCGGGGCCGAGGAAAGCGGGGCCGGCGTAGGTAACCTGGCCGCCGAGCTGGCTCCGGCGCGGGACCGCCACGAAGCGGGGCATGCCGCCCGGGGCCGTCACGCCGAGCAGGTGGGCCAGGAGCGACCCCTGGGACGGGTGGCGCAGGTTGACCCGCTCCAGGGCCACGCCCGCGCCCACGTTCTCGTAGCCGGTCAGGGCCAGGTGCATGCCCGGCGAGTGGTCGTTGCGCGCGTCGCAGTGGACGGAGCGGATGACGTTGTACAGGTGGGCCTGCCGGGCCAGGAGCGGCAGGTGCTCGCAGACGCGCAGGCCCGTCACGCTGGTCGCGATGGCCCGGAACTCGCCGCGGATTTCGCGGGGCGCCTCCGGCTTGGGGTCCCAACTTTCCAGATGGCTCATGCCGCCTTCGAGCAGCAGCACGATGACGCCCCGGGCCCTTCCGGGCTTGACGGGAGTGGCCACGGCGGGCCGGAAAGACGCCGGCAGCACGAACGCCCCCAGGGCCAGACCGGAACGCAAGAACTGCCGCCGCGAGGTGAGAAACGGGGGGAACACTTGCGACTCCTTCTCCGCGCTTGTGCCAGGGTCAAGGCGGGGGGCGACGACGTGGTCTCCTACTTTTTCGTCCGTCGTGGTCCGCGTTTGCTCCCCGGGGCCGGGGCGTGCTTCCGCACCCAGGCGCGGACCCTGCGCTCCTGGGTCGCGTCATCGAGCGCCACGACCTCGTGCAGCAGCGCGGCCACCTCGGCGACGGGCAGGACGGGGAAGGTCGGACTCGCCTCCGCGCGGTCGTAGCCGCCGGCGTCGCGGCGCAGCAGCACCTCAAACTGCTCCCCGTCGAAGCGCCACACCTCGGGAACGCCCAGCGCCGCGGAGACCCCCAGCCGGTCCAGGCAGCTGCTCGTGATGTCGATCTCGATCGCCAGGTCGGGCGGCGGGTCGGTGCCCAGGTCGATCTCGAGTTTCCCCAGGACCGCGCCCAGGTTGCGGATGTAAAAGCAGCGGTCCGGCTCCAACCCCCGCTCGAGGTCCTCGCGGCGGAACGTGGTGGACCAGGCACTTTTCACACGCACCTTCGCCGCTCCGGCCAGCACCTTCACCAACTGGCCGAGGACGCCCGCATAGCTCTCGTGCCGGAACTGGGGGGCCATGATTTCGAGGTTCCCGCGGTCGTAAGTCAGGCGGATGCGCCGGTCGCCGAGGTCGTCGAGCAGGGCCTGGTACGTCTGCCAGCGCACCCCGGAAATGACGATCGGGCCGTACCCCGGAGAAGGTGCCAGGACACGCGGTACGACGGCGGCGGTCATGGGCACTGCTCCTCCTTCGATGGGACGGCTCACTCTTCGCGCTCGCGGACGTTGCATTCCAGCCTCCATCATTGCATGTTATCGCGGCTGAGGCAGCACAATTCCAGCGTACAGCATCCTCGGCGGACCACCGCCCGGACACGATCCCGTGCCGCCCCTCGGCCCGTCCTGGCACCCCCAGGAGCCGCATCCGGAACCAGGCCGCGGAAGGCGTTCTTCAGGGTGGACGGCGGCGGGGTGCTGCGGGTCAGCCGCCGGCGAGTCGCTGGCGGAGTTCCTCGACGCGGGCGGCGTGCTTGTCGGCGTCGGGGTGGCCGATCTCCTGCTCGAAGCGGACGCGGATCTCCATTAGCCGGATCGCTTCCGCCAGACGGTCCTGCTTGACCAATTCGTCGCCCAGGTTCCAGCACGCAATCGCCTCGCCTTGGCGGTCGCCGACCTCCTGGGTGATGGTCAACTGTTGCTGGTAGAACTCGATGGCCCGCTGCGGCTGGCCCAGGTTCTTGTAGGCGATGCCCAGGTTGCCCAGGGCGGCGCCCTCGCCGCGGCGGTCGCCGACCTCCCGCGCGATGGCCAGATACTGCTGGTGGAACTCGATGGCCCGCTGCAGCTGGCCCAGGTTGGCGTAGGGGTTGCCCAGGCAGCCCAGGGCGTTGCCCTCGCCGCGGCGGTCGCCGACCTCCCGCGCGATGGCCAGCCGCTGCTGGTAGAACTCGATGGCCCGCCACAGCTGACCGAGCCGAAAAGAGGCAGACCCGACCGTGCCCAGCAGTTTGCCCACCAACGGCCTGCCCATGCGCAGCCGCACTCCCTCGGCCAGAAACGGCTCCAGCACCCGCAGTCCCTCGCGGATCCGGCCGTGATCCTGCAACCAGTCCGACGCCGACTCCAGCAACTCGCAGGCCCGGTCGTACTCCCCGGCCTCGAACAGGTGGTGTCCCGCCTCCAGGTCCGTCTCGATCCCGCGCGACGTCTTCGCCTGCTCCTCCAGGTACGCGCCCACGCGCCGATGCGTCTCCAGGCGCAGCCCCGCGTCGTCCGGATAGCGTTCCCGCACATACGCCGCCGTCGCCGGGTGCAGCGTGTAGTGCGGCACGTCCCCCACCTCCGCCGTCTCCAGCAGCGACGTGCGACACAATTCCTCCGCAGTCTCCTCGGCTACGGCCGCGTCCTCCCCGGTCTCCCCCAGGTGCGCCATCAGACTCCAGTCCCACGGCCGCCGCAGCAGCGTCATACAGTACAGCATCCGCCGCTGCCGCTCGTCCAGCACGTTGTCCCAGATCGCCGCCAGCAGCAGGTTCGCCCACAGCTTGTCCCGCACCCCGGGCAGCACCGGTCCCACCACCTCCGCCCACTCCCGTTCCAGGTCGGCGTCACTCGGCGGCTGCGGCAGACGCCACTCGCCCTGCGCCCGCCGACGCCGCGCCAGACCCGCCGTCACCAGGTCCTCCGCGTATTCCACTGCCCGCGGGTGGCCGTCCAGCCGATCCGCCAGCCGCGCCCGCGTCGGCCCCGCCAACTGCTGCAACGTCTCGAACCAGCCGGTCAGCCGCAGCAGCGCCTCCGCCGGCAACGGCGTCACCGCCAGCAGTACGTCCAGGAAGTCCTCGTTCTGGTAGCGGCACGTCGCGATCAAGAACAGCTTGTCGCTCCCCTCCTTCGCCATCTCCCGCAGCACCAGCCACAGCCCGCGCAGTTCCTCACTCTTCCAGGCCCCGAAGGCACGCTCGTCGGGCCGCTCCGACGCCGCCTCGGTGGGGCCGATCAGCAGCGACTCCATATTGTCCAAAATCAGCACCAGGCGCGGCACCCTGGCCAGCAGCGCCTCCAGGAACGCGGCGAACCGCTCCACCGCCCCTTCCACGCCGCGGTCCACCTGCTGCACCACGCCTTCCCATTCCACGCCGAAGCGCTTGCGGCAGTAGTCGAGCAACTGGCCGACCAGCGCCTCGACCGGGTCGGCGTCCGTCTCGACCGCCTCGCACCACAGCACGCAGACGTCGGCCGGCGCCGCCCCCAAGAGCGGCGGCACGTGGAAGGCCAGGGTCGATTTGCCCAGGCCGCCCAGCCCCTGGAGCACCAGCACGCGCTTCCCCTGACGCAGCAGGTGGCGGCGGACGCGGTGCAATTCGCGGCGGCGGCCGATGAAGCCGGTCTTCAGCACGCGGCGGCGGCCGCGGCCGTCGAAGGTGCGCCGCAGCGGCGGCTCGGCCCGGCGGCGCTGCTCGGCCGTGGCCGCCGTGCCCAGCGGGAAGTCCGGCCCGCGGTGGTACAGCACCAGTTGCGACCAGGCGAACGGGAACGGGCCGTCGGCCGGCCGCAGCAAGGCGTTGCGGGCCTCGCGCACCGCCTGCCGCGTCGTCCGCCCCGCCGCCAGCGCCGCGTACAGCGCCTCCTCCGCCCGCGTCGAGAGGTCGTCCTGCATGGGGACCGGAGTAGCCGGCCACCTGCGCCGCCCCCGCCCGGTGCAGCCGCGCTGCCGCCGACTCCGCCCCCGCCTCGTCCACGTCGTTGCCGTGGCAGCAGGCCAGGTAGAAGAACGACGGCAGCCGCCCGTCCGGCAACTCGCGCCGCAGCCGCTCCGCCAACTCCGCCACCGGCACGGCGCAGGCGCCGCCGTCGTCGTCCTCGAAGACCAGCGTGCCGGGGCCGCCGTGGCCGCTGAAGTGGACCCCGGTCGGCCCGACCCGCGCGACCGTGGCCACCAGGTCGTCGAGGGTGCCCAGCTCGGTCGGCGTCTGCGGACAGTACACGGTCAGGGCCAGGGCCAGGCGGTAGCTCTCGGCCTCGTAGTTCAGGCCGGGGCTGCCGGCCGGTGCCGAGACGTTGACCACCAGCCGGAACGGCCCGACCGGCGGACGCAGCAGGGCGGCCTAGGCCACTTCGCCGGGGGTCGAGCGCACCAGGTCGAGCCGGCCGTCGCGGACGAGGAAGGCGTCACCGTCGTGCAGCAATTCCCACGGCAGCGCCAGCAGTTCGTCTCCGGCCCGCAGCAGAAGCAAGGCCCGGTCGCCGGGGGCCAGCGCCTGCCGCAGCCGCTCGCGGCCCGGCTCGTCGAACAGCAGGTCGAACAGGGCGCGGCCGAGCGCCGTGGCGGCGCGAGTGAGGTCGGCCCGGTCGGCGTCGCCGGCCGGCGGCGTGCGGACCAGGCGGCGGAAGGCGCCGAGGTGGGCGACGAAGCGGGCGTCGGCCGTCGGCGAGGCGACGGGGCGGGCGCTGCCGTCGGGACTGACGACGAGCAGGCCGTCGCCGTCGCGGCGCAGGTCGAAGGCGAGCATCTGCCCCAGGGCCAGCCGCCGCAGGTCGTGTTCGGGCAATTCCCGCAGTCGCCCCGCGCGCCGGGCGACCAGGGCGGCGACCTCGGCCACGGGCCGGCCGGCGGCGGCGATCGCCTGGGTGGCGGCCAGGGGCGGGTGGCAGGGGGACGTCTTCGAGCAGGACGGGGATGACGCGACCCAGCGGCCCCGACAGGGCCATGAAGGTGCTCCACTCCCACTTGACCCAGGGCCGCCCCAGGGACTGGCGCGTGACGACAAGGACGAGGAAGCGGCAGCGGCACAGGCCGGCGTCGCTGAGCCCCTCGACGAAGTTGTCCTGCTGGGGCAGCACGCGCTCGTCCAGCCAGGCGCTGAGGCCGAGGCGGACCAATTCGTCGAGGAGGGAACGGACCCAGGGCTTGTCGGCGGAGTGATGGGACAGGAAGACGTCGGTGAGGTCGGCGGGCGGATCGACGGGCATGGGCAAGCTCCCGAAGGATGAGATGGAGGCCGTGTGCATTATGGCAGGGCGGTCGCGGGTTCGCCAGGGTCGGGCACCGTTGAATCCCAGGGGCGTGCCCCGTGAGTGGTTAGGGTCGCTGCCACAGACGGCGGAGAAGAAGAGTTGTTTGTTCTTCACCGCTTGGGAATGCTACGGGCCTACCCCGTGGTTCGTCATGCCAGCCCAAGCCGGCGCAGGAACCGGCGCCAGAAAGGAAGCGGCTCGACGGCGAGGGCCAGGCAACTGAGCGCCTGCCACGCCGCCCTGAAGTGGCTCAGGGGCGCGGAGTGGACTTCACCCCTCTTGGGATAGGACACTTGACCTGGCGGGTCGGGCTCCAGGTAGTACACGAGCCCATCCCGCACGGTCAGCACCACGACCGAATGCGGGACGCGCGGTGCGACCGCGGAGGGGTCAGCGAGCCGGGTCATGTCGAGGCAGACCTTGACGGGCCTGCCAGACGAGGTCGTGCGAAGCAACCAGTCCCACAACGCCGGCGCAGTCCCCTCGCGTGGCGGACGCTGCAATAGCTCGAAATCCCCGCCGACGCCGGTGAGGCAACGCACTTCGGGGAGGAGGCCGAAGTCCTCGAGCACGCGACCGACCTGGTCGTCATCGTAACCGTCCTGGGGCACCAGTCCCGGACGAAGGTAGGGGCCGAGCCGGCGACAGAAGTCTGCTTCCGTACACTCCACCCCTTCGCGGTGAAGCAGGTAGCGGGCACAGGCGACGGCGCAGGTGAAATCCGTTCCCTGGCCGAAGCCCTCCACCGCTTCCCGTGCGGTTGACATCGGCTCCCCCCGCACGAACTCAGGCCGGCGTCCACGCGACGTTGCGCCCATCCTCGCTGACGTGTAATTCCCCCCTCAACTGCCCGTCCGCTTTGCGGCGGACCTTGACGTGCCAGGTGCGGACGTTGCCCTCGACGGACAGGGCCCCGGTCGGCTCGATCGCGAGGGCGTCGCCGAGTTTCACCATGAGGTAGGAATTCGCCCGCTGATCGACGATGTCCGGCAGCGGCCGCGCCTCCGCCGGGAGCGGAGGGTCATCGGCCAGTCGTTGCCGCAGTTGCTCGACCTGAGCGGCGTGCTTCTCGGCGTCGGGGTGGTCGATCTCCTGCTCGAAGCGGACGCAGACCTCCATCAGCGGGATCGCTTCCGCCACGCGGTCCAACTTGGCCAGCGTATCGCCCAGGTTCCAGCACGAATCCGCTTCACCGCGGCGGGCGCCGATCTCCTGTGTGATCGTCAACTGCTGCTGGTAGAACTCGATGGCCCGCTGCGGCTGGCCCAGGGCGGCGTAGGCCAAGCCCAGGTTGCCCAGGGCGTTACCCTCGCCGCCGCGGTCGCCGACCTCGCGCGCGATGGCCAGGTTCTGCTGGCAGAACTCGATGGCCCGCTGCGGCTGGCCGAGGGAGTAGTAGGCGATGCCCAGGTTGCCCAAGGCGTAGCCCTCGCCTTGGCGGTCGCCGATCTCCCGCGCGATGTCCAGGTCCTGCTTGTGGAACTCGATGGCCCGCTGTGGCTCGCCCAGAGCGGCGTAACTGAGGCCGAGGTTGCCCAGGGCGCGGCCCTCGCCTTTGCGATCACCCACCTCGCGGGCGATGGCCAGGTGTTGCTTGTCGCACTCGATGGCCCGCCGCGGTTGGCCCAGCCTTCGATGGGCCCAGCCCAGGTGGCGCAGAGCCAGACCCTCACCAGGGCGGTCGTTGAGTCGCCGTGCCGACTCGACCGCTTTCGTTTCCCAAACGATCCTCTTCTCCGGATGCTGTCGCAGTTCGCGCAGATACGGCGTGCGATTGGCGTAGTCGCAACATAGACGAGCCGCCTCCGCGTCGTCTTGCAGGCGGTCCCGCACGCACGCAAATCCCGCCTGGGCGTTGGGCCAGGTTCTGTCGAACCCGCGCAGGGCCTCGGCAATGGCAGCACCGCCTTTCAGGTAGAGATCGTCCGCATCGCCGATCACCTTGCAGAAGTAGCGCGCATGCCGGCGCTCGGCCTCGGCACGGGCCGTCCCATCCAGGCGCTCCCCGGCGTACTCCCTCACCAGGTCGTGGAGGCGATACAACCCCGCCGCGCAGTCCCAGCCGAGCAGGCTGCCGCGCCGCAGCGTGCCCAGGTAGCCGTCGGCTGTCGCCTCGTTCGTCCCCCACACTGCCGCCGCCCACCCGGCCTCAAAGTCGCCCACCAGTACCACCAGCTCGCGCCAGCGCGCCCGCAGCGGCTCCGGCAGCAGCTCCTCGCTCAGCCGCAGCGACGCCGCCACCTCGTTCAGCTCCGCCAGCCGCGCTGCCTGCAAGCGCCGCAGGTACTGAGCGGGCGACAGGTCATCGCGCTCGGCCAGCGTCGCCCCGGCCACGCGCAGCGCCAACGGCAGGTAGCCGCAACGCTCCGCCAGCACCGACGCCAGCGACTCGTCCAGCCGCGGCGCGATCGCACGCAGTAGCGCCACGGCGTCGGCCGGCGCCAGGGCATCGAGATCGCACGGGGACAGCCCCGGCAAGGTGAAGCGCTGCCGGGACGTCACCAGCACCAGGGCGTCGCCGCCCGGCGGCAGCAGCGGCTCGACCTGCTCCCGGCCCGCGGCGTTGTCCCACAGCAGCAGCACGCGCCGGCCGCTCAGCACCGACCGATAGCGGCCGGCCAATTCGGCGTCGCTGGCGGGGAGGCCCTCCTCGGGGTAGAAGGCGTGCAGCACGTGGGCCATCGCCTCCTGCCAGGTCAGCGGCCGCGGGTCCACGCCCTTGAGATCCAGGTAGATGTGGCCGTCCGGGTAGCGCTCGCCGAGGCGCTCGGCCAGCTTCAGGGCCAGCGCCGTCTTGCCGATGCCGCCCAGGTCGCGGATGCCGAAGATGGCGACACCGCCCGCGACCTGCCCGTCCAGCCGCGCGAAGACGTCGTCGCGGCCGACGAAGTCCGCCGGTGGCCGCGGCAGCTGCCGGGGCCGCACCGGAGGCCACGGTATCCACGCCGCCAGCGCCCTATGCACCTTGTACCGGAAGTCCGGCACGTCGGTGAACCAGTTGATGATGAGCCCGGCGATCCGCTTCTTGAAGGCGTCCAGCCGTGCCCTCTGATCGAACTCGACATCGGCGATCGGCCAGGGATGCTTGTCATCAACGACGAAGCAGAGGCGTTTGAGGCCGCGCTGGCCAGCGTAATCGAATTCGCATTCGGTGACGCTGAGGTCGTGGCCGGGCTCGATGAAGCCGTAGCGGTGGGCGAAGATGCCGAGGTAGACGTCGGCCTGGTCGAGCTTGGCCAGCGAACCGGTGGTGGCGCCGAGGCCCATTGGCTCGAAGTCCTCCATGTCGATGGCGACGAGGCCCAGTTCGCGACAGACGAGCAGGGCGGCCTCGCGGTAGGGGCCGAGGTCGCGGCTGGTGCTGCTGACGAAGACGGTTGGCATGGGGGCGCTCCGTGGCGGCGCGGGGGCCGAGATTGCCCCCGTTGGCACTCCCTGGATTATGGCCGCGGCGCAGCAGGGACGCAATGCGCTGAGGCGATAAGTGTCGCTTGACCTCCTTGGAGGCCGGCGGGCGGATCCGGAGCGGACATGGGCAAGCTCCCGAGAGGATGGGATGAAGGCCGCATGGATTATGGCAGGGAAGACGGCGCTTTGCCAGGGGGCGAATGAGCGGGTGGGAATCGCACGAGGCCGTGGCAGCTACCGTTGGACCTCATGCGCTGCCCACGGAAGGTCATGCGTGAATACGAGTCCCACGGTCTGGAATTCGGCTGCCAGCGCGGGAAACAGGCCCCCACCGGTCTGACAATAGTCTTTCGTATTCGAGGTGCAAAAGACCAACTTCTTCGCGAAGCCCGCCTGGCGCACCTGCCGGGAAACCTCCAGGTACTCTTCGAGAATCGTGCAGTCTTTCACCTCCGCACCCCTTCGGGCGGGCGGCGTGTTACTCACCACCCGGCCGACGGCCCGGACCCTGCTGTTGTCGTCGGGATCGAGGGGCACGGCGGCGGCGAGTAGCTGTTGGCAGAGATGCCGCAATCGGTCGGCCAACCCTGGTCCCGTGTAGGTCGCTCGCCCAAAGCTCGGGGCAATCCCGAGGGCCTGGCATGCGTCGTGGAAATGCGCTGACTGATCCTCGATCTTCGCCAGGTGTCGCTTGACCTCCTCGACCACCTCCGGGGAATGCGTGTTCCACTCGATCGGGACAATGGAGGAGACAACCAGCAAGCACCCTGACGGGGCGGCCGTGGTCATCTTCAAGAGATCGACGGCTCTCTCGACACAGCCGCCGAGACAGCGATAGCTGGCGCGGATGATGTCCAGGAGAATGCAGGTGTCGGGGAACAGGACGGGGACGCCGGCCGCCACGACCTGCCCGGCAACCGTGGCGAGGCCCGGCATGGCGCTCAGGCCCCCCGGCGTTGGCCGACGAAAGCGATGAGTTCCCCGCCGAATTCATACTCGACGGCCAGTTGGCAGGCGACTTCGGGGGGCCAGCCCTCGATCTCGATGAGCCAGCGCTGGAGCGTGACCGCGTCCAGGTGGTTGCCCTCCTGGTAAGCCGTCACCAGGAATTCCAACCAGCGTTGGCGGTCGCTGGGGTGAGAGGCACCGGTCCCCCTGTTCGCGACCCGGGAGAATCGTCGCAGTTTTTCGGCGGCGTCGTGCGAGAGCCAGTGCTCCAGGTCGGCCTGGACTTCCGTCAACTCCGCCGTTACGCCCGCCTTGTCGGCATGTGGTTGCACGAAGCGCTCAAAGAAGTCAGTTACCAGACCGTTGTACTGGCCGTACGACAATCGGCCCCGCTCGCGGGGGACAATGTTTGGAATGGAAAGCGTATCGCGCCCTGCCTCGGTGAGAAAGAGCGTGGCCGCGGGGTTTCGGCCATCCCCGGCATAGGCGTAGCAACGCATGAACTCGGCCCT
>Ga0116224_10001968_pt1 | contig 12358 bp, 14 predicted proteins | sample Sb_taG_9_FD_89699 | JGI IMG/M metagenome (GOLD analysis project Ga0116224, IMG submission 89699) | Peat soil microbial communities from Weissenstadt, Germany - Sb_50d_b_LC metaG | ecosystem: Environmental > Terrestrial > Soil > Wetlands > Peat | place: Germany: Weissenstadt | collected 2010-09-21 | reverse complement strand
GGTGGCGTGCAGGCTCCGCACGATCGACGGCAGGGCCACTTTGAGGATCGTGTCGTCGAGGCTGATGAGCAACAAGGTCATACAGAGGACGGCCAACGTGGCTCGACGCCGGCCGCGGGAGCCGTCGATGGGCCGCAGGGTTCACCGCATTACCGTCATCCAGGGACGACCAGCACGGGACATGAGGCGAACTCGAGAACCTGCTGGGTGACACTGCCGACGTAGGGCGACCGGACGCCCCGCTCGTCGGAGACGGCCATCACCACCATGTCGGCCGGCCAGCCTCTCGCCTCCTCGAGGATCCGACGGAAGGGGTCGCCGACCTGCGTGCGGATCTCGACGTCGCCCTCGGGGACTCCGAGCGCGCAAACCTCCCGCCGGACGTGCTCCACGAGGTGCTGGGCTCCCTGCTCGCGCCGCTGGCGCGACTGAGGACCGGCGACCCGCTCGATCTCGCTCGCCACCACGCTGTCCTCAACCACTGTCAACACCCGTATGCGAGCCCCGAGGCCGCGGGCGAGCTCGGCGGCCACGCGCGCCGCGTTGAGGCTCTCCGCAGAGTCATCGACGCTGACCAGGATGCGTTGCGCCATCATCTCAGAACACCCCCGCCGCGACGCTTGGCCCATCGGGCAATCAGGCGTTCCTCGCGCTCGAGCTCGTCGAGTCGCAATACGAGGTCATGCAGCTGCCTCTGAAGGGCGGGCAGCCGATGGTGCTCAATGGCGCGCAGCCGTCGCTGGGTAGAGGCCAGCTCAATTTCCACCTCTCGCAGGGCCGCGCTGGCCACGGCGTGCTCAGCAGCGGCCCGCAAGGCCCGCCCGTGGGCGGCGGCCGCTGGCGCAATGGCCGCATTCGACGACGCGGCGGCGGCAGGAGTGAGAGCCGGGAGCTCGCAGCGAGCTTCGTCGGGATGACGTGTCCCCATTGTGTTGCGCCAGGAGATCGAAACGGTTCCGCGGCCGGCGACGTCGCCCGCCGCAAGGCGGACAGCCGTGCTGCCGCCCAGCGCACAGGCCCGGCTGCTCCAACGTTCGGCATGGTCGGCGGCGCTGGCCCAGGCTGCACCGGTTTGCTCCGCCATCAGAGAGAGCCGCTTCTGCTCGCGGCGCAGCACCTGCCGCTTCTGACGCAGCAGCTCCACTCCCCGCGTTGCGGTACCGATCCGCTCCACAAGCCACAACCGCCCGGCACGGCCCGGAGGGAGATGCTCAGCCATAGGGCACCCCCTTGTCACGCTCGGTGGCCGGCTGGCCGGGCGCGCTCCCCTGTGGAGCGCCGCTGACGGGCCCGTGCTGCTCGCGGCCGAGATGATCGCCGAGGTAGTAGGTGGCGATGTCCTTAGCGGGCACCATGGTCAGCTCACGCTCGGGCAGGATCGACAGGACCTGCCACGCCCGGTCGAGCGTGTCCTCAAGTGGGCGCGACTCGTCCATGAGCTGGTTGACCAGGTCCCGCGAGAATGCGTCGTTGAAGGCCAGGTACTGGCGGTCTGTCTCGGTCAGCGCCTCCATGCCGATCAAGTCGGCGAGCTCTTGGGCCGCCCTGGCCCTGGCCAGAGCGGCGACCAGCTGCCCGGCCAAAGGGAGGTGGTCGCCGCGGGTGCGCCCGGGCCCGGCCCCCTTGCGCATGAGCCTCGAGAGCGATGACAGCACGTCGACCGGCGGGTAGACCCCCTCGGCATGGCGCTCGGGCGACAGCACGATCTGGCCCTCGGTGATGTAGCCGGTCAGGTCGGGTACGGGGTGGGTGATGTCCCCGCCCGGCATGGTCAAGACCGGCACCTGGGTGATGGAGCCCGGTCGGCCCCGCAACCGCCCGCACCGCTCGTAAATCGAGGCGAGGTCGCTATAGAGGTACCCGGGGTAGGCGCGCCGCCCCGGTATCTCCCCGCGGGCCGCCGAGACCTCGCGAACGGCCTCGCAATAGCTGGTCATGTCCGCCAGCACGACCAGGACGTGGTGCTGATGCTCGAACGCCAGATGCTCCGCGATGGTGAGGGCGACCCTCGGCGTGAGAATTCGCTGCACCACCGGGTCGTCTGCGGTGTCGAGCACGAGGACGAGGTCACCGGCCGAGCTGCGGGTCTCGAGCGCCTGCACGATGGCCGCGGCGTCGGCGTGCGTCAGACCCATCGCGGCCACCACCACCTTGAAGCTCTCGCCGCCGGCGTTGGCTTGGGCGGCGATCTGGGCGGCCAGTTCCAGGTGCGGCAGGCCGGCCGACGAGAACACCGGCAGCTTTTGACCCCGGACCAGGGTCATGAGGGCGTCGATTACCGAGATGCCGGTGAAGACGGGGTCGGAGGGGACATCGCGCTCGGTGGGATTGAGCGGGGCACCCGCCACCGCCCTCCGCTCGCCCGACAGCATCGGTGGGCCACCGTCGAGCGGCTCCCCCATGCCGTTCCATACGCGCCCGAGCCAACCCTCCCCGACGGGGATGTCGAAGGGACGCCCCTCGAAGGCCACCGACGCTCGCTCGGGGTCGATGCCACCGGTGCCCTGGAGGACTTCGACGACGGCGACGTCGCGGTGGACCTCCAGGACGAGGCCGGCGCGGATCTCCCCTGAGGGCAGACGGACCCGGGCAATCTCGTCCCATCCCACGCCTTCGACACCTCTGACGGCCAGCAGGGGTCCCTCCACCCACGCCACACCGCTGAACGCGATCGGGATGGGCACGGTGCCAGCGGCCGAAGGACTCGGCAGGTCGCCGGCCTCGGCACGGCCCCTCCCTGCTCCTTGAGTGCGGGGTTGCGATCCGGGGGGCCGCGTCACGCCAGGCCGTCCAGCCCGGCCAGCACCTCGTCACGGAGTTGGAGCACGGCCTGAGCGTCGTCAGGTCCGGTGGCGTCGCGGGCCCGGGTCACCGGGGCGAAATCAAACTCCTCCACCGCGGACACCGGGAGGCCCGCTTCGACCAGTGCGAGGCACCGGTCACTGACGCCCAGCACCAGCTCGAGCAGGGCGCTCTGCTTCTCGGGCCCGCAGTAGGCATCGTTCTCGCTCAGGGCGCTCTGCTGGAGGACCCCCTCCCGCAGCAGGCGCCCCGTGAGCAGCACGATCCGCTCCCGACCGGGGAGAGCGCTCAGGCCGATGAGCTCGACCACCGAGGCCAGGCGGTCCGCCTCGGCCAGCAGGGCCACCGCTCGGGCGCGGGTGGCGGCCCACCCGACGCGCCCCTCGGTCGCGTGCCAGGCGGCAACGGCCTGGGCGTCCCGGGAAAAGGAACGACGCCATGTCACCGCCGGGTAGTGCCGGGCATAGGCGAGTTCCCGGTCGAGAGACCACAGACACCGTACAAACCGCTCGGTGTGGGCCGTCACCGGCTCGGTCATGTCTCCGCCGGGCGGCGATACCGCGCCGATGATCGTCACGGAACCCTCGGTGCCACCGAGTGTGGTGGCCCGGGCAGCCCGCTCGTAGAAGGCGGCCAGGGCGGATGCCAAGCCAGCGGGATAGCCCTCCTCGGCCGGGAGCTCGCCGCTCCGGGACGAGAACTCCCGCAGGGCCTCGGCCCACCTCGACGTCGAGTCGGCGAGCAGCACGGCGTCATAGCCCATGTCGCGGTAGTACTCAGCGACGGTCATGCCGGTGTAGATGCTCGCCTCACGGGCCATGACGGGCATGTTCGACGTGTTGGCGATCACGACGGTGCGCTCGAGCAGGCTGCGGCCTGATCTCGGATCGGTGAGCGCAGCGAGATCGGCCAGCGCGTCGGCGAGCTCGTTGCCCCGCTCCCCACAGCCGACGAAGACGATCACGTCAGCGTCGCACCACTTGACGATCTGCTGGAGTAGAACCGTCTTGCCGGTGCCGAAACCCCCTGGCACTGCGGCTGTCCCCCCGCGGGCGATCGGGAACAGCAGGTCGATGACCCGCTGGCCGCTCACGAGCGGCACGAACGGCCGCAGCCGCTCACCGACGGGCCGTGGTCGGCGGACCGGCCACTCCTCGACCAGGGTGACGGACAGATCACCCACCGTGGCAATTGACTCCTCCTCGTCCACCTCGCCGGGGCCGGCGAGCCAACGAAGGGGGCCGGCGGCGCCGGGCGGCACGAGGACGCGGTGTTCAAGGTCGCCGACGGCCACGCTCCCGAGGCGCGTACCCGCCGCCACCTCGGTGCCGATGCGCACCGGCGCTGGCTCGAACGTCCAGCGGGCGGGGGCCCGCGGGCGCTCCAGCGAACCGGGGGCCAGCCAAATGGGCCGGTCGGCGAGCGGGCGGAGGAGTCCGTCGAAGATGGATCCAAGCAGGCTCGGGCCGAGGCGCGCGGACAGGGGTTGCCCCCGCCCCGCCACCGGGTCGCCGACCCGCAGGCCACCGGTGTATTCGAAGGCCTCAGCAGTAAGCGAGCCCTCGTGGATCGCGACCACCTCGGCGGGGAGTCGCCGGTCGCCGACCTCCACGATGTCAAGGGCAGCCACGCCGGCCAGGCCCTCGACTTCCACCAGGGGACCGTTCACGCGGACGACATGGCCACCTGCGCCGGCCCCCTCGCTGACGGCCGCGCTCACGCCCAAAGCCCCTCGAGCACGTCACCGAGCGTCTGCAGTTCGAGTTCGACGAGGACCGGTGCGCTCAAATCGAACACCACACCGTCGCGCACGGCCACGATGCCGGGACCGCCCCGGTCGGGCTGGCGTACCTCGGCCTGGTCACCCAGGCGCTCCCGGGCCACGTCGCCAAGGCGCGCCACGAGGTCGGTGACAGCCGGGGAGCCCCCCTGGTTCGCGAGCTGCTCCAGCGCGTCCCGGCGCACCGCCTCGTAGAGGGCACGCTGCGCCTCGAGCACAGTGTGGCGGGCCTCCCGCCGCGCGTCGACGAGCTGGCCTGCGGCCAACCGCTGTGCCGTGACCGTGCCCTCGGCCCGGGCGGCCTGGACGAGCCGCTCGCCCTCGGTGCGGGCTGCCTCGAGCGTTGCCGCACTGTCGGCGTCGGCCCGGGCCAAGATGAGCGCCGACTGACGGCGGGCGTCTTCCTCCAGGGCTTCTGTCACCGCATGAAGGCTTGCCTCAAGGCCTGGCCGTGCAGACCCAGGCACTCCCGGGGGGCTGCCCGCGTCCGGGGGTGAGGTGGTGACGGTCATGCCGGCATGGTCACGATCAGGGCGTCGCGCCGCTCGGCCAGGGCGGTCTGGTCAAGCGCTCGGGCGGCAGCCGGCGTCAGCACCACGAGGGAGGTTTCCGGGGGCAGCAAGGCCCAGGCGCGCGCCACATCCTCACCCTCTGCCTCGATCACCAGTGCACCCGCCAGGGCATATCCCATGACCCTTGCGGGCTCGCCGAGCACCACCACCTGGCCCATGAGCCTCTTACGCCTTCCCGATGAGGATGATGGCGACCACTAACCCGTAGATGGCGATGCCTTCGGCCAGGCCCACGAAGACCATGGCACGCCCGAACATCTCGGGGCGCTCGCTGATGGCCGCCAGCGCGGCAGATCCCGTGTACGCGACCGCGATGGCGGCACCGATCGACGACCCTGCGACCGCGATGGCCGCGCCGATCAGCGCTTGGCCGGCGTAAGGCTTCGCCGCGGCGGCCGTCCCGGTTGCCGCGGCACTCGGTGATGCCGAAGCGGCCAGAATGACCAGCACCCCTGCGCCGAGCAGGAGCACGAGGTTGAGGACCTTGACGGCCCTGATGCCGCCTCGGGGATGTCTGCGTAGCTCCACGACGATCCCGGCTGACACCGCAGCCAGGATGGGGAGGGCGATAAGCCAGGTGATCATGGGGCCTCCTTCATTGACGGACTGCTACCTGCCAGGGGTGGAACTCCCGGCCCTCGCCGGTGAAAACGCGGGAAAACATCTCGTAGTACTCGAGCCTGAGGGCCTGCACGCCTGCCACGAGCGCCTCAAGCGCGAAGGTGATGGCGTTCCCGCCCAAGAACAGCACGATCGCGGTCACCACGCCGAGCAGGCCGCCGACTCTCCATAGGTCCACAGTGCCCTCCCACACCAGAGCACCCAATGCCGCGTGGGTCAGGCCGAAGGCCGCGAGCCGGGCGAAGGAGACGGTGTTCGTGCCGAGCCGAATGACCGAGTCGAACAGCTCGATCCCGGCCTGCAGCGCCCCGCCGGCGCGGCCGCCCGCTTCGGCGAACAGCCCGACGAATCCAAGGGCCAAGCCGGCGAGGGCGAGGACAGCGCCGGCGAGGGCGAGTGTCGAGCGGTGCTCGTACCAGCCGGCAAAGACGAGGGCCAGACCGAAATAGAGGCTCCCTCCGGCCAGTCCCGACAGTGCCACCAGCGAACCAACGGGGCCGCCCTCCCGGAAGCGGTTGACCGAGCCGAGCACATACGAGCATGCCAGGAGGGCAGCCCCGACAGCGATCGCCACGGCGAGCAGCGTCGTGGCGTTGTCGAGCGGACGGAGCCAAAGGGTGGGCGCCAGACCGGTGGGGCCGAAGGCCTCGCCGTAGGCGAACCCGAAGGCGATGCTCGCCAGGGCCGCGCCGATCACGAACGGTGCGGCCCAGTGGAACCGGCTGAGCCATGCCGCCTTGCCGGGCCCCGCCCGCCAGACGGCGATGCCGAGACCGAGCAGCAGAAGGCCCTGCCCCACGTCACCGAACATCATCCCGAACATCACGACGTACGCGAGGCCGGCCAGCACCGAGGGGTTCACATCTGCGTAGGGCACCGTGCCGTAGGTGTTCACGAGAGGCTGGAACGCCCCCGTCGCACCGCGAACCGGCAGTGAGGTGGGCGGCTGCACCCCCGGTGGCCGGTGGAGGCGAACGATGCTCGCTCCCAGGGGGGCGAGGCATGCTGCGAGCTCATCGACGGCGCCCGCGGGGCTCCAGCCGGCCAGCGCCGCGACCGCGCCCTCTTGCACCATGCTGCTCCTGACCTGCTCCAACTCCGCCTCGCCAGCCAGCCCGCTGAGGTCGCCGCGGCCTGCGAGCGATGCCACGTCCGCGGGCTCGACCATCAGCACTGGCCTTGGCGCATGGCCTCGTGTTCCACGCTGGAGACGTTGCAGGGCGAGGGTCGCCGGCCCCGGCGGGGTGTTGTCGAGACGTTCGGGCTCCACCGTGCCCTCAGCGGCCACGGCGACCAGCACCGATCGGACGCGGCTGACCGGGGAAACCACCGCGATCCGCTCCATGCGTGCGGGGGCAAGCGTGTCAGGCCACGCCATCGAGCACCTCCGCGCCCCGCCCCTGTCGAGAGGCCACCTCCAGGGCACCGCGCACACGCCACGCGTCCGCCGCGAGGGCGGCAACTGCCCCGACGGTCGCCGCAGGTTCGGGACGGCCCCGCATGACCAGGACCAGCCCCTCGCTCCAGAGCCGGTGCCACCAACCCGCCTCTGCTGCCCAGAGATCCTCGGGACCCGCGACGTCGACCAGCAGCCAGGCACTATGCCGCGGCAAGCCCTCAGCGAGCTCGCTTAGGGAACGCGCCCGGACCAGGCGCTCACCCAGCACGGCCCTGGCATGTGCCGCTGTCGGCGTCCCGGGCTCGAACGACACGCCCGACGCCAGGCATCGGGCAAACACGAGCGCGGCGTACGTCGTGGCCCACCCGGCGGCCTCAGGCACGTCCTCAGCAACGCGGTGAGCCAGCGCCATCTCGAGCCCCAACACAAGAGCACTGCGTTCACTCGCCCCGGGGTCGCCCCACGGCGACCCAGCAAGCGCTCTTCTAAGCTCGCTGACCGTCGTCACCGACGAGAGACGTGGAACCGTGGCGAAAGAGCCGAGTTCGTAGGGATGTGGTGCCTCGTGCGCCTCCAGTCGCGCCAACTCGCCCCGCAGATTGGCAAGCTCAAACGCACCAGCCAGGACCCGGAGCCGCGACGCGCCGAGCGGTGGACTCCAACCGGCGAGCACACGAAGGTTCCACAGGACCGAGCCGGCCACGGCACGCCCGGCACCCGCCAGATCGAGGTCTGGGCGGAGCTGCTTTGCGTACGCGGTGGTGCCGAGCACATCGAGCGCCAGCCGGAGTGATCCGGCTTCAGCCAGCTGGCGGGTCCGCTCCGGGCCGAGGCAATGCTGCACCAGACCGCGGCTCCGCACCTGCGCGGCGACCCATCCGGCGCTCATGATGCAGGTCCCGCAGCGGTGCCAATCGCCAGCACTCTTCGCACGAGCTCATCGACCGCTGCTTGCATGCCGCGCTCGGCATTGTCGCTGATGGCCGTGGCGCGTCGCCGTCCATCGTCGAGGAGATCTCGACGCTGATCGGCGGCTCCAGCCAGTAGGACCGCCGCTGCCTCCGCCCTGGCGTCTGTGGTCACACTGCGCGCCGTGGCGACGATCTCGGATGCTTCCTCGGCTGCACGGGTTCGGCGAGCCTGCCCTTCCGCCTGTGCCAGAGCGACGGTCGCCGCGGTGTCCTCGTTGACATCCCGGAGCGCGGCGAAGACCGGCTCGAGCTCCTTCCGAAGCGCCTCACTCCGGTCTGACGGAACGGCGGCGATGGCCGCCGGGCCAGGCACAGCCATGAGGCGGAATCGGCGCAAGAACTCACTCGGCGTGGGCACGACGTTGCCTCCTCTTGGCCCTCGACGGTGCGATCATACGAGTCGACCCGGGGCGCCGGGGTCGCCACCGTCGGTATCGGCGGCCATAGGCGAGTAGCGGGCACGGTCGACCCTCGTCGTCGCGCCTCACGCGTGTGCCACGAGGTAGTCGGCACACTTCTCAACGGTTGACAGCTGCGGGTAGTCCAGCTCGGGTATCTCGATACCTGTCCGCTCGTGCAGACCGATCATGAAATTCAGGAAGTCCATGGAGTCGAGGTCGAGCGCCTCCGCCATGGACTCCCCCGGCTCGATCTCCCCAAGATCCGCCTCGGGAGCCACATGATGGAGCACGTCACGCATGATGTCGAGGGCATCGTCTCGGGTCATAGTTCCTCCGGTGCTTGTAGGAGACGGTCGATCGCGGAGAGGAAGAGTCCGCCCCGGTGGCCATCACTTACCCGGTGGTCCGCGGCGAGTGTGGCCGTGACGGTGGGCCGAGCGCCGAGCAGCCCATCTTCGGCCCACGGTCGTTCGGCGACCTTGCCGAAGCCGACGAGTGCCACCTGGGGCGGATAGATCACCCCGAAGACCTGATCAACGCCGAGATCCCCGAGGTTCGTGACGGTGATGGTCGGATCACTCATCTCCGAACTCCGCAGCCGACCGACGCGGGCCCTTGTGACGAGATCACGCAGCGCCACCATGAGGTCATTGAGTCCCAATGTGGCCGTGTCGTGGATAGCGGGTGCGATGACCCCTCCGCCGCGTAGTGAGATGGCCACGCCAACCTGCACTGCCGCTCTCGCCTCGAACCTCCCGTCGATCATGAAGCCATTCATCTCGGGGACGGTCGCTACGGCACGAGCCGTCGCCTTCAGTAGCAGCACGGGCATGACGAGACGGTCGGTGATGGAGCGACCGGCGTTCACATGCTCCAGCCACTCCGATGCCGCCCGCATGTCAATGGTCGTCGAGAGGTAGTAGTGAGGTATCTCCCGCTTGGAGCGGGCCATGAGTGCGCCGATAGCCCGTCGCAGTGAGGCTTGTTTCGCCGCGGCATCGCTCGTCGGGCCGGTATTCGCAGGAAGTTCAGCCGCTACGGCCGCGACGGCCGGCTCACTCGGCGCTGCGGCCGGTCGAGACCGGGCGGCACCGACCTTCCGGACATCCGCCTCGGTCACCGCCCCCCCTGGCCCGGTCCCCTGGACGGAGTTGAGGTCGACGCCACGCTCGGCTGCCACCCGGCGGGCCCATGGTGAGGCCCGCACCCGACTGGTCGGAGGCTGTTGCGCGGCGAGAGCCCGCTCGACGTCGTGACGAGTGATCACGCCACCCTCCCCGGTGCCAGTGACTGCCGCGAGGTCGATGCCCGACTCGGCGGCGAGGTGGCGCACGACGGGTGAGCGCACCACAGGAGCAGCGGTCGTCGCCACCTCCCGTCCGGTTGGGGGCGTGGGCTCGGTTGGGAGAATGGATTCGCTCGAGGCGGGCACGGGGCCGCGTGCCTCGGGGGCGCCCGACGCGCCACTCTGGACCCGGGCGAGCACTGTCCCGACCGGGACCTCTTCGCCCACGGGCACCACGATCGCCTCGATCACCCCGGACTCGAAGATCTCCACCTCGATCGTCGACTTCTCCGTCTCGACAACGGCCACGATGTCGCCGCGCTTGACCTCATCGCCAGCCTTGACGAGCCACTCAGTGACGCGACCCACCTCCATGTCGGCGCCGAGCGAGGGCATGTGGAAATCCCCCATCAGCCCCCCAGCCGGTGCACCGCGGCCACGACATCGGCCACCTGGGGCAACGCCGCGTCCTCGAGGTGCTTGGCATAGGGGATGGGGACCTCGGCCGTGCACACGCGAGCGACCGGCGCCTCGAGGTCGTAGAAGCAATCCTCGCCGACCCGGCTCGCCACCTCGGCGGAAAGGCTCCCAGTACGCCAGCCTTCGTCGAGCACGACTACGCGGTGGGTCTTCGTCACCGAAGCAGCCACGGTCGCAGAGTCGAGAGGTCGCAGGCAGCGCAGGTCTACGACTTCTGCCGAAACCCCCGCTGCTGCCAGCTCCTCTGCTGCGCCGAGCGCGACGCGGAGAGTTCCCCCGTAGGCGACGAGGGTGACGTCCCGACCCTCCCGCCGAGCCACCGCGCCCTCTATCGCCACGGCCCCGGCGTCGTCGGGAAGGTCACCCTTGTCGTTGTACAGGCCGGCATGTTCGAAGATGATCACCGGATCTGGGTCATCGAGCGCGGGTTGGAGCATGCCGCGGGCATCTTCGATGGTGGCCGGGGCCAGCACTCGAAGACCCGGGATGTGCGCGTACCAACCCTCGAGGCTGTGCGAATGTTGGGCGGCCACCTGGCGTCCCGCGCCGGTCGCCATGCGAATCACGAGTGGCACGCTGAGCTGGCCGCCGGACATGTAGCGCAGTGTCGCCGCGTTGTTCAGGATCTGGTCGAGGGCGAGCAAACTGAAATTGACCGTCATCACTTCGACGATCGGCCGGAGTCCCCCGAGGGCCGCCCCGATCCCGGCACCGACGAACGCGGACTCCGACAACGGCGTGTCACGGATGCGCTCGGATCCGAACTCCTCGAGCAGGCCCATGGTGACGGCGTAGCACCCGCCGTAGTGGCCGATGTCCTCCCCCATGCAAAAGACTCGCTCGTCGGCAAGCATGGCTTGCCGAATCGCCTCGCGGACAGCCTCGCGATACGTGCACGAACTCATCGCTCGGCCTGCATCGTCGTGACGAAGCGCTCCAAGTCCTCTACGGGCTCGATGGCAGAGGCTGCCGCAAATCCGACGGCGTCGTCGATCTCGCCGGCGATGTCCCGTTCGATCGTCTCGAGCGCAGCGTCATCGAGGTCACCGGACGCCCGAAGCTGGTTCCCGAGGAGCGTGATCGGATCACGGTGCCGCCATGCTTCGATCTCCGTCTTGTCGCGATATCGGTCAGGGTCGTACATGGAGTGGGCACGGAACCGGTAGGTCCGCAGCTCCAAGAAGTGCGGTCCTCCCCCGGCCCGTACGGTCTCGGCGGCCTCTCCCGCAGCCTGTGCCACCGCCACCACGTCCATGCCATCGACCTCCCAGGACGGCATGCGATACGCGGCCGCCTTGAGGGAGAGGTCGGTCTCGGACTCGGTGAGCGAGAGGGAGGTTCCCATCGCATACAGATTGTTCTCGCAGCAGAACAGGACGGGCAGGTGCCAGAGTGCCGCCAGGTTCATCGACTCGTGAAACTCGCCCTCGGCTACCGCGCCGTCCCCGAAGAAGCAGGCGGTGACCTGCTGGCGTCCGGTGAGGTGATCGGCAAGCGCCAGACCGACGGCGAGCGGTAGCCCGCCTGCCACGATGGCGTTGCCACCGTAGAAGCGGGTATCCACGTCGAACAGGTGCATCGAGCCCCCGCGGCCCCGGCTGCAGCCGTCGACCTTGCCTTCGAGCTCGGCCATGATCGAGCGCATGGAGAGGCCGCGGGCGAGGGCATGCCCGTGCTCGCGGTAGGTGGAGACGATTGCGTCCTCCGCTCCGAGGGCCTGCGTGACGCCAACCGCGCAGGCCTCTTCCCCGATGCTCAGATGGAGGAATCCTCGAATCTCCGTGGCGCTGTAGAGCTCGACGCATCGTTCCTCGAAGCGGCGAATTCGGAGCATCTCGGCGAGGAGGTGGCACCTCGCCTCCACGCCGGCATCGCCGGCCGGTCCTGACACACTCACGGAGTGACCTCGAGCGTTGACGTGTCACCTTCGGGCAGGCCCAGGGCGCGTTGTTTGATCACCCTTCGAACGATCTTCCCACTTTGGGTGTGAGGCAGGTGTGCGGCAAACGCAACGTCCCGCGGGGCAATGGCTGCGCCGAGCCTCTTC
>Ga0116224_10001965_pt1 | contig 12362 bp, 14 predicted proteins | sample Sb_taG_9_FD_89699 | JGI IMG/M metagenome (GOLD analysis project Ga0116224, IMG submission 89699) | Peat soil microbial communities from Weissenstadt, Germany - Sb_50d_b_LC metaG | ecosystem: Environmental > Terrestrial > Soil > Wetlands > Peat | place: Germany: Weissenstadt | collected 2010-09-21 | reverse complement strand
TCGGCGCCGCTGTGCTCTATTGCGTGCAGGATCGCCTCGGTGTTGAGGTAGCTCTCGGCCGCCGTCTCGCCGCCGAGGGCGTACGCCTCGTCGGCCATGCGCACGTGCAGGGCGTCGCGGTCGAGGGTGGAATAGACGGCCACCGTCGCGATGCCGAGCTCGCGGCACGTCCGGATCACCCGGACGGCGATTTCGCCGCGGTTTGCGATGAGGACCTTCTGGAGCACGCTGGGCCTTTCCTCCGTGAGGCGGGCCTTCACAATTGCACGCGCCCTATGGTGTCTGCCATGTGGGGCGGGGAATGGCAGATCCGCTGGCTGGACGAGGTGGACTCGACCAATACCTATGTCCGTGACCAGGCACGCCAGGGCGCGGCCGAGGGTCTGGTGGTGGCGGCCGACCACCAGACGGCCGGCCGCGGGCGCCTCGACCGGCGGTGGGAGTCGCCGCCAGGGGCGAACCTGCTGGCCTCGGTCCTCCTCCGGCCCGAGTGCGACGCCACCGATGTGCACCTGTGCACGGGGGCGGTGGCGCTGGCGGCGGCCGATGCCTGCCGGGAGGTTGCCGGGGTCGAGCCCGTGCTCAAGTGGCCCAACGACCTGCTCGTCGGCGGGCTCAAGCTGGCCGGCGTCCTCGCCGAGGCGGAGTTCTCCGGGGGCACCCTGGTCGCCGTGGTGGTGGGGATCGGGATCAACGTGGCCTGGCCGGGGCCGGACGGCGCCGGTGGGACCTGCCTGGACGACGTGGGCGCGGCGGCGCAGCCGCTGGACCGCACGGTCCTCCTCGAACGCTGGCTGGGGGCGCTCAGAGCGCGTCGGGGGCTGCTCGAAGACGCCTCCGGGCGGCGCGCCCTGGCCGACGAGGTGCGCCGGCGCTGCGCCACGCTGGGCCAGGTCGTGCGGGTCACGCTGCCCGGCGAGGAGATCACCGGGTTGGCCGCCGCCATCGACGACGCCGGCCAACTCGTGGTCGAGACGGCAGCGGGACCCCGCCGGGTGACGGCCGGCGACGTGGTGCACCTGCGCCCGGGCTGAGGCAGGGGTGGGGTACGGGCCCCAGGCTAACATCGACCCCCTATGCGCCTTCTCGTGACGGGAGGTGCCGGTTTCATCGGGTCGAATTTCGCCCGTTACTGGGTCGAACAGCACCCCAAGGACCATGTCGTCGTCTACGACGTGCTCACCTACGCCGGCAACCGCCCCAACCTGTCCGACATAGAGGACAGCATCGTCTTCGTCCAGGGGGACATCTGTGACCCGGCCGCCGCCGAGAAGGCGCTGCGGGGCGAGGGGATCGACACCATCGTCCACTTCGCCGCGGAGTCGCACAACTCCCTGGCCGTCCTGAACCCCGGCCTCTTCTTCCGCACCAACGTCATGGGGACCCAGACCATGCTCGAGGCGGCGCGCCAGGTGGGGGTGGCGCGATTCCACCACGTCTCGACCTGCGAGGTCTACGGCGACCTGCCGCTCGACACGGACGAGATGTTCACGGAGGACTCGCCCTACCGGCCCCGCACCCCCTACAACGCCTCCAAGGCAGGGGCCGACCACGCGGTGCGCGCCTACGCCGAGACGTACGAGCTCCCCATCACGATCACCAACTGCGCCAACAATTACGGGCCCTACCAGTTCCCCGAGAAGCTGATCCCGCACTTCTGCGCGCTGGCGCTCGACGACCAGCCGCTCACTCTCTACGCCAGCACCGAGAACCGCCGGGAATGGCTGCACGTGATCGACCACTGCACCGCCATCGACGCCGTCCTCGCCCGAGGCGAGGTCGGTGAGACGTATCACGTGGGCAGCGGCGTCGAAGCCTCCATCATGGAGGTCGCGGACCGGATCCTCGCCGCGCTGGGCAAGCCGGAGTCGCTCAAGACGATCGTGCCCGACCGTCCCGGCCACGACCGCCGTTACATCCTGGACTCCTCCAAGCTGCGGCGCGAGCTGGGCTGGGAGCCCTCCGTCGAGTGGGAGCAGGGGCTGGCGGACACGGTGGACTGGTACGCCACGCATAGAGACTGGTGGGAGCCACTGCGGGCCCGGGCCCCCGTCGCCGAAGGATCCTGGGGAGCCGGAGGCACCTGAGCGGTGCGGATCCTCATCACGGGAGCCGACGGGCAGCTGGGGCGTGATCTGCGCGACGCGCTGGCCGGGCGCGTGCCGGCCGGCGGGCGTCGGTGCGCGCTCCTCGGTCCGGAGGGGCCGCGCCCGGGCGTCGAGCACGAGGTGCTGGCCACCGACGTCGACACCATGCGCGTCGACGACCGGGACGCCATCCTCACCACCTTCAGTGCCTTCCGTCCCGAGCTCGTCCTCCACGGGGGGGCGCTCACCGCGGTCGACCTGTGCGAGACCGAGGTCGACGCCGCCTTCGCCGTGAACGCCACCGGCACGCGCAATGTCGCGGAGGCGGCCGCCCTGGTGGGGGCGCACATGGTCTACGTGTCCACCGACTACGTCTTCGACGGCACGTCGAGCCGTCCGTACTGCGAGTGGGACCCCCCGAGCCCGGCCTCCGTGTACGGCGCCTCCAAGCTGGCGGGGGAGCGGGAGTGCCGCCCCGGGTCGACGATCGTGCGCACGAGCTGGCTGTGCGGTGCCCACGGGGCCAACATGGTGGTGACCGCCCTGCGCCTGGCCGAGGGCGACGGGGAGCTCCGGTTCGTCGACGACCAGCACGGCTCGCCGACGTTCACCGCGGACCTGGCGCCCGCCGTCGTCACCCTGGGCCTCGACCGGCGACCGGGCATCTTCCACGTGACCAACAGAGGCACCACGACCTGGTGGGGCTTCGTGCGGGCGATCCTGGCCGAGGCCGGGGGGGACCCCGAGCGGGTGCAGCCCATCCGCACGGCCGATCTCGATCCGCCCCGGCCCGCCCCCCGCCCGGCCTACTCGGTGCTCGACAACATGGCCCTACGCCTGAGCGGGCTCCCCGCGCTGCCCGACTGGCAGGATGGCCTGGCCAGACTCGTCACCGCCCTCCGATCGCAGCAGAAAGCCGTCGCATGACCTCTCGCACCTCGGCTCGCGACTCCCGTACGACCCCGCACGCCGTGGCGGTGATCGGCGCCGGCTACGTAGGCCTGCCCACCGCTGCCACGCTGGCGCACTTCGGGCACACGGTCGTCCTGGCCGAGCGCGAGCGCATCAGGCTGGCCGCACTGCGCTCGGGGCGCATGCCCATCGTCGAGGTCGGCCTCGACGAGCTCGTGGCGGGCGGCGTGGCGACGGGCAACCTCTCCTTCACCGAGTCGGCCGTCGAGGCCGTGGTCGGCGCGGAGTTCGTCTTCCTCTGCGTGCCGACGCCCCAGAGCGCCGACGGCTCGGCCGACCTGTCCTACGTCGAGGCGGCCGCCAAGGAGATTGCGGCGCACCTGGAACCGGGCACCGTGGTGGTGAACAAGTCGACCGTGCCGGTGGGCTCGGCGACCATGGTCGAGGAGGTGATCGGCCGCCCCGACGTCAGCGTCGTCTCCAACCCCGAGTTCCTGCGCGAGGGCACCGCCGTGCTCGACAGCCTCAACCCCGACCGCATCGTCGTCGGCGCCGACGACCCCCAGGCGGCCGCCAAGGTGGGAGGGTTGTTCGCGGCGACGGGGGCACCACTGATCGTGACCGACGCCACGACCTCGGAGACGATCAAGTACGCCTCCAACGCATTCCTGGCCACCAAGCTGAGCTTCGTGAACGCCCTGGCCGGCCTGTGCGAGGAGGTCGGGGCGGACGCCCGCGACGTCCTGCTCGGGCTCGGCTACGACAAGCGCATCGGCTTCGAGTTCCTGCGCCCCGGCCCGGGGTGGGGCGGCTCCTGCCTCCCCAAGGACACACGTGCCCTGCTCCATATCGCGCGTGAGGCGGGCTACGACTTCTCGCTGCTGGCAGGGGCCATCGCGTCCAACGACGAGCAGCTGACCCGGGTGGTCTCCAAGGTGGAGGCGGCCTGCGGCGGTTCGGTCGACGGGGCGACCCTGGCGGTCTGGGGCCTCACCTTCAAGGCGAACACCGACGACCGGCGCGACTCGCCCAGCCTGCAGATCTCCCACCGCCTCGCCGAGCTGGGCGCCACCGTGCAGGCGTTCGACCCGACCGTCGAGGCCGAGCCGGAGGCCGACCCCGCCGACGACTTGCGCGGCCTGCACCTGCGTGCCGACCCCTACGAGGCGGCGACTGGAGCGCGGGCGCTCGTGGTGCTCACCGAGTGGGACGAGTTCCGCTGGCTCGACTTCTCCCGCGTCCTGTCCGTCATGGAGGAGCCCTCTATCGTCGACGCTCGCAACCTCCTCGACCCCGCCGCCGTGCGGCGCATGGGCTTCCGCTACGCGGGGATCGGGCGTCAGTGAGCCGGGTCGTCGTCGCCGGCGGGGCCGGCTTCCTCGGGTCGCACCTCTGTGACCGACTGGTGGGGCGGGGTGACACCGTGGTCTGCATGGACAACCTCTCCACCGGCTCGAGGGAGAACGTGGCCCACCTGCTGGGCCACGAGCGCTTCAGCCTCATCGTGTCCGACGTCAGCGAGAAGGTGGAGCTCGAGGACGCGTCCGAGGTCGACGCCGTGTGCAACCTCGCCTCGCCGGCGTCACCGCCGGCGTACCTCGCCCGGCCCTTCGACACGCTGGCGGTCGGCAGTGAGGGCACCCGCCGGCTGCTCGAGCTGGCCCGGGCGCACGGCGCCCGGTTCCTCATGGCGAGCACCAGCGAGATCTACGGGGACCCCGAGGTGCACCCCCAGGTCGAGTCGTACCGGGGCAACGTCGACCCAACCGGGCCGCGCAGCGTCTACGACGAGGCCAAGCGGTTTGCCGAGAGCCTGACCATGGCCATGCATCGCACGCACGGGGTGAACGTGGGCATCGCGCGGATCTTCAACACCTACGGCCCGCGGCTCTCGCCGGGTGACGGCCGGGTCGTGTCAAACTTCATCGTGCAGGCGCTGCGGGGTGAGCCCCTGACCGTGTACGGGGACGGCAGCCAGACGCGGAGCCTGTGCTTCGTCGACGACGAGATCACGGGCCTGATGGCCCTGCTCGACTCGTCGCTCACCGGACCGGTCAACATCGGGAACCCCGACGAGCGGTCGATGCTGGACCTGGCGCGCTTCGTCCTGGAGGTCACGGGGTCGACGTCGGGCGTCGTCTTCGAGCCGCTGCCCACCGACGACCCGACACGCCGCTGCCCGGACATCTCGCTGGCCCGGCGGGAGCTGGGGTGGGAGCCGACGACCGGCCTGCGGGAGGGCATTGAACGCACGATCGACTACTTCGCACAGAAGGTGAAAGGCCAATGACCGAGACCGAACTGACCGACCTGCCCCCGCCGCGGACCTACGAGACGCTGACGGTGATCTGCCCGGTGTACAACGAGCGCACGACAGTGGCCGAGGTCATCCGGCGCATGCGGGCGGTCGAGCTGCCCCTGGTGCTCCAGATCATCGTGGTCGACGACGGGAGCAGCGACGGCTCGGACAAGGTGCTGGGCGCCCTGGAGGACTCGACCGTGCGCGTCATCCGCCACGAGGTGAACCAGGGCAAGGGCGCCGCCATCCGCACCGGGTTTGCCGAGGCGCGCGGCGACCTCGTCCTCATTCAGGACGCCGACCTCGAGTACGACCCCAACGACTGGCCGCGCCTGCTCGACCCGATCCTGCGGGGGAAGGCCCGCGTCGTCTACGGCAGCCGCTTCACGGGCGAGCGCAAGAACATGATGCCGCTGCACTGGATGGGCAACCGCCTTCTCTCGCTCGTCACCAACGTGCTGTACAGCTCGACCCTCTCGGACATGGAGACCTGTTACAAGCTGTTCGACGCCCAGGTGCTCGAGGGCCTGACCGTCGTGTCGAACAAGTTCGACTTCGAGCCCGAGATCACCGCCAAGATGCTGCGGCGCGGTCACCGGATTTACGAGGTGCCGATCTCCTACGCGGGCCGCGAGCACGACGAGGGGAAGAAGATCACCTGGCGCGACGGCTTCAGCGCCCTGAAGGCCCTGGTCAAGTTCCGCTTCACCAGGGAGTTCTGAGGGCGCTGGTGCCCGACACGATCGGCGCCGTCGTGGTCGATCACGACGCGGGGCCGCTGCTCGAAAGGTGCGTGGGCTCCCTCCTCGACGACGGTGCAGCACCGGTCGTGGTCGTGGAGAACGGCGCCCCGGGGAGCGCCGGCGCAGCCCTGGCGGAGCTCGTCGCCGCCCGGGGCGCGCCGCCGGTGCACATCGTGCGTCCGGGCTGCAACCTCGGCTTCGGCGCCGGGGTCAACCGCGGCCTGGCCGTCCTGGCGGGCGAGTCGCCGCCCCCGGAGTGGGTCCTCGTCTCCAACCCCGACCTCGTCGTGCACGCAGGCGCGTTGCGGGCGATGCGCGACGTCCTCGAGTCCCACCCGGCCTGGGCCGTGGTCGGGCCGCGCATCTTCACCGAGGCGGGTGAGGTCTACCCCTCGGTGCGCAGCTTCCCCTCCTTCACCGACGCCGCCGGGCACGCCCTGCTGGCGCTGTTCAACCCCGAGAACCCCTTCACCCGGCGCTACAACCCCGGGACCCCCGAGGGCGACGTCGTGACCGCGGCCGGGTGGGTGTCGGGCTCGTGCTTCCTGGCCCGGCGCAGCGCGCTCGAGGAGCTGGGCGGCTTCGACGAGGCGTACTTCATGTACGCGGAGGACATGGACCTGTGTTGGCGCGCCCACGACGCCGGGTGGGGCGTGGGCTTTACGGGCACGGCCGAGGTCACCCACGTCCAGGGCGTGAGCACCGCCCGCCACCCCTACCGCATGATGGTCGCCCACCACCGCTCGGCCCTCCGCTTCACGTTCCGGACCACGAAGGGCTGGCGGCGGGCCGCCCTGCCTCTGGCGGCGGTCGTGCTGGGGGCGCGCATGGCGATGGCCACCGTCCGGCTCGCCCTCACCCGCTAGGGCGGTGACCGGCCGCCGGGGCCTGCTGATCGCCGCCATCGTGGCCATCGCCGCCGTGGTGCTGGCGCTGGCGTTGGCGGCCGCCGTCAGTGGCCCGCGCCACCCGCTGGTGCACGTGGAGCCGCAGGTGACGTTCACGCTGCCGCCGGCCTCGACCGGGTGCGGCGGGGCGACGGTGCTGCGGGGCGGTGGGGCGCAGGTGCCGCTCACCGTGAGCACCGTGGCCGGCCAGGTGGCCGAGTCCCTCGACGTCTGCATCGACGGCCGGGGGCCGTTCCCCTTCGTCCTCGACTCCGGCGCCGGGCAGTCGACCATCGACGCCGCCGCGGCCCGGCGCCTGCACCTCTCGTCGGCCGGGCCGGCCAGCCAGTTCGCCGGCGTCGGCTGCACCGGCACGGCCCAGCCCGTCGCGGTCAGCTCGTGGTCGCTCGACGGGGTCACCCTGGCGCCCCAGCAGCTGACCGCGGCCACGCTGCCGCAGATCGGCGGGAAGGGGGAGCCGGTGGGCCTCATCGGCTCCGATGTCCTCTCCCGCTTCGGCGCGGTGCGCATCGACTTCGCGTCCGGCGCGCTCGTGCTGCCCGGTCCAGAGGGGCCGCCGCTGAGCGGGACCACGTCGTACACGGGTCCGTCGGGCCCGCCGCCGACGGCGCTGACGCAGGGGGAGGGGACCACGGTGCCGCTGACGGTGACGCCCCTCGAGGGTGACGTCTCGCTCAACGTCGCGGTCCGCTTCGACGGTGGCACCAGGCGCAGCTTCGTGGTGGACACCGGGTCGTCGCAGAGCGTCGTGGCCACCTCCGTCGCCCGGGCGTCGTCGCTGGCGGGCACGGACCTGGCGCAGCGCCAGTCGACGGTGTGCTCGGTCATCACCGTCCCGCTCGTCCACAGCGGTCCCTGGTCGGTGCCGGGGCAGGGGCTGCACCCCCAGCTCATCGGCGAGACCGACTTCGGCACCATCAGCCTGGCCGGCATACAGGGCCTACTGGGCTCGGACCAGCTCAAGCGCTTCGGTTGGATCGTGCTCGACTACACGGGGGGCCGGCTGGTGCTCGGCTGAGCCGGGGTGCCCCGCCGGTTTCGGGTCCGGGTGGCGGGGGCGGTGGCCTCTCCCTGAACTCTAAACAGTATTGATTATAGTTCAGGGAGACATCCTCGTGGCGGCGGCCGCCTCCAGCCCGGTCGCCACCGCCTCGGCGATGTCGCCCGACACGAAGGCGGCGTCAGGGTTGTCGTCCGCCGTCCTTGCCTTGTGCGTCGCGCGGTGGACCACGACCTGGCCCCCGCTCATGCCAGCGCGGCACCGAGGGAGTCGAGGAGCTCGCCCGTGCCCTTCTCGCGGACGGCCCGCGTGTCGCCCCCGTCGAGGAAGACGCCCTGCTCGGTGAGGGTCAGCGTGGTGCCGGCACCGTCGGGCGCGAACTCGACCGTCGCGACCGAGACCGAAATGAGGCTGTCCCCGGCCTCCATCGTGTAGCCGTAGACGAGTCGCTCGCCGGGGACGATGTCCTTGTAGGTGGCCTCGTAGGAGTACACGGGACCCCCGGGGGGGCCGCCCCGGTTGGTCTCGGTGCCGCCGACGCGGAAGTCGAGGGCATACTCGCTCGTGCCCGGGGCACCGAACCATCGGGCCTTGGCCTCCCGGCTGGACCAGGCGGCGAAGACCCGTGCGGGCGGGGCGGGGTAGGTACGAGTGACGGTGAAGGTGCCGTGCTCGGCAGATCTCGTGGATGGGGTCATCGTCGTGGTCCTTTCGTTGGCCTCGGTGGCTGCTCCTGCTCGTGCGCCTGATCCCGTGCCACGTCGTCGGCGAGGACCTCGCCCAGCCGATCGAGGCGGCGCTCCCAGGCGGCGCGCTGCCCGGCGAACCAGTCCTCCGCCAGCCCCAGGCCCACCGGCTCGAGCCGGCACGTGCGGATCCGCCCCACCTTCTCGGAGCGGACCAGCCCGCTCGACTCGAGCACGGCGAGGTGCTGCACGACCGCCGAGAGGGTCATGTCGAAGGGCTGCGCCAACTGGCTCACCGTGGCGGGGCCCAGGCTCAACCGCTCGACCATGTCCCGCCGGGTGGGATCGCCCAGGGCCCGGAAGACGTCGTCGACCGGTGGCCGTTGCTTAAGCATTAACTTAAGTATTGCGCCGGCAGCATGCCGTCGTCAAGAGGGGAGCGGAGGCGGTCGCTCAGGCCGGCGCTGGCTCGGGGCCCGACAGCCCGAGCATCTTGGTGACGCCATGGTCACGGCCTGCCGTGTAGCCGCCGTCGACCGGGAGCGCGTGGCCCGTGACGAAGGACGAGTCGTCCGAGAGCAGGAACGCGGCGACCGAGGCGATCTCCTCGGGGCGGCCCATACGGTGGCCCAGTTTGTGCTCGCGGACGATGTCGGCGAGTGCCTCCTCCATGCCGGGGCCGAAGACGGCGTCCGTCATCGGCGTCTCGATGAAGCCCGGGCAGATGGCGTTGACCCTGATGCCGCGTCCGGCGTAGTCGATCGCCATGTTCTTGGTGAGCAGGACGACGCCTCCCTTCGACGCGCTGTAGGCGCTGCCGCCCGCCGTCCCCTCCAGCCCCTCGATGCTGGCCACCGTCACCACCGAACCGCGTTGCCCGTCGTCGCGGACTCGCTGGCGGAGCATCTGGGCCAAGACGTGCTTGGCGGTGAGGAAGGTGCCGGTCAGGTTGACCCCGATCACCCGGGCCCACTCCTCGGCCGGGAGCATGTGGACGGGGCCCCCGCCAGCCACGCCGGCCGCATTGACGAGCCCGTCGACCCCGCCGCCGAAGGTGACTGCGTCCTCTACGAGCTCGGCGACCGAGGCCTCGTCGGTGACGTCGGTATGCCGGAAGGCCCACTCGCCTTGGGGTCCGCCGCCCGGCGCGTCGTCGGGTGGCGCGGCGATGTCGGCCCCCATGACGCGGGCCCCCTCCTCGAGGAGCCGGGCCGCCGTGGCCCGGCCGATCCCCGAGGCGGCCCCGGTCACGATGTAGGTCCGCCCTTGCAGTCCGCGCATGGCACCTCCCGGCTTGGTTGCGCCCGGCCGACCCGGGCTGATAGGAGCAGTGCACTGTTCTAGCCCGGGTCGTCCCCGGGGCCACTGTCTTACGGGGGGAGCCCACGCCATGAAGTTCGCTCTGTTCTACGAAATCCCGGTCCCGCGCCCCTGGGGGCAGGACAGCGAGCTCGTGGCCTATCGCAACACCCTGGAGCAGGCCATCGCCGGCGACCGCTTCGGGTGGCACGCCTTCTGGACGGTCGAGCACCACTTCCTGCAGGAGTACTCGCACTGCTCGAACCCCGAGGTCCTCTACGGGGCCATCGCGGCGCGCACCGAGCGGATCCGCCTCGGCTACGGCGTGCGCCTCATGCCCAAGCCCTACAACCACCCCGTGCGCACGGCGGAGTCGGTGGCGGTGCTCGACCTGCTCTCCGGCGGCCGGGTCGACCTCGGGACCGGCCGGTCGGCCACCCGGGCCGAGCTCGAGGGTTTCGGCGTCGACCCCGCCGAAAGCCGGCGGATGTGGCAGGAGGCCATCGGGCACGTCGTGGGCTGCTGGACCAACGACGAGTACGAGTTCTCCGGCGAGTTCTGGCAGATGCCCCGGCGCCGCGTGCAGCCCAAGCCGTGGCAGAAGCCTCACCCGCCGCTGTGGGGCGCCACCACGAGCGACGAGGGCCACGCCCAGGTAGGCGACCTGGGCCTCGGCCTGTGCTCCTTCGCCGTCGGGCTTCCGCCCTCGGAGGTGAAGCGCAAGATCGACATCTACCGGGCCGCCGTCGCCGGCTGCAGCGCCCCCATCGGCGCCTTCGTCCACAACCAGGCGGCGACCTTCACCATGGCCTTGTGCGCCCCGGACCGCAACGCGGCGATCGCCGAGGCCCGCGAGTCCTTCGAGTGGTACCCCAAGACGGGCGCCCGCCAGATCGCCACGCTGACGGACTGGATGGCCGAGCGCAATGAGGAGCTCGGCTCCTACTCCTACGCGGCGGACATGAAGAAGACCGACGACGACGGCCTGCTCGACCTGCTCAACCTCGAGTACCTGATCGACTCCAACGCCTGCGTGCTGGGGACGCCCGACGAGTGCCTGGAGGCCTGCCGCCAGTACGAGGCGGCCGGGGTCGACCTGCTGCTCTGCCTGGTCAACCCCTACAAGGTCTCCCACGAGTCGGTCATGCAGACGATCGAGCTCATGGGCACCGAGGTCATCCCCGCCTTCGCGGACTGAACCGCGCCCATCGGGGGCGGCCGCATCGGGCACTCTGGCCGCCAGCTCCGAGAGCGCCCGACAGGGCTCAGGGGATCAGCGCCACCTTCCCCACGGCGCGCCGGCCCAGCAGGTCCTCGAGGGCACCCGCCACGTCCTCGAGCGGGTACTCGGCCGGGCGGACCGGGTCGAGCGTCCCCGCCGCCACCATGTCCAGCAGGTCGTCGAGCAGCGCGCGCTGCTCCGCCGGGTGCGTCATGGCCCAGATCCCCCAGTCGATGCCGATGACCGAGCGGTTGCGCAGCAGGACCTGGTTCAGGGGTACGGCGGGGATGTCGCCCGAAGCGAAGCCGATGACCAGGTACCGGCCGCGGTCGCCGAGGGCGCGCAGCGAGGGCTCCGCCAACGGCCCGCCGACGGGATCGACGACCAGGTCGACGCCGGTGCCGCCCGCCCAGGCCCGCGCCGCCTCCTTGAGCGGCTCGGCTTCCGGATCGACCACTGCCTCGGCGCCGGCCGCGAGCGCCGCCTCCCGCTTGTCCGCGCTCGATGCCACCCCGAGGACCCGGCACCCCAGCGCCCGTGCCACGCCGATGGCGGCCAGCCCGACGCCGCCGCCCGCCCCGAGGACGAGCACCGTCTCGCCGGGCGCCGCCTGGGCGCGGTCGCGCAGGGCGAACAGGCTTGTGCTGTAGCTCTGAGTGAACGTGGCCGCCCGGGCGGTGTCCATGCCTTCGGGCAGCGCGATGGCCGAGGCGGCCGGCACTACGACGCGGCTCGCGAAGCCGCCCAGGCCCACCGAGGCCAGCACACGGTCGCCCAGCGCCACCGCAGTGACGTCCGGCCCGACCGCCACGACGTGCCCGGCCACCTCGCTGCCCGGCACGAAGGGGAGCGAGGGCTTCATCTGGTACTGCCCGGCCACGAAGAGGCCGTCGACGAAGTTCACGCCCGCCGCCTCGACGGCGACCGCGACCTCGCCCGGGCCGGGCTCGGGATCGGGCCGTTCCTCCACCCGTAAGACGGACGGCGGGCCGAGCTCGTGGCAGACGGCGGCGCGCACGGGTCGAGACGCTACCGTCGCCGCGTGGAGCGCACCGGGTCCCCGCCGCCGGTCCGGCCCGTGCGGCCCGACGAGCTCGCGCTGCTACCCGGCCTCGAGGCGGCTGCCGACACCATGTTCGAGTCGCTCGGTGTCGGGCCACTGCCCGAACCGGGCTCGGTGGAGGACTACGCCGCCGCCCTGGTCGT
>Ga0116224_10001963_pt1 | contig 12374 bp, 9 predicted proteins | sample Sb_taG_9_FD_89699 | JGI IMG/M metagenome (GOLD analysis project Ga0116224, IMG submission 89699) | Peat soil microbial communities from Weissenstadt, Germany - Sb_50d_b_LC metaG | ecosystem: Environmental > Terrestrial > Soil > Wetlands > Peat | place: Germany: Weissenstadt | collected 2010-09-21 | reverse complement strand
GATCGGTTTTTTGCTCATGGCAGACTCCTCACGAGAAGGTTTCTCGCCATGCTAAGCGCGAGGCACTGACTTCCGAGTGCTTGCGCCCAAGTGACTTCCGAGTGGTTGCACTTACCCCCTGATTCAACGCGGGGTGACAGTCGGTGGGCCCGGTCTCCGGTTCAGCTGGAGGTTCACCCCGCGCGTCGCTTCGGCCCAATTTTCTCCCTGCCGAATCGTTTCATTGCCCCCCCCGAAGTGTGTCTACCAAAGGCGTGAAACGACTGGGTTGTCGGCGGCGCAAGGCGGGGCAGGACAAGGACATCGGGAAACGCGATTCGTTTCACCCCCCCGTGAAACGAAACGGCCCTCGGCACAGCCGGCGATGCGAAGGAATGCCCGCCGCAGAGGGTGGCGACGCCTTTGAAGTTGTCGTTGGCCCCGTTGCTGGAGCGCAGGAAGAGGACGCCGAAGCCGATCAGGACCAGCGTCAGCGTCATGGGACGCTCCGTCAGGGGAAGGCGCTCCGACAAGTGTGTGAATGATGGTGCGTGCGGTGGCAAACGCCAGGCGAGCCTACCGGATGGCCCGCGGGTAGGGCGCGGGCCGACGTCTTCCCGGAATCCCCAGCTTGTCTTGCTTTTCCCACCGGCCGCGGTATGAAGGTAGTCTGCTGACATCCCTTGCCTGGACCGAGGAGGATGACGTCGTGCCGATCCGCCGCTGCCTCGCAGTCGGCCTCTTGATGACCCTGATCGCCGCCGTCACGGCGCAGGAGGCCAAGCCGGTCAAGCTCGAGTGGAAGTTCGAGAAGGACAAGACCTTCTACCAGACCATGACCATCGAAACCGCGCAAACCCTCAAGTTCTCGGGGAAGGAAGTCAGCAAGAAGGACAAACAGACATTCTTTATCAGCTGGACGCCGACGAAGCAGGAGGACAAGAACTGGGTCTTCAAGCTGAAGATCGAGGGCGTGCAGCTGGACCTCGACGTCGCCGGCAACAAGGTCGCCTACGACTCGACCCGGGACGACAACCCGACCGGCGAGCTGTCCGCCTTCTACAAGGGCCTGCTCGGCTCGGAGCTGACCGTGACGCTGGATCCCGAGATGCACGCGACCAACGTGGAGGGCCGCGAGAAGATCGTCGAGGCGCTGGAGAAGGCCGACCCGCAGCTGAAGACGCTGGTCGATCAGCTCCTCACCCGGGACACCCTCAAGCAGTTGGCCGACGCCTCCTTCCCCACCCTGCCGACCAGGGAGGTCAAGAAGGGCGATACCTGGACCCGCCTGACCGGCCTGACGCTCGGCCCGATCGGCACGTTTGAGACCAAGTACACGTACACCAACGACGGGCCGGAAAAGGACGCCAACGTGGAGAAGATTTCGGTCAAGGCCGAGACGACCTACAAGGCGCCGATCGACCGGACGCCGGGCTTTCCCTTCAAGATCAACAGCGCCGACCTGAAGAGCGCGGAGGGGAGCGGCGGCACCGTGCGCTTCCGCAAGGACAAGGGCCGCCCCGAGAAGTCGGAGCTGAAACTGACGCTCAAGGGCAAGTTGAACGTCGATGTCGGCGGCAGCGCTTCGGACGTCGAGGTCGTGAATCTGACGCAGACGACGACGGTCACCACGACGGATGAAAACCCGCTCAAGAAGAAGTAAGGGGGCGGCCGCCACGCCGCTTGCGGCTTCGCAGGGCATGCGAAGCCGCAAGCGGCTAACAGGGTTCCGCCTCGAGCGGGAACTTGATCGGCCGCCGCTCCCGCTGGGAGCGATAGATGGCCGTGAACATCTCGACGACGACCCGCCCTTCCTCGCCGGTCACCATCGGCGGCTGGCCCCCCAGCACCGCCCGCAAGAAGTCCTGGATCTGCAAGGCGTGGTAATGCGTGGTGGCGTTGACCTCGCGGAAGCGGGCGCGGTCCTCGGCCTGGAAGCCGGCCAGCAGGTGTTCCTCGCCGGGGATGGTCCACAGGTCGTTGAGCGGCGGCTCGGCGATCTCGGACACCCCCGCGACGAAGGTCGCACCGCGGTCGGTCTCCACGCCCACCGAAGCCCCGCCGGAGCCGTGGACGTGGACCTTGGTGTAAATGCCCGGCTTCTGCGACAGACTGGTGACGACCGAGCCGAGGCCGCCGTTCTTGAAGCGGATCATCGCCAGGGCGGTGTCCTCGACCTCGATGTACGGGTGGTTCAGGTTGGCCCAGCAGCCGCTGACCTCGTCGATCTCGCCCATGAACCACTGCAACAGGTCGAGCATGTGCGGCGACTGGTTGACCAGGACGCCGCCGCCCTCCGTCGCCCACCGGCCGCGCCAGGGGTCGGACTCGTAATAGGCCCGGTCGCGCCAGCTGAACATGGAGAAGACGCCGAGCACCGGCGTGCCGATCTTGCCGGCGTCGATGGCCGCCTTCATGCGCCGCACCGGCTCGTACAGGCGGCGCTGGCTGACCACGCCCAGGCGGATCCCGGCCCGGCGCGCCGCGGCCAGCATGGCGTCGCAGTCGGCGAGGCTCGCGGCCAGCGGCTTCTCGACCAGGGCATGGGCGCCGGCCTCGGCGGCGCGGAGGACCGCCTCGGCGTGCAACGGGTGCGGCGTGCAGACCATCACCGCCCGGGCGCCGGCGTCGCGGAGCATCGTGCCGACGTCATCGTAGGGCCGTACGCCCCAGCGCTCGGCGAACGCGGCCGCGCGGGCGCGGTCGCGGTCGCAGACGGCGACGAATTCGGACTCGGGCAGGGCGCGCAGGGCGGCGGCGTGGATCTGCCCCACCTTGCCGCAGCCGATGAGGGCGGTACGCACGCTTGGCATCGGGATGCTCACTTTTTCGAGTCGCCGAAGCGCTCTTCCGCCGCCTTCCGGAAGGCCCCCTGGCTCTTGCCGCCTTCCCCCGGGAAGCCCGCGTGCTGCACCAGGAACACCGTGATCAGCCCACGCTTCGTGTCGATCGTCATGTTCGTCGAAAGGGCCCCGCCGTGGCCGAAGCTGCCGTCGCTCACGGACCAACCGAGTCCCCAGTTTTCCTTGACGCCCTTGTCGGTCTGACGGCTCGTCATCTGCTTCACCGCGTCTTCCGAGAGATACCGCTTGCCGTCGAAGGTGCCGCCCCCGAGGACCATCCGGCAGAAGCGCCCGACGTCGGCGGCCGTGGAGAACAGGCCGCCGGCCGGCATCGGCTGGCGCTTGCGGTCGCTCAGCGGATACTTGAGCTGCCCGATCGTGATTTCCTGGAGATCGGTCTTGTCCCGGTTCGGGCTGTACGCCTTGGCCAGCCGCTTCAGCTGGTCCTCGTTGGGCCAGAAGGTCGTATCCTTCATGCCGAGCGGCCCGAACAGCCGGCGGTCCAGGAACTCCTCGTAGGGCATGCCACTGACGACCTCGATGATGCGCCCCGCCGTGTTGATGCCCGCGTTGGAATACTGCCACTTGCTGCCCGGCTCGGACTGCAAGGGCGTCATGGCATAGCTGCGCACCGCGTCACGCAGCGGCAGCAGGTCGAGGGTCGGTTCTTCCATCACCGACTTGAACGGCATCCCGCTGGTGTGGGTGAGAATGTGGCGGACGGTGACGGGATGCTTCGGCTTGCGGAGCAGAAGGTAATCCGGGTTCTGCCCGACGGCCTGCCACAGACCTTTGAACTCCGGCAGGTATTTTTCGACGGGGTCATCGATTTTCACCTTGCCTTCGTCCACAAGCATCATCAGCGCCGTGGCGGTGATCGGCTTCGACTGCGAGGCGATCCAGAAGACCGCGTCGGTCGGCATTGGCTTCTTGGCCGCGACGTCGGCGAACCCAACCGCTTCGAGGCTCAGCACCTTGTCCTTGTCCGCCACGAGCGTGACGGCGCCGGCCAGCTCGTGGCGATCCACGAACGGTTGCAGCACCGGGGCGATGACCTTCGCGCCGCCGGAAGAGGAATCCCCGGCCGACACGGGCAGCGGCGCGACCACGAGCGCGACCAGCAGCACCCCGAGGGACACGCGGGAAACGGGGTGTGTTTTCATGATGAAGTGTTTCCGGGTGGGACGGTGATAACGGGCGATCACTTCGGCCCGCGGCGAGCTTCCGGGGCGGCGGGCAGGCGGACCATGCCGAAGCCGGTTTCCGGGTCGTACCCGGGCGGCCCGAGGTCCTTGGCGGACGTACGCAGCGTGGCGCGGACGCGCTCGGCGGTCCAGTCGGGATTGCGCGACCACACCAGGGCGGCCAGCGCCGCCGCCTGCGGGGCCGCCGCCGACGTGCCGGCAAAGGGTCGCGGCCGCCAGGCGCTGGCGAAGGGGACCGGGGCCACCAGATCGGGCTTCGACTTGAAACTGTCCGAGCCGCAGGCGCTGTACGAGGTGCGCTTGCCCGCGTGATCGACGGCGCCGACGGCGATGACCTCGGCGCCGTCGGCGGGGAAGGCGACGCTGCCGGCCGCCGTCGTCTCGCCCAAGCCCGCTTGCAGGGCGACGACGTGGAACGCCCCCGCCTCGCCGCCGGCCAGCCGGACGCGCACGCGGTACGAGCGGCCGGCCTTCGGCAGGAAGCGGGCGGCGCGGCTGCCGCTGCCGGCCTCGACCGGGGCGGCCGAGTGCGTCACCTCGGCCCCGGTGTCCGCGTCGCAGACGATGACGTCGTAGTTGGCGCCCGCCTTGCAGCACAGCTCGACGGCGACGCGCTCCTTGCCCCACGGGCGGACCACGTTATCGACTACGCCCGTCCGCCATTCGTGAAAGCCGTCGGCGTTGCCGTGGAAGCGCCCCGCCCAGTGCCGCTCCGCGGTGTTGCCGGCGCTGGCGAACAGCAGCACGTCGCCGCGCCGGTCGCCGCCGCCCAGGATGCGGGCCAACTCGCGGTGGACCGGGCCGCCGCCCTCGCCGTCGCTGTGACTCGGCATGATGACCGAACAGGAGATGATCTGCGCCCCCTGCTCGCGCGCCCAGCGGACGGCCTTCAGGAACGTCTCGGCGTCGTCCTCTTCCCAGTTGGCGAAGAGCAGTTCGGCGTCCGGCGCCAGGGTGTGGATCACCTCGCCGCACAGGACGCCGTGCTGGCTGTCCCGCGCCTCGAGGTTGCCGTCTTTGCGGAACGAACGGGTTGTTACCTTCGCCGGCAGCGCCTTGCCGAGCTGGTCCTTGTAGCCGCGGAGGCCGCTGTCGAGGATCGCGACCTTGGCGCCGCGGCCGGAGGCGCCGGCGGCCAGCCAGCGGTCCACCCCCAGCTCGGTCAGGTGCTGAGCCCGCTCGGCGGCGAAGGCCGATTCCGCCGCGGACGGGCGATGCGACGGGATGTTTTCGTCGGCACCCCGGGCCGCGGCGGCAACGAACGCCGAAACGGCGAGAAGGGTGACTAGTGCCGGCCGGGCGCGCACAGGGAGGGTCGGGGGAGGGATAGTCATCGGTGCGGAACAGGGTAACCAGGTAAGTCGGGGTGCGGGTCTGGCGCGTTACAGCGGGTGGGCGTGGGAGTCTTGCTATATTATAGGAACAGCCGCCTTCGCACAAGGTTTCGCGAACGGTCGGCACGGATGCGGAGAAGGCTCATGTCCAGGACCGGTTTGACCGTGATGACGGCACTGGCCCTGATTGCGCTGTCTGCGGGGCTCATGTTTGGCCGTTGGTACGTCCTCGGCGACGAGATCGACGGCACCCCGGGGAGCGGCACCTGGAAGGTGACACTCGACGTCGAGGGCGAGCTACTGGCCGCCAAGAATGCTTCGGTAACAACGGTCCTGCCGCCCGACTTTCGCCGGCAACACCTCATCGGCGAGACGTTCGGCAGCCGGGAGATGTCGCGGGCCATCCGCACGGCCAAGGACGGCGGTGAGCGCAAGGCCGTCTGGCTGCCGCGGCTTGGGGCGAAGCGGCCGCAACCGTTTCGCCTCACCTGCTCGTTCCGCTGCGTGACCGGGATGCACCGGCCGACGCCCGGGATGGTGCAGCGCACGCGCATCCTAGACGCCGCGCCAGCCCCGGAGAGCAGGCGGAAGAAGAAGGCAAAGGAAGAGCGCATGCGCGTCCTGCGGCCGGCGCCCCTGATCGAAAGCGAGCACCCCGAGGTCGGCGCGCTGGCCGACACCCTGGTGCCGGCAGGGAAGGACGCGCGCGCCCGCGTGCGGGCCCTGTACGATTACGTCGCCGGGCTGGAGGGAGGCGAGGCCGCCGGCGCCCTCGACTGCCTGCGCGAGAAGGCCGGCAGCGACGCCGGCAAGGCGCGATTGCTCGTCGCCCTGTGTCGCAACCAGAAGGTCCCCGCCCGCCCGGTGAGCGGCCTGATCCTGGCCGAGGGCACATCGCCACTGCACTACTGGGTCGAGGCGTGGGTCGAGAACTACTGGCTGCCGATGGACCCGAGCGAGCACCATTTCGGCGCCGCCCGCTTCCCCGACAACTACCTCGTCTTGCAGCTGGGCGACGAGCCGGTCCGCGGCGTTGGGGCGCGCCTGCGCGCCACCCACTTCGCCGTCGCCGACCTGCACGACTCGCTCGCCCCGGGGGCGGCGCCCCCGTCGGCGGCGCGGCGCGTCTGGCGCAAGCTGTCGCTGGGCAACCTGCGGCCCGAGGAACAGGCGTGGGTCAAGTTCCTGCTGCTGCTACCGGTCGCCGCCCTCGTCGTCAGCATCTTCCGCACCATCATCGGCATCACCACCTTCGGCACCTTCGGCCCGGCGCTGCTCGGCCTGGTCTGCCGCGACGTGAGCGACTTCCCGTGGGCGCTGGGCATCTTCGTCGGCATCATGCTGACGGGCTGGGTGATCCGCCGGGCGCTCGACCGCTACCATCTGCTCATGGTGCCGCGCATCTCCGTGCTGCTGACCTGCATCGTCATCCTGCTGGTGATGGCCCTGATGCTGCTCGGGCCCGAGGCCGGGGCCACGCGCGGCTACGTCGCCCTGCTGCCGCTCATCATCCTGACGCACATGATCGAGCGCTTCTGGACGGTGGAAACTGAGGACGGCACCGTGGCGTCGTTCCGCACGCTCTTGGGCACCGTCGCGGTGGCCGTCGCCGTCACCCTCGTGGTCAACTTCGACCTGCCGCTCAACGGCGTGATGCACCTGATGGGGCGCGGGCCTGTGGTGATCGCGGACTCGGTGCGGACGACGCTGTTCCGCTACCCCGAGGGACTGGGGCTGTTCCTGGCCGGCCAGCTGCTGATCGGGCGCTACACCGGCTACCGGCTGACCGAGCTGTTCCGCTTCCGCGACCTGTTACTGGAGGAATTCCCTCCGGGGGGAACGCATGAACCTGCTGGCGCGCGTCCGGCGGCTGAGGGCAACGGGCGTGCTGGGGATGAACCGGCGCAACACGGAGTGCATCCTGGACCTGAACCCCAGGGCGCTGTTCCCCCTGGTGGACGGCAAGAAGCGGATGCGCGACCTGTGCCTGACGATCGGCATCCCGACGCCTGATCTGTACGCGGTGGTGGCGGCCCATTCGGCTCTGCGGCACCTGCCCCGGCTGCTGGCCGGGCGCGAGGACTTCGTCATCAAGCCGAACCGTGGCGCCGGCGGCCGCGGCGTCCTGGTGATCGTCGGCCGGGATGGGCCGGCGTTCGTGCGCCACAACGGCCAGCGCCTGAGCGAGGGTGAGGTGACGCAGCACGTTTCGAGTATCATCTCGGGGCTGTTCTCGCTGGGCGGCCGGGCCGACGAGGCGCTGGTGCAGCAGCGCGTGGTGCCCGACGCGGCCTTCGAGCGCATCAGCTTCCAGGGGACGGCCGACGTGCGCGTCATCGTCTACCGCGAGGTGGCGGCGATGGCGATGCTGCGTCTGCCGACGCGCGAGTCGGGCGGCCGGGCCAACCTGCACCAGGGGGCCATCGGCGCCGGCGTGGACCTGGCGACCGGCCTGACGACGCGGGCCGTGCTGCGAAACCGGGCCACCGAGCACCACCCCGATACCGGGGCGAGTGTGGTAGGCTTCGAGGTGCCGTACTGGCCGCAGATCCTCGAAATGTCCCGGCTGGTGAGCCGGGCGACCGGGATGGGTTACGTCGGCGTGGACGTGGTCGTGGACCGGGGCCGCGGGCCGCTGCTGCTGGAGGCCAACGCCCGACCCGGGTTGGCGATCCAGATCGCCAACGGCGTCGGACTGCTGCGGCGACTGGACGAGATCGATCAACAGCTGCGCTCCGTTTAGCGGCCGCTCGCAGAGCGGCGCGGATTCATCGTTTCGCGAATCGATAAATCGAGGACGGCGACGAAACGGGCGAGGGATGTGATTCATGCGCTTCACACCGAGATTGCTGCGTCCCCTGATGGTCCTGGCGATCCTGGCGTGCGGGGTCGCCCCACGGCCCCTGTCCGCCGCCGCCCCGGCGCGTGTGGTCTACCTCGTCGGCGAACTCCCCGACGAAGACCTCCTCACTCTCACGTCCGCCGTCGCCGCCCGTGAGCCGGCGCCCGTCGTCCTCTTCGACACGCCCGGCAGCGGCGACTACCTGAAGGGCTTCCTGGCGGCGTTCCGCCCCGAGCGCGTCGTCCCGGTCGGGACGTTCGCCGACGACACCGCGGAGCGCGAGCGCCGCCTGGGCGTCTCGCTCGCCCCGGCCCTGACGTGGAATGCGGGGTCGCCCGGTCCCCTCCTGGACGCCCTGTTCCCGCAGGCCGAGCGCGTCGTGGTCTGCCCTTCGCGCCCACGCGGTCTGCTGTTGCAAGCCGCCTGCCTCGCCGGGGCGGCGCGGGCGCCGCTGTTCGTCCTGCGTGGGCAGGATCGCGAGGCCGACGAGTTGGCCCGCCGCGTGGCCGACTGGAGGCCGGAGGATGTGTTCGCCGTCGGCGAGGCGGCGCCGCTGTGCCGCAAGCTGAAGTACGCCAAGGTGACGGCGCTGGCCGACGAGGCCGCCGTGTCCGCCGAGTACCTGCGCCGGCAGCTCGAGCGCGGCAAGGTGGAGGCGCTGGTCGTCGCCAATCCCGCCGACGCCAAGACGGGGGTCGCGCTGGCGCGCCTGGCCCCGTGGGTGGCCCTCCAACGGCGGGGAGCGCTGCTGCTGACGAACGCAGCCGGCGACAACACCGCGGCGCTGGTCCGCGCCGCCCTCAAGAACGCCGACCTCCGCCGGGCCGAGAACCTGATCCTCGTCGCCGACCTCAAGGCGATCCCGATGGAACACCGCAAGAACCCCGCGGAAGGCAAGGACGCAGAGATCGAGATGGAGCCGCTGACGCCCGAGGGCGAGGAGGCGTTCACGTTCGCCACCGGCCGGCTGTTCTCCGACGACCCCGGACTCGTCGCCCTGGCCCTGGCGCGGCAGCGCCTGATGGCCGGCGGCCGCGGCCCGCGCAAGGCGGTGGTGGCCAGCGACCCCGGCGGCGGTCTGCCGCTGCTGGAAATGTTCTCCCGGCACACGGCACGGGAACTGCAAAACCGCGGCTACGACACCACGGCGATGTTCGGCGAGGACGTCAAGGCCGACGAATTGCGCCGCGCCTGGCCCGACGCCGACCTCTTCCTCTGGGAGGGGCACTACAAGACGATGGTGGAGGAGTTCAAGGTGCCGACGTGGACCGAGCCGCTACGGCCGTCGCTGGTGTTCCTGCAAAGCTGCCTGGCCCTGAACCCCACCGAGGTCAAGCCGCTGATGCAGAGAGGGGCGGTCGCCGTGGTCGGCTCCTCGACGCGCACCTACTCCGGCACGGGGGGCGCCTTCTCGCTGGCCTTCTTCGACGCCACCCTCTACGAGGATCAGTCGCTGGGCGCCAGTCTGCGCCAGAGCAAGAACTTCATCCTGGCCTATTCCCTGCTGAAGCAAAAGCGCCTGGGCGAGAACGCCAAGTTGACCGGGGCCAACGTGCGCTCGGCGTGGGCCTTCACCCTGTGGGGAGACCCGACGCTGAAGCTGCCGCTGCCGGATCCGCCACGCGACGCCTTGCCCGGGGTCCACCACCAGGTCAAGGGCGACCTGGTCTCCCTGGTGCGACCGGACGAGAAGTACGAGCAGATGAAGACGGAGAAGCATCTGGCGCGGACCTGGCCGAACGCGCGCCTGGCCGGCCTGGTCACCAAGGCGGGGGAGGACGAGGATCGGCACCTGGTGCCGCTGCTGTTCGCCGAGGTGCGTCTGACGCCGCCGGCCGCGGGGAGGGTGCCGAAGTTGAATAGCCGGGTGTCGGCCAACAACTACGTGTTCGTCTGGGACGGCCGGCGCGACTGCGGCTACCTGCTGGTCGTGCCGCCGTCCCGGGCGCACGGCGAGTTGCTGTTCGACGTGCGCTGGGGGGAGTGATCCTCGGGCCGCTTGCGGCTTCGCACACCTTGCGATGCCGTGTGCGGCGGGCGATTTGTGTCTGTCCGGCGAATCGCGTTCTTGACCGACCTGGTGTCTACCCTCGCCGTTGCAAAACCGACGTTGAGCCGGCGCCCTCGCTTTATCGATTCGCGAAACGATGAATCCGCGCCGCCCCGAGGGCGGCCGCTAAACAACCGGAAATCAACTGGCGTGAGTATAATCCGTCCCCGGGATCCCTGAGATCAACGGACCACCTGGACATGCCAGGGGCGACCCTCGATCTTCAGCTCGTGGACCACCTTGCCGCCGCGGTCCACTTCGAGCACCTTCGAGGCTCTGGGCATGGCCACCAACGTATGACCATTCGGCAGACGGGCGGCACACGTACAGTCTCCACCGGGAGGGCTGCCGCACTCCCACACTTTTTCTCCTGTGAGGGTATAGTCAACGACTTGACTGTTCTCCGACCTGCAGGGAACAAGAATAGGCCCGTTGGGTAGCACCGTCAATCGCGACCAGGGCATGAGTACTTTCAGTTCGTTTTGGCCGAAGCTACCCAGCTCCTTACCTTGGGCACTCAAAATCGCAACGTGGCCTGGCGACGGCCCGGCACCGTGCCATGATTTCTCGGTGTCGTCCGCGGTCAAGGCGACGATGCGGCCGTCGCGGAGCTTATGCGCGTCCCAGAGCAAGCCATCCCACTTGACCGACCAGAGCGGATTCCCTTCGGCATCCGCTTCCTGGAGTTGCTTGCGCGTCGCGATCAGGGTATGGCCGTCGGGCAAGCGCTGGCAACTACCCACCAGGGAGGCGCCCGAGCGGCCGGGGCGGGCCAGGTTCATCTCCCGCACGACCTTGCCGCTGCGGTCGCGCTCGCTCACCAGGCCAGCGTGGTTCTCGGCCACCAACAGGCGCCCGCTCGGGAGCAGCTGCACGTCGAGCGGCCCGTGCGGGCCTTCCGTCTCCCAGCGGAGCCTGTAATCCCGGCCGTAATTCGCGAGTCGGCCCTCGTCCAGTTCGGCGACGAGGATCGACCCGCGGTCGTCCTCGCGCCAGCGAACCCGCGACAGGTCCAATCGCCCAGACTCGGCTTTCCACCACGCTTCCCAGGCGGCGCGGCATTCCTTACGCGACGCCGCACTGCCCGTAAGAATGGTCGCAGGGCGCCTGGCGCCCGCGGACTCAGTCAGCAGCGCTTCCGCTTGCCAGGCGAGGGGCAGTCGCGCTTCCCCGAGCAGGGCGATCAAAACAGGGAGGCCGGCGCTGCCTCCGGCCCGCACGAGGGCGCGGGCGGCAAACAAGCGGACGCGGGTATCCTTGTCGCCCAGCAGCCGAACTACCATCTCCTGCGCTTCGGCCGGCAGCGTTCGAGCAAGAACGAAGGCCCCGGCAGCCCGCCGCGCAGGATCCTTGTCGCCGAGCGCGGCCAGGATTTCAGGGCGAGGCTCGCCGTTGCGGTAGGCGGCCGGGGCAAGGGCTTGCAGCAGTTCGTACTCCTCAGGCTCGTCGGCGGCGAAAGGCAAGTTAGGCGTGTCCTGTGGATGAATGAGCGAATCGCGGCCGGTTCGCGTGCCGCGGGGCGTGGTGCTCGCCTTTTCTTAGTGTCCGTCGGAAAAAGGGCGATTTTTCATTTATGCCACTTACCTGATATCTTGTGACATGTCATTGACAATGGCATTGTCAGCCGATGTCACCGTGCAAGCCGTCATCGAAGGGTTTTCTCTCGGTTCACTGCGCACCTGTTGCGCCGAGGTTGCTTCCGCACCGTTGCTCGCTTCAGCCGGCGATTAACTCGCCTGACGCTTGCGTTTGGACTTGGCAGCTTGGCAATCCGCCTTGTTCTGGGCCAGCAGCAGCTTGCCCAGCGTCTGGAGATTGCGACCCAGGATGCCCAGCCCTATGTAACGCTCAAACCCCTGTCGGCTACGATCGCGACAACGCTGCAAACCATTGCCGGACTGCAAGGCACCGATCACCGACTCCACTCCCGGATGGCTCTGACGCGCTTTGCGAAAAGCCACCGTCCCTTCTTTCTGCTGGCGACGCCCCTTCTCCTGCCCTTTCGTGGCAATACAGGGCGTCCCCACTATCTCCCCCAGTTTCTGCTGATTCTCCGGCGTGTGAAAGCCCCGGTCGAACGACGCACTCTTGATTTTACCTTCAAAACGCTCTTGTAACTTC
>Ga0116224_10001961_pt1 | contig 12379 bp, 8 predicted proteins | sample Sb_taG_9_FD_89699 | JGI IMG/M metagenome (GOLD analysis project Ga0116224, IMG submission 89699) | Peat soil microbial communities from Weissenstadt, Germany - Sb_50d_b_LC metaG | ecosystem: Environmental > Terrestrial > Soil > Wetlands > Peat | place: Germany: Weissenstadt | collected 2010-09-21 | reverse complement strand
CTCCTGAACAACCTTCTCTACAACACCGGGCAGCTGGTGATCCCGACCGACCGAGTCGACCCCGAGGCGCTAGCCCGACCAGCGGCGTGGGACATGAAGTTCATCCGGCGTTTCATGTCGGTGTTCGGTCCTGTCAGCTCGATCTTCGACTTCCTCACGTTCTGGGTGATGCTCTCCCTGCTCCACGCCGGCCACACGGAGTTCAGGACCGGTTGGTTCGTTGAGTCGATCGCCACCCAAACACTGGTTGTCTACGTCATCCGGACGCGCCGGATCCCGTTCTTCAAGAGCCGACCCAGCCTCCCGATGCTCTTGGTGCCGACAGGGGCGGCCCTGGTGGGTGCGATCCTGCCGTTTACAGGGCTGGCCCATCTGCTGGGTTTCACCCCTCTGCCGACGACCTTCTTCTTGCTGCTGTTCGGGATGGTCGTCGTCTATCTGATCCTGGTCGAGCTGGCGAAGACCCGCTTCTACCGTGCCCCCCATGCCCGGACTCCACGACCCCCGTCCACCCACGCCGAACGGCTGGAACGGCGCATCCAGCGCCGGGCGTCGCGCTTCATCCGCCACCCGGCTCAAGGGTCGGAGCCAGCGAATCGACCCCAGACAACAGCTTCGCAGACCTAGTATCGCCAACCGAGATCTGGCTGACCGAGTCTCCCAGGACCGTCGCTCATCCATTCCGGGCGTCCGCAAATGCGTTACGGCGTGAAGCCCCTTCTCGCTGCGCGGCCGAGTCTTTCGACCCAACTGTCCGGACGAGCGCCAGCGGCCCGAGGGAGGCCGGGACACGGGCATCGCCATCGGTTTCATGACGGCCGATTCGTCTAGGGCGTTGCCAACGTGTCCCGCCAGTCCCGCTGGGTGTTCCTGGTGCCAAGGAGGAGCACCGACCTCCCGGAGTCACCCATTCGCAACGCTATGCCCACGGATGAAGCGTGTCTACGGGATCCGCCACAAGAACCACCCCCCGATATACGTCTTCGGGCCATCGCTCGTAGTCGGATGGACGACATCAATACGCTGAGGGGAATCCGATCTCGGCCCAGTCTGGCCGAGCCCCCACATCGGTGTCGGTGCGGTTACTCGGGCCGTCGGGTCAACGTTGACTTCGGCATCACAACCCAGGCAGACCACGGCCTCCGTCATAATCATGGCTACGCCAACGGCCGAGACCAAGGGTGCGTCGAAGCAACCGGATGTGGGGATCGAACCCATACTGGTGCGGCACCGTGTCACTCATACAGGACTCGATGTCTCGCGCCCATGACAGGACATGGACAACGCCCGATCCGCCTGAGGTGGGTATTCCCCAGAGGAACGAGGAACAAGCATGGTTCAGGCTGGTCGACACCCATGGGACGACTTCGCTTTCGGCAGCCGCCTCAGTTGGCCCTGCCCTACCGGGTCCCGGGTCTCGCCGCCCCTGTTCTGCTGGATCCCCTCCTACCTGCTCTTCTTCACACGGAGTGATCATTGCCAGAAGGAGAAGGGGAAAGCTGCGCCCATTTGATCGTCACGGTCAAGGACCCGGCCTCGGTTGTCGACAACTCATGCAAACCCATGATTGCCACCCCCGCGCAGCCGAACGACGGCGACTACCGGCCAGCCGAATCCGAGTCGAGTTCCGAACCGGAAGTTGGCCAAGAGGGTCGCGTTCCAGGAGGGGCGTCTCGCTGGCGTCCGGGAGTACGGCTGACTCTCACCCTCGTCGTCCTCCTGCCGATGCTCTCGGCCGGGATCCTCATCCTCGCATCGGCCAAGTCGGCCTGGGGTTACCGTCAGGCGGCGCGAGCGGTGGCGACCGACGCCGCCAAGCTGGAAGTGGTTGCCTCCGCCCGGGCGCACATGAACCGGCTAGAAGTCCCCCTCACGGCTGTCGCCTACGCCCACCAGGTCGGGATCAGTGAGCCGGAGTTGGACACCCTCTTACACCCGACGGTGCCGTTCAGGGACCAGATCTCCCAGCAGGTGGCCGCCATCAACCGGTACCCCACATTCTCCTCTACGTCGGTGCTTCAAGCCGATGTCGCCGCTCTGCCTGCGGTCATCCTGGGCATGGCCCAGGGTTCGGTGGCTTATGGGGATGTTCGCAACTTTCTGAGTGGCATGGCCTCAGAGATCGATCGTGTCTGGTCCCGCGACTACCAGCATCTCCAGGCCGACATCGCGGTATGGCAACCACCTGGCTCGTTTGAGGTCCATACGTCGGCACTGCGCCAGACCTACCAGGCCTTCCAGGCCGGTGGTCATGAGATCGAGGGCGCCATCTACGTCCTCGAAGGCACCGGTCCGTCGGATGCCAAACAGGAACTGATCCAGGCCTCCGGTGTCTTCGACACGGCCACGGCCGAGTTCGCCGGACAACTGAGTCCGATGGCGCACCAGGCATGGCACCGCCTGCAGACCAACTCGGTCGATCGGCACTTCGCGGCCACCGTCCAACAGGCGCTGACCGTCGTCCTCAAAAACCTGCCGCCACCGTTCGTGGGCAATGTGGCGTTCGCCGGTGCGTCCATGGCACCGGGGCTCCATTACCTCGCCGATCTCGACGCGCTCGTGACAGCAGCATCGCAGGACCTCCACAACACCGCGATGGCGCAATCCTCTGCGGCCACTCAGCGCCTCACCGGGGAGACCATCTTCCTCGGTCTCCTGGCTCTCGTCTGTCTCGGCGGGGTCCTCATCGCCGGTCGGACGCTGACCCGACCCCTCAAGCGGCTGGCCGCCGAGGCCCTCCAGGTCCACAGGGGCGAGTTCGACCTCGATCGACTGTCTGGCACCGGTCCGCGCGAGATCGTCACCACCACCGCCGCCTTCAACGACATGGCCGCCACGTTGAGAGCGGTCGAGGCCAAGGCCGTGGCCCTCGCCGCCGAGGACCTTTCCGATCCCGAGCTGCAGGTGCCTTTGCCGGGGAGGACGGGCCAGGCCCTGCAGGCCTCGGTCGACAGGCTCGCCACCAGGATCCGCGAGCGGGAGCTGCAACGGCAGCTTCTGCACGAGGCCGCCACCCACGACGGGCTCACGGGACTGCTCAACCGCGCCGCTGTGCTCGACTATCTCACCCACGACGTCGGCCGACGAAGGGAGTCGGGTGAGACGGTGGCGGTGCTCTTCATCGACCTCGACGGCCTGAAGCCGCTCAACGACGCCTATGGGCACGAGGCGGGCGACGCCGCCATCTTCGCCACTGCGGTGGCACTCATGCAGGCAACTGATACGTGTGATGTCGTGGGCCGCCTCGGGGGAGACGAGTTCCTGGTCGTACTGTGCCACGAGCACAGTTGCGATGGCGATGCAGTGGTGGCGCGGATCCACGAGAGCGTGAGCAACTGCAGAGTTCCGGTGGGGGAGTCCATGGTGCCCCTCCAAGCGAGCTTGGGCGTGGCGCTGGCCCATTGCGACCCCGACACCGACCCGATGCTGCTTGTGCGCCAGGCCGACGAAGCCATGTACGAAGCAAAGAGGGTCGCACGAGCGCACCGGGATCGAAACACCTCTACCGGGGGCTGACGCCTCGAAGCGGTTCTTGTCTCGCTCTCGGTGTCGCTCTGAGGAGCCATTTTCGATCATCCCTGCCTTGTCCTGGCGGCCCGCCCCGGTGTGTGGCCAAGGAGGACCGTCCGGGATCACCTCGGGCCACATCTGCGAGTGGCCTCTGGCCGGCCCGGCGAGCAGAGGCACTCCTTACGATTCGGCTCAGATGCTCCCCCCTGCCCGCGTGCCGGATCGAGCGTGGACGCCATTCAGACTCCTGATCGGCAGGGCGCGGAAGATTAGGGCCTTCGGCCCTAGAGATCGGAAGCCACCTCCGCCACCATCACCACAAGGAGTTCGGATCTCGGCATCCGGGCCAAGGCCATCGAGGACCGAACTCCTCAGCGGTTAGGGGAGGGGGATTTCCGATGTCCATCACCACGCTGCCGGTCAGGAGCAAGACCCACGGTCGGCTGTACGACGCCCTGTGGAAGCGCCAGCTCACCAGCTATCCGAGGACCTCCCTCCGGATGGCGTATCTGGGGATCGTTGTACTCACCACGATTGTCCTCTACTACCTGTACTACGTGGAGGGCACCGTCACGCCGTTGATGCTGCCCTACTACCACATGTCGTTCCTGTACTTCCTCTACCTGTTGGTGGTGTCCAATGCCATCGGCGCCTTCACCGCCTTCATCGGCGGCCTCTCCGACAAGATCGGCCGGGCCAACCTGACGATTCTCGGCACGTTCACGGTCGGCCTCGTCCAGCTCGTCGGAGTGCCCCACATCCACAGTGAGTTCGGCTTCGCGGTCGCCTACTGCGTGATCGGTTTCGTGGAGGGGATCATCCTCGTCTCCACCCCGGCGTTGATCCGGGACTTCTCCCCCCAGATGGGCCGGGCTTCGGCCATGGGCTTCTGGGCACTCGGGCCGACGGTCGGCAGCCTGCTGGCCAGCGTGGTCGCCACCCGAACCCTGGCGCACCTTCACCCGTGGCAGGACCAGTTCATCATCTCCGGCCTCGTGTGCATGGTGGTGGTCGCCATCGCCTTCGTGGGCCTGCGCGAGCTCGCCCCGTCCCTGCGTGACCAGCTCATGGTGTCGGACAACGAGCGGGCTCTGGTCGAGGCCCGGGCACGGGGCATCGACTTGGAGAAGGCCACGTCGCATCCCATGCGCTCCATGTTGCGGTTGGACCTCATCGCCTCCTCCCTCGGGATCTCGCTGTTCCTCCTCATCTACTACGCCTCGGTGAGTGTGCTCACCCTGTACTGGGTGGTGATCTTCAACCGCACCACGGCCGACGCCAACGGCATCAACACCTGGTACTGGGGGATCGACGCCGTCATGCTCGTCCTCATCGGCGTGCTGAGCGACCGGCTCCGGGTGCGCAAGCCCTTCATGCTCGTCGGGGGGGCGGCTGCCATCGTCGTCACGATGGCGATGATCTCCCAGGTGAACCATCCCCACACCGGCTACTACGGCAACGTCATGGTCGCCGTTCTCATGGGGTTGGCCATCGCTTGCGCGTACACGCCGTGGATGGCGAGCTACACCGAGCAGGTCGAGGCGCACAATCCCGCCCTGTCAGCCACCGGGCTGGCGGTGTGGGGGTGGATTCTGAGGATCGTGGTCGCCCTGTCGTTCGTCGTGCTGCCCCGGGTCATCACCACGTCCACCGTTCTGGTGGACAATCAGGCCGCGGCGACGAATCTGCAGACGTTCCAGGCCGCGCAGCCCTATGTTCCCGCAGCCGGCAACCTGCACCCGCGGGCCGCCCCGGCAAGCGTCATCACGGCACTCAAGGCGATGGAACCCCCCGGGCCAGGGCAGGCCCTGGCGGCGCTGCTTCAGGACTACGGGACGACCCACAACGTCATGTCGGCGATGGGTGCGGTGCCCGCCTCGCTCAAGCTCCAGGTCCAAGGCCTGCTCGCCTTCTCGCCCCTTGCCACCGATATCCAGGCCGGACGCCCCGTCTCCGGCGCCCAGATCGCGGCGGTGCACGCCAGCTCGCCCCAGCTGGCTTCGCTGCTGCGTGTCGAGCCGAAGCTGATCCCGGCGCAGAAGGCGTCCCCCGCACAGTGGAAGCGGTGGTGGTGGGTGTGTGCCTTCGGCCAACTCGTCTTCCTCGTGCTCGTGTTCTTCATGCGGGGTCGATGGAGCCCGAGGGCAGCCAAGGCCGACTTCGAGCAGCACGAGCGTCTCGTGACGGCCGAGCTCGAGAAGCTCCGTGGCCACGAGCCTGTCGTGCCGGTGCCGCTCCCTGTGTTGGCGCCCACCGGTACAGAGGACGGCCCCCTATGGGTGCGCTAGGCCGGCGCGCCCGACGAAAGGGCCGTTCGACTCACGTCGACCAATCGCACCGGGCCCCTTCCGGGCACCGTCAGGGTGCCCCGCCGGGTCGACAACCCACGATGTGAGGAGGGGATCGGCATGCGACGACTGGGCGGGTTGGACCCGATGTTCTTCTACCTCGAGACCCCCACCACCCACATGCATTCGGCATACGTCTGCATCTTCGATCCCTCGACCGCACCCGAGGACTACTCGTTCGCCACGGTGCGGGCGCTCCTGGAGCAGCGTCTGCACCTGCTGCCGCCGTTCCGCCGGCGACTGGTCGAGGTCCCACTCGGCCTCGACCACCCGCGCTGGGTGGAGGATCCGGACTTCAACCTGGACAATCACTTGCACCGCGCCATCATTGCGTCCCCGGGTGGGGAGTCTGAGCTGGCCGAGTTCACCGCGACCGTCCTGAGCCAGCCGCTGGATCGAAGCCGACCACCGTGGGAGATGTACGTGATCGAGGGCCTGCAGGGAGGTCTCGTCGCCTCGCTCACCAAGGTCCATCACGCCGCCATCGACGGGGTCTCCGGGGAAGAGCTCATCGTCAATCTGCTCGACCTCGCACCGGAGCCAGTGGCGGTGGACCCTCCGGATCCGCCCTGGGAGCCCGAGGGCCTCCCCTCCGACCTCAAGCTCGTGGGTGACGCTCTCGTGAAGCTCTGCGGGCGCCCAGCGCTGACAACGCGGGCGGCATGGCACACGGCGCGGGCTGGAGCAAGCCTGCTGGGGCATGCTCGCCGGGCCGGGCTCTCGGCGGTGTCGTTACCGATGGGCGCTCCCCGAACCACCCTCGGTGCCCCAGTGGGGCCACAGCGGCGGGTTGCCTTCGCCCAGGTGAGCCTGGACGAAGTGAAGGCGGTCAAACACGCGTTCGGTGTGACCGTGAACGACGTGGTGCTGGCGATGTGCTCTGGGGCGCTGCGCCACCACCTTGCGACGTTGGACGAGCAGCCGAAGGAGTCGATGGTGGCCATCGTTCCGCTTTCGGTGCGGGCCGAGCAGGAGCGCGGGACGTTGGGCAACCGACTGTCCTTCATGTTCGTCTCCTTGGCGAGCGCGTTCGACGACCCGGTGCAGCGGCTGCGAGCCATCGCCCACGCCACTCAAGTGGCCAAGGCGCAAGAGCACGCCGCCCGCCTCGATGTCGTCGGCTCGGCATGGGTCGAGACCGCCGTGCCGGCGTTGGTCGCGCCCGCCGTACGCCTCGCCTCGCGCCTCGGAGTCGTGGACCGAGTGCGGCCGGGCAACTTGATCGTCTCGAACGTCGTCGGTCCACCTGTCCCGCTCTACTTCGCGGGCGCCCGTCTGGTGGCGGCATACCCCATGGGCCCGATCACCGACGGCATCGGCCTCAACATCACCGTGCAGAGCTACCTCGGCTCGCTCTACTTCGGGCTGATGGCGAGCCCGAACACGGTGCCCGGTGTGGGGAACCTCGCCCATGGCCTGACCGACGCCCTTCACGAGCTGGCCAAGGTCGCCGCGGTGAGCCCGGGTTGATCGTCGACCATCGTCAGGGCGATCGGGCGCGATCCGGGTCTTTGCGTCTCTCGCTGACCATCCGCATGCTCGGGGAGGAGCTCGACCTCGGGACAGCCCCGACCGGCGCGGCGCAACACGCGCCACAACCATAGATTGGGTGGGCATGACCGACGATTCAATGCGCCTCGGCGACGCGCAGGGCGAGTGGTACTACTGCTTCAAGCACAAGAAGGTCGAAAGGCGCGATGAGTGCCGCCAGATGGATCGAATGGGCCCGTATCCCACCCGGGATGACGCTGAGAACTGGCGGGAGCGGGTCGTAGCACGGAACGACGCGTGGGAGGACGAGGAGCCGTAGTGAATGAGCGGGCGGTCAGTGATCTATCGGGCACGACCATCTGCCCCTGACCCATTGCTGACGCGAGTCCGCCCGCCCCACCGTTCCCGGTAAGACGGGCGAGCCATCATTCAGTTGTGACCAGCGACCCTGTGGGAGTGCCGAACCGACAGGCGGACACTCAGCGAAGCCTTACGCGCTCCGACGTGGTGTGGACCGAGACACCGTGCCCCGGACAATCGCACCTGTCACCGCTGAGGAACATCCCGGTGCGCTACCACCGGACACCTGCCTGGAGCTGCTCACACTGCAGCGCTGGAGATCAAACAAGTCATAGGCAAGACCTCCTGTCGCTTCGGTCCCCAGTCTCCTGGGGCCCCTCCGCCCGAGTGGTACAACACCAGAATGGCTCTCCGCGGGCCGTCTGCCAAGGGTCGAAAGTCCATCCGAGCGGGTTCGAGCGGGAGCCGGGGTGTCGACCTCTCTTCCCCGGCGCACAGCGAAACAAGAGGACCGAGCGCGATGCCGGTGTTCGTGCGGCCCAGGGGAGGCCTGACCGGCCGGACCATCACTGGGATCGCTCCCGGCCGCCCGACATGGCTCGGCCCCGCCCCCGGCCACGATGCGCGACTCCGACTCTCCGGGATCCCTTGGGGCGATCCTGCGGGGCGTCTACCGAAGCGGCCCGGCGGGCATGGTCAGTGGCCCGGAGGCGGGAAGCCCCAGGGCCGCGGCCAGCTGGGCATAGTCTCCCGACCCCCAAAGCTGCGTGCTCCATCCCCGGACGTGTACGAAGGCTGCCGGGTCGTCGCTGTTTCGTGGTGGGCGGAGGCGTCGCACCGGTGACACTGCGAGGGCTGGTCGCAGGGGGGCGTCGGGTGGCAAGCCGGACCGCTCCCGAGCGATCTCTATCGCCCTGCGTAGCCCGCCGAGCTCGTCGACCAGCCCGCGTTCGGCGGCGTCTGCTCCTGTCCACACCCGGCCCCGTGCCACTTCCTGCACGGCGTCGCGAGTCATGGCGCGTCCGCGAGCAACCTTGTCGACGAAATCGTCGTAGATGAGATCGAGCCACTCGTCGAGCTTGCCCCACTCTTCGTCGCTGAAACCGGTCTGCGACGAGAACATCAGCGCGTGGCGCCCGCGGGCGACACCTTCGACTCTCACCCCGAGCCGCTCGAACAGACCGCTAGTTTGGAGCTTGCCGCCGAGCACGCCGATCGAGCCGGTGAGCGTCGCCGGTTGCGCCACGATGACATCGGCCGCCGCGGCCACGAAGTACCCGCCCGAACCGGCCACGTCGCCCATCGAGACCACGACTGGCTTGCCCGCCTCGCGAGCGTTGCACACCTCGTGCCAGATGATGTCCGAAGCGATGTAAGAGCCGCCTCGGCTATTGACCCGAAACACGATCGCCTTCGTGCGTCCGTCTCGTACCGCGGACCGGAACGCAGCGGCGACCGTATCCGATCCCGCCACCCGTCCGACAGGGCCGCGCTTGGAACGACCAGTGCCGATCATCCCGGCGGCCTCGATGAGCCCCACCGCCGGCCGCCGGGTTTGGCGGGCTCGACGGACGGCGTCCCATCGCCGGCGATATTGGGAGACATAGAGCAGCGTCGGCTTCTGGTCCCACCGGCGATCGACTGCCGCACGAACGGCGTCTCGATACCCGAGGTGATCGATCAGCCCGGCCTCGCGGGCCTCGGCGGCGGGGATCGGGGCGCGGTCGATGAGCTCACGCACCCGGTCTTGGGGCAACCGCCGGCGTTCGGCCACGGCGGAAACGATCTGTTCATACGCGGACGCGGCGAGACGTTCGGTTGCCTCACGATGGGCATCGGTGAACTCGTTGCGCAAGAGACTGTCTGCCGCGTTCTTGTACTCGTGGCGTTGTGCGAACAGCGGCTCGACGTGGACACGGTCGAGGGCGCCGCGCACGAACACGCCGGTTGCCGCCGCGCCCATGAGGCCCACACTGCCCGACGGTTGCAACCACACTTCGCCGAATCCGGTGGCCACCACATAGGCCGTCGTTCCCCGCCCGAGCTCGCCGAACGTCTCGGCCCAGGCGATGGCGTCCTTGCCACTTGCCCGGAATCGCACCACAGCGTCGGACAGCTCCTGGGCCTGTGCCAGGGACATCGAAGGAGTACCCAGCTTGGCCAGTAATCCAACGACGTGGGGATCGTTGGCAGCCGTGGCGAGCCGGTCGACGAGGGTTCGTAGCACGAGGCGTCGTCTGGCCAGCACCCGTTCGATGGGATGGGATCCGACGTCCTCGACGAGTTCTCCGGTTAGGTCGAGGTCGAGCAGGATCGTCACGGTCGGACGCTACCGGTGTGAGGATCAGCTCGTCGAACAGCCGGTGCACAACTCCGCAACTCTGGACGATCCGAGGCGGGCAGGGCCGGCCGGCGCCATGCAACCGCCCGCCAGTCTTCCGTCCAGGACACCGGGCGGGTCGCGTCCGTTGTGAGGCGTTGACGATCCACGGATCCCGGATGGCCTGAGGGGCGCGTCGAGCCGCCTCCGTTTGCGGGTGTCCGTTCGGTTGGGAACGCCGGCATGGTCCGCGAAGGTCGGCGTCCTAAGAACTCAGGGGCTCATGGGGTCCCGGCCCGACTCTCACTCTTGGTCCCCTTCAGGGTCGGGCGCGCCTCGCCGTCGGCCCCGTCAGGTGTCGCCCAGGCATCGTCGAGGAAGTGAGCGATGGCGTCGGTGAGCCTCTTCGGCCGCAGCCGGAGTTCGAGTGGCGAGCGGGCCCGTACGAGTGTGGCGTTGGGCAACTGCGCAGCCAGGTTGACGGCGTCATTGAACGGATGGAGGAGGTCGTTGCTGTGAGCGAGCACCAACGCCGGAACGGCGATCCGGGAACGCTCCTCCTGCGTGGGAGACACAGGGCCGACGAGGATTCCGTGCAGGAGAGCGGCCATGCTGTCGGGTGGAAGCGACGCCGCATGCACGAAGCTGTTCAGGGAGCCGAAGCGTGTCGTGGGCACGCGCCGCAACGCCGCCGATGTCACCCGCAGCAGTGGCTGGGCGTAGTGCACGAGCAAGAGGAGCGGAACGAACAAGAGAGCAGCAGACGGCACGGCCCGTTCCAGGACCGGCATCTCGATGACGAGACCCCGGACCCGGTCTGGCTGCTGCGTAGCAGCGAACAGGCTCACGTTGGCCCCGAGCGACATGCCGCCCACCACGGCGTCATTGGCTCCGAGTTCATCGAGCAGGGCAAAGACCTGAGAGGCGTAGGTGTCCATCCGGTAGGCGGCGGCGTGGTGCGGCTTGTCGCTGCGGCCATGGCCGAGAAGGTCGAGCAGGACGACGCGGTTGCCTCGGGCGGCGAGGGCTTCAGCGATGCCTCGGTTGATCTCCGAGTCGATCAGCAAGCCGTGGAGGTACACGAGCAACCGGTCGCCTTCCCCGTAGCTGTCGTACACCAGACGGTCGCCCCCGTAAATGAACGAACTGCTCTGAAAGGTCACGGACCCCTCCCTCCCGATCTCTCCATCAGGCTGAACCTCACCCGGCCCAGCCCTGGGCCGGGCAACCGGCCCTGTGTCGATCATGCTGGGCCGAGACGTCCCCGGACGCCAGAGCCGAAGGTCACGAGGGGCCTTGCGCGGATGCCGCTGGCCCTGTGCCGGGACGACGTGGAGCCTTGAGCGGCCCTACGTGAGCAGTCTCCGCTATCCCTCCAGGTAGGGCTCGAAGGGGCCTCCTGGTGAGGTATCGCTGGGGGACGTGGTTGCTCGTGAGGCCGCTTCGATGGCGATGGCGAGGTCGGCGACGATCTGCTCCAGGGCGATCACCTCGGCTACGACGTATTCCAAGACGGCTCCGACTTGAGCGGGATCGGCGGGGTCCAGGGCCATGCCGGTTGCTCCTGTCCCTGCCAACCGGTGGCCCACCTCGGATTTCTCGTGAGCTTGGTTCAGTCGCCCCGCTACCACCTGGGTCAGCGCCTTGCCGCCTTCTTGGGTCATGGGACGGAGCCTAGAACTGGCTTCCTGGACCCTGCTCTGTCACGGCACGCATATCCCGTAGGCGATGGGAGCCCTAGAAGCCGCCGTCCCATGCCACGACCGTGGGGAGACGAGCGAGGGGCTCGGGAACCTGGCCGAGATCCAGCTGGCCCAGGCCGACTTTGACCAGCACCTGGGCTGTGTCACGTCGGGCGGCGATTGCCGAGCGGCTCCCGAGCCGGGATCTGGGACGAAAGTCTCTACCTGGGCACGCACCTGAGGATCACGCTGGTTCCTGAGCGGCTCCTCGGGCCGCGATGAGGAAGGTGCCTATGCGGAGTGGCCGCAATCCCCTGGGCTCGGACCTCGCCTGTCGATGGAAGCATCTGGGTCTGCGCGCGGAAGGCGAACACTCCCGACCGCGGGTCCTCGTTGAGGAATCCGAGGTGGCCAAGGCGTACGCGACCTGGCGCCTTCTGGACAACAACGGATGCGAGGCGTCGTGGTGCCGGGGGCCGAGAGCCCTCGGCACCCGCCCGTGCCCGCTGGTGGTATCGGGGCGATGTGAGTTGGTGGAGCGCGCCGACGTGGTGGTCTCGTCGCTCGGACTGGACCGCGACTCGTCCCGGATGGTCGTGGCGGCCCTCATGCGCCTACATCCGGAGACACCGGTGGTCGTACAGGCTTCCCGGCAGATGTTGGCACGGTGGGCGCCCATGTTCGACGCGCATGGGGGGCCCATGCCAATACCCGCAAACAGACGAACG
>Ga0116224_10001957_pt1 | contig 12393 bp, 10 predicted proteins | sample Sb_taG_9_FD_89699 | JGI IMG/M metagenome (GOLD analysis project Ga0116224, IMG submission 89699) | Peat soil microbial communities from Weissenstadt, Germany - Sb_50d_b_LC metaG | ecosystem: Environmental > Terrestrial > Soil > Wetlands > Peat | place: Germany: Weissenstadt | collected 2010-09-21 | reverse complement strand
GCAGTAGCCGTCCGGCTCGCAGGCGCCTTCGCTGCAACGCCTTCGCTTCCCGTTCTGCCTTGTCCATGCCTCGCCTCGCCAACATTGACTATCATGTTGGACCACGCGGCATCAAACAAGTTGCAAAGCATTTATGCAAGTCTCAATAGGGCAACGAGATCCGGCTCTTCAATTTCCTGGCCGTAACACGACGGTTCCAGCCGCGCCACGAGAACCGTATTGGTCAAGCGAACAGCGGACCGAAATATTGGACACCGGCGCTAATATTAGACAAAGAGTCCATGCGCTCTGATGCAACTTCTTGATTTGAAATATTGATGACCTACCTGATGGATAGGTTACGTTTTATTCCGGAGACATAGGTGACTTTTCGGCATTTGCGGGGGATACGCACATGCCGTGGCGGGAGTGTTACAAGATGGACGAGCGGCTGAAGTTCGTGGCCCGATTGCTGGACGGGGAGAAGATGGCGGTGCTGTGCCGGGAGTTCGAGATCTCCCGCAAGACCGGTTACAAGATCTACTCGCGCTTCAAGGACTGTGGGGTTGAGGGGCTGACGGATCGGTCTCGTAGACCCTATCGGCATGCCCGGCAGCTACCCTTTCAGATCGAGAAGGCGATCGTGCAGCTCAAGCAGGAGCACCCCAGCTGGGGTGCTCCTAAAATCCGCGAACGGCTGCGCCGCAAGCACTCGGAGATCCAGTGCCCGGCTATCAGCACCGTGCATGCGATCCTGGATCGCAACGGCCTGGTCAAGCGTCGTCGCCGGCGCGTCTACAAGCCTGAGGGCACGGCGCTCTCGCACCCGTATTTGCCCAACGACCTGTGGTGTGCGGACTATAAGGGCGAGTTCATGCTTGCCGACCGCCGCTACTGCTACCCGCTCACGATCACGGACTTCGCCAGCCGCTATCTGATCGGCTGTGAGGGGCTCTCGAGCACCCTGGGGATGTACGCCTTCACCGTCTTCGAACGCGTTTTCAAGGACTTTGGCTTGCCCAGAGCCATTCGCACCGACAATGGCTCCCCCTTTGCCAGTGCCAACTCGCTCTTCGGACTGACCAAGCTGTCGGTCTGGTGGCTGCGCCTGGGTATCGACATCGAGCGCATCAAGCCTGGCCATCCCCAGCAAAACGGTCGCCATGAGCGCATGCACCTGACGCTCAAGAAAGAGGCCACAAAGCCTGCCGCCAAAAACTTCCTGCAGCAGCAGGCCAGGTTCGATCAGTTCATCAGGGTCTTCAACGAACAGCGCCCTCATCAGGCGCTCAACATGCGATGTCCGGCCGAGATCTACACCCGATCCCCTCGGCCTTACAATGGCTTACCCGAGCTGGAGTATCCCTTCCACGACCGCACCGTCACCGTGACGCGCTGCGGACGCATCTGCCTGGGGCCCCAGAAGATCAATATCAGTCAGGCATTCGCCGGCCAAAAGGTCGGCGTCAAGCAGGTCAGCGAGCAGATTTGGCTGGTCAGCTTTATGCAGTACGATCTAGGATTCTTCGATGACGAGACATGCCGGATCGAGAGCGCCGAAAATCCCTTCGTCGCTAAAGTGTCTCCGGTATAGAACGTTACCTATGTAACCGGAATAGACATTGATTTGAATGGTGGCCAGGGGTGGAATTGAACCACCGACACGCGGATTTTCAGTCCTGATGCAAAAATGACCTAAGCGCTTGAGCCTGCAGGAATTATTTAAGGCGGATTGTGGAATATTCCGCGCACTTACGTGCAGATAAATAGCTGATTTCCATAGATACCGCTTTTCGTTATTCCACACCTCGTCACGGCACTGACGACGAAGATTTTATTTCGGCGAACCGTTACGCCGGAGCTCCAGTTCACCCATCACATCGTCGACGGTCGGATTACCCAGAAAGCGGGTCCGCTCGGTCGTGTAATCACCCTGACCGGGATCGAACTGCTGGAGGAAACGCGCCATACCGACCGGACCAAGTGCTTTCAACAGCGCATCAATTCCGGCACGTCGCAACTCGGCAAGGGTCGCCTTGCCACCGTCGATCGGCTCTGCTGCTGCGTTCATTGTGCAATCACCTCCGCATACCATTGTGCTGGATTTTCGACTTGGACGCCTAGCTTGTTCGCCTCGCGCGAGGCACGAAGCCGTAGGCTGTCATCCGTCGTCAAGAGCACTTCGGCGCCAGCGCTCTCCGCGCAAGCAATATGTAATGCGTCGAATGCCCTGAAACCCAGGGCCTGAAGCACGTTGCCGCGCTCCCGCTCCCGTGATCCCGCCATCACTTTCGTAGTCGCTGCACTTAGTAGTGCCTCAACCTTCCTACGCCTGTCCGTGTCCGGGTTTCGGCTGCTCTCGAGATCGAGCACATCGCTGCCAGTCCACTTCAGCGTACCGGTTCTCGACAACTGTATCAGTCCGAGGACGGCCTCACTTTCCAGTCGCACACGCGCCTGGTGCTGGTCGTCGAACGGCCGGTTCACGCAACATAAATCGAGGTAGATGGTCCGCACGACGACGTATTCTATACCCCATGCAGAGCCGCTCCGGACAGAACGCCCATGCGGGATGAGACCAAGCAAAGACGAGAACATGGAGGCCAGCCGCACAATCAGCTGGCGCACCGTGATGCGTTGCGCGAAGCCATCGCGCGGGAAGAATTTGCGCTCGCGAAGCTTGAAGCCGAGGAGGCTGAGTCGAGGCATCGCCTGACTGCACTTCGAGCAGAGCTGGCCGCGCTCGACATTGAGCGCGAAGTCCGCGTGCGTTTGCCCCTTGCACTCGAGGCGCCGACACCCCAGACACCGGTCGATAAGGTGAGGCTGTTCCGCTCGCTGTTTCGCGGCCGCGAGGACATCTTCCCGACCCGATTTGTGAGTGCGAGGACGGGAAAGAGTGGCTACGCCCCGGCGTGCCGAAACAAATTCGTCCGGGGCGTGTGCGAATTGCCCAAGGTCAAGTGCGGCGACTGTCCGAATCAGGCCTTCATCCCTTTCGACGACGCCGCGGTGGTCGGCCACCTCACGGGCCGACACGTAATGGGTATCTACCCGCTCCTCCCGGATGACACCTGCTGGTTCCTCGCCGTGGACTTCGATAAGAGCGCATGGATCGAGGACGTTGGCGCCTTCGTTGAAACGTGTCGTCGTGTAGGCGTTCCGGCGGCAGTCGAGCGATCTCGCTCCGGCAACGGCGCCCATGTCTGGTTCTTCTTCTCGTCACCAGTGCCGGCAGCTGCCGCGCGTAAGATGGGCTGCTACTTGATCACCGAGACCATGTCGCGGCGGCACGAGCTCAGCATGGAATCCTACGATCGGCTTTTCCCGAGCCAGGACACGATGCCGCGCGGCGGATTTGGTAATCTCATCGCGCTGCCGCTGCAACACGGGCCAAGGGCGCTAGAAAACTCTGTCTTCCTCGACGACCAACTTCGTCCCTACCCCGATGACCAACAGTGGTCTCTTCTCGCCTCGCTGCCGCGCATCGATCTGGCAACCGTGGTTGAGATCGCCCGTGAAGCCACCGATCGGGGATCAGTTGTCGGCGTGCAGAGCGCGACAACCGAAGAAGATGCGACACCTTGGGCACAGCCACCATCGCGGAAACGCAGTCCTCTCGTCGTCACTGAGCCCCTCCCAAAGGTAGTGCGCGCGGTACTCGCGCAGAAGCTCTTTGTCGATAAGGCTGGCCTGCCGTCACCCTTGATCAATCAGATCAAGCGCCTGGCGGCCTTTCAGAATCCCGAGTTCTACAAGAAGCAGAGCATGCGTCTCTCGACCGCGACGACGCCAAGAGTCATCGCATGCGCCGAAGATCTACCTCAATTTGTTGCTCTGCCGCGAGGTTGTCAGAACGAGCTCGAGGCGCTGCTCCGCGACTATGGGGTTTCCGTCAAGGTTGAAGATCAGCGCGTCGGCGGCCAGCGACTTCAGTTACAGTTTCAAGGAACGTTGACAAGCGTGCAGCAGGCGGCAGCAGACACGTTGTGCGCGCACGATATCGGTGTGTTTGTCGCGCCGCCGGGCGTCGGCAAGACCGTCGTCGGCATCCACATCATCGCGGCACGCAGCTGCAGTACGCTGATTCTCGTCCATCGGCAGCCGCTGCTCGACCAGTGGCGGGCGCAATTGTCTCTGTTCTTAGGCTTAGAGCCGAAGCAGATCGGTCAAATCGGTGCGGGCAAAAGGACCGGCAAGGGCCAGCTCGACGTGGCGATGATCCAAAGCCTCGTGCGCATAGGCAGTGTCCAAGATGTCGTTGCCGGATACGGTCAGGTCATCGTCGACGAGTGTCACCATCTGCCCGCTGTTTCATTTGAGCGCGTGCTCGCCGAGGTAAAGGCGCGCTACGTCGTGGGGTTGACTGCCACCCCACAACGGCGCGACGGGCATCATCCGATCACGGCAATGCAGCTTGGGCCGGTCCGCTTTGTTGTGAACCCGAAGAGCCAAGCAGCACAGCGCCCGTTTGCTCATACGCTCGTGGTCCGAGAGACCGGGTTCAAGACTTTGGGCGAAAAGTCAGCGAACATCCAAGCGCTGTACGCCGCGCTCGCGGCCGACACAAGGCGCAACCAGCTCATTCTTGATGACGTGATCGGCATGCTCGAGCAGAGGCGCTCGCCGATTCTGCTCACCGAGCGCAAGGATCATCTCGAGTACTTCGCGGCGCAGCTGTCGAGAGTCGCACGACACGTGGTGGTGCTCCAGGGAGGTATGAGCGCCTCAACGCGGCGCGACGTAAAACGGCAGCTCGCGGCCATTCCCGACGCCGAGGAACGAGTCGTCATCGCCACCGGCCGCTACATTGGCGAAGGCTTTGATGACGCGCGGCTTGATACACTCTTCCTGGCGCTGCCGGTCTCGTGGAAGGGGACATTGATTCAGTACGCGGGCCGGCTCCACCGTCTCCATCAGGCAAAGCAGGAAGTCCGCATCTTCGACTACGTCGACCGTGAGGTTCCAGTGTTGTGGCGTATGTTTCAGAGGCGCTTGCGCGGTTATCGTGGTCTCGGCTATGCGAGACACGAAGCCCCCCTCGGACTTGGAGAGTCCGGCGATGACCTCGTCGTCGAATATGACGAGGGTGTGCTACGCTCGCTCGAGGAGCGCGACGACCTCATATGACCGAAAGGAGGCGCAAGAGGCGACAACCTGCGCGCCTCACCAAGGCGAGGCTTGCGGAGATGATCGAGCAAGCGACCGTCGACGCCTACGGAGACTCCGAGCAGATTACTGGCTGGCTCACAATGATCGAAGAGAACCTGGCGGTACCCTTCGAGACGAAGGTGCTCACCGTCCCAGTCACTGTCGAGCGCGTTGATCTGGATGACGGCGAGCAGATTGTTGCGATCTGTAGGCGCGGGCGAGCGCTGCAGTCGCTTCCGATTATCGATCTGCCGTTGCCGACACCGACGCCGGATGGAGCGGAATGGATAGAGGCGTATCGCCGCTGGCGTGCCGAAAGCAATCTTCCAGGACGCTCGTAATGAGCGAGTACCAGTACTTTGAGTTCCAGGCTATTGACAGGCCGCTGAACAAGAAGGAAATGGCGGAACTGCGCTCCTACTCGACGCGGGCTCGGATAAATCTGACGAGCTTCGTCAATGATTATTCCTGGGGGGACTTCAAGGGAGATGCAGATGTATGGATGAACAAGTACTTCGACGCCTTCCTCTACCTTGCCAACTGGGGTACACACATCTTAAAACTCCGCTTGCCTGAAAAGCTGCTGAACGCGAAGATTGCGCGACTCTACGCGGTTGGCGACCACACCGCGGCACGAGTAAGGAACGGCAACGTGATCATCAGCTTCCATTCCGAGAACGAGGACACTGAAGACTCCATCGAGAGCGAAGGTCTGTTGGCATCGCTCATTTCAGTTCGGTCCGAGCTCGCCCGTGGCGACTTTCGAGCGCTTTATCTCGGATGGCTCCTTTGCGTGCAAAATGGCGAGCTGGATCCTGACAGCATCGCGCCGCCAGTCCCGACCGGTCTCACCAAGCTCAGCGCGTCGCTCACAAGCCTCGTCGAATTTCTTCGCATCGATAGGGACCTCGTCCGCGTCTCGGCCAAACCTGCGGCGAAGAGCCGAACGGTCGCCGACCTCATGCGAAATCTTGAAGTAGGCTCACGAAAGCAGAGACGCGGTGGCGAGTTTGCCGCAGGGTGAGGTGTCGCACGGCCGTGGCACTGCTGGCGGATCTGCGCGATCACGGCGCGAGCGCAGCGAAACATAATTCGCCATCGAATACTCCAAAGTGATGCGCCAACTCTGGACGCCTCGGCGATCGCTCAAGGCATGTGCGGGACGCGAGACCTGGTCAAACGTTAGCGCCGATATCGCATCACCCGAATCAACGGACAGAAATCCGACTGCTCGATACCTGTTTCAGAGACATCCTATTGATTTCAGGGCATGCCTATCCCACAAGCGCGGTGATATTCCACAGAATTGTTTGTATTCATAACAATTAACGCATTGATTTAACTGTGGCCAGGGGTGGAATTGAACCACCGACACGCGGATTTTCAGTCCGCTGCTCTACCAACTGAGCTACCTGGCCGCCGCGGAAAAGGGCGCGTATTAGACCGGGCGCGCGGCGTGACCGTCAACCCTCCGGCGGCATCTGCGCCGCATTCCACTCAGCCCCGCTCGGGTTCGACAAACTCGCCCGGCTTGGCAGATCCGGTGCCGAAGAAGAACTTCTCCATCTCGGTCTCGAGAAACTTGCGCGATTTCGGGTCCACTGGCGTGAGCCGGTACTCATTAATCAGCATGATCTGGTGCGCGCGCCAGCGCTCCCAGCCTTCCCTGGACACATTTTCGAAGATGCGCTGGCCGAGCGGACCGGGATACGGCGGCCGGTCGAGGCCTGGTGCCTCACGCTTGAGCAGGACACATTGAACGCTTCGGCTCATATCAACCTTCCCCGGAGCACGATACGGCCGACAACAGGGCGGCGATCGGCGCCGGCAACCCAATGCGCGCCGGCTCGCGCGCGTTATACCAGAGCGCCCCGCCGCCTTCCATCACCTTGAGCGCGCTCTGGCAGCGTGCACGCAGGGGCGTGATCTCGAGTTCAAAGTGAGTGAACGCATGCCGCAGCCGCGGCAGCGGTTCCGGGTCGAGCCAGGCCGCTTGCAGCGCCGTGGCGCAGAACTGCGCCGCCGCCGCCTCGTGCTCGAACTCCGGCGGTGTCCACAGTCCGCCCCAGACACCCTGTGGCGGACGGCGCTGCAGCAGCACCTGGCCGTCGGGGTCCATCACCAGCAGCATGACGACCTGGCGCGTGCGGCGCGTCCGTCGCACGCGCGGCGAGGGCAACTCGTGCACGCGGCCCGAACGCTGTGCCGCGCAATCTTCACGCAGCGGACAATGCATGCACAGCGGATCGCGGCGCGTGCACAACGTTGCACCAAAATCCATGATGGCCTGGGTATACGCCGCGACGCTGGACTGCGGTGTGCATTGCTCGGCGCGGTACCACAACTCCCGTTCGGTGGCGCTCTCCCCCGGCGCCCCGTCGATCGCGAAATAACGCGCGAGCACGCGCTTGACGTTGCCGTCGAGAATGCTCGCGCGCCGATCGAAGGCCAATGCCACGATCGCCGCCGCCGTGGATCGACCGATGCCCGGCAATTGCGCCAGCGCATCGAGTTCGCCCGGCAGCTCGCCGTCATGCTCACCGACCACGCGCTGCGCGGTACGATGCAGGTTTCGCGCCCGCGAGTAATACCCCAGGCCGGACCACAGATGCAGCACCTCATCGAGCGGCGCGGCCGCAAGCTTCGCTACGTCCGGAAAGCGCTGCATGAAGCGCTCGTAATAGCCGATCACGGTAGCGACCTGCGTCTGCTGCAGCATGATCTCCGACACCCAGACACGATAGGGTGTGCGCTCGCGCTGCCAGGGCAGATCGTGGCGCCCATGGCGTGCGTGCCAGGCGATGAGCGCAGCGGCGATCGGCGCAGGAGCGGGCGGCGTGCAATTCAAATGATCTGCCCGGTGAACACAACGGTGGGCGATGCGGCCGCCTCAAGCCAGCAGCACGGCAATGACCTTCTCCAGCATCGGCTTCAGGCTGCTGCGCCGGACCTTGGGGTCACGCACGACCCGCGAGGCCAGACCTTCCATCAGGCATTGCAGCAGGTCGGCGCGGTCGCGCGCTGCCGCGCTCTTCAGGATCACGCCTCGCGCCCGGGCGATGCGCCGCACCACCTGCGCAAGCCTGTCGCTGACCACGCGATCCCTGTCGCGGACCACGCGCGCAATCTGCGGGTCGCGAGTGCACACGGCTGTGAGATCCAGGAGCAGCCCGGCGTTCATCTTCGGATCATCGCCGCGCTGCCAGCACTCGAACAGGTCGAGCATCGCGGTGCAGACATCTTCGGATGAATTGAGCCGGTCCATGGCACAGCTGCCATCGGTCTCGACATGCCGCTCGATGATTGCCTTGACGATCAAGCCCTTGCTGTCGAAGTAGCGATAGATGAGGCCGGCGCTGATGCCCGCCGTCTGCGCGATGCGCGCCATGCTGGCGGCATGAAAGCCGCTCTCGATGAAGCATTGTTCGGCCGCCTCCAGGATGCGCTCGCGCTGGCGTGCGGCGTGGGTAGCTGCCGGCGGCCTCGCAGCCGCAATTGCCCTGGTCCTGAGATTACTCATTGACCGTGGTCCCGCGGCTGTGCTCCTGCCAACCGCCGCCGAGCGCCTTGTACAAGGTCACGCGATTGTTCTGCTGCGCGAGCCGCGTCGCGATCAACGCCTGCTGCGCGCCGTAGAAACTGCGCTGCGCATCGAGCACAGTCAGATAGCTGTCAGTACCGGCCTTATAGCGCTGCTGCGACAGGTCATAGGCGCGACGCGTCGCATCCACCAGCGCTTCTTGCGCCCGGCGCTCGCGCTCGAGGGTCGGCGTCAGCGCCAGTGCGTCCGCCACTTCGCGAAAGCCGGATTGAATCGCCTTGTCGTATTGCGCCAGCGCGATGTCGCGGTCGGTGCGGGCGATCGCGAGATTGCCGATCAGCTGGCCGCCGTGAAATAACGGCAGCGTGGCCTGTGGCGTGAAGCTCCAGGTACCGGTGCCGGACTTGAACAATGAGGACAACGCAGGGCTCGCAGAGCCGATGGCGCCGGTAAGGCTGATCGTCGGAAAGAACGCCGCCCGCGCCGCGCCGATATCCGCGCTGGCCGCACGCAGCACGTATTCCGACTGCAGCACGTCCGGGCGCCGCAGCAGCACCGTGGACGGCAGACCGGCCGGCAGCGCCTTCAGACCGATGGTGTTGGCGTCGACGTCCTGCGGCAGCAGCGCCGCATCGACCGGCGCGCCGACCAGCAAGCCCAGGGCATCCATGTCCTGCGCGACGTTGCCTTCGTAACGCGCCGCATCGGCGCGCGCCGACTCCACCGTGGTCTGGGCCTGGGCCAGATCCAGGCCCGAGACCGCTCCGATCGCATGGCGCTTCTGGGTCAGCCTGAACGAATCCTCCTGACTCTTCAGCGTCTCCTGCGCCAGTCGCTCGAGCTCGCGATCCGAGGCCAGGGTCAGGTAGGCACTCGCGACCTGCGCGATCAGGCTCAGCTGCGCACTGCGCCGCGCCTGCTCCTGCGCCAGATATTGTTCCAGGGCGGCATGAGTGAGGCTACGCACGCGGCCGAACAGGTCGAGCTCGAAGGACGACACGCCCACACCGGCCTGATAATAGGACTCGGTGATCGAATACGGCAGGCCAGTGACGACCGCCGGCAGTTTCTCCTGGGTGTAGCTGCCGCTGGCGTTGATCGCCGGCAGGAGATTGGCCCGCTGCACGCGATATTGCGCGCGTGCGAGCTCGATATTCAGCACCGCCACGCGCAGATCGCGATTATTGGCCAGGGCCTGCGCGATGAGCTGCTGCAGCCGCGAATCGGCAAAGAAGTCGCGCCAGCCGATATCCCACGCCGCCACACTCGCCGCCGTGCCGGCTTCGCTATCGCTCTGCGCCGGCGCGATTGACGCCGCGGTCGTATCGGCCGGGGCGGCGGTCGTGGCCGGAATCGGCCATTGGTCCGGCACCGGCAACGCCGGGGCGCGATAGCGCGGTTCGAGAGTGCAGGCACTCAGCAGCCACAACGCCGAGGCCGCGAGTGTCCCCCAGCGCATCGTCGAGGTCTGCGCGGCCATGGCGTTACTCCCCGTCATCCGCGGTGCGCGCAGCGGCGCCGGCGGCGGTCGGAGCTGCCACAGGTACGCTGTGAAATACCCGCTGTACGACCACGAAAAACAGTGGGATGAAGAAAATTCCAAGGAAAGTGCCGGCCAGCATGCCGCCAAACACACCGGTACCAATCGCGCGCTGCGCGCCGGCGCCGGCCCCGGTGGCAGCAGCCAACGGCAACACGCCGAGTCCGAAGGCCAGCGACGTCATCAGGATCGGCCGCAGGCGGTCGTGCACCGCGTGCAGCGTCGCGTCGACGACGTTCTTGCCGGCCTCGACGTACTCCTTCGCGAACTCAACGATCAGGATCGCGTTCTTGCTGGCCAGACCAATGGTCGTCAGCATCGCCACCTGGAAATAGATGTCGCGTTCCAGACCGCGGAGAGCCGTGGCCACCACCGCTCCGATCACGCCGAGCGGCACCGCGAGCAGAATGGCGGTGGGTATCGACCAGCTCTCGTACAGCGCGGCCAGACAGAGGAACACGACGATCAGCGACAGCGTGTAGAGGATCGGCGTCTGCGCCCCGGCGGCGCGTTCCTGATAGGACTCCGCGGTCCAGTCAAGTGAGTAGCCGCGCGGCAATTGCGTAACGAGCTTCTCGATCTCTTTCATGGCATCTCCGGAGCTCACGCCCGGCGCGGCTTCGCCATTGATATCCACCGCCGCCGCGCCGTTGTAGCGCTCGAGCCGCGGCGAGCCGTAGGTCCAATGGAAGTTCGCAAAGGACGCGACCGAGACCATGCTGCCGGCACTGTTGCGCACATACCAGCGATGGAAATCATCGGGCACCATGCGAAACGGCGCATCGGCCTGCACGATCACGTGCTTGACCCGGCCACGATCGATGAAGTCGTCGATATAGCGTCCGCCCCAGGCGACCGACAGTGTCTCGTCGACGTCGCTCATCGACAGTCCGAGCGAGGCGGCCTTCTGGGCATCGAGATCGAGCCGGAATTGTGGCGCATCCTCCTGGCCGTTCGGCCGCACATTGGCCAGCAGCTTGTCCTTCGAGGCCATGAACAGCAGCTGGTTGCGCGCCGCAATCAGCGCCGCGTGCCCCTGGCCCTTGTCGTCCTTCAGATAGACATCGAAACCGGCCGAGTTGCCCAGCTCGGTGACCGGCGGTGGCGCGAACGCAAAGGCCTGCGCATCCTTGATCTGTGCCAGGGCGCCATAGGAGCGCCCTTGGATCGCCTGAATGCTCAGCTGCGGCGACGTGCGTCTGCTCCAGTCCTTGAGCAGTATGAAGCCGATGCCGTCGTTCTGACCGGAGCCGTTAAAGCTGAAACCACCCACTGTGAAGATCGAATCGACTGCATCCTTCTCCTGCTTGAGAAAATAGTCTTTCAGCTGGTCGAGAGCCTGCATGGTGCGCGACAATGTCGCCCCGACTGGTGTCTGCACCAGCGTAAAGAGATATCCCTGATCTTCATCCGGCAGATAGGCGGTCGGCAAGCGGATGAACAGCAGACCCATGATCGAGGCCAGCGCCAGATAGATCAGCATATAGCGGGCCGGACGCCCGATGATGCGTGCGACAATGCCCTGATAGCGCCGATTACCATTGTCGAACGCGCGATTGAACCAGCGAAAGAAACCGCGGTTGGAATGATGTTCGCCCTTCTGCACCGGCTTGAGCAGTGTCGCGCACAGCGCCGGGGTCACCACGATCGCCACCGTCACCGACAGGATCATCGCCGACACGATCGTGATCGAGAACTGCCGGTAGATCACCCCGCTGGAACCGGTCAGGAAAGCCATCGGGACGAACACGGCCGACAATACGGTCGCGATACCGATCAACGCGCCGGTGATCTGGTCCATTGAGCGGCGCGTGGCTTCGATCGGCGACAGCCCTTCGTCGGTCATCAGCCGCTCGACATTCTCGACCACGACAATGGCGTCATCGACCAGCAGGCCGATCGCCAGCACCACGGCAAACATGGTGAGCATGTTGATCGAATAGCCGGCGAGCTGGAGCACGGCGAAAGTGCCGAGCAGCACGACCGGCACGGCGACGGTCGGTATCAGCGTCGCGCGAATGTTCTGCAAGAACAGGTACATCACCAGGAATACCAACAGGATCGCTTCGGCCAGCGTCTTGACGACTTCTTCGATCGACTTGCGCACGAACGGCGTCGTGTCATATGGGATGCTGCTCTTCAATCCGCGGGGAAACCCGGGCTCGAGTCGATGGATCAGTGC
>Ga0116224_10001942_pt1 | contig 12462 bp, 14 predicted proteins | sample Sb_taG_9_FD_89699 | JGI IMG/M metagenome (GOLD analysis project Ga0116224, IMG submission 89699) | Peat soil microbial communities from Weissenstadt, Germany - Sb_50d_b_LC metaG | ecosystem: Environmental > Terrestrial > Soil > Wetlands > Peat | place: Germany: Weissenstadt | collected 2010-09-21 | reverse complement strand
TCTTCGATCCCCAGCTGGAGGGGGCGCAAGTAGCGGCGCTGATGTGGACCGCGACCGGGGTCGGAGTGGCAGTGACCAGCTTCCGAGGATGGTTCCGGCCGTCCAACAACGACGTCGTTCGCTGGGCACGCGCCTCATGAGGGGCGGCAGGTGCCCCCCACCGTAAACGTTCCCGCCTCTTGCAACCAGGTGATCTGCCACGTGGAGAAGTCCAGCCAGCCGTCCATCCATCCGAACCAGTCAAACGTGTAGCCGTCATTCGGATGGATGTCGGTCGCCACGCAGTAGTGGTTATCCCGGAAGACATTGTTCTGGCTGGTGAAGATGCCGTTCCCTGCACCGTCCTGATAGGCGCCAGTCGCGCCCTGAGCCATAGTGATCCAATTGTTTTCAACCAGCACATTTTGGACATTGCACGGGCCATACCAGGGTAGGCTTTGCACGCGGGTGCAGCCGGAGCGCGGTGACTCGACCAATGATATACTGTTGTAGTTATTTGCCACGATATTACCAGAGATGATCATTGGCGCTGAAGCGCTTTGCGCACCCGACCGGCGAAGCTGGATGCCGGCATTCCATGCCCAGCCCGGCCGACTGCCCCCGCCCGGCGACGAGGGCCCCCCATTGCCAGTGATCGTGTTGTTGATGATGATAGCGTCGTAGGAGATCTCCTCGTAGATCCCCGGCCCCGAGTTATTGCTGATCGTATTGTCCTCGTACCTGGTGTAGATGTTATCGGTATCGGCCCACAGGCCAGCTCCGCCGTTATCATGCACGTAGTTGGACTTAAAGGTCAGGCTCCTGGTATCAAAGGCCTTGCCGCCACCAGCCTCCCAGCCGGGACTGACCCTCAGATTGTAGTTATTATAAGCAATCACGTTGTTCTCATAGAGGGCGCCATTACCGTGCGCCGAGAACCCTTCCTGGCCGTTGTGGTCGATCAGGTTACCGAGCACTCGGACGTCGTTGCCGGTCGCCACTCCGGCCGCCGCGTTCTTGGTGATGTGGTTGTTCTGGATAATCCAGCCCGGGCCGTTATAGTCCTGGATTGCCCCACGCTGCAGCGGCGTATCGAAGTTCTGGATGACAAATCCCCGGACCGTGACATCCGACGGACCGGGCGAGGCCGAATCGCCATCAATCGCGAAGGGCGCCGAGTTGCCGCCGTCGAGGATAGCCGTCCGGTCGCCGCCGTCCAGCACGTCGCGCGACTTGGGCACGAGAGACGATACCCGGTAGATACCGCGGCCGAAGCAAAAGGTTGTGCCTGGTGGGGCACTATTGATGGCCGCCTGCACATTACTGGCCGGCGTCAAGGCGGTACCGGTACAGGCCCGAGCCGGTCTGACCGGCGCACTGACCTGTGGTCTCGCGGACGACAAGCTTTCACTCGCGCGGTGCTGACCGTTGCCCGGTGCCCGGACGGCACTGACAGCAACCGCCACTAGGGCCGTCGCTATCGCAAGCACAAGCAGTCCCATAGCTTTGGGCGGTTTATGCCAACTAACACGCACCAGCACACTCCGGAAACTTCAGGCCCTTGCTAGGTGATTACGGTCGAGCGCACGGTGCGCTCTTGCTCGCTGAGCGGCACGGTATGCGGTACCTGAGTGGACGCCTGCCGTAGTGGTGACCCGACCGAGCCGGGACCTGGCTCCCCAGCTCGGCGGGTACGCCCTGGCAGAGTCCGGCTAGACACCCACTCCGCCAGATGGCGATAGCACTCTCGCCGGTCGGCGGACGACAGTGGCGCACGCCGGATCGCAGCGACGTATCCCCAGAGGTAATCGGCATACAGCCGGATGGTCGGGTGCCGCAGCCGATCGGCCCGGCGGGGGTCGAGGTTCGCGCACCGTGCACGCACCGTGGGGCGCGCCCGCTCGGCCCGGTCGGGATGATCACGCCGGAAGTACAGCCAATCCGGGACCTGGTAGAACGGCCCGTGCAGGGCGAATTCAGCCGTGATCGTCCGGTCCGCGTGATGATAACTATCATGCAGTGACGTACGGCGGAGGACCTCAGCCCTGATTACTCCATAGCTGTCGTCACCCGCTTTCCCGTAAAGCATGCTCCGAAAGCGGTCTGGCGCCCGCGATGAGGCCGTGGCCAGCGGGTACTCGATCGCCTCCGTCACCCGGCCTGAGCTGTCGATCAGCGCGGTCCACGTGTGAGCGAGCACGACACGCGTGTTCTCGTCAAGCGCGTCGACACAGCATTTCAGGAGGTCACGGCCGTAGAGGTCGTCGGCGGAAGCCCACTTGAACAGTTCACCCCTGGCCTGCCCGACGACGAAGTTGTGGTTAGGGGCGGCACCGATGTTGCGCGGCTGGCGGATGTAGCGGATCCGGGGGTCCTGCTTCAGGTAGCGGCGGCAGATTTCGGCGGTGCCATCGGTCGAGGCATTGTCCGAAATAATCAGCTCGAAATCCTCGTAGCTCTGGTCGAGCAGTGCATCGAGCGATTCTGCGAGATATTTCTCGCCGTTGTAGACAGGGAGTCCGATGCTTAGCCGGGGTGCGGCTCTCATCTTCTTGATCTCCTAACTCCATGCACCGATTACCACAAACAAGGTAGCTTGACGCGACACTAGGTACTCGGCAGCTTGCGCTGCATCCGGAGCCCGACATTCGCGGCGTAGGAAGCACCAAGCAAGAGCGGGCGGACACCAAGGATCCGGGATTTGCGCGCGTATGCGAGCTTCCTCTCCTTGGTCGGGGTCCCCGAACTGATAGAATGGTCTCGTACGCGATAGCGGATCAGGAAGTCATCCAGGATTCCGCAGCGGCCTTCGGACTCAAGGCGTTCCCAGAGCAGAACGTCCTCCCCCCACACGTGCTCGAAGGGCCGTTCACGAAACGTGGCGGTTCTCCCTAGCCAACTGCTGGTCATGGGGAGGTTCTTTGCAAATCCAAAGAAGAACGGCGTGCCATCCTCCCGGATCAAGATGTGTTTCGAGCCAACCACGTCCCATCCGCAGGTCGCGAGTGAATCGATCTGCCTCTTTAGCTTGGGCGGCTTCCACAAATCGTCGCTATCCAGAAATGCCACCAGATCGGTTTGCACAGCGGATATCGCCTGGTTCCGAATGTCGCCAGGGCTCCCTGGTCCTGCGGGGGATGGTGACGCCAACGGGAACCTCATTAGTTCGATCCCTGGCTGGACTGTCGACAGAATTTCACTAACCCAATCATTTTCGCTCGAAATGCACAGGATTACCTTCGTGGCAGCTGTCTGTCCTTGCACCGAGCGAAGCGCCTCGGCCAGGAATGGCCGTTCGGCATCAGTCATGCAGGTAACGACCGTCGTCACGCTCGCCATTACAACCCCTCAGTCGGGCCGCTTAAGATCCCAGGATCCTGTTCATATGAGCGCAGACCAACCAGCGGTGATACCGTAAACTCAGCTCGATGCTGTTAAATGCGAAGAGTAACTGTTGGTTACTGTGCGTGAGATCCGACCACCCGGGCCGGGATTCTGCAGGGCTAGACCGGGTGCGCCCGCGCCGCGGAACACCTGTCCATACGAGCCTCAGGCCGACGGTGTTGATACGGCATCGGTGACGTGCTCCCGGGTGGTGCTGAGCCGTGGACTCTCGCCGACCAGGATCGGCCCGGGCTACCCGGTATCACGCACGCCTGTTAGACGCTCATCTTGTGAACAGGGTACTGAGGCTGTACTCCCCGGGGAGCCATGGCAGGTGACACAGTGGACGACAGTCCGCGAGATTCGCTCGTAACGCAAGCGATCCTGCCCTTGCCCGCTCGGTTCTCCGGCGGAGGAAGTATCCATTAACGAAAAGGATAAGTCGATGCATGCTGGGTGTGTGTGCGAAAATGAGGGACTACGTGCGGCGCTTCGCGAAGATCTTGATCGGTACATCTTCGGCGGCAAGTTCGGGCGGCTCACGTCACTCAGCGTCGTACTGCAGTCACAAGGGCTATGGGCGACTGCGGCGTATCGATTGAAGCATTATGTCCGGCACCGTCTCCACTCACGATTGCTCGGAGTATTGCTACTCGCCGTCCAGCGCATCGTCGTAGCGCTCACCGGCATCGACATCGATCCTCACGCACACATCGGCCCTGGCCTGCTTATCCCACATGGCGGATATATCGTCATTGGCTCGGTCCAGATCGGCAGGAACTGCAATATCCACCAGGGGGTCACCTTGGGCGAGAGGGTGAGTACCCTTGAGCACCGTACTTCCAAGCCTCCCCTTCCTACTCTCGGGGATCGTGTGTGGGTAGGTCCGGGGGCAGTAGTCGCTGGTGACGTCGCCATAGGTGATGACGCTTCTGTGGGAGCCAACAGCCTGGTGGTTCGGGACGTTCCCCCACGGGGGGTGGTCCTCGGGGTGCCTGCTCGCTTGGTATCAAGGCGTGGCAGCTTCACCCAGGTCAGGTACCGGGAAATGGACAACGACGACGAGCGTAAGGCTTCGCTGGCAGCGGACTCGGAAGCTGGCGCCCTGCCGGCGCAATAGCCACGGCCTACGTTCTGGACCACCGCCATGCCGGACATCCCTCCGAGAGGTATCACGACAGGGCCGTTGGAGATCCTGTGGTTACGGGTGGCTGTGCTGCCCCTGTCCCGCGCTGTGAGCCCTGAGGGGCGGGCGATGTGAACTGAGAATTGGAGAAGGTGTGGACACGCAGATCCAGACAGAGCTGACCGAGTTCATCGTGACGAATTACCTCTTCGGGGATGTTTCGATGACCCCGCGGGATCAAGATGGCTTGGTTGAGGAGGGCATCATTGATTCCACCGGAATTCTGGAACTCATAGAATTCCTTGAATCTCATTTCGGGATCGAGGTGTCCGAAGCCGAGACGATGCCCGAGAATCTGGGCAGCATCTCCAGCCTCACTGAATTCGTGATGAGCAAGCGGCCGGTTCGCGAGCCGACTCATTAGGTTCGAGAGGGGGTCTGGATGGCCGTAGGATTCTGCCCGAACACCAGCGACTACCTGTTGGCGAATGCCGTGCCGGACGACGTGGCGCTCGTGGAGGCCGGTGAACGGTACACCTATAGGCAACTTCGATCAGCGGCGGGAAGGCTAGCTGCCGAGCTGGCGGCGCTTGATCTCCCGCCAGGTTCACGAATTGGACTGCTTGGTTCCAACTCGTTCTTCTGGGTAGCCGCCTACTTGGCCGTGATGAAGCTCAACCATGTCGCCGTACCGCTCTCAGACAAGCTCACCCTGGACGATGTGCGCCGCAATGCGAGCATCGTCGGGTGCACGACCGTGTTCGCGGACCGGCGCGTCGTGCGCAGGTGCTCCGCGGCCTTCGACGACGGCCGCGCGATAATCACCGACGAGGCCCTGCGGTCGAGCAGGGAGCCCTACTGGCCCCGGACTGTCCGGACCGACCCAAGCGCGGACGCTGTCCTTATGTTCACCTCCGGGACGACGTCGCGACCCAAGGCCGTGCGGGTGACGCACGGTAACATCCAGGCGAACACCAATTCCATCATCACGTTCCTCGAGCTGCGCAGTAACGACCGGGTTCTGGTCATCCTCCCGTTCTTCTACTGCTACGGCGCCTCGCTTCTGCACACGCACTTGCGGCGGGGCGGGCGCGTCGTCCTCTGCAACTCATTCGCCTTCCCGGAGACGGCCCTTGACATGCTCGAGCGGGAAGAGTGCACCGTTCTCGCAGGCGTGCCCTCGTCGTTCCAGTTGCTGCTGCGGGCCAGTACGTTCGCGCAGCGGACCTTGCCGTCGCTGAGACTCATCCAGCAAGCTGGCGGAAAGCTACCGCCAGTGCTCGTAAAGGAGCTGCTGGCGGCCAAGCCCGCGGCGAAGTTGTTCGTCATGTACGGGCAGACGGAGGCCACCGCACGACTGTCATACCTACCGCCTGACAAGCTTCTGGAGAGGCCCGGCTCCATCGGCAACGGCATCCCCGGCGTTGAACTGCGGGTGCTGAACGAGAACGGTGAGCCGGTTCCGCCGGGCCAGCGGGGCGAAATCTACGCGACTGGCGCGAACGTATCCCCCGGCTACTACGCGGATCCCGAGGGCTCCGTAGCCAAGTTCACGCCGTCGGGGTTGCGCACCGGAGACCTGGCCGTCGTGGACGATGACGGATACATCTTCATCGTCGACCGCCGAGACGACTTCATCAAGTCATGGGGCTACCGCATCTCCAGCCAGGAGGTGGAGGCGGCTGCGCTTCGGATGGAGCAGCTCATCTCGGCGGCCGCAATCGGAGTCCCGGACGACGAAGCGGGAGAGGCCGTCACGCTCTTCGTCACGGCCCGGCCCGGTGCAGGAGTCACGCCCGACGCCGTACTGGCCGCTTGCCGCCAGCAAATGCCGAAGTACATGGTGCCGCGCTCGGTGCTGATCCTTGACGCATTGCCCCTCAACGCAAACGGGAAGATCGCCAAGCCGCAGTTGCGCGAGATGGCTGCGGCGCGACCGGTGGCCTGGTGATGCAAGCGTGATAATTGACGGTCTGTAGGCCGCAGTGCCCCGGGAGACGACCAAGGAGAGGTCCATGAAGAGCCAGCGTGATGAAGCTGTGGCATCCGCCATCACACCGGACGACCTGGCCAGGGTGTCGCGTACAAAGGTCTTCTTCGGTCACCGGTCCGTCGGGATGAATGTGCTGGAAGGCATCCCGGGCATCTATACGGCGCATGGTATGCGGTCACCGACGATCGAGCAGGAGAGTACGGGGCCGGGCCAGGACGGCGGGTTCGTTGCCCACGCGTTCATCGTTCAGAGCGGGAGGCCCTTGCTGAAGATCCAGGACTTCGACGCGAAGATGCGCTCAGGCACTGGCCAGCAGGTCGACGTGGCGATGATGAAGTTCTGCTACAACGACATCACGGCCCGAACGGACGTCGAGGCGCTGTTCGCCTCCTACGGCAAGACCATGGCGGCCCTGCAGCGGGACTTCCCGAAGGTTGCGTTCACCCATGTGACCGTCCCCCTGACGACCGGTCAAGGGCTGCTGTCGAAGCTGAAGAACCGGCTCACCGGGAGCAGCGGCGACAGCGCTGCAAACAACGCCCGCGAACGGCTGAGCGCTTTGATCCGGCACGAGTACGCGGACGAGCACCTCTTCGACCTAGCAGCGATCGAGTCCACCGCACCTGACGGTAGCCGCGCCATCGACACGCATCAGGGGCAGCGGTCTTACCGCCTGTACGACGGCTACGCTTCGGACTCCGGGCACCTCAACGGTGAGGGCGCCCGAGTCGCAGCCACCGCGTGGCTGAAGGCGATCGCTCAGGCATCCCTGAAGTAGCTATCCGTGTCTACCGGAGTAGGGACGGACATCGTCGCGGTCGGCCGGATCGCGGCGATGGTGCGAGACCGGGGAACGGCCTTCCTGGAACGCTGGTTCACTGCGCGTGAGATCGACTACTGCTCCAGCAAGGCGGTACCCAGTCGTCACTTCGCGGCGCGGTTCGCCGCGAAGGAAGCCGTCGTCAAGGCGCTGCCGGTGAGATGGGATGGCCCACTCCCCTGGCGATCCATCGAGATCGCCAACGATCCGCGCGGCGCTCCCTCAGTCATCCTGTCCGGTGCCATTCTGGACGCTGCGACCAGGGCAGGGGTCGGCGAGATCAGCGTGTCTCTATCGCACTGCTATGAATACGCCACCGCGATCGCCCTTATAGCCATCGCAGGCGACCAGGCGATAACGGCGAAACCGTCATCACGTGCGGAAGGCATGGCCCATGAACCGTGACATCGTCGAGCAGGTCCTCCGTGACTACGAGGCTTCCCGCTGCCCGGATGCCGACCCGGAACTGGAGGCGGTGCGCGCCGCGATCCTGATCGAGGACGTCTTCGACGTCGTGCTTTCAGACGCCGAGATTGACCCAGTCGTGTTCGCCGACACGTCCGCCGTGGAAGCATTGATCGCCCGCCGTCGGGGTGCCGTCTGATGTGCGGCGTCTGCGGGATCGTCAGCTACGGAAGCCCGCCGGACCTGATCCTGCTGCGCCGCATGATGGGCCGACTCGGGCACCGCGGACCGGACGGCAATGGATATTACCGTGACCGGCATGCCGCGCTCGGTCACACCCGGCTCGCCATTATCGACACCTCCGGCGGTGCCCAGCCCCTCTGCAACGAGGACGGCAGCGTGTGGGTGACGTTCAACGGGGAGATCTTCAACTATGTCGAGCTCGGCGCGGAACTGCGGGGTCTCGGTCACACCTTCCGGACGGCGAGCGACACCGAGGTAATCGTGCACGCCTGGGAGGAGTGGGGCCAGGAGTGCTTCGCCCGCTTCAACGGCCAGTGGGCCATCGCCCTGTGGGACCGGCGTGCGGAAAGGCTGGTACTCTGCCGCGACCGCCTCGGGGTCCGTCCGCTGTTCTTCATCCGGCTGCCCACAGGTCTGCTGTTCGCGTCCGAGGTGAAGTCCATCTTCGCCGACCCCTCGGTGGAGCGCGCCTTCGACCCTGCCGGCCTCGACCAGACCTTCACCTACTGGTCGCCGGTCGCCCCCCGCACAGTGTTCCGCGGCATCCAGCAGCTCGAGCCGGGGCACTACGCGGTCCTCGACCGGGACGGGTTCCGGAAGGCGTCCTACTGGCGCATCACGTTCCCCGAGCGGGGCCGGGAGCCCGGGCAGGACGCCCGGGAGAACGCGGAGGCCCTTCGGGAGCGGATCATCGAGGCGGCCCGCCTGCGGTTCGTACGCAGCGACGTCCCGGTTGGGGCGTACCTGTCGGGTGGTCTCGACTCGTCCGTCACAGCCGCCGTGATCTCACGCTACACGGACGCCCCCCTGCACACGTTCTCTCTGCGCTTCTCCGACAGTGAGTTCGATGAAGGGCGGTACCAGAAGAAGATGTCCGCGATGCTCGGTACACAGCATCAGGACATCGTGGTGAGCGCGTCCGACATCGCGGCGGTTTTCCCAGAGGTCATCTGGCACGCCGAGACTCCCATCCTCCGCGCCGCACCCGCGCCGCTGTTCCTGCTCTCGAAGCTGGTGCGGGAGAACGGCTTCAAGGTCGTGGTGACGGGCGAGGGAGCCGATGAGGTCCTCGCCGGATATGACCTCTTCCGCGAGGCACAGGTACGTCTGTTCTGGTCGCGAGACCCGGAATCGGCGAAGCGCACCCGGGCAGCGGAGCTGCTCTACCCGTGGATGGTCCGGTCCCCGGGCCGGATTCCGGCCTTCGCCCGCAGCTTCTTCGCCCGCCACCTGGACCCGGGCGATCCAGCTCTCTCGCACCGGCCAAGGTGGGATTCAACCTCGGCGATCAAGAATATGTTGTCCGGTCACCTGCGGGACGAGATCGGTCGCGCTCGCGCCGAGGACGTCGTCGCGAGAATGCCGCCCGGTAGCGAGGAATGGGATCCGCTGAGCCGGGGCCAGTGGCTGGAGATGACGACGCTGCTTGCTGGCTACATCCTCGCCTCGCAGGGCGACCGGATGCTCATGGCCAACTTCGTGGAGGGACGGTTCCCGTTTCTCGACCGGGATGTCGTCGATTTCGCTAACGCGCTGCCGGCGCGGCACAAGCTGTTCGGTCTTGAGGAGAAGTACCTCCTCAAGCGAGCCTTCGCCGATCTCGTGCCGGATGACATCATTCACCGCCCGAAACAGCCCTACCGGGCCCCCGACGCCGCGAGTTTCTTCGGGGCCGAATGCCCCTCCTGGTTCGACGAGGCCATGTCGAGGCAAGCCGTCGCGACGGCAGGCGTGTTCGAGCCGTCGATTGTGGCCGGCCTGCTGGCGAAATGCGAGCGGAGCGGCGGAGAGAACTTGAGCAACACAGACAATATGCGGGTTCTCGCCGTCGTTTCCACGCAGCTCACATATAAGAGTTTCATCGTCCAAGGCGGAAGCGGATCGTCGGAACGGCCCCTTTCCGATCCCTCAGTCGCGGTCGATCTCGTTACCGACGACAGGAGCCTGCCATGACCACCCGGACTCGCCCCTTCGGGTCGGCGAGCCAGTGGATCGATGCTGAAATCGGCCGTCGTTCCATATATGTCGCCAGACAACCGAGGAGAAATTGATGGACGCGAGCCGTCCCTGGCAGGATGTTTTCACAGACCATCCGGTCCGTCTCGTTGACCCTCAAGACCCGTTGGTGTTGCTTAAAGAGTTCCGCGTAACGCGCGGCCGGATGCAAAAGACGGCTACGGGCTCGCGGCAACCGCGCATCGGCTACGCCTGCATGTGGGAGGAGATCCCGGAACGCTCCTTTTCTTATTCGGCTTGGAATCTGCGCGCGGCGTTGCGGCTCGCAACTGATACGATCGACATCGGCGTGCAGATTCCGCGCCTGACGCGCAACATTCTCCGGGCTATCCATGTCCGCTGCCGTGATGGTCGGCTGATCACCACCTGGTATTATTCGCGGCTTACCGAGTCCTATATCGAGCATGCGCTGCGCCGCGAACTGTCACGGAACCCCGCAGCACGTCGTTGTGACGCCATACTGACAGCCTTCGGCCAGGGGGACCTTGCCATACTGCCTATTCCATTCTTCACGCTCACGGACATTACCTGGGACGCATTTGTGGCAATGAGCGGGAGTGTCGATGCGGCCGCCGCGCTGCTGAGGATGACACCGTCATCCGTTGCGCGTCGTCGCGAGCGGCAACTCGCCATCTACGAGCGCGCCACCGGAATCATCGCGGAGAGCCAATGGTTGGCTCGTTGCCTCATTGAGCAGACCGGTGTGCCGCCCGGAAAGGTACACGTGGCCCGTCCGGGGATCTCAGCCGGGTGGGCGACCCCGGACGGCAATTCCTCCGCCATCCCATCCAAGGAGCAGGGCGAACGCCAATTGCCTCCGCTGCGAGAACGCGCCGCCCCTCGTCGTCGACTGCTTTTCGTCGGGCGGGATTTCTACCGCAAGGGTGGCGACCTCGTCGTCAGTGCACTGGCGGTCCTGCGCCGTGAGTATGACCCGCAGATTACGCTGACCGTTGCCGGGCCGCAGACATGGCCGCTGCCCGGTTCCCCGCCGGACGGCGTCCGGTTCCTCGGGTCCCTGTCTCCTCAAAAGGTTGCACCGCTGTACGACCGCCACGACCTGTTTGTAATGCCGTCGAGAGGGGAGCCTTTCGGCCTCGTCTTCGCCGAGGCACTGGCGCGAGGACTACCGTGTGTAGCCCGCGACGCTTTCGCGATGCCGGAGATCGTAACTCCCGGCGTCTCTGGGGCTCTCATTAAAGGAGACGACGAAAACGAACTCGCCGCCGCTATCGCAGCGGTCCTAGAGGATGATGCGCTGTACGAAAGCTGTTACCAGCGCGCACCTGAGATGGCCGAATACTTCTCATGAGAGCGCACAGCGCTGGAGGTGACCGACATAATCACCAAAGCACTCCCACTGGCGCCATGAGCGGCCGGGAACTGCCACTTCCTACTTCAGCGAGGGCCTGGATCGTCCTAGTTCCCCCGGATGTATCACGACGGGGCCACCGAAGGTCTTGTGTTGCGGGTGGCTCTGGTTGCCCATCTAAGGTCACCTTCGAGATGGGGGCTGTCATGAGTGTCTGGGCCTGGCCGGAGCTGCGACAGGCGCACCTGTTGGGGCGCAACCACGGTGTCCCGGTCCGGGCTCCCGCGGAAGGCCAGGAGACGAGGTTGCGGTGACTTTGCTTCGTCCGGCCATCAAACGCTCCAACGCGAAGACCGTTGCCCCTCGGGTGGGCCTTGTCGGCCTCCTGGGCTCAGGCAATCTGGGTAACGACGGCTCGCTGGAAGCCATGTTTGCGTACCTTGCTGCCGAGCATCCCGATGCGATCCTGGATTTCATGTGCTCGGGACCGGACCAAATCACCGCACGATACGGCGTCCCGGCAACCTGCCTGCGCTGGTCCGCCACGGAGACTCAGGGGCCGCGTAGCATAACGGCGCTCGCCGTGAAGGGCCTGAAAGTACCTCTGGGGATGGTTATCGACGCGTTTCGTACCGCCTCTTGGGTCCGGCGCCGCGATGTCGTGATCGTGCCCGGCACGGGAGTGCTCGAGGCAACCATCGCCGTGCGGCCATGGCATACCCCGTACTCAATGTTGCTGGTCTGCGCATTCGGCAGGCTGTTCGGGACGAAGGTCGCGCTCGTGAGCGTAGGCGCGGATGACGTTCGTCAGCGGTCTACGCGCTGGCTGATCACCGCGGCTGCCCGCCTCGCCTATTACCGGTCCTACCGGGACACGTTCTCACGGGACGCGATGCGGCGAATGGGCCTCGACACGTCGGCAGACGCCGTCTATCCCGATCTCGCCTTCGCGCTGCGGCCACCTCGCGGCGTCCCGGTTGTCGCGGGGACCGTCGGCGTGGGGGTCATGGACTACCACGGGGGCAATGACGACCGCCAGCAGGGGGATCAGCTTCATGCTTCCTATGTCGAGAAGATGAAGAGTTTCGTCCTGTGGCTGGTAGACAACGGGCGCCTGGTACGGTTGTTCACGTCCGACGTACATGACGAGCGCACCATGCACCAGGTCCTCGCTGACCTGCGTG
>Ga0116224_10001940_pt1 | contig 12485 bp, 7 predicted proteins | sample Sb_taG_9_FD_89699 | JGI IMG/M metagenome (GOLD analysis project Ga0116224, IMG submission 89699) | Peat soil microbial communities from Weissenstadt, Germany - Sb_50d_b_LC metaG | ecosystem: Environmental > Terrestrial > Soil > Wetlands > Peat | place: Germany: Weissenstadt | collected 2010-09-21 | reverse complement strand
GGTGAAGTCGATCAACGTCTCGGGTCACAAGTTCGGGCTCGTGTATCCCGGCGTCGGCTGGCTCGTTTTCCGCGACGACCGCCAACTCCCTGAGGAGCTCGTGTTCTATGAGGACTACCTCGGCAAGCGCGATGCCACCTTCACGCTGAACTTCTCGGGCAGCTCGGCCTTCATCCTCGCCCAGTACTACAACTTCATCCGGCACGGCCGGGCCGGCTACGCCTCGCTGGTCCGCGCGATGGACGCCAACGCCGCCGCACTGGCCACGCGGCTTGGCGCCGAGGACGCGCTCGAGCTGATCGAAGGGTCGCCGCGGCTGCCGCTCGTCATCGCCCGCGTTCACGACCACGAGCCGTTCACCGGCTCAGACCTCGTCGGCGAGCTCGCCAAGCGCCGCGGCTGGATGGTCCCCGCCTACCACCTGCCGCCGGCCAACGACGACCAGCAGATCCTGCGCATGCTGGTGAAGATCAATCAATCGCGGGAACTCGCCGACGCGCTCGCCGACGACTTCCATGCGTCGATCACGGACCTGCGCTCGCGCAGCGCCGGCCGGACTGTCCGCCAGCCGACCCACAGCGGGCACGGCTATTGAGCGCGCCGCAGCAAACGCCGGGATCGAGCCGCTCGTGCCGCGCCCGTAGCGACTGCCCGAGCCTGCTCCATCCGACGATCGAAGACCGGCGGGCGAGCGGCCGGAGCGGATATGGCCGCGCTGCTCCTTCAAGGCAACAGCAGTCGCGTGGACGATGATCCGGCGTCGACGCGAAGTTCGCGCGGTGCGTGCCAGGCACGGGCAACCGCGCTGTCCACCCTCAGCCTGAAGGCACGGACACGGACCTTTCGCTGCCCGGGCCGCTCCTGCCGCGACCCGGAACGAGACCGCCCCTCGCCACGGATTTAACTTAATTTGCATGGACGGACCTCAGGCCGGATCGTAGAACTCGAGCCGCAGCGAGCCTACGTCCACGCCGGCATACTGCATCACTTCGCGGTTGTGTGGGTTTTCAAAGAACGAGTGCGCCTCTTGTGAGCTGCGGAACTCCTGCATCACGAGAAGGTTGTTCGGGTCACCTTCAGCCCTGTAGACGGCTCGGCCCGTCACCCCAAGTTCGCGTTGAACGTCGGAACGCGGTCATAGACCCGACGCCACGCGTCGTAGTCCGCCACTCGGTGCAGGACGAAACAAACAGTCACCTCGGCCCCCTTGATCCTTCGTTGCAGCGGCGCAGCCCGCGGGTTCGTTGACGAACGCATCCGATTGGGCGGCGAGCACGCAAGAATCCGCCTCGTCAAAGCCGGGTTGCGCCTCTGGCCGCGACAGGACCGCCTCGACGAGCAATTCTGGCTGTCCAGCGCGCCACCCATCTCGGCTAGGACGGTGTTGCCCGGGAAGCAGCTTGCGTACCGTGCGTCGCGGGTGTGTACGTGACGGTGCTCGGTGTGGCGGGTCGTGCCTCCGGGCGTCCGGGAGCGCGCGGGCGAGTCCCTCGCCGGATTCGCCACGTCGTTTCCAGGTAGGCGCTCCGGGATGCGCCGTGGCGTTACCGACTGAGCGGACGATGCCGCGGCACTCAGGTCGGCTCGTGCGCCGCGTTCTTGACGGCTCGGAGCGCTGCCTTACGGTTGAGGAACACCGCGATCCTCAGGAGCTGATCCGCATCCACGTCGAACAGGGCCGCAAAGCCGCTCGGGGCCGTGGGTGATCCGGATGCGCTGCGCAGTTCGAACACCGCCAGCACGCGGTCGCCGATCGTGCGTGCCTCGGTCAGCTCGGCAGAGGTGGCGCCGAGCTCGGAGGTGACCTCCTCAAGCCGCGCTAGCGCGCGCTCGCGTCCGCGCCAGGTGCCCGCACCAGGCCATTCCGGCGGGTCCGACAGCTGCACCCAACGCGACATCCACGCCGCAGCACCCGCGGCTCCGTGCTCGTTCCAGGCCTCGAACGCGCGCGTGACCAGCCACGCGTCTGGATCGTTGGCCGCGAGCTGCGGGAGCTCCTGCGCCTCGTGCCACAGCCTGGGCAGTAGTCCGCGATGCGGGTCGCGCTCGCGTTCTGCGAGCAGTATCCGGATGCCGGCCTGGACCGCGGCGCGGACCTCGTCCCGAACCGCGCGCGCAGCCGCGTCGTCCTCGCCCGCGCCGCCATATCGGCTGGTGTCCACCGGCGGGCCGAACCAGAAGTACAGGCGTTCGGGTCGCGGGAGGGGTGTCACTCCGATCCCGCGCGGGATCGGGGGCAGCGGGACACCCACCAACCGCCGCATCAGCGCCGAGACCTGCGCGGCGATCGGCGTCTCGCGATCTACAACGACGTGGAGCATCTCCTCGGCTCCGACCGCCGCGAACGGGACGATCGGGTAGCCGAACTCGATCGCCAGCCGCGCGAACCCCAGCCGCTCCTTCCACATCAGCTGGTAGTCCTGCCCTCGGCCTTTGAAGACCTCTCCAGTTCCACCCGGGAACACCAGGATATTCTGCCCATCGCGCATCAGAGCGCGGACGTTCTCGCGCGTGCCGCGCACCATCCCGCCCATGGTGAGCAGATCGCGCCACACAGGGATGGCATAGTGTGCGTTCTCACCGAGCGCGCGGACCGCGATCCGCCGGTGCGTCCATAGCTCGCCCATCATGAACGGCACATCGAGGAGCCCATAGCGCGTGTGGTTTCCAGCGAACAGGACTGGCCGGTGTGGGATGTGCTCGATCCCCAACACCTTGGGCTGAGTAACCCGCCTCAACGGCGCCATGATCGAGGCCAATCGGTCCAACTGCCGCCGATCGGGGGCTCGCGGCAGCGAAACGCGCTGCTGCTCGCGCGGGTCGGTCATCGCCCGAGGCCGCTCTGCTGCTCGTTACTTCGTTTCAGTCGCTCTCACCACCGCACGAGAACTCGGGGAGCAGACCAGCCCGCAGCTTAGGCCCGCAGCACACTTAGCCGGCAGCATCGCCGAGATGATCGCGCTTTTCTGATGCGCCCCGCGCGATCGCGGACGACGGACGCTGCGCGCGAGCGCACGAATCGCCCGGTCGTCCTCTTCAAACGACATTCCCAGCGGCTGCCTTCAGCGGTCATCGCTTCGGACACCACCGACCCTGAGGGGCGCCTGACGGAACCGCGCCCGCGCGGCGATACGTCTCGCCCTCCGGCCAGGCTCGGTTCGAAGCCGCGGATTCGCGGTGTGAGGAATCTCCGTGACCGGTCTCTGGGGAGGACTCTGTGAGCGCCGCCACAGCCAGCCCTGTTCGAGCACGGGCCACACACCAGCACACGGAGCCTGTCTCCCGCCAACACGAACAGCGGCTGCGTCGGCTGCATGGCGGCAATGTCGACACCCCTTCGACGAGGGCCAGCGGTCTCGCCGTGCTGTACCGGAGCGGGAGCTCCCAGGCGCTGCCCGCGAGCTGCTGAGTTGAGCGAGAGGAGCACTCACCTCGCTGGCGGTATCGAGAGTTCTGTTCCGCCAGGCATGCCGACAGCCCCCGAACGCCGACGACGATAACCCAACGATCCCGCGGCTAGTTGCTAGTTTGCGGCTGGGGACAGCTTCCGAAGGAGAGGGCCGTCAGTGATACGGGGGTCCTCAACGCCAGGCGCTTAGACCGGTTTTCTGTACCAATCGTCCCCCGGACCCAACCGGAGGTGGGTTCCCCAGTCGGCCAGACGCGGCGGCCCAAGCCATCGCATCGCGAGCTTCTCCGCCAGTATCGCGACTCCCAGCCGCTCCGCCCCCGGGCCTGCACTGATGCTCCGCCCTCTGGCTTTCCAGGGACGGGGGCAGTAGCGTTGTCCGAGAGGTTTACACAGACGTTGGGTCCCAACGTGGGGAGCGTGAGATGCCAAGCATGACCGGGGGACGCCCGATCACGCCCGCCGCTGTGGAGCGGTCGGCGGCGGAGGGTGGTCCGGCCAGGGTTACCGCGCTCGTCAGCAGGCCGGCGTCCGCATGACGGACCCGCTGGAGATCCGGCTTCTCGGGCCCTTCGAGGTCGTGGCCGGCGGACGGCCGGCGGAGGTCAGCGGGAGCAAGCGTCGGGGCCTGCTCGCGCTGCTGGCGCTGCGCTCCGACCGCGTCGTGGGCGTCGAGGAGCTGATCGATGCGTTGTGGGGAGATGAATTGCCGGCCGCGCCACGGAATGCGGTCCAGCACCATGTGGCGCGGGTACGCGCGGCTCTCGGTCCGGGGTCGATTGTCGGCTTCGCGGACGGCTATGCGTTGAAGGGCGCTTCGGTCGATGCGCTGCGGTTCGAGGAGTTGCTCCGCGAGGCGCGAGTCGCGTTGCGGGAGGGCGATGCCCGTGCCGGGGCCGACTCAGTCACGCGCGCGCTGGAGCTGTGGCGAGGTGCACCGCTGCAGGGTCTCACTGACATGGCGTGGTTCAACGCCGAGGCACGGCGACTCGAGGGGCTGCGCGTTGACGCGCTCGAGGAGCAGTTCGAGGCAGCGCTGGCGTTTGGCGAGCATCGGGAGATCGTGTCCGCCCTGCATACCGGCCTCGAGGAGCACCCCGTGCGCGAGCGGCTGTGGGGGCAGCTGATGCTGGCGCTCTACCGGGGCGGCCGCCAGGCGGACGCACTCGAGACCTTCCAGGAGGCACGACGGGTCCTCGCGGAGGAGACGGGCCTCGAGCCGGGGCCTGAGCTTCGCTGGCTGCAGGCAGCGATCCTGGCCCAGGACCCAGCGATCGCCGCGGTGCCGGTTGAACCGCGCCGCCGCGGCAACCTGCCCATCCCGACGACCTCGTTCGTAGGCCGCGAGCGAGAAATGGCCGACGTCGTCGACCTGCTGCGTGAGCACCGTCTCGTGACGCTCATCGGGCCGCCCGGCGTCGGCAAGAGCCGGCTCGCGCTCGAGGCGGTCCGCGCGTTCGAGAGCGAGATTCGCGACGGCGGGTGGCTCGTCGAGCTTGCGCGGGTGGGCGGCGCGGCAGACGTCGTCCGCATTGTCGCCCAGGCGGTCGAGGCGCACGGGGCCGACCCGATGGCGCGGGTCATCGCTCGTCTCCGTGATGGCGACGCCACGCTGCTGCTCGACGCCTGCGAGCACGCGCTCGAGGAGGCGGCGCGCGTTGTCTCCGCCGTGCTGGCCGAGTGTCCCCAAGCGCGGGTGCTCGCAACCAGCCGGGAGGTTCTTCGCGTCGCCGGCGAGGTCCGACTCACGCTTGGACCGCTCCCGTTGCCCGACCCGGCAGCGACTGACGACGGCGGCTCCCCCGCCGTGCGCCTGTTTGCGGCCCGGGCGCGTGCGGCCAGACCGGATTTCGAGCTCACAGCCGAGGCGACGCCGATCGCCGCTGAGATCGCGCGTCGCGCGGACGGGCTGCCGCTGGCCATCGAGCTCGCCGCCGCCCGGGTCAACGTGCTCGGGCTCTCCGAGCTGCTCTCGATGGTCGATCGCCGGCTGGCGCTGCTTCACGATCAGGCGACCTCTGACCCGATGCGCACGGCTCTCCGGGGGCTCGTGGAGTGGAGCTACGACCTCTTGCACGCGGACGAGAAGACGTTGCTCCACCAGCTTGCCGTGCACCGAGGTGGCGCTTCCCTGCCATCGCTGATCGCCGTCGGTTCGAGCCATGGGCTCGACGAGGCCACGGTGACGTACCTCCTCGGAGCTCTCGTCGATAAGTCGATCGTCCTGGTCTCGTTTCCGGCTGAGGAGGGACGTTACGACCTGCTGGACACAGTCCGCGACTACGCGCTCGAGCGTCTTGTCGAAAGCGGCGGACTCGCCGCTGCCCGCAAGGCGCACGCGGAGTACTTCGCCGCGCTGGCCGAGACCGCGTGGACCGGGCTCCGCGGCCCGGGTTGGCTCGGCTGGGTCAAGCGTCTCGAGCTCGACCACGACAACCTCTGGGCTGCCCTGACCTACGCTCGGGACGCGCCCGACCCAGGTGTCGCAATCCGGCTCGGGGCGTCGCTGGGCTGGTACTTCTCACTCGCGGAGCGAGTCTCCGAGGGGCACGACTTCCTCGAGGTCGCAAGCGCGGCCGCGTCGGAGAACGGACCGATCGGCCAGCGGATCGAGCTGCTTGCGTTCCTCTGCTTCCTCGCCACCGAGGAGTTGGACCTCGATGCCGCGATCGAGACGGGCGAACGAGGCCTGGCGCTCGCTGCCACCGGTGTCGCGTCCTCCGAGGCCGCCCTGCTGCGCGTGACCGTATCGCTTGCCTTCGCGCATGCCGGCAACCACGACCGGGCGGCAGCACTCGCCGATGAGGCGCGCGTCGGATACGACACGACAGGAGACGAGTGGGGTCGAGCGCTCAGCAGTCTGGTCCGGGCAGGAGTTGCCGCAGGCGCGGGAGACGTCGCCACCGTCGCCGCGATGACCGCGGAAGGTCGCCGACACTCCGAGGCGATTGGGTACGACGCATTTCAGCCGCCAGCGGTGATGTTCGAGGCGTGGGTCGCCGAGCGGCGCAGCGACCGCGAGGAGGCGGAGAAGGCCTACCGCCGCCTCCTCGAGGTCTCGCGTCGAGCCGGCTTTCGCGACCACGCCTCATTCGCCTTGTCGGGCCTGGGCTCGATCGCGTTCGCCGACGGCGACCTACGCCACGCCGAAGGGCTGTTCAGACGGGCGCTTGCCGCCGTCGAGGCCGACCCGACGTCCTGGCATGTGGCACATGCGCGCGTGAGGCTCGCCGCCGTCCTCGCCGCCGCCGGCGACACCGACACCGCTGAGCGGCTGTATCAGAACGTCGTCGAGTGGTCGGAGCGGCCGCGGCCGCACCAGGCCCGTGAGACCCAGTTCATCGCTGTCGCCGGCAGCCCAGGTACGGCTGCGCTCCACGGCCTCGCCCAGCTCGCCGAAGCCCGTGGCGATGCCGAGACCGGGGCCGAGCTGCGCGCCCGCGTTGGGCTGGCGCTCGCCTGATTTATGGCAGCGCGCCGCTGGCCGCGTGGCAGCGCCGTGGCAGCGACGCGTAGGAAGCTTTCATCCGCTTGCCGATCGACCGATTGGACGGCAGCTTGGCAACCGGGACCAACGAAAGGGTGGTTGACGCCGCTGGGCAGTCGGCCACCGCCGACCTCGCCCAGGACTCCAGGACGTTCCTGGAGACCGTAGCCACGGAGCTGTGCAACTGGGACATGTATCTCGAGCGCCTGCAGGTGAGGGCGGCCGTGCGAGCCGGAAGCGCCCGTGAGCAGGCCGAGGCCAAGATCAGCCAGCTCAGAGGCCAACGGAACGAGTTGAGCCAGCGTCTCGGCGGGGTGCATTCAGCGACCGAAGAGGGGTGGACCCGCGTCCAGGCCGCCCGGGACGACCTCGAACGAAGCGCGGCAGAGGTGCAGGCGTGGTTCGAACAACGAAGAGAACCCTGATGTCTGCGACCGTATCGCGTGGGCATGAGGTCGCCAATGGCGCACTCGCCCACCTTCCGACCGAGCTGCCGGGAGTCGGTCGCCAGGACGTCGGCCCGCGTCGGACCGCCCGGCGCGGGGTGATCGGGCGAAGCGCCCTGTTCGAGCGTCTCTCGGCGACCGCTCCGGGCGGGGTCGCGCTGGTCTGCGCTCCGGCGGGAAGTGGCAAGTCGGTACTCGCTCGTTCCTGGGCGGACGCCGAAGAGCTGCGCGACCGGGTAGCGTGGGTTACGGTTGAACTCGGCGAGCGGGACGGGCAACGCTTCTGGCTATCGCTTATTGATGCCCTTTCCCGCCTGGATGCAGTCGTGGAGCCGGTTAGTCCGGCACCGGATTTCCGCGGGGAGCTGGTCGTCGAGCGTCTCTTGGTTCAGCTCGAGGCGCTCGCGGAGCCGCTGGTGTTGGTGATCGATGATCTGCACGAACTGCGCTCGGCGGATGCACTGTCATGTCTTGAGGCCTTTCTGGCCCGGCTGCCGCCAGGCGTGCGGGTGGTAGTGACGACGCGTGAGGACCCCCGGCTCGGCCTTCATCGCTCGCGGCTGGCCGGCGAGCTGAACGAGATTCGTCCTCCGGATCTCCGGTTCTCGCTCGAGGAGACGGAGAAGCTGCTGCGAGCATCCGGGATCAGGCTCTCGGATGGCGGCCTCGCACTGCTCTATGAGCGCACCGAGGGATGGGCGGCCGGACTGCGCTTGGCCGCCATCTCGCTCGCCGAGCACCCTGATCCGGAGCGGTTCGTAACCGAGTTCTCCGGCAGCGAACGGACCGTGGCGGGATATCTGCTCGCGGAGGTGCTGGAGCGCGAGCCGGCTGAGGTGCGCGAGCTGCTACTGCATACCTCCATCCTCGAGCGGGTGAGCGGTCCGCTGGCTGACCACCTCACCGGCGGCTCGGGATCAGAACGGATCCTGCAGGAGCTAGAGGACGCGAACGCGTTCGTGACCTCGATTGATGCCGGGCGGTCCTGGTTTCGCTACCACAACCTGTTCGCCGACCTGCTGCAGCTGGAGCTGCGACGCGCCTCGCCCACGAGCATCGCCTCGCTTCACCGGGCGGCGGCCCGGTGGCACGAAGCGGAGGGATACATCGTCGAGGCGATCCGCCACGCGCAGGCGGCGCGCGACTGGCCGCTGGCCTCGCGCCTGCTCGCGGACAACCACATCGATCTGATCCTCGACGGCAGGTCGGGGGCGGTGTGCGAGCTCTTGACGGCGTTTCCGGACGAGGTGGCAGCGGCGGATGCCGAGCTCGCGCTCGTTCTCGGCACGGCGCGTGTCTTGCACGGAGACCACGAGGCCAGTGCCGCATACTTCGATCTCGCACAAGAGCTCAAAGGCGCCGTTCCGGCGGATCGCAGGCAGCGCTTTGACGTTCTCTCGGCCGAGCTGAAGCTCACGCTCGCGCGCTGGCGTGGGGATCTCGAGGCCGTGTTGGCGACGAAGCCGTTGGTGGAGGCGGCGCTGGCCGCTCAGCCGGCAGCCGAGCGAGCGCTCAGTGATGCGTTCAGAGCCCTTGCGGATATGAATTTGGGAGTAGCAGAGCTGTGGTCCTCCGCGCTCGACGAAGCACGTCGCGACCTCGAACAAGCGTTGGGGCTAGCCCGTCGGGCCGGGCGGCCATGGATCCAGATCAGCTGTCTCGGTCACCTCGGCATCGCCGGTCCCTGGACCGGACTTTCCTTCTCCGAAGGCCTCGCACTCAGCGAGGAGGCGGTGAACATCGCCGAGTCGCACGGCTGGGGCAGTGATCCGATGCTCGTCAGCGCCCTGGCCACGGGAGCGATGGCCCTGCTCTGGCTCGGGCGGTTCGATGACGCCGAGCGGTGGCTCGAGCGGGCGGATCACACGCTGCGACCGGATGGTGAGCCCGGTACCGAGCTGCTCGTGCACCATGCCCGGGGTCTTCTGCGTCTGGTGCGCGGCCGGCCTGGGGAGGCGCTGAAGTCGTTCGAGGCGGCGCAACGGATGCAGACGCTCCTGGCCGACAAGCACCTATTTGCGTTGCGCACACGGGCGCGACTGCTGCAGACCCAGGTACGCCTGGGTCAGGTGGCCGCGGCGCAGGCGGCGATTGCCGAGATGAGCGATGCCGAGCGCGGCGCCTCGGAGATCCGCATCGCCGCGGCGGTCATCCAGCTCACGGCCTCCGAACCCGAGCAGGCGCTCGACGTGATCGGTCCCGTCATCGAAGGCTCGTCCCCAACGATGCACCCTTCATCCGCGATGACGGAGGCGCAAGTGCTCGACGCGGTTGCCCGCGAACAGCTCGGTGACACGCGCGCAGCGGAGATAGCGCTGGAGACGGCTCTCGAGCTGGCTGAACCGCAGGGCATCGTTCTGCCGTTCATCCTCGCGCCGGCGCGGGCAATCCTGGAACGCGTGCCCCGTCACCGCACGGCGCACGCCACGCTGCGCCGGACCATCCTCGACGTCCTCACCGGCGAGGCGCCGGCGCTCCAGGGCAAGCCGGCGCCACTGCTCGATGAGCTCAGTGAGGCCGAGCTGCGTGTCGTCAGATACCTGCCGACCAACCTGCGGGCGCCCGAGATCGCGGCCGAGCTGTTCGTGTCGACCAACACGATCAGGACACACCAGCGCCACATCTACGCCAAGCTCGGCGTGCACGGGCGCGCCGAGACGGTCGCTCGCGCTCGCGAGCTTGGACTGCTCGCGCCCTCTGCGCGTGCGCTGAGCAGGCCGATACGCGCCTAATCATGCAAAGCGCGTGACGACGGCTCACCCGGCCGCACGTCAGCCTGCGCAGATGCGCATGAGCGACGAGCTCCTGACAATCGATGACATGGACGTCGACGGTTGGCGAGTTCTGCTGCGGGCGGATTTGAACGTGCCGCTGACTCTGGTCCCCGCCGGAGTGCCAGTGGGCGTGGCCGACGATACGCGTATCCGCGCGGCGCTGCCCACGATCGAGGAGCTGTGCCGGCGCGGTGCCCGGCTCGTCCTGGTCTCGCACCTGGGCCGGCCGGATGGTCCCGATCCGGCTTGGTCGATGCAGCCGGTGGCCAACCGCCTGGGCAGACTCACGGGCGCTCCGGTCCGGCTCGCGCCGGGTGTGATCGGGACCGAGGTACGCGAGCTGACCAGGTGTCTCCAACCCGGCCAGACGCTGATGCTCGAGAACGTCCGCTTCGAGGCGGGCGAGACACGCAACGACCCCAGGCTGGCTGGCGCCCTGGCCGAGCTGGCGGACGTGTATGTCGACGATGCCTTCGCCAGCGCCCACCAAGGCCACGCCAGCACATCTGGTGTGGCTCACCTGCTCCCCAGCGCTGCCGGGCGCCTGATGGCGCGTGAGGTGAACGCGCTGCGCGCGGTCGTGGATGACCCCGCACGACGGTTGGTCGCCGTTCTCGGGGGCGCGCGACTCGGCGAGAAGAACGGCGTCGTGCGTCGCTTTCTCGAGTTGGCCGACGTCGTCTGCATCGGCGGCGGGATGTGCTTTCCGTTTCTGGCCGCGCTGGGCCACCACGTCGGCCAATCGCTGTGCTCGCGCGAGGATGTCGGTCGCGCGAGGACGGCACTAAATGCGGCGGCTGGGTCGACGGATCGGCTCGTGCTTCCTGATGACCTTCAGCTGGTCAGGTGGGGTAGCGGCGACGGAGTCGTGAGGGACTCGCTGGACGGGGTCGACGTGCCCAACGGATGGATGGGGCTGGACATCGGGGCTCGGACGGCGGAGCGATATGCCGAGGCGGTTCTGACGGCGGCCACGGTCTTTTGGAACGGCCCGATGGGGCGCTTTGAGCTTCCCCAGTTCGCCCGCGGAACCCGCGTGGTCGCCCAGGCCGTCGCTTCGACCTCCGCGACGACCGTCGTCGGGGGTGGAGACACCGTGGAGGCGGTCCGCCAATTCGGGCTCGAAGAGAGCGTGAGCCACGTCTCGACCGGCGGCCAGGCCATGCTCGAGTTCCTGGAGGGACGCGAGCTACCAGGGGTGGAGGTACTGCGGCGCAAGGCGCGAGATCGGGTACAGAGGGCCGACGGGCCGGGCCCAGATCCGAATGGCCCCGCCGGGCACCGAACCCTTACGCCGGGGCCTTCTGGCCGCAGCTGAGCTTCGCTTTCAGCTGGTCGCTTCGCGTCGAGGGCAGCCTTGTCGTGCTCCCGGTGGCTGCGGGCAAGCTCCTTGCGGGCTTCCCACTTGGCTTACGCTCCGCGTCCTCGGCCGCGGCGATCTCGGCCCCGACGGCGGCGACGGATCGGCGCAGCACGGTGCCGCCGAGGTCCGACATGGCCGCGGGTCGACGACATCGGGACTCTGCTCGCTCACAACCGCCAGCAGTGCGGTCCGCCTAACCTGGACGGTGCTCGAGATCACGCCCAGCGCCGACTCCGTCTCGTCGATGTCCTCCAGGTCGCACGGAGAGCCGACCATCAGCCCGGTGGCCCCGCCGATCAGCATGCCGAGCGGTCCGCCGATGATCCCTATGAGCAGCCGATGAGTCCTCCGCCCGCCGTGTGGGGGAGGAACATCGACTCCACGCTGTCCATTTTGACCACGTGGCCGTCCTCGCCGCGCACGACGACGACGGCCTCCCGGACACCCACCCGCTTGTGCGAGTCGAGCTCCTTGAGCGACGTCAGGGCGTTATACGCGTTGCGGTCATACTCGAAGGAGACGGCGATGGCACTGGAGGCACCCCAACCCTCCGCCACCAGCTCGGTGTTATTTGACTGTTGATCGTTCATGCACGGGAGTCTGGCCGGCGGGCGACCCGTCGTCACGCATTTCGGATGATCGGGGCCAATCACGCAAAACGCGTGATGACGGTTCACCCGAGCGGAGGATGAGCTGCATTGGTGCCACGCCGACGAGAGAAACGATGGCGTCCCGCGGGCGATATCGATCGTAAGCTGATGCGCCGCTGGACCCGGCGGCGCGCGCAGCCCATCGACCAACTACTCGTAGGTCTCAGTCGGGCGGCGGACCACTCGAAGTTGTGGCTGGTTCTGGCGGCGGTCGCGGCGTCGTTTGGAGGAACCCGGGGCCGACGCGCGGCGGAGCACGGCGTGCTCGCGCTCGCCTTCACATCGGCGATTGTGAACGTGCCGCTGAAGCTGCTGATCGGCCGTCGACGCCCTCCCCCCCGCCGCCGGATCCGTCG
>Ga0116224_10001939_pt1 | contig 12485 bp, 10 predicted proteins | sample Sb_taG_9_FD_89699 | JGI IMG/M metagenome (GOLD analysis project Ga0116224, IMG submission 89699) | Peat soil microbial communities from Weissenstadt, Germany - Sb_50d_b_LC metaG | ecosystem: Environmental > Terrestrial > Soil > Wetlands > Peat | place: Germany: Weissenstadt | collected 2010-09-21 | reverse complement strand
GCTTGACGTCGAGCACGAGCGCGCGCCGGCCGAACAGCAGCATCCGCCACAGCAGCGTCTTGACCAGCGCGCTCTTGCCCTGTCCGAGCTTGCCGAGCACGATCGCGTTCGGGTCGTCGAGCGTCCCGTCGCCGTACAGGACCCATGGGTCGTAACAGAACGCCCCGCCGCTCGAGTCGCGGCCGACGAACACGCCGCGGCCGCCGAGGCCGCCGGTCGCGACGAACGGGTAGATGGCCTGCGCGTGGCGGGTCGTGCAGCGGTGGCCCGGGCGCTCGGCGGTCATCGGAGCCCCCTACACAACGGCAGCGTGAACGCGAACGCCTCGGCCTGATGACCGTACATCCGGTGCAGCTCGAGACGGGCACGGGCGGCGTGCCCGTGGATCTCCGAGCAGGCGTGGCGCAGATCGTCGCGGTCGCGCCCAGAGACCGTCACGAACCCCGCGAGCCGGACCTCCGCGTGGCCGGCGGCGAGCTCGGCCTCGCGCCGTATCGCCGCCTCCTGTGCCTGGCGCTGGCGGGCGGTCTCGGCCTGGCCGAAGCGGTGGCGCAGCTCGCGGTCGGCGCGGTCTCGGGTCACCGCGGCCTCCGCATCCCTGGTCGAGCGCTCGGGCGCGATCGGCTCGAACGTGACCGCAACCGTCCGGACGACCTTCGAGCGCTCGAGCAGCGCGTCCATGAACATCGGCGAGACGTCGACCCGCGGCCATCCGCCGATCCAGAAGGTCGCGTGCACGGCGCCGTCGCTGCAGTAGTGCTCCCAGTGCTCACGCGCGCCGAGCGGCCATGCGTTGGCCTCGGCGAGGCCGTCCCGGCCGGGCTCGGCCGCCTCGACGGCCGCGAGCTCGGCGCGGGCGTATGGATCGAACGCGGTCCTCAGGCTCCGCGCCAGCTGTCCGCCGCCGAGCGCGCCGAGCACCGTCACCTCGGCCGCCTCGAGGCCCTGCGCGACCCGCTCGGTCTGATCGATCAGCGCTCTCGTCGCCGGCTCGTGCCCCGCGACCCGCCGGGCGTCGATCTGGACGGCGATCAGGACCTCGTGCTCCTGGGTGGCCTTCGTCGTCGCGCCGATCAGATCGAGGTAGGACTCGATCATCGGCGTCCCCCGCAGGGGGACGCGCGGATCGCGTTTGTCGTGGAGCCACCGCGCGAGCTCGTCTCCTTGAGCGGGGGCGGTCCGCTCGATCCACTGGATCCTCCTGATGGCGCCTGCGGCGGCGCCGGCGAGGATCAGGCCCCAGCCCGCCAGGCGTCGTTCCTGCGCCTCGGCGTCGAGCAGCGAGAACGCCAGCACGCGACAGGCGATGACCGCGGTGAGCCGGCGGCCTCGGTGCTCGCTGAGCACCCCGATCGTGCGGTCGCGGTACGGCGCGTCGGCGATGCGGACGTCCTTCAGGGCGGCGGGGGCATCCGGGCGGGGATATCTCAGCAGCCGACGCAGCGGCCCCGCGTGCTCGGCCGCCACCATTCCGCCCGCGGGAGCGCGCGAGCGGAAGCGCAGCCGTCCGCGCGCGAATCGAAGCCCGAACGAGACGACGACAGGTACCCATTCGTCGATGGTGCGCCGGCCGACCGGCGCGAACGCGACGAGCAGCGAGCCGGCGACGAGCAGCGTTCCGAAGAACGCTCCCGCGGCCGTCGGGGCGCGGTCGAGCACGACGATCGCAGCCAGCGCGCCCGCGGCCACCGCGGCCGCCTGGCCGGCGCGGATTTGCCCGAGGATGCCCCGCCGCTCGAGCGGCCCGAACCGGTAGGTGAGCCGCTCGCCGGTCACGAGGCATCCTCGTGCGGCCAGACGGGCGTCGAGCCAACGCCGCCCGGACCGAGCTCGAGTTCGGGCATCCCTGCCCAATCGAACACGGGCTCGGGAGTTGCGTCGTTGCCGGCCGGACCGCCACCGCCCTCGCCTCCTCCACCGCCCTCGCCGGCGTCACCGCGACCGTCACCGTCTCCGACACCCCCACCGCCACCGCCGGCGTTGTCGCCATCTCCGGACGGGAGATCGAGATCACGCGCGGGAGCCGAGCCGGGGTCGGGATGTCGGTCCTCGGCGGCGCGCCTCATCGCTGCCGTGGCAATCGCGCTCCAGTCCTCCGCGACCGTCCTTGCGGTGTCGAACGCGGCGCCGGCCGGGCGGAGCTCCGCGCGGAGCACGCCCGCGGCCCCGCTGGCCAGCTCCGCGAGCGGCACCAAGCGCAACACCGCCCACGGCGAGAACGCCGCGAGCGTGACCAGCACGGCCCCGGCCATGATCCCGGTGATGCTCGAGTGCCCGGCGCTCGTGCTGATGGCGGCGCCGCCGAGCGACAGCACCGCGACGATCGCGAACTTCGACAGGATCAGCGCCACCAGTAGCTCGACCGCCCGGACGGCCCAGATCCGCCGCGCCGGCCACACCATCGCGGCGAACGCGAGCGGCAGCATCAGCACGATCACGTACACGGCCGCCTCGCGCATCAGCAGCTCGATCCACAGCGCGAACGCCGCGCCGATCATGAACAGCCCGACGAGGAACGCGAGGAAAGGAGACGTGGTGAACGAGGTCAGGCCAGCGATGACGACGGATGCGTTTGTGAGGAAGTGCGCGCTCTCGTCGCCGGCGGCCGAGGAGATGAACCGGCACAGCTGATCCGAGGCGGCGAGCAGAAGCATCGTCAGCGGCGCTGCGATCGCGACCGCGAGCATCGCCAGCGGCAGGTAGCCGAGCGCGGCTCTGGCCAACAGCCCGAGGTCGGATCGGATGAGCGCCTGGACCGCCGCCGCGAACAGGAACGGCAGCGTCAGCACGGCCCCGATCGCCGCCATCCGCCAGTACGTCGAGGAGAACCAGGTCGTGTGGAGCTGAGGGGCGGTGGTCTGGCCCAGCGCCGCTGCGGCCTCGTTCAACACCACGCCTCCACCCAGCACCCAGGTCCCGATCGCCGCGAGGCCGAGCGCGGTGCTGGCGGTAGACGCGACCGCCTGGGCGGCGCCCCCCACCGCGGTGTTGACCGCGCCGCCGACGTTGCCGGTGATGAGCTGCTTGCCCGTTGTCAGCAGCCGGCCGCCGTTCGAGATGCCCTCGCATCCCGTGACGGCCGCCCCGCTGAGCACCCCGGCGGCGCCGCACACCGGGTTGTCCGGGCTCGGCGCGGCCGTGGCAGGCGGCACGGCCGCGAGCGAGCACACGACGATGACGAGCCCCAGTGGCGCGACGCGCGCCGGTCGGGAGGCGAGGCTCATCTCGCGGTCGTCCCCAGGTGCTGGAAGAAGTTCACGAGTCCCGGCCCCGACCCGATCACGAGCGCCGAGGCCGCCGAGATCACCGCGGCCATCCGTCCGCGCGCGGCGTAGTGGGGGTTGTGCGCGTGCGAGGCGACCGCCCACATGCCGGCGCCCACGAACGCCCCGATCAGAGCGATCGCGAGCGCCCACGCCTCGGCGCCGTTGACGAGCTGCTGCAACACGTTGCTCCCCGGCAGGCCGGTGGGATCGGGTTTGGCGGTGACGTCTGCCAGCAACTGGAACATCTCTAACCCCTTTCAATCTAATTGAGCCAAATGAGTTCAAATGCACCCTAGCAATGGCATTTGAGTTCTGCTAGGTTCACTCGCATCAATTTAGTCTCAATTAGACTGAATATGACCCTCATTGACGAAACGCCAGGCCGCGGCCTCGGAGACGTCGGAGAGCTGTACGGATCGTTCGCCGGGCGGCTCGAGCAGATCGTGCGACTCGACGTCCGGGCGTCCGACGCCGTGATCGAGGACGCCTGTCAGTTCGCCTGGTACCGGCTCCTCCACCACAGCCACCGGGTCCATCGCGAGACCGTGATGGCCTGGCTGGCGAGGACCGCGGTGCACGAGGCGTTCAAGCTGATGCGTCGGGGCCGGCGCGAGCTCTCCCTGGACGCCGCGCTCGAGGACCGCGAGGAGCCCGCGTGGGCGACCGCCCCGGCGACGCCCCAGCAGCTACTCGAGTACCGCGAGCGGATCGGGGAGCTGCGCCGGCTGCCGGAACGCCAGCAACGCGTCGTGTGGCTCCATGCCTTCGGGCTCAGCTACAGCGAGATGGCCGCGCACGAGCAGTGCACGCGCCGGACGGTCGACCGCCAGCTCCTGCGCGCTCGGGCCGCACTCCGCGACCAGAGTCCCGAGCTCGGCTAGGGCTCTATCGCGCCCGGCCGCGCTTGCGCCGGCGCTTCTCGGCCTGGCTCAGCTTGCGGGGCTTCGGCCGCGGCTTCGAGCCTGCCCGCTTGCCCTCGGCGTCGATCGGAGCCAGGGTGCGGTGACCCTTCGGAGCGCGCCGGCGCGCGTCGCGCCAGATGAAGAACGAAATCCCGCCGAGCACGACGATCGCGCCGATCGCGATGATGATCGCCGAGCTCCCGCTGAACCCGCTGCCGCTGCCGGCGGTCGCCGTCGTCTGGATCGTCGGAGGGGCGGTCGTGCTGGTTTGGGTCGAGACCGACGGCTGGGGGAACCCGGGCGTCAGTGGATTCGACGGCGATTGGGCGCCAGCCGCGGACGGCAGGGCGAGCGCCGCTCCCGCGAGGAGCACTGGCACGATCCGGACTGCGGCTCTCAACATCCGCCCCTACGCGAGCGGCTGTTCCATCGCCGGCGTCTTGGGCGCGTCGGCGTACGGCTGCTCGTCCTCGACGTCCTCCTCGTGGTACACGCTCTCGGCGTTGACCGCCCAGATGTCGTGGTGCGACCCGGTGAGGATGTTGTCGACCGCGCGCATCGCGGTCAGCATCGAGTGGTCGGAGTTGTTGTAGCGGTGCAGCCCGTTACGGCCGACCTGGATCAGGTTGTCGATGCCCTCGAGCCACCCGCGGATCGTCCTGACCCGTTCGGGATACTCGACGTCGTACATCGGATAGGCCTTATGCACGCGCACGACGAAACCGAACTTCACCTGGTCGGCGCGCGCCAGGTGGAGCTGCGCAAGCTCGCGCGTGGCCATCGCGACGAGATCGTCGTCGTTCATGTTCCAGATCTCGTCGCCCTCGAAGCAGAAGTACTCCATCCCGATCGACGTGTCGGTGTCGTTGGGAACCATCCATGGGCTCCAGGAGCGGAAGTTCTGGATCCGCAGCACCTTGACGCCCGGCTGGTGGATGTAGATCCAGTTGTCGGGGAACAGCTCGGGGCTGTCGATCACGAGCGCGACCGTGAGGAAATCCCGGTAGCGAAGCCCGCGGGCGGCGTCGCGCACATCGATGGGAGCCTCCGGCTCGGCGATCCCGACCGTCGTGCGCAGCGGCAGCGACGAGATCACATAGCTAGGGGTCAACGTCTCGCCGCCGGCGACGAGCTCGACGACGCGGTCGTTCTCGATCCGCAGCCGCGTGGCCGGGGCGTTCAGCCTCACCTCGCCGCCTTGGGCACGGATGTCCTCGGTCATCTGCTCCCACATCTGGCCCGGGCCGTAGCGGGGATAGTTGAACTCCGAGATCAGCGACTTGATCTTGTTGCCCTTGTTGCCGAGGAATGCCGCCTTGGCCGCCGCGAAGAACGACAGGCCCTTGATCCGCTGGGCGGCGAACTCCGAGCGGATCTCGGTGCAGGGCACGCCCCACAGCTTCTCGGAGTACGTCTTGAAGAAGTGCTGGTAGAGGCGCTTGCCGAAGCGGTTGGACACCCACGCCTCGAACGTGTCCTCCGGGCCCTTGGGCTTGACCGCCGCCCACAGATACGAGACGCCGCAGCGGCACAGCTCGACCGGTCCCAGCTTCCGGATCACGTCCATCCCCTGGAGCGGATAGTCGAGGAACTTGTCGTTCCAGTAGATCCTCGACTGTCGCGGCCGCCTCAGGAACTCCTCTTTCATGATCTCGTGCCAGAGGTCGTCGACCTCCTTGGACTTCGTGAAGAAGCGGTGTCCGCCGAGATCGAACCGGTAGCCGTCGCGAACCTCCGTCCGCGCGATACCCCCGACCTGATCGGTCGACTCGAGCACGATCACGGGCTTGCCCTGCTTCGCCAGCAGGTAGCCGGCGGTGAGGCCCGCCGGGCCGCCGCCAAGCGCCACGACGGGCCGCTCGGGCGTGATGTCCGAGACCGGGGGTGTGACAGCTTGACGACCGGGGGTGGGAGTCGGATCAGTCATCTCGGGATCTCAGGAAACCTTCTCGTACAGGACTGCTGAGTAGGCAAGGATGCTGGCGCCGCGGTAGTTGTGAGGCGCCATGGCTATCTGTTTGAGCACTCCGCTGTTGACGTCGTCCTGGAGGATCTGGCCCAACTGCGCGGCGCGGCGGCGGGCCAGTCGCGTCCAGGGCGCCTTCCAGTTCGTCGCGCCCTCGGTCAGCGGTCGCACATACAGCAACTGCTGGCCGGGCTTGAGGCTAGCAACCAGCGGATCCAGCGTCGGCGCCGGCTGGGCGTTCTGGAGCTTCTTCAGCGCGTCGACCCAGTCCATGTAGCTCGGGTCCTTTACGCGCCCGAGCGAGGTCGCGTACTGGAGACCGGCCGGGAGGTAGTACCAGGCGAGCGGGGTCGAGTCGGGCTGGGCGTTCACCACGAGGTCGCCCTTGTGCAGGAGCGGCGTCATCTCGCCGCCGATGTCGCGCATGTCGCTCTTGAACTGCGGGGAATACGACGACAGGTGAACGACGAACACGACGCAGAGTGCGATCGCCACCAGCCCGACGACGCCCGAGCGCGCAGCCCCCCAGGCCGCCAGCAACAGGATCCCCGCGAGAATCGGGGCCATGTAGCGAGCCACGAACGCGGGCGTGATCTGCGACGCCAGCCAGGCCACGATCAGCGTCCCGGCGATCAGCGTGATCAGGGACCACATCACGGTTCCGTCGCGGCTGCGGCGGTAGCGCTTGGTGAACAGCGGAGCCAGCCCGATGACGATCGCCACCAGCAACGCCACCGTGATGCGGTCGCTGCCCAGCAGGTCTCGCGACAGCAGGACCGGCACGCCGAAGCGGATCGTCGGCGCCCACGGCGCGCCCGTGTGCGTGGCCTGGTAGATGAAGTTCGGCAGCCACGGCAGGAACAGGATCCCGGCGCCGACGTATGCGAGGACCGCGTCGCGGACGATTCCCCGGCGGTCGTCGCTGATGCGCCAGATCGGGATCAGTGCGAGCACCGTTCCGACGCCGAAGAAGATGCCCCAGCCGTGCGTGTACAGCATCAGCGCCTGGCAGACGGCGAACAGGATCAGGTAGCCCCGTCGCCGGTAGACGAACGCGTGGATGAACGCCGCCGTCTCGAGGATCCCGAGCAACGCCATCAGCTCGTACATCCGGGTCTCCGTGGCGTACGCGGTCAGGAACGTGCTGAACGCGAACAGGACGGCCGCGTACAGGCCGGCACGGCGGCCGAACAGGCTCCAGGCGGCCCAGGTGCCCGCCGGAATGCAGAGCAGCCCGAACACGACCGACAGCGAGTGCGTCGCCGTCTCGCTCGGGCCGAACACGCTGATCCAGACGTGCAGCAGCATGTAGAACAGCGGCGGCGAGCCGTCGTGGCGCAGGACCCCGGGAATCGCGCTCAGCGAGTGCGAGGCGATGCCGGTCGTGATCGCCTCGTCCTCCCAGAACTGCCCGGTGATGTACTTGGTACGTAGGTACGCGGAGATCGCAGTGACGACGACCAGGATCGCCGCGGTGCTGGCCCAGACAGGCACGCGCTTGAGCAGCTTTGGCTCGCGCACGTCGAGAACTCGGGGGATCCCGCGCGGAGGGGCGCTGACGGCCATCGCTTAGCCGGTCACCTTACTCGCGCACGTCGAGAACACCCGGAACGTCCGCACGTGAGCGATCAGCTTGTAGTTGGCGCCCTCGTGCTCCCAGGCGATGATCTGCGCCGGCGTCGGCAGCAGCGTCGACTTCGACTGCGCGCGGGTCTGAAGGATCACCGCCGGCCACGGCGGCCCGGCTAGCTCGCTCGGCTCGGCCTCGACCCGCAGCGTGCGGACGCCGAGCGTCCAGGCGACCATCGGGACCTGGAACCCCTCGGTCATCACCGCACCGCAATTCAGGAGCGCTTGCTTGCCGCCGGCCTGCTTCACGGCGGCGGTCAGATCCTCGCGCAGATGGGCCTGGTAGACGAGCGCATGGTGGGTGCGCGGGAGGCTGACGATGTTCGTGCCGATCCACGGTGGCACCGCGAGGAACAGCGCGACCGCGACGATGACGCCGGCGGCGACGGTGAAGGCCGGGGCGGTGAGGCGGCGAACACCTGAGCCGAGCAGCCCGGCGAGGCGCCGGATCCAATCCGCGAGCGTTCGCGAGAACCAGCCCCAGGCGACCCCTCCGGCGATCGCGACCGGGGCGGTGCCGAGGACGAGGTAGCGGTTGTTGCCCGAGAACCCCGCCTGCGTCTCGAACGCGATCCCGAGCCACCAGACCAAGCCGAACGCGCCGAGCCCGAGCAGCCAGGCCCGAGCCCGGATGCCACGGTCCACGGGACCGCTGTGCCGCCACCACGATGCTCGTGTGCGCCACAGACCGAACGCGGCGACGAACAGCGCGATGATCCCCGGGATCTTGACCCGGTTGAGCACGGTCGGCCAGGCCTCCTTCTTGAACACCGTGCACACCGGGCACTTCGCGAACGCGGCGCTGTTCGAACGCGGGTGCTGGGCCCGCGTGACGCCGCGGAGGAGGTGGCCGGAGCCCCACAGCTCGGGGAGGAACCAGAGCACCGGGATCAGCGCGAACAGGCCCACGACGAGCTTCCGCGCGCCCGGATCGCGCCAGAACAGGTATAGCCCGTACGGGCCCCAGAAGAACCACAGCTCGGGACGGTCGAGGGCAGCGAAGAAGCCGAACACGAACGCGCGCTGGCGAGCCCCGTCCATGTAGCTGTCGACCGCGATCAGCGCGAGCGCGGTCGCCAAGCCCTCCGAGTACCCGAGCGCGTTGTCGGAGATGAACCCACCCGAGTTCACGAGGCTGCCGGCGGCGATAACGCCGGCGAGCAGCGGCGCGATCAGCCGCATCCAGCGCTGCGCGCTGCCCGGCTCGGCGGTGCCGGCGACGAGATCGCGAGCCAGTCGCCAGGCGATCTTGAACACCATCGCCACCGCCATCACCGCGCCCGCCCGCGCGACGATCAGCCACAGGTCGGGCTGGGCCTTGCCGAACACCGCGAACACCGTCGTGAACAGCATCGGCAGCGGCTTCCACGACGGGCCGCCGGTGGTGTGAAGGCCGACGTGGATGATCTCGTGTCCCCAAACGAGCCAGGCCCACGGGTCGTAGCTCGGGGTAGACGGGATCAGCAGCGACAGCGCGGCGATGATGAGCGCAGCCGCGCCCAGCGCGATATAGAGCCGAGGGCCGGACAGCCGACCGGCGAGCGCGCGTGCTCGCGCCGTGACGTCGGTCGACGGCGCCGGCGCAGTCAGCTCAGCAGTGGGAACGGACAAAGGGACCGGGAAGATCTGATTGGTGCCGCGCTCGCCAAGTTACGCACGGCAGCGGCAGACGCGTACATAAGCCAGCGCACCGGGCGCCGGCGTCGCGGGCATTCTAGACGGCGTCTATCCCTGTACGCCCTGATCCAGACAGTCCTCGATGCCGGTCAGCTCCGAGTCCGAGCCCTGGTTGGGGTACAGCAGAGCGGTGCCGATCACCTCGGCACCCTGCGCGGTCGCGTCGATCTGCCGCGCCTGAGCCGCGCCGGCGGTGGGCGTGAACACGATCGTCGGGCCGGCCGGCGCCGGGCCGACCTGGAGCTTCGTCGGGCTGAGGACCTGGACCGCGAGGTGCTCGCCCCGCAGGCACTCGAGGTGGTTGTGCATGTTGGTCAGCGGGCTGTCGACCTTGCCGCGGCTGACGAGCTTCGTCGAGCCCGCGGGCGCCGTCGGCTGGACCTTGACGGCGCCGCACCCGGCCAGCGCCACCAAACCGAGCACGACCGACGACCAGAGACCGGCGCGGCGAGCTATTGGAAGCTTCTTAGAGGACATGCGCCAGACAAAGGTAGAGGATCATTCTGACCGTGCTCGTGTACGGAGCCCTCGGTGGGCCGCTGCCGGAGATCGGGATCGTCGTGGCCGCGGCGCTCGCGGCCGTGGTCATGCTGCACCCGGCCGTGCGCGTCCAGGCGCTCGCAATGCTCGGGGCGCTCGTGTTGTCCCCGGTCCTGTTGCTCGCCGATATCTGGCATTCCCCGCAGCTCCACATCGTCCACCGCCATCCGCTCGTGGCCGCGGTCGGCGCGGTGATCGCGCTGGCCGTGGTGGTGGCGGCGGGGCTGGCGATCGTCCGATGGCCGCAGGTGCTCGCGTGCGCCGTGATCGTGGCGCTCCCGTTCCGAATCCCGATCGAGGCCGGCGGCGTCACCTCGAACCTGCTCGTACCGCTGTACTTCGTGGTTGCGGCCGGCTCGGTCGCGTTCATCGTCACGGGCCTGCGTGGCCGCTCGCCCCCGAGCGCCGCCGCGCCCTCCGGGAACGCGGCGCCGCCCGACGGCAACGCATCGCCGGGCGCCGGCGACGCCGCGCTCGGCGCCGACTCCCGGCTGCCCGCCCGGCATGGGCCGGCTCGCTGGCTCGAATGGCTGCTGGCTGGATACGTCGTCGTGTACGCGCTCCAGGCGGCGTACTCGCCGAAGTTCACGACCGCGCTCCAGCAGGTCGTGTTCTTCTACGTGCCGTTCGCGCTCGCCTACTGCCTGCTGCGCAGGCTCGACTGGACGGGGCGGCTCACCCGCACCTGCCTGGCGCTCGTCGCCGGGCTCGCGGTGGTGTTTGCGCTGGTCGGGTTCGTCGAGTACGAGACCAAGACGATCTTCCTGAACCCCAAGCTGATCGCCGCCAACCAGGTTCACGCCTACTTCACGGTCAACTCGGTGTTCTTCGATCCGAACATCTTCGGCCGGTTCCTCGCGCTCGTGATGATCCTGCTGGGCGCGGTGATCCTGTACGCGCGCCGGCAACGCACGCAGGTGGTGACGATCGTCGTGCTCGCGATCCTCTGGGCGGCGCTCGTGCTGACGCTGTCGCGCTCGTCGCTCGGCGCGCTGCTGGTCGGGCTGGGAGCGCTCGTGGCGCTCCGCTGGAAGGTCGGGCGCGCCGTGTTCATCGCCGCGGGCGTCGTCGCCCTCGCGGCCGCGGCGATCGCGATCTCGCCGACGACGTTCGGGCTCAACCAGGGGCTGAATGGAGCCTCGAGCGGCCGTCCGGGCCTGGTCTCGGGCGGGATCGATCTGTTCGCAGCCCGGCCGCTGTGGGGGTACGGATCGGGCTCGTTCGAGACCGAGTACAGCGCCCACCATCACCAGATCGGCCAGACGCTGTCGGCGTCGCACACGATCCCGATCACGATCGCGGCAGAGCAAGGGCTGATCGGGGAGCTCGTCTACCTCGGGCTCGTGCTGGCGGCGCTGGTCGTGCTGCTCCAGCGGTGCCGCGCCCAGCCGGATCGCGTGGCGATCGCGGCGGCGTTCATCGCCCTGTTGTTCCACACCCTGCTGTACGCGGACTTCCTCGAGGACCCGATCACGTGGACGCTGCTCGCGATCGGGATCGCGCTCGCGGTCCGGCCCCGGCCCGATTCAGTCCGGGGAGACGGTGAACGCCTCGCTCGCGACCGCGAGCTTCATCAGCAGCTCGCGTAGCTGCGTTCGCTCCTCGCCGGTCATCGAGCCGCCCCGTGCCCGCCTACTGCCGCTCCCGGACTCCGAGGGCGTAGTGCTGGATGTCGTTGTCCAGGGCCGCTTCGCTCTGGTACTGGCCGGTGTGGACGAACACCACCTTGCCGGCGGGGTTGATGAAGATCGTGGTCGGGAACCCCTCGAGCACCGCCAGCGATGACAGGTCCGTCGACGCGACCGGATAGCTCGGATAGCTGACGGGGTGCTGCGCCAGGAACGAGCGCGCGTCGCCAGTCGAGTCGTTCGTGTCGGCGCCGAGGAACGCGACCTTCCGTCCGTACTGCGCCGAGGCCGCCGCCAGTAGCGGGAACTCCTCCCGGCACGGCGGGCACCACGCGGCCCACGCGTTGAGCACGACCGGATAGCCGCGCAGCGAGCTCAGGCGATCGGACAGCGTGCCGCCCGAGGTGATCAGCTGCCCGGCCTGCGCGTGCAGCGACGCGAGCGACCCCGGCGACCCCGCCAGCACGCGCCGCGCGTCAGCCGCACTCGGCGCGGTGACCTTCGGGACCGCGCTCGCGGGGACGTTCCGGTTCATCAGGAAGTACAGGTCGTCGAGCGCCTCGGTCGGGGTCCACGGGAACTGCGGATGCTCGAGGTTCTGAACTCCCTCGCTGCTCAGCAGGCTCTTCAGCACGGGCGACAGCTGACCATCGACGTCGGCCATGCCCTCGTCGACGATCCGCTCCTGGCCGGACGGATCGATGAAGAAAATCGCGTCGGTGTGCTGGACGTCGAACGTCTCGGGCTTGTGGGTGAGCCAGTCGATGTCGGGCGGCTTGCCCTGCGGCACCCGGACGTAGTACACGCCGAAGAACTTCCAGAGCCGCTTGATCTCCGACTGCGTGCCCGTGAGCATCTCGAAGTCGGCGCCGGTCAG
>Ga0116224_10001938_pt1 | contig 12487 bp, 10 predicted proteins | sample Sb_taG_9_FD_89699 | JGI IMG/M metagenome (GOLD analysis project Ga0116224, IMG submission 89699) | Peat soil microbial communities from Weissenstadt, Germany - Sb_50d_b_LC metaG | ecosystem: Environmental > Terrestrial > Soil > Wetlands > Peat | place: Germany: Weissenstadt | collected 2010-09-21 | reverse complement strand
GGACTTCTGCTGACGCCGCGGGCCTGCCGATCCTCCCCGGTCTCGTCAACTACGACGAGGTGTCGTCGGGGTCGATGAATCACGCCATCCGCTTCACGGCCCAGTGCACGCAACAAGCCTATCTCTGGCCGGCGCGCCACGAGGCCGGCCAGAACGACGCCAATTGTCCTCCCATGGGGGCGCGCTTCAGGTTGACAGCCGGCTTCGGTCTTCCCGCCTCGCAGTGCTCGGCGATGTGCCAGACCGTCATCACCACCATGAAGACCTACGGATTGATACTGGCGGACAACGGCAGCAACTGGTTCTTCCAGGGCACGGCCGACACCAGGTGGACGGAGACCGAGGTGGACCAGCTGAAGCAGATTCCGGCCAACGCCTTCGTCGCCGTCGACGAGTCGTGTCTGATGGTGAACGCGAATTCGGGACAGGCCTACCAACCGGGCACCACCGGCTACGCAGAAAGCTGTGGATGATCCCTTGCGACGCCTTCCGTTGGCGGGACCTGCTACGGACGCACTGGCAAGTCGGGCCCACGACTGGCCGTCGGGGCAGAGTGCGAGCGACCGCATGAGGGCCAAGGTGGCGACGGCGAAGGTGGGCCTCACCTCGGTAGCAGCCACCGGAGCCGATCGCTAGGCTGCCCCCACCCCCCGGGGGGAGGGAGGTGGTTCGGTTGATCACTGCACCAGGTGAGCACGTTCGTTCACGTTCCTCGCCTATGCCGCGTCCCGCAGCCTTGCTGATCGTGGCGGTGGCGGTGGTGGCTGCACCGATCATCCTGGCGACGTCCGCCGGTGCGTCGCGTGGCGCGTACCACGTGACATTGCCCGACCTGCAGATCCAGGTGCCGACAGGCGACATCTCCATCGGCGACAACCCAGACACCGGTGATCGACAGCTCCAGTTCACCCACATCACATGGGACGCAGGAACCGGTCCGTTCCAGATCAAGCCGAGGTACGACCATCGCACCGGTACCGCCACCTTCGTCCAGACGATCTACAAGAGCCGCACCGGCAGCACGTGGAGGCCCGACTACACGGTGCATTTGGCCGCGACGGGCGTGTTCGACCCGCCCAGCGATTACCGATACCCGTTGACCCGCTTCACCCTGAACCTCATGAACGGCGACGGTTCGCCCGGCGCGGTGGTGGCCACCAGCCCGAAGACCGATTACTGCATCACGGCTGACGCCTTCGTGGGAGGGGTGCCCAATGCGCCCAACAACACGTCGCCACCCCAATCAAACTGCACCAAACCGAACAAACCACTCGGCCTCAGCGTCGGATGGGGTGACGAGTACGACCAAACCGACAACGGCCAGCCCATCGACCTGACCGGGGTGCCCGATGGCACCTACGTCTTGCAAGCCACGGTGGACCCGGATCACCTGTTCGCCGAGAGCGACCGCCACAACAACGTCGTGGACACAGAGCTCCAGATCAGCGGAGGCGACGTGGCTGTGGTCGACCAGACGACTCCCTTCACCGCAGCCCCCGCGGTGATGCTCTCGAGCCCGGACCGTGGGGCGAAGGTCTCGGGCTCGGTGGACCTGCGGGCGCCCGCCAAGGCCGTCTCACCGGCCACGATCGCCTCCGTGCAGTTCCTCCTCGACGGCCAGCCCCTGGGACCGCCGACGAAGTCCCCGCCCTACGCGTACTCGTGGACGGTCGGGAGCACGTCGCCGGGGAGCCACACGCTCAGTGCCCGCGCCACGGACTCCGAGGGACATGTGGCAACCGCGGCCGTGAAGACCGTGGACGTGGTGAGCTCGGCTCCGGCCCGTCTTCTGAGCTCGAGCGATCCCGCACCCGACGTGACGCTGATCAATCCGGCTTCCCAACAGACGGTCTCGGGCACGATCCCGGTGGCCGCCATCGCCCATGACAACGTGGCCGTGAAATCGGTCCAGTTCATGGTGGACGGGCGGCCCCTCGGTGCTCCGGTCACCGTCGCGCCCTATGCGGTCCAGTGGGACACCAAAGCAGTCCCCGACGGACCGCACACGTTGTCGGCTCGGGCCACGAATGCGAGCGGAGCGAAGGGCGCGACCACCGACGTGCCCGTGACGGTGGCGAACCCTGCTCCTCCCATGACGTGCTTCGTCCTCCAGGTCCAGGTGGGAGCCCGTGGACGGGGGACCGTGACGTCCCCCTCGTTCCATACCGCCGCCGCGGGGGAGACCGTGCTCGCCTTCGTGGCCAGCGCCGGACCTCGGGGAGCCAGCAAGGAGACCGCGGCCGTGTCCGGTTCCGGACTCACCTGGAAGTTGCTGAAGCGGGCTGACAGGGGGCAGGGCGACGCGGAGATCTGGGCCGCCACGGCCCGGAGTGTCCTCACCGGGGCGACCGTCACTTCCACCCTGGCGAGACCGGGCGCCGACCAACAGCTCACGGTCATCGCCATGGAGGGCATCGACGGCGCCGGTGCGTCCTCGGCTGCCTCGGGCGTCGGCGGGGCGCCCAGCCTCATCCTCAGGACGACGAGCGAGACGTCGCTGGTGTTCGCGGTGGGCGAGGGAGGCGGCACGACGGCGCGCACCGTGCCGCCCGGGTGGGTCCGCCTGGGCCAGTGGATCGACCGGGGCAGCCACTCGACCGACTGGGGCCAGTACACCAACCAGCCGACGGGCGAAGCCGGAACGGTGGTCATGGTCAAGGCCCCGGCACCCCGGAGCGGACGGTGGAACATGGCTGCGGTGGAGCTGACCGGAGACGGCAGCTGACCCTTGATCAGGGAAGGCCGATGCCCTCCCCGGCGTGAGTCCGCCCGGTGCGACGGTCAGGTCCCGTCGCGGGCCCGCTCGAGGCCGTCGAGGATCAGGTCGAGCCCGAATGCGAACTCGTCGCCGAAGTTGTAGCCCGGCTGGAGGACGTGCCCGACGCTGAACTCGGTGAGGTGGGGGTACGCATCGGTGGGCAGCTGCGCCAACATCATCTTCGCCACCTCGGCCGTCTCCTCCGCGGTCTCGCCCAAGGGGAGGGTGGCCTCTTGCAGGGCGAAGCCGTAGATGTAGCTGTCGAGGAGGGAGAACGCATGGGCGGCCATCGGCAGCGAGAACCCCGCCTGCCGGAGGGCTCCGATGACGGCGTCGTGGTGTCGCAGCGTGGCGGGGCCGGGCGAGGTCCGCGTCGACATGAGCGCGATCGCCCAGGGATGGCGTCCCAGCGCCTGGCGGGCGGACCGGGCCCGCTCACCCATGGCCGTCTTCCAGTCGGTTCCGCCCGCAGGCAGGTCGATCTCGCCGAACACCAGGTCCACCATGCCGTCGAGGAGCTCGTCTTTGTTGGCCACGTGGTTGTAGAGCGACATGGCCTCGACGCCGAGGGCCTCGCCGAGCCGGCGCATGCTGAGCGAGGCGATCCCGCTCTTGTCGGCGAAGGCGACGCCGGCATGCAGCACCCGGTCTCTGCTCAGAGGCTTCCGGGGCTTCGTGGCGGTCTTGGGGGGAGGCGCCATTTCCGTTTCTCCTCTCCTCTCCTGCCGGGGGCTTGACAACCTTACGTCGTAAGCATACTCTACTTACGACGTAAGTACCATCACAACCCGAAGGAGCCGTCGTGTCCGTGTCCGCCCCCTATCCGCTCCAGCTGGAGTTCCACGCCGACCGCCACATCACCCAGTGGCGCCCCGTCGTGCAGTGGGCCCTGGCCATCCCGCACCTGATGATCGCCTGGGCCCTGCGCAGCCTCCGGCAGGTCGTGACCCTGATCAGCCTCTTCACCGTGCTCTTCACCGCGCGCATCCCGCGACCGCTCTTCAACGTCGTCGTCATGACCTACCGCTACGAGTGGCGGGCCACGAGCTACGCCTGCTTCATTCACGAGGACTATCCCCCCTTCGACTTCGACCTCGCCTCCGAGGACGACGGGGTGGAGCCCCACACGTCGCTCGCCCTGACTTATCCCGAGAACCTCGAGCGGTGGAAGCCCCTGTACAAGTGGTTCCTGGCCATTCCCCAGTACTTCGTCGTGGCCGGGCTGTGCATCGTGTCGTGTCTGGGCGTCCTCGCCGGCTTCTTCGCCGTGCTCTTCACCGGGGAGTACCCCGAGGGCATCAGGAACTTCCTCGTCAGCGCCTACCGCTACGCCCTCCGCGTGGAGGCCTACGTCGGGTTCCTCACCGACCAATACCCGCCCTTCAGCCTGGCGGCTTGAGGTGACGGCCGGCGCCACACGCCCCGGGCGATTGCCATGCCCTCGTTTCTCGGAACACCGCAGCACACAACCATCGGAGACCCCATGAAGAAAGCAACGCTCAACGCGACGACGCAGACCTCGCCGGCAGGCGCGGAGACGATGAAGGCCATCGTCCAGGGCGAATACGGCGCCGCACCCGAGGACGTCCTCCGCCTGGCCGAGATCGACCGGCCCACGATCGGCCCCGGCGAGGTCCTGCTACGGGTGCGCGCCGCCAGTGTGGATCGGGGCACGTGGCACCTGATGACCGGTCTGCCCAACCTCATGCGGATCATGGGCTTCGGGTTCCGCCGGCCCAAGGCACCCAACCCGGGCCGGAGTGTGGCCGGCATCGTGGAGGCAGTCGGCACCGACGTGACGGGGTTCGAGCCCGGCGACGAGGTGTACGGCGCGGGCGAGGGCTCTTTCGCCCAGTTCGCCCGGGCCCGGGCGGGACGGATCGCCCGCAAGCCGGCGGATCTCTCCTTCGAACAAGCGGCGGCGGTCCCCATCTCGGGAATGACCGCCTTGCAGGCCGTGCGTGACGGCGCCCGCGTCCAAGCCGGGCAGAGGGTGCTGGTCATCGGGGCCTCCGGGGGAGTGGGCAGCTTCGCCGTGCAGATCGCCAAGGGCTTCGGAGCCGAGGTGACCGGGGTGTGCAGCGCCCGCAAAGTGGAGCTGGTCAGGGCTCTGGGGGCCGACCACGTCCTGGACTACGCCTGCGACGACTTCGCGGCCGGGGGCCACCGCTACGACGCCATCATCGACACCGGCGGCAACAGCCGGTTGGCACGCCTCCGTCGGGCTCTCACGCCAGGTGGGAGGCTCGTCATCGTCGGAGGCGAGACCGGCGGACGGTGGCTCGGTGGATTCGACCGCCAGCTCCGGGCGACCCTGCTGTCGCCGCTGGTGAGCCAGAAGCTCGGCATGCTCGCCGCGTCGGAGAACTCCGCCGACCTGTCGGTTCTCCGGGAACTCCTCGAAGCGGGGACCGTCAGGCCGGCCGTCGACCGCACGTACCCGCTCGGCGAGGCCGCCGCCGCCATCCGGTACTTCCAGGAGGGTCACGCTCGCGGCAAGGTCGTCATCACCGTGTGAAAGCGTGCCCGTAGGATCGGACCAGAGCACGGACCTCGGAGGCGAGATGGCCGACGACGAGTAGGAAGGGGAACCCACCCCGGCTGGTGGACCGGCACAGGGTGAGCCGCCACTCCCCCCGCAATACCCTCCCCAATCCATCGCGGGACCACCCTGGGCCAGCCCGATGCCCGGCCCGCCTCCGATGCCGGCTGCCGACCGGGTGCATGCCGCCTGGCAGCGCCGAGTCGAAACCGATTACATCTTCGACTACTGGACGGCCCTGGGCTGGACGGTCCTGACCCTAGGGATCTACAGCTTCTATGTCTTCTACCAGTTGGTGCGCCGCCTGCGCGATCACAACGAGCGGCGGGTCGAGCTCTTCGACGCCGCTCTGGCATTTGCATGGGAAGAGGCCGGTCGGCGAGGGCTGCAGGCCGAGCTGACGCCGTCATTCCAGCGGGCCAGCGCGCACATGGACGTGCTGCGCCGTATGACCAGGGACTTTCGAGACCCCGTCATCTTTGTGGTGCTGGCCGTCGTGGCACGTGGCATCGTCGAGTTCATCGCCTTCATCCTCTTGGACCAGGACCTGGTCAAGCACGACCGCTCAGAGGTCGGGGTCGAGTACGAGTTGGCGGTGATGTTCGGGCGCTTCGGCCAAACCGTGTCGGCACCGGACCAGGCCCGTGTCAAGGGACAGAACAACTATGTCGGCCGCATCGTCGCCACGGTCTTCTCGTTGGGCATCTACCTCTTCTGGTGGTACTACGACCAGATGATCGTGCCCAACCTCCATTTCCAGACCAACTGGGTCCAAGAGGACTCCCTGGCCGTGGCCGCGCATGCGTTGCGCTGATCCCAAAAACCCCCTTGCGTCCGCACATGCTGCGTTCGAGATCACCCTCGTAGCCAGGGACTTCGTTCCAGGGTGCTGGACGCGTCGGCACTGCCGGCCGCCGGCCATTTTGGGGGTTTTTGCCCTCAGGATTTCTCGGCGCCGTGCCGATACACAGAGACGAAGCCCGTGCCGTTTTCATCGACCGAGAGAACCCCATGGACGCGACCAGGAGATTGCAGCCTCCCGACGCGATAGCACCTCGCACGACCGCATCTTGGGTCGACCCGGCAGCGGGGCCCAAGGGCGCCGCCACCGTCCTCGTCGTCGACGACGAGGAATCGGTGCGTGAATCGACGGCCGCCATCCTGCGTTACGCCGGCTTCGATGTCCTCGAAGCCGGGGATGGAGCGATGGCGACATGGATGTTGGCGAGCCAGAACATCGACATGCTTCTCCTTGATCTGCAGTTGCGGCTACTGGATGGCCCCGCTGTGCTGGAATCCTTGGAGGCGTCGTCGACGGTGGTGATCTTCTCGGCCTTTGGGTTCTTCGAAGAACCTGAAATTCGGAAGGCGTTCGGTCCGTTGGTCTTCGACTGCCTGCGCAAGCCGGTGCCTGCCGCGCGCTTGGTCGAAGTCGTCGCAGCCGCAGCCGCCCACGCCCGGGACGAGGGCCACCAACCAAGAGTGAAGCCTATTGCCCCCTCGATGGCACTCAGGCTTGCCATGGCCGGCCTGGCGAGATTGACGCCGCAAACGGAACGCCAGGAGTGGGCTCGGGTCCAGGACGGCTGAGGTCACCGTACCGAGTGGGGGAGCGTGTCCTCACGTGGTTCGGATCGGGGTGCCTCTGGCGATCGGCCCGGCGCTGACCGGGGCCGGCTGTGGGCGGTGCGAGGACCGGCCATGATGGGTGCGTGCGCCGCTACGTGCTCACCGTCACCTGCCCGGACCGGACCGGTATCGTGGCCGCCGTCACCGGCTTCATCGCCTCCCACGGTGGCTGGGTGGTGGAGGCGGCCCAGCACGGCGACTTGGCGACCGGGCGGTTCTTCCAGCGGATCGAGATACTGGCCGAGAGCCTTCCCTTCGGCCCCGAGGAGTTCGGTCACCGCTTCGGCGACGTGGCCCGGGAGTTTGACCTCGACTGGCGCCTGAACGACACCGACATGCCCAAGCGGGTCGTGGTGCTGGTCAGTCGAGAGGACCACTGCCTGGCGGACCTCCTCCATCGCTGGCGCAGCGGTGACCTCGCCTGTGACATCCCCCTCGTGGTCTCGAACCACCCGGACCTCCGTCCGCTCGTCGAGTGGCACGGGATCGAGTTCCTCCACGTGCCGGTCCCCCCCGGACACCGGGACGAAGCCTTCGCCGAGGTGGTGTCACGGTTCGACGCCACTCGGGCCGACGTGATGGTCCTGGCCCGCTACATGCAGATCCTGCCGCCCGATGTCTGTAGCCGCTACCCCGGACGCATCATCAACATCCACCACAGCTTCTTGCCGTCGTTCGCCGGCGCCCGGCCCTACCACCAGGCGTTCGAGCGGGGTGTGAAGCTCATAGGCGCCACCTGTCACTACGTGACCGCCGAGCTCGATGCCGGGCCCATCATCGAGCAGGACACGAGCCGGATCGACCACGGCGACACGGTCGAGGATCTGCTGCGCATCGGCCGGGACATCGAGCGTTCCGTGCTGGCCCGCGGGCTCCGCTGGCACCTCGAGGACCGGGTGCTCCTGAACGGAAACCGGACCGTCGTCTTCGCCTAGGACAGCTGCCTCAAGCGAGCACTCCATTCGGCTTGCCGGCGATGACGATGTCGGTGTCGCCGGGCCAGTCCCAGAAGAGCCCCGAGGGGGACCGCTCGACCAGGGTCCGGCGGACCTCGGCCTCGAAGAGTTCGAGCCGGTCACCGAAGAGGTGGGGTGCCGCAAACGACATCGACAGGTAGTTGGCAAGGACCCCGTCGATGCCCTTGACGATGTCGGCGCGTCCCGGGGCGAAGAGCTGGCGCCCTCGGCCGAAGCGGGTCCGGCCAAGGGCGTCCTGCCAGCGGTCGGCGGGCATCGAAACGAACCCCTGGCCGGCCCGCAACCCGGGACCGAGGTACTTGTCGATGAGGGACCCGATGGCCTCGTGGGGGATCGTCGGGTAGCCCGGTCCGGCGGGCACCGGTCGGTCGTCGACGGTGTGGGCCACGAGCGCGATGCTGCCGCCGGGTTCGAGGAGGTCGTAGACGGCCTCGGCCACCCGCTCCCGGTCGGTGCGGTGGAACGACTGGCCGAAGGTCACCAAACGGAAACTGCCGAGGCCCAGGTCCGGGATCTGCTCGGCAAGACCCTGCACCCAGCGGATGTTCGTGATCCGTTGCCTGCCCGAATACCGGGCGGCCTCGTTGAGCATGTCGGTGTCAGGGTCCAAGCCGATGGCCTCGTCGAAAAGGGGGGCGAGTGCGACGGCCAGGACTCCCGGTCCGCACCCGACGTCGAGAAGCCGGCCCGTCCCGTCCAACCCGCACTCCACCGCCAGTGTCTCTCGCAGCGCAAAGGAGTAGGGCGGCCGTCCCCGGAGGTAGTAGGGGGCGCTGCCTTTGTAGAGCGTCGGGTCATAGGGAGCGTGTCCCGGCATGAGGTAGCCACGATACCGAGGCCCATTCGCGTCGGGTCGGGTGCCCGAGATCCCCGCGGCCTTCCCCGTCCGATCTCCTGGTCCCGGTCGCTAGGCGCTCGAGGCGAAGTACCTTGCCAGCCCACCCAGTCGGTCGATGACAGCCGCGTCGCCGTTGAGCGTCTGGGTGAGCGAGCCCCGCCCACACATTGCATCGATCGTTGCCACAGGATCACCGGTCAACACCGCGCTCTGGTCATCGAAGGGGGGGTGACCGGCAGAGTCTTCGTCAGGGCCTCCCGCCACCGCCCATGCAGTCACGGGCCCGCCACCACGGCGGAGGTGGACCGGACCCATCCGCACATGCAATCGATCGCGCCGGTCGAACAAGGAGGCCAGCACGAGCGAGTAGGCGAGGCTCGGTATCGTTTCACCGGGCACCACCTCGACAGCGCGGCCCAACGGTGCCAGTGCGTCGCGTTCGTGAACGATCGAATCCCACCCCATGTGCATCGCACTCATCCACCAAGGCACTCGGCCCGCGGGCGACAGGGTGGGGTGGCCAAATCGCTTCCGGTCAGCGGACTCCAGCTCGACCACCATCGTCTCGGTGGACGACAGGTAGCGCCGTCGGACCTCCTCGTCGGGTACAGCCCGGTCGGACAGAACCGCTTCGTTGGGAGTGGTGCGGGGATCGAAGCCTGCCGCTGGGGTTTCGTCACCGGACCAAAGCCGCCGCATCGTGGCATCGACCCAGACGAGATGGCGGAGGAGGTCGGCCACTGTCCATCCTTCGCAGCGCGACGGCGATGCCAGTTCGTCGGCGCCAAGCGTGGCCACTGTGGACGCGAAGCGCCGCCGCTGTCCGGCCAACATGGCCAAGGTGGCCTGTGGATCGAACAGAAAACAGATGTGATCGGCCTGGGGCGCGTCTCCCCCGAGTCGCGTGTCGTGCTCCATGGTGGCAGCTGCCCTCCGTGAGCTTCGTCGCTGGGTCGGTGCAACCACGCTAGCCGTGGGCCCGACTCGCCACCTTCAGTGCCCCTCGAGGAACTGCGAAGTACCATTTCGGCGTGGGGTCGAGCCGCCGAAAGGGGCACATCCCGGGATCCTTCGCAGCCCTCGTGGCTGTCTTCCTTTCCGGATGCGCGGGGTCGAGCAGATCTGGAGCTCCACCTCGATCTCCCGTCATGGTGCTGCACGATGCCGTGAAGGCGTTACGAGCAGAGTCCCGGTACAGTCTCACGGTGACCGACAGCCGTGGCGGTCCGGGCGGGACACCTGTGGTCTACAAGGTGGACATCCAGAAGCCCGGCAGGATTTCGATCACCGGCGGGTCGAACGTGATCGCCATCGGATCGACGGGCTACTTCAAGGCCCCATCTGGATGGTGGTCGACCGTCCGTCATGCCGGGGAAGCCACGAGCTTCACGAATGACATGTGCATCTACATCGACATATTGCGGAGGGCGACTGCAGCGACAAGGAACGGAGATACCTACGACATCCCGCCGGCCGAAGCGGCTCGCCTGTTGGTGACCACTGGCCTTCCCCGATTCCGGGGCGTTCGTGACGTATCGCTGTCGATGACGATCGCGGGCGGACTCTTGAAGTCAGTCTCGCTCCATACTGGCGGTGCGTTGCCGATATCGACCTCCACGGTGGTGACCGAGATCGGTCGTTCTCCTGCCGTAGAAGCTCCTCCGCGACGTCAGATCGCGTCCTAGTAAGCCTCAGGCATGCAAGTGGTTGCCTTGCCGGTTGTGGTTGGTGTTGTGGTTGTGTGTCCTCGTTCTGGTGTTTGCGTTGCCTCCATGGTGTTGCCGAGTGGCGAACGAGCCGAGTGAGACTGTCGAGGGACGTGCGGCGCAACGGCGCGAAGTTTCCTCGGTCACCCTGACGCTGTAGGGATACGCTCGCACCGGACCGCTCATCCGAGTCCGGCCCCGTAGCCACCTAAGGAGCGCGGGACACGTGTTCGCCCGGGTTCTGACCGACGTTGATTCTTTGTTGCCGTTCGTCCCCGGATGGGACGCGCTCGCAGTCGAGTGCCGGCGCCCGCGTTCGGCTCCCGTATTTGCTTTGGCATGGTACCGCCACGCTCTGCCATCTCGCGGACAGATCCGGACCGTGGTCGTGACCGATGGCGATGATGTCGTCGGGATCGCCCCCTTCTATGTGGAGCGGACGGGATTCGGCTTCTATCAGTACAACATGGCCGTGCCCGTGCTCTTCGGAGTCGAGCCACTGTTTGCTCCCGGCCGCGAGGAGGAGATCGCGGGAGCTGTGGGCCATGCCTTGGCTCATGCTGATCCCGCGCCCGACATCGTGTTCCTCGATTCGCTGCCCCAGGGGTCGCTGTGGCCCACACTGATCGGTAGGGGTTGGCCCCGCCCCCATCCGGCTCTGGCCTCGCCGCACTCGTTTCCGTGGTCTCACATCTACCTGGGGGACGGGGGTTTCGACGGCTGGTTCGCGGAACGCTCAGGGAGGTTTCGACAGCGATTCCGGTCACAAAGCCGGAAGCTGAGTGCAGAAGGGTTCAAGCACTTGGTCTCGGTTGACGTCCCGGACATCGCCGAGCGGCTGCCCGCCCTTCGCCGGTGTTACGAGGCCCGGCGGGTGGGACGGGGCGGCACCGGGCACCCTTTCGACGACAGTTTCAGGGCCATTGTCGCCGAGGCCGCAGTCGAGCTCTCGGGTACGGGACGGCTCCGACTGGCCACGATCGAAAGGCCCGGGGAGGTGATCGCCGCGGATCTGGTGGTGAGCGCCGGGGGTCACGCGAGCGGCTGGTTGACCGGCTTCGACGAGTCCTGGGCGCACCTGTCACCGAACTTCGTGTGCATGGTCTTGTCCATTGAAGACGCGGCACGGGTCGGGGACACGACCTTCGACCTTGGTTCCGGCTCCTATTCGTACAAGCGACGTTTCACCGACGACGAGCCGGTCTTTCAGAACTCCCTCCTCGTTCGTCGTGGGCTCCGACCGTTCCACACGCCGGCACAGCTTCTCCCGTACGGCGCTCGTCAAGCGATGGGCCGTGTCCTGGGCCGTGTCAAGAAGCTTGTGGGATAGATGCACGACGCCTTGTTGTGGTGACCACGGCGAGCCGGCCGGTCGCTCACGACACCAGGTGTCCGCCCCCTGAAGCTCGCGTCTTCGTGTCCTGGGTCAGGTGGGTGCTCAGGAAGATGTCGAGCTGGGTGGGCGACAAGGGACGCCCGTAGAGGAAGCCCTGCCCGGTGTCGCACTGCTCGGCCAGGAGGGGGTCCATCTGGCCCTCCTCTTCGATCCCCTCGGCGATGGTCTCGAGGCCGAGGGTCTTGCCGAACTGGACGAGGGTGTGGATCAGCATGGACGAGTCACGCGTCGTGGCCAGGGAACTGATGAACGAGCGGTCGATCTTGAGGATGTCCACGGGGAACTGGCGCAGGTAGGCGAGCGACGAGTAGCCAGTGCCGAAGTCGTCGATGGCGATCCGGACTCCGAGGCCCTTCAGGGCGACGAGCCGGTCGACCATCAAAGAGGTGTCGCTCATGATCGTCGTCTCGGTGATCTCGAGCACCAGCGCGTGGGGCTCGAATCCCGACTCGCTGAGGGCGTCGGCGACATCGGCAACAAGGGTGTCGGACTCGAGCTGGCGGGCCGAGATGTTGACCGACATGGTGATGAGGTAGCCGTTGCCGTGCAGGGCCGCCCCCTGGCGGCACGCTTCTTGCAGAACCCAGCGACCGAGGGGCACGATCAGTCCGGTTTCCTCGAGCAGCGGGAGGAAGTGATCG
>Ga0116224_10001937_pt1 | contig 12491 bp, 16 predicted proteins | sample Sb_taG_9_FD_89699 | JGI IMG/M metagenome (GOLD analysis project Ga0116224, IMG submission 89699) | Peat soil microbial communities from Weissenstadt, Germany - Sb_50d_b_LC metaG | ecosystem: Environmental > Terrestrial > Soil > Wetlands > Peat | place: Germany: Weissenstadt | collected 2010-09-21 | reverse complement strand
CCGGCGGCATCCCGAGCGCGATCGTCGCGGCCGCGATCCGCAGGTCGCACGCGAGTGCGAGCTCGAGCCCGCCGCCGATGGCGTGACCGTTGAGCGCCGCCAGGGTGGGATACGGGTACGCCTCGACCGCGTCGAGTGCGGCCGTGAACGGGTTGGCCACGAGCCGGTCGGCCTCGTCGGCGAACTGAGCGTTTCCTCGCAGATCGCCGATGTCGTAGCCCGCCGAGAACGTCGTCTGCTCGCCGGTGATGATCACGCAGCGGGCGTCGATCTCGGCCAGCGTCGACGTGAACCCGTCGAGGATCGCGTGGTCGAGCGCTCCCCGCTTGGCCGGGTTGGAGATCGTCAGTCTGATGACGCCAGGCGCCGGCGCGTCGACCAGCAATCGCCCACCGGCCCGGCGCGGTTTGTCGGGGTCACTCGAGGACAACGAGCGTGTCGCCCTCCGAGACCGATTGGCCCTCCTCGCACAGGATCTCCTTGACCACGCCGGGATCCTCGGCCTCGACCGGCATCTCCATCTTCATCGACTCGAGGATGACGACCGTGTCGCCCTCCTCCACGTTGTCGCCGACCTCGACCTCGATCTTCCAGACCGTGCCCGTGATGTGGGCCTCGACCTCGGGCAACTCAGCCTCCAGTGCTCGTGGGACGGCAGGAGGATATGCGACGAGGTCGGGCCCACGACGGGCCGGCGGTCAGTACGCCCCGGGGAGTCCGGCCGGGCAGCGGAAGTTGTACTTCAGGGGCGCGCCCTTGGGCCGTGTGCCCTTGTAGACGATCGTGGCCTGCTTGAACGCCGGGTTGACCTGATTTGGGCAGGTCTTCGGCTTCGACAGCGTGACCTTCACCGCGACCGAGTGGGTGTGGCCGGCGACACAGCTGGGCGTGCAGTCGTTCGCCGTGAAGTTGCCGTTCGCGACCGCTTGGGTCTTGCTCCAACTGGACCATTTCAGCTTGCCGAGCCAGGTATTCCCGTCCCCGCAGGACAGGATTATCTTCGTCGGCTTGGCCTTGAGCGCGTTGCAGTTATAGATCGCCTGGACCTGGCTCGGGTTGCCCGCGGCAAGAGCTGCCGAGGGCACCGCCAAAAGGGCCAGGACGATTGTGATTTTCATTGCCTTACGCATCTGTCCTAGGCAAGCACGGGTGTCAAGCCGGCCGGCACGTACTGGAACACATGGGAGCCGGGATCGGTGCGGTCGCGCCGGGAACCCGCTAGCCGAACGTGTCGGGGTCGGGTCCGGTGCGCTCCTCGCGATCGAGCTCGAACAGCGCGTGCATGTCGTCGTCGCCCAGCTCGAAGTCGAACAGCTTGAAGTTCTCCTCGATCCGGGTCTGCGTGACCGACTTGGGGATCACGATGTTCCCGAGCTGAATGTGCCAGCGGAGCACGACCTGCGCGGGAGTGCGGCCGTGGGCGGACGCGATCCGCTGGATCGTCGGGTCGTCGAGGAACTGGCCCTTTCCGAGCGGGCTCCACGCTTCGGTCGCGATTCCGTGCTCCTCGTGGAACCGGCGCAGCTCGAGCTGCTGGAGGCGCGGGTGCAACTCGATCTGGTTGACCGCCGGCACGACGCCGGTGGCGTCGATGATCCGTTCCAGATGCTCGACCTGGAAGTTCGAGACGCCGATCGACCGCACGCGCTCCTCCTGCTGGAGCGCACACAGCGCCTCCCAGGTCTCGACGTACGAGCCCTTGTGCGGGATCGGCCAGTGGATCAGGTACAGGTCGATGTAGTCGCCGCCGAGCTTGTCGAGGCTCGCCTCCGCGGTCTCGGCCTCCGGGATTTGAAAGACGCCGAAGCCCAGCTGGGGCAGGCGATTGCCGTCGTTCAGGTTCAGGTCTGGGACCAATGTCGTCTTAGTTGTCATACGGAGAGGCTTCCATGCAGCCTCTCCCTCGAATCACACTGTTTCAGATGTCGTAGCCTGACGACGTGGACGAGATCGATCGCCCCGTGGTCGACATGGATCTGCTCGCCGCGTCGCTGCGGGCGGATTCCAGCGATGTGAGCGCGTTCGTCGAAAGCCTGGCGAGCAAGCTGGAGGAGGCGGTCCCGGCGCGGGTTCGGATCGACCGACGGCGGTCCGGGATGTTCGGGCCGAAGGCGGTTCGCGGTGTGGCCGTCGACCTCGGCGACCGGAGGCTCGAGTTGCGGACCGACGGGGGGCGGGTCGAGACTCGCTGCGCCCGGCTTTCCGCAGGGATCGTCCTGAAGAACGAGGTGCTCGAGACCGACGAGTGGCTGGCGGTGCTCAGCGACGCGCTGGCCGCCGAGGCGAGACGTAGCGAAACGACCAGGAAGGCGCTCGAGCGCCTACTGATGCAGTGAGGAGAATCAATGGGATTCCTGAAACGTGACGACGACAACCAGGCCGCGCAGGCCGCCGCGCCGCCGCCGGCTGCCCGTCAGACCGACGAGGCGCCGCACGCCGCGAGCTACGAAGCCGGCTCGCTCGCCGGCATCCCCGAGTCGGGCCGCGAGCGGATCGCGCGGATGAAGGAGGAGGTCGCGCGCGGCTTCTTCACGAGCGACCTGTCGGTCAACGAGTTCCTGCTCGTCAAGCAGGCGGGATTCGAGCCGCTCGGGCTCGTGCTCGGCAGCTCGATCTACCACATCGGCTTCCAGCAGGCGATGTGGAATCAGAGCCAGGAGCTCGGCGTGCTGACCCAGGCGATGTACCACGCTCGCGAGCTCGCGATGACGCGGATGGAGGAGGAGGCCGATCAGCTCGGGGCCGACGGGATCGTCGGCGTCCGGCTCGACATCGGGCGCTACGAATGGGGCGCCGATCTGGCCGAGTTCATCTCGGTCGGGACTGCGGTCAAGCATCGCGGCGGCGAGCTTCACCGCGCGCCCAACGGCCGTCCGTTCACCTCCGATCTGAGCGGTCAGGACTTCGCCACGCTGCTGCGGGCCGGCTACCGTCCGGTCGGGCTGGTGATGGGCAACTGCGTCTACCACGTCGGTCGCCAGGGAATGCTCGCCTCGCTCAAGCAGGTGGGGCGGAACGTGGAGATGCCCAACTACACCCAGGCGCTGTACCAGGCGCGCGAGCTCGCGATGGAGCGCATGGGGCGCGAGGCCGACGAGCTCCAGTCGGGCGGGATCGTCGGCGCCCGGATCGTCGAGCGCAGTCACGGCTGGGGCTCGCACGTGATCGAGTTCTTCGCGATCGGGACCGCCGTGGTCGAGGTAGCCGTCGAGCACGAGATCGAACCGCCGACGATGGTGCTGCCGCTGAGCGGTTAGAGCGACTAGCGTTTGCGGGCGATGCCCAACGTCGAGCTCAAGCCGCAGGTCTACAAGGACCCGAGGCCCAAGGAGTACTTCGACCGGTTCCACGACCTGGTCCGCTCGCGGCCACCCGAGTCGAAGGTGTACGAGACCGTCCGGGTGTTCACCGAGCTGAACGCGCTGCTCGTGTATCGGGCTCGCGGGATCGGGAGCGAGAACGTCCCCAACGGGCCGGTGATCCTCGCGCCCAACCACGCCTCGTTCATGGACCACTTCTTCACCGGCGCGTTCATCCGCCGCCGCGTCCAGTTCATGGGCAAGTCGCAGCTGTTCAAGGGCTTCCCGGGGTGGGTCTTCAGCCACGGCGGGGTGTTTCCGGTTCGTCGCGGATACCAGGACGAGGAGGCGTTCATCAGCGCGTCGCAGATCTTGCGCCGGGGCGGGGCTGTGGTCATGTACTGCGAGGGCGGGCGCTCGCGCAGCGGGAAGATCGCCGACGAGGCTCGGCCGGGGATCGGGCGGATCGCGCTCGAGTCCGGGGCGCCGGTGGTCCCGGTGGCGATCCTCGGCTCCTACCAGGTGCGCAACTGGAAGCGCCTGCACTTCCCCAAGGTGACCGTGCAGTACGGCAATCCGTTCCGGTTCGAGGCCGTGAAGGGGTCGACGCGCGAGCAGCAGCAGGAGGTCGCCGACTACATCCTCGATCGGATCAGGGAGCTGCACGGCGAGCTGTCGCGGCTCGGCCGGCGGGGCGCGGCGCGGGCTGCCCGGGCGGCGCGGGCCGCGGCCGCGCGGTAAGCGGACGCGCGCGGATCAACGGCGGGCACCTGGGGGAGGGGACCTGCTGTCTCGGCGTTTCGGCGACCCCGGGCATCTGAACCACCTGCAAATCCTGCCATTTGACGCGGGCGGGCGGGACCGTGGTATTCCGCCCATGCCCCACATGCATGCTCTGCCACGGTTCGGCGCCGACGCTTCGATTGTCAGGCTTTGCAGGTACGCCGACCAGCTACGCGGTGGTGATCGCGGCGGCCTCGCCGAGCCCGAGCTCGTCGATGGCGTGGTCGCGCATCTTGAACTTCTGCACCTTGCCCGTGACCGTCATCGGGAACTCGTCGACGAACTTCACGTAGCGCGGGATCTTGAAATGGGCAATCTGGCCCGTGCAGAAGTCCTTGATCTCCTGCTCGGTCAGGGTCGCGCCGGCGCGCGGGATCACGAACGCCATCAGCTCCTCGCCGTAGCGCTGGTTGGGCACGCCAATCACCTGAACGTCGGCGATGTCGGGATGGGTGTAGAGGAACTCTTCGATCTCGCGCGGGTAGACGTTCTCGCCGCCGCGGATCACCATGTCCTTGATCCGGCCGACGATCCGCACGTAACCCTGCTCGTCCATCGTCGCGAGGTCGCCGGTGTGCATCCAGCGCTGCTCGTCGATCGACTCGGCGGTGCGCTCGGGGTCGTTCCAGTAGCCGCGCATGACGACGTAGCCGCGCGCGAGGAACTCGCCGGGCTCGCCGCGCGGGAGCGTACGTCCGGTTTCCGAGTCGACGATCTTGATCTCGACGTGAGGCCCGACCTCGCCGACCGTCCCGCAGCGGTTCTCGAGCGTGTCGTCGCAGCGCACCTGAGTCGTGACCGGCGAGGTCTCGGTCATCCCGAAGGCGATGCTCATCTCGTCGATACCCATCTTTTCGCTCACCCGCTTCATCACTTCGATCGGGCATGGAGACCCGGCCATGATGCCCGTGCGCAGCGGCCCGTAGTCGAGCTCGGAGAACCGCTCGTGGGCGAGCTCGGCGATGAACATCGTGGGCACGCCGTACAAGCTCGTGCACCGCTCGTGCGCGCACGCCTCGAGTGTCGCCAGCGGCTCGAACGTCTCGGCCGGATAGACGATGCAGGCGCCGTGCGAGGTCGAGGCCAGATTCCCGAGGACCATGCCGAAGCAGTGATAGAGCGGCACCGGGATGCAGACCCTGTCTTGCTCGGTGTACCCGAGCATGGCCCCGACGAAGTACCCGTTGTTGAGGATGTTGTGGTGGGTGAGCGTCGCCCCCTTGGGAAAGCCGGTGGTGCCGCTCGTGTACTGGATGTTGATCGGGTCGTCGAAGTCGAGATCGTCGCCGTGGGCCGCGAGGTCGCCGGTGTAGCGGGCGCCCGAGGCGAGCTCCTCCCAGTCGGGCGTGTCGAAGTAGATCGCGCGCTCGAGCTCGGGCAGTTGCGGGCGGACGTGGTCGACCATCTCGACGAAGTCGGAGTTCTTCAGGCTTTGCGAGGCGATGATCCACCGGCAGCCCGATTGCATCAGCGCGTAGTGCAATTCGTTCACGCGGTAGGCGGGGTTGATGTTGACGAGGATCACCCCGGCCTTCGCGGTCGCATACTGGGTGAGAGCCCATTCGGCGCGATTCGGGCTCCACACTCCCACCCGGTCGCCCTTGCGCAGGCCGGCCGCGAGCATCCCGCCCGCGAGCCGATCCACCGCGTCGCCGAACTGGGCATACGTGTAGCGGACCCCATGGCCGCAGTCGACGAGCGCCTCGGCATCGGGTACGCGGGCGATCGTCCGCTCGAGGTTGTGCCCGATCGTCTCGCCGAGCAGCGGATCCGCGCAAGCGCCGTGTGCGTAGGACAGCATCTCGATCTCCGCTCCTTCCTGGGTCTGAACGCCGATCCTACCGTCCGATCGTCCTTGTGCCATCGGTACGGTGTCGTTGCGATGACGCTGTTACGCCAGGGACTCCTCGACGGCCGCGCGATCGCGCTCGCGGGCGGGGTTCCACCGCCGCTCCGCGACGCGCTCGGTGGGCTGGGCGCGCGGGTGGAAGAGCTCGACCTCGCGCTCGAGCCCGGGGTCGACGAGGAGCGAGCGAGCGCGTGGGCCGGTTCAGTTGGCCCCCTGTATTCGCTCGTCTATGACGCCGGGCCGACGTTCGGTGGCGGAGGGCAGGACGGTCTGCGCGAGTGCCTCGAGCGCGGGTGGGTCGCGGTGCGGGGCGTGGCGACCGGCGCTCTGATTCCCGCCGGCGCGGGCAAGGTCGTGCTGATCGCCCCCCGGCCGGATGCCGGGTCGTTCGCGGTGGCGGTCCGCGACGCGCTCGAGAACCTGGCGCGGACGCTGTCGGTGGAGTGGGCGAGGTATGGGGTCGGGACGGTCGCGATCGCGCCCGGCGCCTTGACCACCGACGAGGAGGTCGCGGAGCTCGTCTCGTTCCTGGTCTCGCCCGCCGGCGAGTACTTCACGGGCTGCGTGTTCGAGCTGGACGCGCTCATACGCAGCTCTTAGGCCGCTCACACGCGGCTGAGAGGGGCCGGGTCGAAGCTACCGGCACGCGTTAGCAACGACACCGAGGTACTTGACCCATGACTGACATCAACGCTCAGGCGCGGGGCCGGGCAATGCGAGACGCTCGCCTCGCCCGCGCCCGGATGATCCGCCGGCGCATCATCGGCGGGGCGGTGGCGCTGTTCGTCGCCGCGTGGCTTCTGATCACGATCGTGCTCGTGTCCGGGCACGACCCCGCGCTCGCCAGGCAGTCGTCGGCGAGCACGGTCGCATCGAGCTCGCCGAGCACCAGCTCCTCGTCGGGCTCGAGCTCCGGCTCCGGCTCCAGCTCGACCGGCTCGTCGAGCTCGACCTCGAGCTCGAGCGGCAACTCGGGCAGCGGGACCGTCAGCAGCGTGACCACGAGCCAGTCATGAGCGCGACGATCGAACTGCCGGTCGAGCAGCGGGACGCGTTCGCGTGCTTCGGCTCGCGGTGCACGGTGATCGTGGCGGACGCCCGCGTGGCCGATGCGGCGGGGGCCGTCGCGCAGGCACACCGGCGGCTGCTCGAATGGCACGGCCAGTTCTCGCGCTTTCAGGCCGACAGCGAGCTGACCCGGCTTAACCACGCGCCCGAGGAGACCGTGGCCGTGTCCCCGATGATGCGCCGCGTCGTCGAGGCTGCGGTCCGAGCTGCGGACGCCACCGGCGGGCTCGTCGACCCGACGCTGCTCACCGAGATCGAGCGCGCCGGCTACGACTCGCACTTCGAAGGAGACGGCATGCCGCTGGCGGTCGCGCTGGCGCTCGCGCCGGACCGCGCCCCCGGTGGCCCCGCGCCCGATTCGCCCTGGAAGCTCGTGCGGACCGACCGTCGCGCCGGCACCGTGACGCGCCCGCCCGGGGTACGGATCGATCCGGGCGGGATCGCCAAGGGCGTGTTTGCCGACGAGCTCGCCTCGCTGCTCACCGGCTACGGCGCGTTCGTCGTCGACTGCGGTGGCGACATGCGGTTGGGCGGCCGGCTGGGGCTGGCGCGCGAGGTACATGTCTCGAGCCCGTTCGACGAATCGATCCTGCATACGTTCACGATCGCGGGCGGCGGCGTTGCGACCAGCGGGGTCGGCCGCCGCAGCTGGCTGGACCGGGACGGACATCCTGCCCACCATCTGCTCGATCCCGCCACGGGCCGGCCCGCGTTCACGGGCATCGTGCAGGTCACCGCGCTCGCCCCGACCGCGACCGAGGCGGAGTCGCTGTCGAAGGCGGCGCTGCTGAGTGGCCCCGAGCGGGCCGACCTGATCCTCGTGCACGGAGGAGCGATCGTCCTCGAGGACGGGAACTTCATCGTGCTTGAACCGGCCCGACACTAGCCGGGCGCGCGGCTAGCCGGGGAGGCTGGCCTCGGGCGCCTCGGCCCAGGGGACGATCACTGCGTCCTCGAGCGGGGAGTCGCGTGCGACCACGTACTCCGCGGGCTCGGTGTCGGACACGTTCTCGAGCACGTGGGTCTCGCGCGGCGGGACGTACACGAGGTCACGCGGCTCGAGCATCAGCTCCTGCTCGAGGTGATCCCCCCACTTGACCCGCAAGGCGCCCGAGAGCATGTACACCGCGCTCTCGCAGTTTTCGTGGTAGTGGGGCCGGGACTGCGCGCCCGGCGGCACCCGGAACACGGCCATGTAGATGTTCTGCGCGCCCGTCGTGGCCTGCGAGATCTCGGATCCGCCGACCACGCCGCGCGGCACGTCATGGTCCGCGCCGGGCTTGACGACCTTCATCGGACCGGGAGTGAATCGACGACCGACATGCCCGGCGAGTCTAGTGGGTCGAGCCTCGCTTACTGGCGCTCGCGATCGCCGCCGGGCTGGGCCGCAACCTCGATCTGGAGCGGGCCTATCTCGTGGTCGACCTGGAGCGTCGTGTGGTGGATGTGGAAGCGCTCGTCGAGCAGGTCGTGGAGGGAGCGGCGCAGTTCGTGGCAGTCGTCGCCGGCGCGGACGACTACGTGCGCCGACAGCGCGGCGAACCCCGACGTGACCTCCCACACGTGGAGGTCGTGAACCTCCACGACTCCGGGTTGGGCGGCGAGCGCCCGCCCGATCTCGCCGGGATCGAGTCCCGTCGGCGCGGCCTCCATGAACACCCTCCCCGACGCCAGCAGAAGGTCGTAGGCCGCTCGGAGCATGAGCCCCGCGATCAGGAGCGAGGCGATCGCGTCCGCCCGGTCGAAGCCGGTGGCGAGAATCACCACGGCCGCGACCGCGGTCGCGATGAACCCGTACAGGTCGGTGAGGATGTGCCGGTAGGAGCCCTCGACGTTGAGGCTCCGCTCGTGGCCCTGGCCCCCGGCGAGGACCCGCGCCGCCACCAGGTTGAGGGGGATCCCGGCGAGCGCGACCACCAGCACCACGGTGGCGTCCACCGAGGGCGGCGAGACGAGGCGCCCGATCGCGCCGTACACGATCAGGCACGCGAGCACGAGCAGCGTCACGCCGTTGGCCTGTGCGCTCAGGATCTCGGCCCGCCCGAGCCCGTAGGTCATCGAACCGTACGCGCCCCGCGCCGCCAGTCGCGCGGCCGCGAGCGACAGGGCCAGCGCGGCGGCATCGGTCAGCATGTGCCCCGCGTCGGACAGGAGCGCGAGCGAGGAGGCCAGGATCCCGGCGACGATCTCGACCACCATGAACGCGAAGATCAGCGCCAGCGCGATCTTGAGAGCGCGCCGGTCGGCGTCGCGATGTACGTGTGAGTGGTCGTGCGCGATGGTCGGATCGTAGACCCGATTCCCGCGGGCGCAGCGGTCAGTTCATCGAGGGATCCGCCGGCATGCGAGCCAGAAGGGCGTAGCTTCCGCCCTTGCGGGTCAGGACCTCTGACCAAAGGCCGCCCGCATCGCTCGAGAACGCATCACCGAGCTGTGCCGGCTCGAGAATCCAGTCTCCGCGCTCGAGCTCGCCGTCGAGCTGGCCGGGACCCCAGCCGGCGTGCCCGAGGAAGGCGCGGCCGGATCGGACGCCGGCGGTGAGCTCGTCGGACGAAGAGTTCGTGCCGAGGACGCCGACGTCGTCGAACGCCAGCAGCGCCGCATCGGTCGCCTCTTCGAACTCCGCCAGGACGATCACCGCCGAAGGCTGGACCGGGCCGCCGATGAACAGCCTTTCCTCGGGGTCGAGCAGCGGCTCGAGTTGCGGGACGGCTTCGCCGACGCTGGTTTCAGACGGACGGTTCAGCACCAGCCCGAGCGCGCCCTCCTCGTTGTGCTCGACCACGAGCACGACAGTGCGCCAGAAGTTTGGGTCCAGTAGCGCCGGACCGGCAACGAGCAACTGTCCTCTCACCGACTCCATCACGGCTCACGATTACCCGGATTCGAAGTGTGGCCCCCCTTTCGGGGCCCGCAAGCCTAGCCGCCTCGCGGTGCGCGGGGCGGAGGACGAGGGCTAGCGCTGGGTTGGTAGGGACGACAACCGTTGCCGCGCGTCGTCGGCGAGCCGGGTCGCCTCCTCGGCGTCCCGCTCATCGTCGAGGTCCAGGCCGGCGAGCTCGGCGATCACCTCGAACAGATCGATGCCCAAGCAGATCTCCGCCTCCTCGGCTGCGCCCGCTCGCGACGCGGCGAACATGTCCTTCTCGCGCCACACGAGGATCTTCGTACCAGTACTTGCTCTAAACGCCACCGTCATCTTCTCACCCACCCGAGCTGGTTCTCGGACATGTCACCGTGCCATCGCCGCCCACGGTCACGCGGGCGGTCGCTCATCCTTACAGCGGGGGGCAGAACCTCTCCGGACACGGGGCAGACCTCCGGAGACGTGAGAGTAACACACTACACCGCAAAACGGTGCGTCGGGAATTGTCAGAGATCCATACGAATCACAGGAATGATTCCAAATTAGCTTCTCGGGCGCGGTCGACGATGCCGCTCCGCCGGGAGCCCGACGCCTGCGGTCTCAGACCTTGGCCGAGCCGGCGATGAGCGGCGCCGGCGCTCGCACGGCCACGGCGGCGTTGGCCTGAGGCGCATCGGGCTGGTCGGCGGGCGCCACCAGCCTGACGAAGGTCTCGACCACGTGCGGATCGAACTGGCCGCCGGCGTTCGACAGGAGCTCGGCGACCGCGACGTCGTGGGACAGGGCCTTTCGGTAGGGGCGGTCGGTGCGCATCGCGTTCCAGGTGTCGCAGCAGGTGATGATCCGGGCCTCGAGCGGGATGTCCTCGCCGGCGAGGCCGTCCGGGTATCCGCCACCGTCCCATCGCTCGTGATGCGAGCGGACGATCAGGCCGACCTGACGCATGAAGCCGCCGACGCGCTCGAGCATCTTCTGGCCCTCGACGGTGTGGGTCTTGATGATCGTCCACTCGTGGGGGTCGAGCTTGCCCGGCTTGTTGATGATCTCCTTGGGGATGGCGATCTTGCCGACGTCGTGCAGGAGCGCGGCGAACTCGAGGTTCCGCTGGCGCTCGGGGCTCAGGCCGAGGTGCTCGGCGACCTCGAGCGCGAGGCTGACGACGCTCTTGCAGTGCTCGCCGGTGTAGCCGGGCCGGCAGTAGCGCCGATGACACAGGCGTAACCCGACTGAAAAGGGCAAACCCGGCGTGAGCTGGGGACGCAAAGCCAGAGGTCTCATGAGCATGAGATAGCTCGGCTGCCACTAAAGCCATGGAGGGCTATACGTGTCCAGTTTGCTTGCGTCCCTGATTCCGTCCCGCCGCCATCTGCTCATCAAGGTTATGGTCGGCGCACTTGCGCTTGTCTGCGTTCCCGCCGCCTCCGCGCGGGCGGCCGGGTTGATCAACACCGATTCCTGCGACAACGCCACACTCACCCAGCCGTTCGCCCCGTGGGGCGACTCGGGCTACTACAAGCTGGTCCCGGGGGGTGACTTCGAGGGCAGCATGGCCGGGTGGACGCTCACCGGCGGCGCTGCCCGTGTGGCGGGTAGCGAGCCTTTCGGCGCGACCGGCTCGGTAGGGAAGTACTCCCTGTACCTGCCTGCCGGCGCGAGCGCTCAGTCGCCGTACACGTGCGTCGACTTCGCGTATCCGACGTTCCGGTTCTTCGCCAAGAACAACGGCCTGCTCCCGACCGTGTTGGTGTCGATCGTTTACAAGGAGCCGCTGCTCGGTGCCGTGGCCATCCCGATCGGCCCGGTCGCTCTGAGCCCCACGTGGGGCCCGTCGCTGCCGATGCTCACCGCGTCGGAGGTGCAGGGCCTGGTCAACGGCCTCCTCGCGAGAGGCACCCCGCAGGTGGCTCTCCGGTTCACCGCGTTGACCGGGTCCTCGGAGATCGACGACGTATTCGTCGATCCGCGCGACATCTGGTAGGAGCCGTACGGCTCCGCCGCCCACCGTTACCAATTCCACCACGACACAGGTAAGCCCGCCTCGCACCTGGTGTGCGGAGCGGGCTTACTTGTTCTTTGGGGGGCGCTGCCGGCGCCTCCGCGGCGCCGTTACCGAGCTCCGACTGGAAGTGTGCGATGAAGAACCGGCGCGTCGCCGGTGAATTCAGAAGTGCGAACAAGGTGGGTTTACGTCTATTTCAGGAATTGCCCCAGCCGGACACCCGGCGTCGCGCAGCCGGCGACTGCCGTGTGTCAACAGCTCTTGCACGGTATGCCCCTCTCGTGCTCTCACGCCGGGGCGAGGATCCGCCAGCGGCAAATCGTCTAGTGGGTGTACCCGGACCCGCTGACGGGTCTAGAGCCCGTACGAGCGCCCGATCACCTCGAGCATGATCTCGTCGGTGCCGGCGCCGATCCGGTTCAGGCGGAGGTCGCGCCAGGATCGCTCGATCCCGTACTCCTTCATGTATCCGTTTCCACCGTGGATCTGGATGCACTCGTCGGCGACCTCTACCGCGATCCGTGCGGCGTAAAGCTTCGCCATCGTGATCTCGCGCACGGGATACTCGCCGTTCTGGAACCGCCAGGCCGTCGTATAGACCATCTGGCGGGCGGTCTCGATCTTGGT